>Ga0181520_10003705_pt1 | contig 26518 bp, 16 predicted proteins | sample PEATcosm2014_Bin_29_FD_132451 | JGI IMG/M metagenome (GOLD analysis project Ga0181520, IMG submission 132451) | Peatland microbial communities from MTU Mesocosm Facility, Houghton, MI, USA - PEATcosm2014_Bin02_30_metaG | ecosystem: Environmental > Terrestrial > Soil > Wetlands > Peat | place...
CTGCGCGGCCTGTCGCTGCTCTATCTGCCGGGCTCGACCATCTCGATCTTTGGGCTCACGGCGTTCACGGCGTTCTACGGCCTCGACTGGGTCGCCACCGTGCCGCCGACCGTGCGCCTCACCGCGAGCGCGTTCGGCCGCGAGCGCGCCGGCTCGGCCTTCGGCTGGATCTACGCCGCGCACATGCTCGGCGCGGCCGTCGCCGCCTACGGCGCCGGCTATTCGCGCAGCGTGCTGCAGAGCTACCTGCCGGCGTTCTACGCCGCCGGCGCGCTGTGCCTCGTCGCCGCGTCGCTGGCATGGCTGATCGAGAAGCGGCCGGCGGCCGCCGGAGCGCCGGCGCGGGCGGCGCCGTGAGGGCGAGCGCCGCGGCGCCGGAGCGCGGCGAATCCACCTTCTGGTTGAGCCGCAATCCGGCTATTCTGGCGCCGAGGGGCGGCCAGCCGCCAGGAAGTTCGGTTGAGGCCGGCGTCATGGAAACGACACGGACAGAACTCTAAAGAGAGACACTGACGTCACAAGCCAGTCAATACGAAGAACGACCCCGTAGAGGAAACCGCAATGCCCAATTTCGGTAACCCGTTCAGCACGTTGAAACACGACCGTTTGCTGACTCACGCGGAATTGGTGCGATCCATCCGCTTCATGGTCGCCGCGGAATACGAGGCGGTGCAATTGTATGAGCAGCTCGCCGAATCGACCGACAACGCCCTGGCCCAGAAGGTCCTGCGCGACATCGCCGGCGAGGAAAAGGTTCACGCCGGCGAATTCATCCGTCTGCTGAAGGAGCTGCAGCCGGACGAGGAAGCCTTCTATCAGCAGGGCGCCCAGGAGATCGAACAGGAGTTTCTCGGCAAGGTCGCCGTCTCCGCGCCCGCCGCCAGCGGTCTGGGCGTCGGCGGGCTCAAGAAGAAATCTTGAAAGAGGATCCGCCAAATGAACTTTTTCCGTAGGGAGCTCGCCCCCATCGGCCCGTCGGCCTGGAATGAAATCGACGCTGTGGCGAAGCGGGCGCTTTCGGCCAACTTGTCGGGCCGCCAGTTCATCGCCATCGACGGGCCGCATGGGCTCGATTACGCCAGCGTGCCGCTCGGTCGCCTGTCGCTGCCGGAAGGGCAGAACCCCGCGGAGGTGGCTTACGGCGTCCATCAGACGCTGCCGCTGACCGAGGCGCGCGTCTATTTCACCCTGAAGACATGGGAGCTCGACAACCTCGATCGCGGCGCCAAAGACATTCAGTTGAACGCGGTGGTCGAGGCCGCCCGCAAGATCGCCGCCTTCGAGGACAAGGCGGTGTTCGACGGCTTCGCGCCGGCGGGCGTCGTCGGCCTCAAGCAGGCGTTGGCCGGGCCGCCGATCCCGATCTCGCTCGACGAGACGGCGCTGGTCGAGGCGGTGGCGGAGGCGCAGGGCCGTCTCTTGAAGGCAGGCGTGGAAGGCGGCGTCGATCTGGTGGTCTCGCCGCCCTTGTGGAAGTTCCTCGCCCATAGCGTCCCCGGCGGCGCGCTGCGCTCGCTGGTCGAAAAGCGGATCGGCGGCCGCGTCGTGCTTTCCGACTGGGTGAACGGCGCCCTTCTCGCCGCCAACCGCGGCGGCGACCTGGAGCTGACTGTGGGCCAGGACTTCGCCATCGGCTATCACAGCCACACCGCCACCGAGATCCGGCTGTTCCTGACGGAGTCGTTCACCTTCCGGGTGATCGCGCCCGAGGCGCTGGTCGGCTTCGCGCTGAGCGCGGCGTAAGCGACGCCCGTTTCCCGCCCGCGTCCGACCGGTTGGGTCGAAGGCGCGGGACGCGGCGGATCAAGGCGGGACGCGCCAGAGCATTCCGCGTTTAGGCCGACGCGCGCGTCTCCCTCTCCCCGCCTTGGCGGCTACGGAATTCACACAAGTCTGTGCAGACGGGCGGGGGCCGCATCGATGCGACGCCGTCAACCGGCTTCGCCGGTCCTCCGCTCCGCTCCGGCCGCTCCGCGGTGACAACGTCGCATCGACGTGGCGATGGCTCGCCAAGGTCTTCGACGGATAAATCCGGCCCGATCGGGCCGGATTTATCCGTCGAAGACCTTGGTTGCGAAAGGCCTGAACCGCGCGCAGAGGTCAATGGCGGCCGAAGGCCGCCCGCCGTAGCCCGTCGAAAGACGGGCGTCTTCGACGCCCTATGGCGGGCGCGAAGCGCCATTGACGCCGAGCACGGTTCAGGCATTCGCCGGACCCGTCAAGTTGAGATGTGTGCATTCGATAGCCGCCCTGGCGGGGAGAAGCGACAACGCGCCGCCGCTTCGGCCTCAATGCTGAGCGCCTTACCGATTCGAATCTCTTTCTCGGCCCCCAGCGGGAGCGGGCTCGCCCCGACGCGGACAGGCGATTGACTGGGCGAGAAAAGTCATCTCAGCTCAGCGCGTCGATCGGCTTGCCGTCGCAACGCCGATTTGCGGGCGGACCGCGGCAAATTCCTGATCGCTCCGACCCGCGGCGCCGCCTGAGAGTTCCATGTCCGAAGCAGAGCCGACGCCAGCCGAGCGGATCGAGCGACTGGAGGAGCAGATCGACGAGCTTCAGGAGGCGATTCAACGCAGCCGCAGGCTGGTCGCTGCGGGACGCGGGTGCCTCCTAGCCGGCGCGGCTTTGCTTATCTGCCTGATGCTTGGCCTCGCGACCTTCACGCCGGTCCGGATGGTCGTCGGGATAATTGTCGCGCTTGGCGGGCTGGTGCTGATGGGCAGCAGCGTCGGCAGCACCAAGCAGTTGGAGCTTTTCCTGAAGCTGACGGAGGAGGAAAGGAAGGCGGCGATCGACGCCCTGGAGCTGGTCGAGCTCGCAGATGAGAACCGCTGATTTCGCTTCGGATTTGAGGGGTCGGCGCCACGCGTCGCCGCCCCGAGGCGACGACCGCAATCGACCTTGGGCCGCCCATACGCCAACCGCGTCCAAACGACCGGATTTGGCCGTGAGCGGACTGGCGGCTTTCGGCAATCAAGAGCGGTAAGCGGTCATTCGTGCGAGGGGACCGCCAGCAGGTCGTCGCGCGCCAAAATCGGCCGTTCGCAAGAGGCCCCCACGGTGAGCGAATCGACCGGACGTTTCCGACAACCTGGGGGGCGAAGAGAGGCGACGACAGAGCGAGACCGCGCCCGCGTCGCTCAAGTCCTCGCGGACCGGCATGGCGCGACGCGCAAATTGCGACGCGCGATCGGGGCTGAAAGAGCCCTACGGCGTGTTCGCAGGCGCGATCGGGTCGGGAAGCGGCGGATCACTCGCGCAGATCGGCGCGAGGTCGGTCAGCCCATAGTCGCGCGCGACGTCGGTGAGGTTGCGGTCGGACAGCCAAGCGCAGGCGATGTGGAAGACGTCTCCGGTCGGAATGAGAGAAATGTCCCAAACGTGCACCGCGTAGCCGTCGAAACCGATGAGTAAGCGCGCGCCGTCGGGCGAGAACGTGGCGCTGTCGCCGTTGCTCTCGAACACGACGATGGGTTGTCCCGTCGCCGCGTCCCAGACGCGCGCCGTATTGTCGTCCGAAGCGGTGACGAGGCGGGCGCCGTCGGGCGAGAACGCGGCGCTCTTAACCCAATGCTCGTGCCCCTTGAGCACCGCGATCGTAACGCCCGTCACCGCGTCCCAGACGCGCGCCGTATTATCGTACGAAGCGGTGACGACACGCGCGCCGTCAGGCGAGAACGCGGCGCTCCAGACCTGATGCTGGTGGCCCTTGAGCACGGCAATCGCTTGGCCCGTCGCGGCGTCCCAGACGCGCGCCGTCCCGTCGATGGACGCCGTGACCACGCGCGCGCCGTCGGGCGAAAATGCGGCGCTATTGACCGGACCGTCGTGCCCCTTGAGCACCGCGATCGTTCGGCCCGTCGCCGCGTCCCAAACGCGCGCCGTACCCTCACCGGATGCGGTGACCACCCGAGCGCCGTCGGGCGAGAGCGCGGCGCTGAAAACCCCAATGTCGTGCCCCCCGAGGATCGCGATCGATCGGCCCTTCGCCGCCTCCCATATACGCGCCGTTTTGTCGTCCGACACGGTGACGACGCGGGTGCCGTCAGACGAGAACGTGGCGGTCCTGACCGCGCCTTCGTGCCCTTTGAGCACGGCGATTTGTCGACCAGTCATTGCGTCCCAAACACGCGCGGTATGGTCGTCCGAGGCGGTGACGATACGTTTGCCGTCGGGTGAGAACGCGGCGCTCCAGACCATCCCTTCGTGCCCCTTGAGGATTGCCGTCGTCTGACCGGTCGTCGTGTCCCATATACGCGCCGTTTTGTCGTCCGACGCGGTGACCGCGCGCGCCCCACTGGGCGAAAAGGCCGCGCTGTTGATGCTGCCGGTGTGGCCGTCGAGCGCTGTGATCAATTGAACCGTCGCCGCGTCCCACACGCGCGCTGTATGGTCCTCGGATGCGGTGACCACCCGAGCGCCGTCGGGCGAGAACGCGGCGCTGTGGACTGCATCGTCGTGGCCTTTGAAAACAGCGATCCTTTCGCCTGTCGCTGCGTCCCAAAGACGCGCCGTTTGGTCGTCGGAGGCGGTGACGACGCGCGCGCCGTCAGGCGAAAACGCGGCGCCGTTGATTTTAGCTTTGTGCCCATTGAGCGTGGCGATCAGTCGTCCTCCCGCCGTGTCCCAGACGCGCGCCGTTTCGCCGCTGAAGGCGACCAACCGCTTGCCGTCGAGCGACAACGCGCCGCCCGCGCCCTCAATCCCGAAAACGAGAATCGATTGGCCCGTCGCCGCGTCCCAGACGCCCGCCGTTCCACTCTCGGACGTCGTGACCACCCGCGCGCCATCTGGGGAAAACCAGGCTCCATCGAGTCCATTTTCGCCCTTGAGCACTGCGATCGTTCGGCCTGTCGTCGCGTCCCAGACGCGCGCCGTATTGTCTTCGGATGCGGTGACCACCCGCGCGCCCTCGGGCGAGAACGCGGCGCTCGTAACCCAATGCTCGTGCCCCTTGAGCACTGCGATCGTTCGACCTGTCGTCGCGTCCCAGACGCGCGCCGTATTGTCCTCGGATGCGGTGACCACCCGCGCGCCCTCGGGCGAGAACGCGGCGCTCCTAAGCCAACCCTCGTGCCCCTTAAGGATCGCAATCGATTGGCCCGTCGCCGCGTCCCAGACGCGCGCCGTATCGTCCTCGGATGCGGTGACCACCCGCGCGCCCTCGGGCGAGAACGCGGCGCTCGTAACCACTCCCTCGTGCCCCTTAAGCACGCCGATCGATTGACCCGTCGCCGCGTCCCAGACGCGCGCCGTATCGTCAGCGGATGCGGTCACCACGCGCGCGCCGTCGGGCGAAAACGCAGCGGTCGCGACCCTATATTCGTGACCGCGAAAAACTCCTCGCTCCCTCAATTCCACGACTGCGTCGCCGAGCGCCGCCAGCGCGACCGGAAGTTTCGGGCCCAGGTCAGACTTCGCCCTCGGCCAAGCCGCGAGCGCGAGCTTCGCCGCGATCGCCGGGCTGGTGGGCAGAGCGAATTTGGACAGCGCCGCCAGCGCGACATCTTGGTTCGCTAACGCCAGCCGGGCCTGCGCCGTCGCGCGCTCCGATTGCTTAGCCGCCTCCTCGGCGTTCGCCTTCGCCGCGATTTCTTGCTGCTTCGCCCTCGCCGTCTCCTGTTCGGCGACCTGCCGCTGCCTCTCCGCTTCCGCTGCCGCCGCCGTCGCGGCGTCCTTCTGTCGGCTCGCCTCCGCGGCGGCCTGCTCGGCGATCTGCCGCTGCTTGTCCGCCTCCGCGGCAGCCTCGGTCGCCGCCTCCTTCTGTCGGCTCTCCTCCGCGGCGGCTTGCTCGGCGATCTGCCGCTGCTTGTCCGCCTCCGCGGCCGCCGCCGTCGCCGCGTCCTTCTGTCGGCTCGCCTCGGCGGCGGCCTGCTCGGCGGCGCCGCGTTGCGTCTCCGCTTCTCGCGCCTCTCGCGCGGCGATAGCCGCCTGCTCGGTCGCCACGCCGCGCAGGTGCAATGCGACGCCGCCGACCACGGTCGCGACCGCCGCCAGAACCAAAGCCGCGACCAGCCCGATGCGCGTGCGTTGCGCGACGCGACGGTTGGCGGCCGCGATCTGCCGCGCGTCGCTGATCGCGCGCGCCTGTTCCTCCTCGCGCTCCCTGCGCCGCGCCTCGGCCTCGGCCGCCTCGGCCGTCTCTCGCGCGCGACAGCCGGCGAGATAAGCCCGGTCGGTCGCGTCGAGCTTGGCGGCGATGTCCGGCCGCTCGTCGAGCGCGCCGGCGTCGGCGAGCCGCTGGCCGCGATGGGCGAGCCACGCCGCGTCGCGCCCATTGGCGTCCCATTCGCCCACCGCCCGCTTGACCGCCTCCAGCGTCGCCAATAGGCTGAAGTCCTCCTTCAGCCAACCGGCAAGCAGCCCCCACTGGCGCAGCAGCGCTTCGTGCGTCGGCTCGATCGTCGCGACGCGCGTCTCCGCACCCGCGGCGTCGCGCTCGACGCGCGTGTCCGACGACAGCAGGCGCTCCTCGACCAACAGATCGATCAGCGGCGCCGCCTCCGGCGGGATGTCAGAGCGGCGCGCGATGTTGCGACGCGGCGTCTTGCTCTCAGGGTCTATCCCTGCAAGCCAGGGGATCAATCCGCGCCGCAACAGCGCAAGCCGCGCCTCGCGATCCTTGGGAATGCGCGCGTCCGCGTCGGCGCGCATGAGCGCCCGCGCCACGGCCGCGTTGATCGCGCCTTTGAGGCCACCGAATTCCTCGTAGTCGGCGAGCCGCAGCTTTCCCCTTTCGCTGTAGTCGAGGTACAGCTGCTCGAGCGTGAAAGCGAGCAGCGGCAGCGCGTCGGAGCCGCCGCCGGACTCGATGTCGGCGAGCGCGCGTTCCGTCAGTCGGGGTTCAATGGCGAGCCTGCCGCCCGCGTCCTCCAGCCGTCGCGCCGGCCCCTCGATCACTTCGGCGTAGGCACCGCGCGGCATCGGCAAGAGCGGCAGCGTCGCCTGCGGCATGCCTTCCAGCGACTTTGCGCGCTCCAGCGCGTCATAGGAGTCGGAACGGATCGCGAAGATCGCGACCACCGCGGGATTGTCGCCGCCGACGAGTTCGCCGAGAATCGAAAGCAGCGCCTCGCTTTCCTCTTTGCTCTCGACGCGGAACAACTCCTCCGCTTGATCGACGGCGATCACCGCCGCCGGCGGCCGCTCCGTCTCGTCGCCGATCACGCGCCGCGCAAGCGAGGCCTTCACGAACTCGGCGAGCAGGGGCCTGAGGGCGACCGCTCCCCTCCGCGTCGCCTCGCGTAGCTCCGCGCGCGCCCGGCCATGCATTGCGTTCGCCAGCGCCTCAATAAGCCCGTTCTCGCCTGTCAGCGCCGCGCGCTCCGGCCTGATCGACGGCAGGACGACGAAATGTGCGTCGTCGCGCGCCAGCCTCGGCAACAGCCCCGCTCGCAGGAACGACGACTTGCCCGCGCCCGACGCGCCGAGGATGACGAACAGCCGCGGCGGCGCCCCGGCGCTCAGGCCGCGCAGCCGATCGGTCGCCTCGACGATCGGCGCGTCGCGGCCGAAGAAGACCCCTGCATCCTCCGCATCGAGCGGCTTCAGGCCGCGGTAGGGCGCGCGGTCCGGCTCACGCTCCGGCGGCCAGGCGAAGAACTTCGGATCGAGCCCCGCCTTCTCCAGCCCCCGCTTGAGGCGAACGAGGCCGGACTGCGACAAGCCGACGTGCTTTTCTTCGTGCGAGCCGGGCCGCGCGGTCGGGAACAGCTTCAGGTCCTGCCCGCCCGCGAGGTCGACCACCTGCCACACGCCGGTCAGCTCTGGCGGCAGGTCGGCGATCGTCTTGGACAGGTCGACGAGAACGGCGAAAAGCTTCTTGTTCAAGCCGCGCGCCAGCTCGTATTCCTTGCGGCACCAGCCCGAGGCGAGCCAACTGGCCGAGACGACGAACACCACCGCCTCGCAGCGCGTCGCCGCCGCGTACAGTGCGCGTTCCCACCGCTCGCCCGCCGCGACGCCGCGATCCGGATCGACGTCGAGGAAAACGTCGTCCCAGCCTTCGGAGGCGAGCCAATCGCGCAGCGCGATGGCCTCGAAGTCGTCGTGGCTCGAATGGCTGAGGAAGATGCGCGACATGGAGCGCCGTCCCTCGATCCACAAGATATTTCAGGGGTCTGCGAGACCTTCAAGCGGAATATTGCGCAGCGCCTGCGACCGACCGTCGCGCTACTTGCCAAAAGTGAGCCGACCGCCGCGCGATGCCTTTCGTCTGCGGCCTCAGTGAAGGCCACATGCCGCACTGAGCGCCGCTGAGCGTCACAAATGGACCGAGGTCGAGCTAGCGAGAAGTTCCGTTTAGGGCGCGAAGCGGCCGATCCCGCGCTCTCTGGGCAATGGCCGCCTTCCGCCCATCCGCGCCGTCCCCAGCGCGGTCGCCAAGCGTTGTATCGCCGCCGCCGCGCCCCCTCCCGCCCTTGCCTCGCCCGCGCCGCGGCGCGACAACCGGCTCGTCCGTCCCGAATCGGGTTTCATCCGCCCTGCCCGCGAACCTCTTCACCATCCCCGCCGGCGCGCCGTTCCTGCCGACGCTCGCGCGCGCGCTCATCGACGGGACGCTGATCGCCGGCTTCCCCGCCGCCGGCCGGCCGCTCGACCTCGCCGCGGCGACGATCTACGTGCCGACCCAGCGCGCGGCGGCGGCGTTGGCCAGCGCCCTGGTGGCGGAGAGCGGCCGCTCGAGCCTCATCTTGCCGCGCATCGCGCCCCTCGGCGCCTTCGAGCCGACTGGCGACGAATTCGGCTTCGACGACGACGACGAAGCCCCGGCCGGCGCGGCGATCCCGTCCGCGGTCGGCCAGCTTGCGCGGCTGACGACGCTGACGCGCCTGACCCACGCCTGGGCGAAAGCGCTTGGCGGCGCGATCCGCCGGGTCGAAGCCGACGGGCGCCGGATCGTCGACGAAAGCGAGCCGCCGCTGGTCGCCGCGACGCCGGCGCAGGCCTTCGCGCTGGCGGGCGACCTCGCGGCGCTGATCGACGACATGATCATCGAGGACGTCGACCCCGCGCGTCTCGACAAGCTGACGCCGGAGAGCTTCGACCCCTATTGGCGCGTCACCCTCGACTTCCTGCGCATCGCTTTCGCCCATTGGCCGGACTGGCTCGCCGAGCGCGGCCTGATCGACCGCGCCCGGCGCGTCGCCCTGATGGTCGAGGGCGAGGTCGCCGCGCTGGCGAGCGGCGCGGCGCTCGGACCCACTATCGTCGCCGGCTCGACCGGCGCCAACCGCGCCACCGCGCGGCTGATCGCGGCGGTGGCGCGCGCGCCACAGGGCGCGGTGGTTCTGCCCGATCTCGACCTCGACCTCGACCAGCGCGCCTGGGCGATGATCGGCGGCGAGGACGGCGCGCTCGGCGTCGCCGGCCATCCCCAGGCGATGATGCGCCGGCTCCTCGGCGTTGTCGGCGCCGAGCGCGACGCGGTGACAGCGCTCGGCGCGCCCGCTCCTGCGCTACGCGCCCGCGCGCGCTTCCTCTCCGAAGCGCTGCGCCCCGCCGAGTCGACCGACGCCTGGAGCGAGCGGCGCTCTCGCGCCGATGGCGACGCGCTCTCCGACGCGACGATCGCCGAAGGCCTCGCCGGGGTGGCGCTGATCGTCGCCGACAACGAAAACGAGGAGGCGCTGGCGCTCGCCGTCGCGATGCGCGAGGCGCTGGAGACGCCCGATCGCACGGCGGCGCTGATCACGCCCGACGTCGCCATCGCCCGGCGCGTCGGCGCCGAGCTCGCGCGCTGGGGCGTCGAGGTGGAAGATTCCGCCGGGCGCGCGCTCGGCGAGACCGCGGCCGGCGTCTTCGCTCGGCTGACGCTCGCCGCTGCGGGCGACGTCGCGCCTCTGCCCCTGGTCGCGCTTTTCGCCCATCCGCTGACCCGGCTCGGCCGCGCGCCCGACGCGTTCCGCGCCGCCGCCAACGCGCTGGAGGTCGGCGTCTTCCGCGGCCTCCTGCCGCCTTCCGGCCTCGCCGACGTCGAAGCGCTGATGCGAGGCAAACGCGCCGCGGCGCGCGCTCCCCACGCCCACGACGCGCGCCGGCGCCTCGACGAGCAGGCCTGGCGCGCGGCCGAGGCGCTGCTCCGCGACGCCCAGGCGATCGTCGCCCCTTTGCGCGCGCTCGACCGGAAACGCGCCCCGCTCGCCGAATTCATCGCCGTCCATCGCGCCGCGCTCGACGCGCTCTCGGCGCGCCAAGGCGAGCCCGGCGACGGCGCGGCGTGGAGCGAAGCGCCCGGCGGAGAAGCGCTCGCCGAGCTCCTCGACGAATGGGCGGAGGGCGCGGAGGACGGCTTCGCGCTTCAACTCGCCGACTACGCCGCGTTGTTCGACGCGGTGGTCGGCGGGCGGCGCGCGCCGCCCGGACGCGGCGGCCATCCGCGGCTCGCCATCCTCGGCCTGCTCGAGGCGCGGCTGTTGACCTTCGACCTCGCGCTGGTCGCCGGGCTCGACGAAACCGTGTGGCCGCCCGCCGCCGCGACCGACGCCTTTCTCAATCGCCCGATGCGCGCCGAGCTCGGCCTGTCGCCGCCGGAGCGGCGCATCGGCCAGACCGCGCACGACTTCGTCGCCGCGCTCGGCGCGCCCTGCGCCATTTTGAGCCGAGCGAAGAAGCGCGGCGGCGCGCCGACCGTCGCCTCGCGCTTCCTCCAGCGCATGGGGGCGGTCGCCGGCGAGCCGGCGATGGCGCAAGCGCAGGCGCGCGGCGACCGCTATCTCGCCTGGGCGCGCGCGCTCGATCAGCCTGCGCGCTTCCGCCCGGCGCCGCGCCCCGCGCCGACGCCGCCCGCCGCGCTGCGGCCGCGCCGTCTCAGCGTCACCCGCATCGAGACGCTGCGCCGCGACCCCTATGCGGTGTTCGCCGAGCAGATCCTGCGTCTGCGGCCGCTCGAGCCGATCGACGCGGTCGCCGGGCCGCGCGAGATCGGCGACCTGTGGCACGCCGCGCTGCAGGACTTCTCCGAGGCGCTGCCCGCCGGACCGCTTCCCGCCGACGCGCGCGACCGTCTGTTCGCGGCGGCGCAGGCGCGCTTCGCGCCGCTCCTCGCCGATCCGTCGTTTCGCGCCATGCATTGGCCGCGCATCGAACGCGGCCTCGACGTCTTCCTCGCCTTCGACGCCGGGCGGCGCGCGCGCGCCGAAACCATCCTGATCGAACGCCGCGGCGCGCTGGCGATCCCGCTTCGCGACGGCTCGCTCTTCACCCTGAGCGCCCGCGCCGACCGCATCGAGCTTCTCCGCGGCGGCGGCGCGGCGCTGATCGACTACAAGAGCGGCGCGCCGCCCGGGCTGCACGAGGTCGAGGTCGGCTTCGCGCCGCAACTGACCCTCGAAGCGACGATGCTGGCGCAGGGCGGCTTCGACGGCGCCCCGGCGGTCGCAGCGACGGAAGCGCTCTATTTCAAGCTCGGCGGCGCGAACGGCGGCGAGGAGAGGCCGCTGAAATTCGCCGACCTCGCCGCCGTGGCGGCGCGCCACTTCGCGCAGATGAAGATCCTGCTCGATCAGTTCGCCGACCCGGCGACGCCCTATCTCTCGCGCCTCTACCCCAAGTTCGCCAAGCGCGCCGGCGACTACGACCACCTCGCGCGGGTGAAGGAATGGTCGGCCACCGGCGGCCTCGCCGACGAAGCGGCGGAGGGCGAAGCGTGAGCGCGGGCGCGCCGCGGCGCGAGATTCCGGCGCCGGTGCGCGAAGCGCAGCGGCGCGCCACCAACCCCGCCGCCTCGGCCTGGGTGACGGCCAACGCCGGCTCCGGCAAGACCCATGTGCTCGTCTTGCGCGCGCTGCGGTTGCTGCTCGACGGCGCGCGCCCATCGGGGCTGCTCTGCCTCACCTTCACCAAGGCGGCGGCGGCCAACATGTCGGCGCGCGTGTTCAAGACCCTGGCGCGCTGGTCGACGCTCGAAGACGCGGAGCTCGGGCGCGAGATCGTCGACACGGGCGCCGCCGCGCCCGACGCGGCCAAGCTCGGCTTCGCCCGCCGCCTGTTCGCGCGCGCCATCGAGACGCCGGGCGGCCTGAAGATCCAGACCATCCACGCCTTCTGCGAGCGCCTGCTGCACCTCTTCCCGTTCGAGGCCAATGTCGCGGCGGGCTTTCGCGTCGCCGAAGAGCGCGAAGCGGCGCTGCTCGTCGCCGAGGCGCGCGCGCGCGCCTTCGACAGGACCGATCGCGCCGCGGCGATCGCCCTGGTCGCGCGCGACGCCGGCCCCGACGGCTTCGACGACCTGATCGCCGAAGCGCTGAGGCGGAGAAGCGAAATCGCCGCGCTCGGCGACCCCGCGACCTACGAAGCGGCGCTCAGGCGCGCGCTCGGGCTCGGCCGCGCCGACACGATCGCCGCGATCGAGCGCGAGATCGTGCGCGCGCGGCCCTATTGGCGCGAATGGGCGGCGAAGCTCGGCGAAGGCGGCGCCAACGACCAGGCGTTCGCCGATCGCCTCGAGCGCGCCGCGGCGGCGAGCGACGCGAGCGCCGGCGTCGCCCTCTATCTCGAAGCGTTCTTCGCCGAGAAGGGCGAAGGCCCGCCGCGCGGCGGCGAGAAGCGCGGGCTGATCGCCAAGCCGCTCGCCAAGCGCTTGCCCGAATTGCCGACGCTGCTCGGCGACGAGCAAGAGCGGCTCGTCGCCTTGCGCGACCGGCTGCGCGACGCCAAGGCGGTGGCGCGCAGCGTCGCGCTGGTCGAGATCGCCGCAGACGTTCTCGCCGAATACGCCGGCCTCAAGGGCGCGCGCGGCCTGCTCGACTTCGACGACCTGATCGAGCGCGCGCGCGCGCTGCTCGAGCGCGCCGACGCGGCGTGGGTGCTCTACAAGCTCGACGCCGGCGTCGACCACATCCTGGTCGACGAGGCGCAGGACACGTCCGCGCCGCAATGGGCGATCCTCACCGCGCTCTGCGACGAGTTTCTCGCCGGCGCCGGCGCCCGCGCGATGGCGCGCACCTTCTTCGCCGTCGGCGACGACAAGCAGTCGATCTTTTCCTTCCAGGGCGCGGCGCCGAAGATGTTCGCCTCCGTGCGCCGCGAATTGGCGCGGCGCCATCGCGACGCCGACCTCGACTTCGACTCGGTGCGGCTGGCGCTGTCGTTCCGTTCGTCGCCGCGCCTGCTCGACGGCGTCGACCGGGTGTTCGCGGCCGAGAACGCCTGGCGCGGCCTCACCGCCGACGCGGAGAAGCCGCCGCCGCACGGCGCGTTCTACGCCGAGCTGCCGGGCGTGATCGAGCTGTGGCCGCCGATCCAGGCGACCAAGGCCGCCGAGCCGGAGGACTGGCGCGCGCCGCTCGACCTCGCCGGCCCGGCCGATCCCGCCGCGACGCTGGCGCGGCGCGTCGCCGCGGTCATCGCCGGCTGGCTCGCGCCCAATTCGCCCGAACGGCTGATCGACCCCGCGACGCTCGCGCCGCGGCGCGTCGCCGCGGGCGACGTGATGATCCTGGTGCGCTCGCGCGGCGCCTTGTTCGAGGCGACGATCCGCGCGCTGAAGGAGAGCGGCGTCCCCACCGCCGGCGCCGACCGCCTGCTGCTCAGCGACTCGATCGCGGCGATGGACCTCGTCGCCGCCGGCCGCACGGCGCTGTCGCCCGACGACGACCTCACGCTCGCCGCGGCGCTGAAGTCGCCGCTCATCGGCGTCGACGACGCGGCGCTGACCGCGCTCGCCGCCGAGCGGAAGGGGTCGTTGAGCGAGGCGCTGGAGAGCGCGGGAGAGCCGTTCGCCGAGGCGCGCCGCCGCGTCGCGCTGTGGCGGCGGCGCGCGGCGAACCTCCCCCCTTACGGCTTCTACGCGCGCCTGCTCGGCGAGGACGGCGGACGGCGCGCGCTGATCGAGCGGCTCGGCCCCGAAGCGGCCGACGCGATCGACGAATTCATGGCGCTGGCGCTCGCCCACGAGCGGCGAAACGCGCCGTCGCTGCCGGCCTTCCTCGCCGAGATCGACGCCGCCGACGCGCCGGTCAAGCGCGACATGGAGAGCGAGAGCGACAGCGTGCGGGTGATGACCGTCCACGCCGCCAAGGGGCTCGAGGCGCCGATCGTCTTCCTGCCCGACTCCTGCGGCGCGCCGCACGCGCGCCACGACCCGAAGCTGCTCGCGCTCGACGAGGCCGATCCGCCGCTCATCGTCTGGGCGGCGAAGAAAGGCGACGACAGCGCGCCGCTCGCCGCCGCGCGTCAGCGCGCGCGCGAGGCCGCCGCCGGCGAGCACCGGCGCCTGCTCTACGTGGCGATGACCCGCGCCGCCCAGCGCCTGATCGTCGCCGGCTGCGAGGGCGCGCGCGGACGCCCGGCCGACAATTGGTACGACCTCGTCCGCTCCGGCCTCGGCGAGGCGCTGAAGGAAGCGCCGGCGCCGTGGGGCGGCGGCGAGACGATCCTGCGCTTCGGCGACGGGGCGGGCGGCGAGGCGGCGGCCGAGCCGACGCGCCCCGCCCGACCGGCCGAAGCGCCGGCGTGGCTTTTTGCCGCAGCCCCCCGCGAGACCGCCGGCGCGCCGCTCAGCCCGTCGCTCGCCGTGCGCTCGCCCGGCGCGAGCGCCGAGGGTCGGGCGCGCCGACAGGCGGGGCTGGTCGCTCACGCGCTGATGCAGCGTCTGCCGGAGATCGCCGCCGAGCGGCGCCGCGAGGCGGCGGAGCGGTTCCTCGCGCGACAAGGCGGCGCGCTCGACGCCGAGGCGCGCGCGCGGCTCCTCGACAGCGCGCTCGCGGTTCTCGCGCTGCCCGAGCTCGCGCCGCTGTTCGCGCCGGGCTCGCGCGCGGAAGTCGCGGTGGCCGGCGCTTTGCCGCGGATTCACGCTTCCCCGCTCGCGTTCTTCGGCCGCGTCGATCGCCTCGCGGTCGCCGGCGACGCGGTTTACGTCGCCGACTTCAAGAGCGGCGTCCCGCCGTCGGGCGCGGCGAGCCCGCGCGCTTACCTCGCCCAGCTCGCGCTCTATCGCGCGGCGCTGGAGGCGCTCTATCCCGATCGTCCGACCCGCGCGTTTCTCGTCTGGCTGGGAGCGGCGGCGGCGGTCGAGATCGCGCCGGCCGCGCTCGACGCGGCGCTGGCGGAGCTCGCCGGGGGCGCCGCTGCGACATTTTAGTGATCCGCTAACGCCTTGATAAGGCCGTTTTTTGTCGACACCGTAGTCGACATGGAGACGAGCGTGAGACGATCGGCTCGCCGCCGCGCAGGCCGGCTGGCCGATACGAACCGACGTCGCATGGCTTCAAGGAGGGTTCGGCGCGCGCTGAGGCGAGCGCTGGGGGGGTTGTTCGCTATTTGCGCGTTCGCCGCCGTCGCTCCCGCCTTCGCCGGCGACGCCCCGCCGGGCATGGTCCCTTACGATCACCCCGTGTTTCATAACGGCCATCGCGTGCTGTGGCATGGCGCTTGGCGAGACAAGGACACGGACGCGGATAGCGCGGAAGGCGAACACAGCAAACCGCTCGATCTGGCGGCGCGCCCTTCGCCCAAGCCCGCCGCTTCGACGACCGCCAAGCAGGCGGCACCGCAACCCGGCGACTTTGCGATCCTGTTCGATTCCGACGATCCTCGCGCGGCGCGGCTAGCGGGCGAGTTCGTCGCCGCGCTGCAGGCCAAGGGCGTCGCCGGCCGCGCCGTCGCGGGGCGCACTGCGCCGACCGCGCTGGCGGCGGCGGTGAACAACGATTCCGCCGACCTGGCGCTGGTTTCGATCGACGCGCTGATCGCCGACGACAAGACGAGCGCAGACTGGCGCGAGCGCGCGCCGCTGATCGCGCGCCTCGGCGTCGAGCCGATCGCGATCGTCGCGCCGCGCGGCGTCGCCGACCTTCGCGCCCTTGACGGCCGCGCCGTCGGCTTCGGCGTCGCCGACGGCGCCGGCGCGGCGACCGCGGCGACCCTGTTCGCGCGCCTGCGCCTCGCGCCGAAGCCCGCCTTCGCGCCGCTCGCCGCTTCGCTCGCGAACCTCGCCGCCGGCAAGCTCGCCGCGGTGGTCGCGCTCGGGGGCGAATCCTCGACGACGCTTTCCGAGTTCGGCAAGGACGGACGCTTCCACCTGATCTCGGTTCCGTGGTCGCCGGCCCTCGGCGCGGTCTACGCGCCGGCCCGGCTGACGGCGAAGGACCTGCCCAATCTGATCGGCGCCGACGAGAAGGTCGACACGCTCGCCGCGCCGCTGGCGCTGATCGCGCTCGACGCCCCGCCTTCGTCGCCGCGCGCTGGACGATCGGCGACGCTCGCCAAATCGTTCTTCGAAGGATTCGGCGCCCTGCTCGCGCCCGACCGCGACGCCGCCTGGCGCGAGGTCAACCTCGCCGCCGACGCGCCCTGGCCCCGACTGCAAGCGGCCCAGGAATGGATCGACGCCAAGGCGGCGCCCGCCGACGATTCGCTCGCGGCGTTCCGCGCCGCCGCCAAGAGCGCCGCGTCGAGCGACGGCGGCCCCTCCGCCGCCGATTCCGACCGTCTGTTCGACAGCCTGATGCGATGGCGCGACGGGAACCAGTGACGGGAGGCGACCGATGCGCAACCTGCTGAAAGTCGTGGCCAGCGTTGTCGCGGGCCTCCTCGTCGGCGCCCTTGCGGTCGCCTACTGGCCGCGCATGAAGCCGCCGCCGAACGCGCGGTCGGCGGTGGAGCAGCCGCAATTTGTCGTCTCGCCGGCGGCGGCCGCCACGCCGACGGCGATTTCGACCGACGTCGCGCGCGCGGCCCCGCCGGCGGAGAAGGCGGCGACCGACAAGCTCGCAGTCGCCTTGCGCGCCGGGCCGCAATCGGCGCCGACCGACGCCGCGCCCGCGTTGCGCGCCTTCGCGCTGACGCCAACCGGCGCGGTTCGCGCGGTCGGCGACGAACAGACGGCGCGGATGCGCGCGCAGGGGCTGATTGCGCTCGCCGAGGGCGACATCGCCGCGGCGCGGGCGTTCCTCGCGCGCGCCGCCGCGGCCGGCGACGCGCGCGCGCTTCTGGTGCTCGGCGACACTTACGATCCGGCGACCCTCGCGCGCCTCGGCGCGATCGGCCTCAAGGGCGACGCGGCGCAGGCGCGCGCCTACTACGCGCGCGCGTTGACCGCCGGCGTCGCCGCCGCGCGCCAGCGCCTCGCCGCGCTGGAATCGCCGCCGGATTGATTTCCGCGCGCCTTTGCAAGCGATCGGGTCAGGCGCCGCTCTCGCTTCTCCGCCATCGGGCGTCTAAAGAACGCCGGTTGTCGCGAACGGGCTATGGGCGCGGCCGCCGGCCACAATCTTTCGCTTTGCGCGTCGACGCCGCTCGCGACCGGCCCCTTCGTCCGGCGTCATCCGCCCTTCAGGCTTCGCGGGCCGCCTTCTTCAGCAAGCAGCGAAAAGAGCCGCCGGCGCTCAGCGGCCGACGCGGGACAGCACGTCGCGCAGCGGCTCGCCGGTCCAAGCGACGTTGACGAAATCCTCGTGACGCACGTCGCCTGAATCGACGAAGGCGACCGTTCCCGGCCCGAGCGAGCCCGGCAGGCCCTTCTGGACGTCGACGCCGTCGCGCTCGAGGCGCGCGCGCAGCGCGAGGTTGCGGTCGCGCGTCGAGGTCGAATAGGCGCTGACGAAGAACGCGCCGTAGCGCGCGCTCTCGATCCATTCGGCGAACTTGTCGGCTTCGCCGTAGAGCGCGTCGAGCAGCACCACGCCGCGGACCCGATCGCCCGCGCCGCCCGCGACCAGCGAATAGGCGGCGGGCATGTAGCCGCCGCTGTAGGCGACGACGATCACCGGCATGCCGCGGAACGCTCCCCGCGGCGCGTTGGGATAGAGCTCGGCGAGCTTGCTCTCCGCTTCGTCGAGGAATTGCGCGAAGGCGCCGGGGCGCCAGAAATTGCCGGCGCTCGAATCGTTGGCGTCGACGGCGAGCTGCGGCGCCACCAGCACGCCGTTGAGGCCCGATTCGGCGAGCTGGCGCACCGTCTGCTGGCGGTCGACCACGTCGCGCGCAAGGATCGTCTGGTTGCCGTGGAAGTAGACGACCAGCGCGCCGGCGCTCCCCGGATCGAAGTTTGGGCCGGCGGCGAGCAGCACATGGCGGTCGCTGTAGGCCGAGTCCTCCCACAATAGGCCTCCGCGCGGCGAGGCGTGGCCGAGCCGACCCTCGGCGTTGACGTCCAGGAAAGGCTTCGCGCGCTCCTTGGTGTCCGCGTCGGCGGGGATCATGCCGCGATAGGGAAAGGCGGAGTTGTTGAACTCGGCGTAGACCAGCGCGCCGCCGGACTGCGTGGACTGCGAAGGCGCCCCTGTCGCCAATCTATCCCCCGGAACGCTTTGGCAGCCGGCCAACGCCAAGGCCAGGACGATTGCGGCCGCAGAGGGAATCGCACGACTCGGCCGAACGCGCATCGTCGGACCTCCGTTTCGTCAAGTCCGCCCGCTCACGCGAGGCGTTTCGCCTCCGCGCCGGATATTACGCCGAAGAAAGCGGGCAGCGCCAGAAGGTAGGCGACGCCGGCGATCGCGATCACCGAGCCGAGGCCGAAATTGGTCGCAATCACCGGCGCGGCGGCGGCGCCGACCACCGAGAAGCAGCCGTTGACGCCCCAGGCCCAGATGAACAGGTGCTCCTTGCCGAGCCGGCCGAGCGTCGTCATCGCCGTCGGCATCGGGAATCCCATCAGGAACGCCGGCGGCGCGATGAAGACGAAGCACAGCGCCAGGCGCGCGAGGTAGGGCAGCGCGCCGATCGCGTCGAGCGCGCCGTCAATGAACAGCGCGTAGCCGATCAGCAGCCCGCCGACGACGATGAACAGCGCCGGCATGACGACGCGCTTGATCGGCAGGATCCGCTCCGAGACCAGCGCGCCCAGACCGGAGAACACCAGCATGCCGGTGATGAGGATCGACGCCGAGACGGTCGGGTTGCCGAGCGCCATGACGAAATGGGCGATCAGCCCGACCTCGACCATGATGTAGCCCGCGCCGAGGCAGGCGAAGTAGACGACGGTGAGCGCCTTGCCCGGCGTCTTGGAGAAGATCGAGCGCCAGCCCCAGACGACCGGAATCGCCAACAGCGTCGCCGCAGCGACGCAGGCGACGCCGAGCGTCGCCCAGATCAGGAGGTAGCCCCACTCGTCCTGCAGCGGCTCGAGCCGATCGGGATCGGACAGCACCTGCAACAGGTCCTTCGTCTTCACGTAGGCGGCGAAATAGGGCTTGTCGTTGGTCAGCCGGTGCGCGTTGAAGACGTAGCGCTCGGCGACCTCCCGCCAGCCGCCGGCGACCAGCGCATGCCAGGCGAGCCGGCCCATCACTGTCGAGGGCAGCACGCCGGCGTCGGTCCCGGCGCCCGACGGCGCGACGGCGTCCGGGCCGGTCGCGTCGTCGGGCGGCGCGGTCGCATCGACGTCCGTGTTGGCCGGCCCGCCGGGCGGCCCGCCCGTCGGAGCGGCGAAGAACTGCGCGGCGTAGCCGGTGAGCGTGCGGTCGGTCTCAGAGCCGTCGTAGAAGAAGCCGGGAGAATAGATCTCGTCGAACGACATCGCGTGGGTGTGCTTGCGCAAGGCGTCGATCTCGTCGGCGGCGAAGCCGCCGCGCTTGTAGAGCACCGTGGCGGTCGAAAGATAGGACGAGGCGACGAAGAATTCGTCCGCCATCTTGTCGCCGTCGAGCGCGCGCGCGGCGGCGGCCATGGTCGCGTAGAGCTTCAGCACCGACTTCGGCGGCTCTTCCTTGTTCCAGATGGTGACCGCCAGCACGCCGCCCTGGTTGAGCGCGCGCATGTAGGTCTCCATCGCCTCTTCGGTGTAGGCGAACTTCTCGACGATGGCGAAGCCGCCGGGATTGGAGAGGCCGGTCGAGTCGGCGAGGCTCAGGTCGACGAGGTCGAACTTCTCTTTGGTCTGCGCGAGAAAGTGACGGCCTTCGTAGTCGATGACGCGCGTCTTGCCGAGAATGTCGTCGGTGAACTGCTTGAACACCGGGCTGCGGAAGGCGGCGAGGATGGCGCGGTTGCCCTCGGCGACGGTCACATCCTTCGCGCCGGAGCGCAGCGCGACCTCGGTCGAGATGCCGCCGCCGAACTGGACGACGAAGGTCTTCGGCGCCTTCTTGACGACGTACGGATAGTACATCGGCAGGTAACGGAAATAGGCGGTCTCCTTGTCGTCGAGATGGCGCATCACCCCGATCGGGCCGTCGCCGTCGATGTAGAGGCCGAGATAGGCGTTGGCCGGCATCTCCGGCAGGTTGAAGCCGGCGTTGTCGGAGAGGCCCGGCGCGAAATGCAGGTACGAGGTGCTGTAGGCCTCGAGCAGGCCGAACGGCGACCAGCTCTCGTAGACCTTCTTGGCTTCCGGCAGCCGCCGCGCGTAGGAGACGCCCTTGTAGTCGTTGACCGCGAGGCGCGACAGCCCGAGCGCCGGCGCGGCGACGAAATGACCGCCGAAGGCGACGAGCGCGACCGCGACGTAGGGGAGGAGCGCGCGCCGCCAGCCGGCCAGCACGCTCCAGGCGACGCAGGAGATCAACCACAGCGTCAGCGGCGCGGCGATCAGGTCGACCGGCGGGAACAGGTACATCGCACCCAGAAAGACGAGGCCGCTGAGGCCCGAGCCCGCCAGGTCGGCGAAATAGACGCGCCCGAAGGTCTTGTTGCTCTTGAGGAAGACGCAGCCGAGGAACACCGCCCCGCCGAGGAACGGCGCCAGCGAGGCGAGGAAGATCCAGGCGAGCTTCCATTTCTGGGCGGGGTCGGAGACGAGGTAGATCGGGTTGAAGCCGAGCCGCTGGACCAACAGATTGGCGGCGACCGCGACCGGCCCCATCGACCCCAGCGCCACCGAGGCGATGGCGAGCCAATGGCGGGAGAACCAGTTCTTGGCGACCGCCATCGCCGCGCTGGTGAGGCCGAAGCCGAGCATCGCCAGCGACACCACCAGCGAGCCGAAATGCGTCCAGTTGCCGACGGCGAAGACGCGCATGATGTCGATCTGCAGCGCGATCACCGAGCCGGCGCCGAACGCGACGGCGAGATAGAGCGCGAGCCGGCCGCGGCGATCGAACTCGACGTCGTCGTCAGCGGCGGGCGCCGACGCGCCGACTTCGGTCGGCGCGGTCAGTTCATTCATCGCTCACGACTCCGATTGCGTCGCCGCGCCCGCGCGCGCCCTTTCCGCCCGAGGACGGTTGCGAGAGAGCCTTCGCGCAGAGCCGGCGAAGCGGTCAATTGTTGTGCGTGCCCTTGATGGCGTCGCCTTCGAGCTTGGTGAAAGGCACGAAGGGAACGATGCGGCCGCCGTAGATGTCCGAGCGCGCGACGGTGATGCTGCCGTCGTCGGCCTTCGTCTTGACCACCTTCAGCACGCGCTGCGCGCCGGGCGGGCCGATCGGGATGACCATGATCCCGCCGATCTTGAGCTGCTGCAGCAGCGGCGGCGGCACGTGATCGATGCCGCAGGTGACGATGATCTTGTCGAAGATGATCGACTCGGCCTCGGTCGACGCCGCCGGCGTCGTCGCGAGCGCGGCTGCGGGGCTCGCCTGCGCCGCCGGAGACGGCGCAGGGGTCGGCGTCGCCGGGGCGGCGGCGCTCGCGGGGGTCGCGACGGCGGTCGGCGCCGGCGTCGCGGCGGCGGCCGGAGTCGGCGTCGCGGCGGGCGTCTCCACCCAGCCGTAATAGCCGTCGGCGTTGTGGGTGCGAATCGCCTTGAACTCGCTGTAGCCGTCGGCGATCAGCGCGTCGTAGATGCCGCGCGTGCGCTCTTCGAGCGGCTTGATGATCTCGATGGTGTAGACTTGGTCGGTCAGATGGGCGAGGTAGGCCGACTCGTAGCCGGAGCCGGTGCCAATCTCGAGCACCTGCTCGCCTTGCTTGGGATCGATGGTCGAGGTCATGCGGCCGACGATGTGCGGGCCGGAGATGGTCACGCCGAAGCCGATGTCGAGGAAGGCGTGCTCGTAGGCGCGGCCGAGGTTCTGCGGCAGCACGAACTTCTCGCGCGGAGTGAGCAGGAAGGCGCGCTTGTGGCGATCGTCCCAGATGTCCTCGTTGCGCACCATGGCGACGAAGCGGTCGAAGCGCTCGCCGAGGAACTTCGGGGCCTCGCCGCGCTGGGCCACGCCCCATTCGATGAACTTGTCGCGATTGTCCATCGGCGGCGTCATGTCGAAGGTGAACGGCGTCGGCACCTTGGCCAGCGCGAAACGCGGAAGGAGCGCGCCGCCAACCAATCCGGCGGCGCCGGCCAAAAACTGTCGTCGCTCCACTAACGCCTCCTGAAATCGACAAACGGGGGAAGTCGGGTCGCGCGGCCTGATACCGCAATTTGCGGCAAAACGCGACAGGCGATTTGCTCCGGCCCCGCCAGCGGCGGCGCGGCGTTCAGTAGGAAGCGGGCGGCTCCGGCGGCGACAATTCGAGCGCGCGTCCCATCGGTCGCGCGAGCAGCGTCGCAGCCGGCGGCGCGAATTCCGGCGCGCCGCCGATGTGGATGATCGCGCCCTCGCGGGCCACCAGCGCGTAGAGAGTCGCGGCGGCGGTCGGCGCCAGACGGACGCAGCCGTGCGAAGCCGGCCGGCCGATCTGATCCACCTCCAGAGTCCCGTGAATCGCGTACTGGCCGTGGAAGAAAATCGAGTGCGGCATCGGCTCGTTGCCGTACTTCCACGAATAGACCATCGGATAGAGCGCCGTCGGGCGGAAGTCGCCGCGCGGCGTCGCGGCGCCGAGGCGGCCCGACGAAATCGGCCATTCGTAGCTCTCGCCCGAATCGGCGGCGACGCGCATCTTCTGCCCGCCGAGATCGACCTCGACGCGCACCAGCGCGCTCGCCCCCTGCCCGCTCAGGAAAACCGCGCCGAGCGCGATCGCGATCGCCAAACCGAAGCGCAAGCCCAACCCCCCAATCCGATGGAAACGCCCGTTTGCGCCGCAACCCCCGACATCGATAACCTGGGATCGCGACCGCGCGCAAGGCGGCGACGCGCCGCGCTCGCCGCGGCTTTACGGCGCGGTCTTTGCAATCGCGCAATCGTGATCCTGCAAGTCCTCGGCGTGGCCGCCCGCGCCGTCCTCGGCGCGATCGGCGAGCAGCACGAAGCCCGGCTCGCCGGCGAAGGTCGCGCCGACCGCGGCGAGCGACTCGAGCCCCATCTGTTCGCGCGCGCCTTCGACGCCGTCGGCGAGCAGGTTGAGCGGCGCCGCGTCGCCGAGATCGACCGAATCGAGCCGACGCGCCCAGTAGCGCCGCCCCTTGAGCGGCGCGGCCGTCGGACGCCATAGCGAATCGAGCGAATCCTTCAGGCCGGCGAGCGCCGCGACGACGTCCTTGTCCATGCAGTCGACGTGCAGGTGGAGCTGGTCCTGGGTGCGCGCGAGCTCGGAGTTGACCGCGATTGCGACGTCCTCGCGCGGCAGCGGGCGGCCGAGGCGCGCTTCGAGCGCGCGCTTGCCCGCCCAGGCGAAGGCGAAATAGCCCGCCGCCTCGGGGGCGAGCGCGAGCGGGTCCTCGATTCCGGCGATTCGCCGCGTCGGGATGGCGAGGAATTGCGCGACGCCGACGCGGTCCTTGAGCAACGCCGCGCCCCGCTCCTCGCCGCGCGCGAGATCGACGCTCTCGCAAGGCGCCGGCCCCGCGCCGGCGATGACATGCGGGACGCATTGATCGTGCACGATCGTCCACAACGCCGTGCGGTCGGCGAAGGCGGGAAAGGCGAAGAAGGCCATGGCGGCGACGACGGCGGCGCTAAGCGCGATTCTCAATCGCAACCTCCTCGAGTTCGCGCCGGCGCGCGGCTAGGCGTCGCGATCACGCTTCAGCGGCCCAGTTCTCGATCGTCAGCCCCGGCACGTCGGCGAAATCGGCGACGTTGGCGGTCGCCAGGACGCAGCGGATCGTCAACGCGTGCGCGGCGATCATCCGATCGAAGTCGCGGCTCTTGACGCGACCGATGCGCGCGATGACGCCGCCGTACGTCTCGGCGGCTTTCGCGTCGAACGGCGCGACCGGGACCGCCTGCAAGAGCGCGTCGAGGCGTTCCTTCCTCAAGGCTGTGAACTCCGGCCGCGCATAGAGGCCGCGCTGAAGCTCGGCCAAGCTGAGCGCCGACAGCAGCACGGCGCCCTCGTGCTCGGCGAGCTTGGCCAGAACCGATTCGACGCCGTCGCAGGCGTGGATGGCGATGTTCGTATCGATGAGGTAGGCCAAGCGTCAGTCCCACGCCCGATCGGGCATTTCGATCGGTTCGCGCGCTTCCCCGGCCGGCGGTTTCGGCGTCGCCCTCAATATTGCGACGACTTCCTTCATCGACTTGCGCGCCGGCGCGATCATGATCACGTCGCCGTGACGCGAGATCGTCAAGTCGACGTTCATGTCTTCGTAAGCAAGCTCGGCCGGGATGCGCACGGCTTGGCTGTTGCCGGATTTGAAGGCGCGCGTCAGCGGCATCGCGTTTCGCCTCTCTGTGGTCCCGTTCTAATAAAATACCGCCTCGCCACCCCGCCGTCAATCCCTGTATATACTCTCTATCTCATTGACGTCGTCCAATTCCTCCGGCCACCAGTAGGATACCGGGCCCCAGGGGACGCGGTCTGGGTCTTGCTCGGAAGAGAAGCGTTTCTTCGCGAGGTCGCATTTCCAGGGGCCCGGCGCTCCTTCGCGCGCCGCGACGGCGGCAAGGAGGGCGTCGCGTTTGTCTTTTCGTTCGTCGTCGTCTGGCGCCGACCCTTCAAGTTGGAAGCGCTTAGCGATTTTCTCCCAAGGTGGGCCGCTCTTCGACAGGTCGGGCCAAAGCGCTTTGAGCAGCGCCTTCGGGTGTGCTTCGGTGAGCGGAAGTTTCGGAAACCTGTCTCGCAGCCGCGTTGCAAGCATCGCGCCCTGAATGAGGGCTGCGCCCCTGAGGCTGTTTGCCGACTGAACCGTTCCGCCGACATGCTCCGCGCCCAGTTTCGTGAGGGCCGCGCGAAGACGATGATCCGCCCGTCGTTCGCCGTTTGCTCGCGACGACCACCATAACGGAGCGTCGATGCCGGCGCCTTCGATCGACGCGCCGGACTTCCGCAGCCGGTCGATCGCCTCGTCCGCGCAGGAAACGACCGCGCTTTCGAACGATCCGTCCGAATGAAGAAGCGCGACGCCGAAGGCGTTCGCCCCGCCAGGGTCCGCGCCGAACCAGGCCATCGCTCCCCCCTCGCGCAAGCGGTCTCAGACGTGCAGCGCCCGCTTCTCGACCGCGAGCGCCGCTTCCTTCACCGCCTCCGACAGCGTCGGGTGCGCGTGGCAAGTGCGCGCGAGGTCTTCCGACGCGCCGCCGAACTCCATCAGCACCGCCGCCTCATGGATCATCTCGCCGGCGCCGAAGCCGACGATGTGAACCCCAAGGACGCGATCGGTCGAAGCGTCGGCGAGCACTTTGACGAAGCCGTCGACGCGGCGCGTGGCGCGCGCGCGGCCGTTGGCGCTGAAGGAGAACTTGCCGACCGCATAAGCGACGCCCGCCGCCTTCAGCTCCTCTTCGCTCTTGCCGACGCTGGCGATCTCGGGGCTGGCGTAGACGACCGAAGGAATGACGTCGTAGTTCACATGGCCCGCCTGCCCGGCGAGGATTTCGGCCAGCGCCACGCCCTCGTCCTCCGCCTTGTGGGCGAGCATCGGCCCGCGGATCACGTCGCCAATCGCGTAGAGACCGGCGACGTTGGTCGCGAAACGCGCGTCGACGACGATCCGGCCGCGCTCCATGGCGACGCCCTGCGCCTCCAGGCCGAGCCCCTCGGTGTAGGGCCGCCGGCCGATGGCGACGAGCACGACGTCGGCGTCGAGGCGCTGCGGCGCGCCGCCGCTCACCGGCTCGATCGTCGCCTTGGCGCCGGAGGCGGCCTTCTCGACGCCAGTCACCTTGCAGCCGAGATGAAACGCGAAGCCCTGCTTCTCCAGCAACCGTCGCGCCTGCTTGGCGACCTCGCCGTCCATGCCAGGCAGGATGCGGTCGAGGAACTCGACCACCGCGACCTCGGCGCCGAGCCGCCGCCAGGCCGAGCCGAGCTCGAGGCCGATCACCCCGGCGCCGACGACGACGAGCTTCTTCGGCGGCTTCGCAAGCGACAGCGCGCCGGTCGACGACACGACGATCTGCTCGTCGATCTCGACGCCGGGCAGCGGCGCGACCTCGGCGCCGGTGGCGACGACGATCGCGCCGGCTTCGTAGATCGTCTCGGCGCCGTCGGCGCCCTTGACCGCGACCTGGCCGGGAGCGGCGAGGCGCGCCTCGCCCTTGAGCCAATCGATCTTGTTCTTCTTGAAGAGATAGGCGACGCCGGCGACGTTGGCGGCGACGGTGTCGTCCTTGTGCTTCATCATCGCCGCGAGGTCGAGCTTCGGACGGCCGACGACGACGCCGAGCGCGGCGAGGCCGTGGCCCGCCTCCTCGAACGCCTCGGAAGCGTGGAGCAACGCCTTGGAGGGAATGCAGCCGATGTTGAGGCAGGTCCCGCCGAGCGTCTCGCGCTTCTCGACCACGGCGACCTTCATGCCGAGCTGCGCGGCGCGGATGGCGCAGACGTAGCCGCCGGGGCCGGCGCCGATGACGAGGAGATCGTA
>Ga0181520_10003706_pt1 | contig 26515 bp, 27 predicted proteins | sample PEATcosm2014_Bin_29_FD_132451 | JGI IMG/M metagenome (GOLD analysis project Ga0181520, IMG submission 132451) | Peatland microbial communities from MTU Mesocosm Facility, Houghton, MI, USA - PEATcosm2014_Bin02_30_metaG | ecosystem: Environmental > Terrestrial > Soil > Wetlands > Peat | place...
CTGCTGTCCTCCAGTCAAGAACTGCCCGGTCCTTGGAGCCCTGAAGAAGGCTGGCTTTACTCCCGAGAGCTTCGTGCAGAAAAAACTTGCTTTGGCCAAGGGCACCCCCCTGGAGAATGGCGACGGCACGTGCTTCGGCAGTCTGGTGTGGTGTTGCGAGATCACCAAGCCCTGCTACCTCAGGGATGCCGCCCTTAGAGGGTATGGGATCTCGGGAAAGGAGTATATGCGCCTCAAAAAAGACCTGGCTAAGAACCTCCTGCGGCCATGATGGCCGATAGGATTGCCCAGAACGCTCAGCTCTCCATGCTCCTGGAGCTCTCCTCCAGCCCCAAGCCAGGAAACATCGACAGGTGCCACGACTTCGGGGACATGAGCTTCCAGCAGTTCGTGATCAGTGCCGTCTCCGCCTACCCCGTCTTTCGCCGGGCGGTCCTAGGCGAGGTAGGCATTGGAGAGCTTATCCTGGAGGCGGTTAAAGCCTGGAGGGATTGGGGGCTCTCAGGCAACACCCATTTTGGATCCTTGACCCTCCTTCTTCCCCTGGCTATGGCTGCGGGAAAGCCGGGGGCCTTGGAAATTGAAATAAAATCCGTCCTTGAGAGCACAACCGTTGCCGACGCCATCGATTTTTACAGGGCCTTCGATCTGGCCGGAGCCAGGGTGGTTGATGTCGGGAAGTTCAGCCTCAAAGATAAAACCGCCCTAGATATCCTTAAGGCTCAGGGAAAGACCCTTCTGGATCTGATGAAGCTCTCCAAAGATCATGACTTGGTGGCCAGGGAGTGGTCCACCGCCTTCCAAAGATCCTTTTACCTATCTAAAGTCCTGGGGAAGAACGTATCCAGGTACGGCCTCAACTGCGGCGTGGTAAGAACCTTTCTCCTGGCCCTCTCGGAGGTTCCAGACAGCCTCATTCAGGCCAAGTTCGGGAAGATGGTGGCCCTCCAGGTCTCGGCCAGGGCGGCTTTGGCCCTTAAGGACGAGGGGCTTTCCGCAGCCTCGTATTTGGATAGAGAGCTTTTAAGTGAAGATATCAACCCAGGGTCGACAGCGGACCTCATTGCGGCATCTTTATTTATAGCCTTGACCAAGAATTTGCGGTTCTGATGGAGATCAAAGACGTTAAAGCCCTGGATGACCTGGGGATACTGGATGGGATCAACGAGGTCATAGCTACTACAGAGAACGATGGCGTAATGAATGCCGCCCCCTTAGGGCTCATCAGGAACGGCGATAATCTGACCATAAGGCTCTTTGCTGGGTCCAGAACCTTCGAGAACATACTGGCCACGGGCTGGTTCGTGGCCAACGTCACCCACGATGCCTGGATCTTCGCCGAGACTGCCCTTGGCGATGCCCCGGATGGTTCCTTTGAGATCAGGTATGGTCATCCCACCCTAAAGGATGCCGAGTCCTGGGCCTATTTCACTTGTGAGCCTATGCGCTCGGACATCATCATCACTCAGGTTCAGTTCGTGGAGGGCGAGTTCCTGAGGAGGGACTTTAGGGCCTTTAACCGCGGCTCCAACCTGGTGGTGGAGTGCGCCATCGCCGCCACCAGATACATAGCTCTCAGGGCCGACTCCTACTACAACGAGATCCACAAGATGCACAGGATCATAAACCGATGTGGCGGCCCCAGGGAAAAGGAGGCCATGGACAGGCTCATGGACAGGCTTGATAGGTACTTACATATATGATCATTAGTAAGATTGAAAAGTTATGATTTCTCTAGATAGGTTGCCTTCAGGGTGCCAGGCAGTCGATGCCCTCCTGGGTGGGGGCTTTGAGGCTGGAATCATAACCCAGCTCTACGGCGAGGCAGGCTCGGGCAAGACCAACATAGCTCTCCAGATCTCGGTCCAGGCTGTGAACCGGGGCTACAGGGTCATCTACATAGATACCGAGGGCTTCTCGGTGGACAGGTTCAGCCAGATTGCGGGGGAGAACGCCAAGGAGATCGCCTCCAAGATCGTGATCTTTGAGCCCTTAAACTTGGAGCAGCAGCACTCGGCTATCAAGGATGCCGCCAAGATCGCCGGAAGCGATCTTGGCCTGGTGGTCCTGGACTCAGCCACCTCCCTTTACAGGATTCTGCTGGAGGCCGAGGACAACCGTGCGGTTAGAAGATTGCTCTCTAACCAGATAGGCGACCTTCAGGAGCTGGCCAGGAAACACAGGATACCTGTCCTCATCACCAATCAGGTTTACACTGACCTGGAGACAGGGGCCTTCAAGCCTCTTGGAGGAACTTCCGTCGAGCACACCTGTAAGGCCATCCTTGGCCTGGAGAAGGCAGGAACAGAGGGCCGAAGGAGAGCCAGGATCATGAAGCACAGGTCCAGGCCGGACGGAGAGACTGCCGAGTTCAGGATTACCGCTAAGGGCGTAGAGTAAGAGCTTTCCAGGATAAGGAAACGCAGATTAAATAGCTCAGAGACGCCGAGGGCCGCAGAGAAAATGGTTGAAAGATGGGTGGTCACAGGCGCCTTTTCATGATGATGGCCGCCTCGCTGTCAGAATAATAGCCAGGAAATATTCCCGTCATCTCATAGCCCATGCTGGTATAAAGGGCCTGGGCGTTCTTGTTGCTGATCCTGACCTCCAGGGTCGCGCTCACCGCCCCCATGAGCCTGAAGGTCCTAAGGATGGTAGTCAGAAGCCTCCTGCCGATCCCGAGCTTCTGGTAATCGGGCTTCACCGCCAGCCAGAACACCCTGCCCTCCAAGGGCGTGTGCTTGAACCCGAGCACGAATCCCACCACATCGCCCAGCCTGTCGGCGACCAGGGTGGTCCTGGGATGGTACTCGCAGAAAGCCCTAAAGATGGATGGATCATATCCTCCAAAGACCTCCCTGTCAAGCTCCAGGGCGTCGGCCAGGTCATCGGGCTTGAAACGCCTTATGATCACCGCCTCTTTGATATCCTCTATCTTAGGCTCGGCTTTGACCTCGATATCGAGCCCTTCCTCAGCCTCCCCAACGGCCCCGTTCTTGGCTTCCTCAACCTCGTTTTCTGGGAGCATATCAAAGACTTTTATGTCCCTCAAGGTGAAATAGTTTGTCAGAAGTCCCTGCCTTAGACTGGCTGGGAGAACTACCGCCTATCCTATTATAAGAGCAGATTTACATCAACGCAAGGTGATCTGCCATGGGCTCTGCTCTATCTCATCAGAGCTATTTAGCATAATGTTCTTTGTGAACTTGTTGTTTGTCCTTTTAAGCAAGTATTGTCCGCATTTAAGGTTCAAAATATCAAAATGTTAGATTTGTATTATCTTAAAGGTGGCTTATCAATAAAAGGGCGCGGGCGGGAAAGGCAACGCCCGCAAGATGCTTCTTGGGCCTTACGTTACTAGCCTTACGTCACTATGAAGGAGCCATTCATCGTCGGATGGGGGTCGCTCCTGAAGTAGTAGGTCCTTGGATTCAAGAGGGCAGTGAAGTAGTAGGTCGTAGTCGCTGGACCGGTGATCGTGTTGCCGACAAAGATATTGTCGTCATTTGAGTTGTTGTAAGTTTAGTTAACAATAATCTGAATAATCACTGTAATATACAGGGTTATATGGCCTATCAAAGAAAATATCAATGATAAATACATAAAACGCCGATCAATCACAGGGTAAGAGCCAAAATCACTACTAAACTGCCAGGAATAAATGCTTTACGACAAAAAGTAGGATAGGAGGGTAATGCAGGACTCTCTTGCTGAGATCTATTTAAACGTTAATAAAATATGAAGAGATCAAAGGATGTATTGATAAGATCCAGGAAGAATAAACCCTCTGAGAAGAAATCCCTGAATTACCGGCAAATGGATCAGAGGTGATCCACAAGCCTGGCTATCGACGGCAGGATTAGGTCTGGCTTTACCCCAGACTGTGAATCCTGGTCCTCCCTGTACTTCCCAGTCTTCACCAGGATTCCTTTCATTCCGGCCTTCTGACCACCACCCACATCGCCCAATATATCATCGCCTATCATGGCCGCATCCCTGGCCTGGACGCCCATGTCCTTCAAAGCCATGTCGAAGAAGTCGGGAGAGGGCTTGCCCATGAGCTGAGCCTTTTTGCCAGTGGCGTACTCCAGAGCTGCAACGAAAGGACCTGTGGATAGAACCAGCCCATCGGAATCCATCCAGTACCTGTTCATCTCCAGGGCCAGGATCTCAGCCCCATCCAGGGCCAACCTCAAGGCCTTGTTCAGCCGGTCGTAGGTGAAGGCATCGCCTGCATCACCCACCACAATATAATCGCTGTCCTCTGAAGGCACCACGCCCCCTGCCAGAAAGTCCTTGTGGACATCTCCGGTGGTAAGGAGGAAGCAGCTCTTCTCCTTTCCCGAGCTTCTGATCCTCTCCACCGCTGCCAGGGGCGGAGTAAAGATCCTCTCAGAGCCCACATCGTACCCCATACCCTTGAGCCGCTCTGCCACAGAACTTCTGCACCTCCTGGTGATGTTGGAGACGAACCTGTAGTCGTAGCCCTTCTTCTCCAGAAGCTTCAGGCATTCTCTGGCTCCCTCTATAGGCGTCTTCCCCACGTAAAGGACGCCATCTAAGTCTATGAGAAACGCCTTCATGACCCGAAAGGCCACCCTAAAGCATATCAAGAGATCGGGTCAGCTCGGCTCAGAGGAGGGGCCATCCGCATCCCTGCACCTTCCCAGTGCCTCGGCCAGCTCCTGTATCTGCACCGGCTTGCTCACGTAATCGTCCATGACTGCGCCGAGGTAACTTTCCCTGTCACATTCCATGGCGTAAGCTAGTGATGGCTATGATCTTCGTTCCTCTGTCAGGCCACCGATCCATGATGGCCCTGGCAGCCTCCAGGCCGTCTATCTCGGGCATCTGAACATCCATGAGAACGACCGTCGTAATGTTGCCTTTCCAGGGCCTGTAGAACTTCCAAGCCATTGGCAGCCACATCCGCCCTGTACCCGATCTTCTTGAGCATTAGCAGGGCGCCACCTTCTGGTTCACCACGTTATCCTCGGCCAAGAGGATGCGTAGGTGGTGGTCCGCGTGGGACGCAGGGGCTGAATCTTGACTGCAGAGGAGGACGAAGGCCCCGAGAAGATTCCCTGAAGGGCATCGTAGAGCTGGGACGGCTTTATGGGCCTGGTCAGGAAGGCAGATATCTCCAGGTCCTCATCAGCTGAAAACCGGTCGAGGGAGGTCAGGACTAGGATGGGCAGATCCTTCCTCCGCTCTCTAATCCCCTTGATCAGGGATAGATCATCGACCCAGAGCAGATCCAGGATGGTAGCATCGAACTCCTCCAAAGAGATCTTCATAAGATCGCCTGCATCCAAGGTTGATCTCACGGGCACCATACCCCAACCCCTCAGGTGATGGTCCAGTATCCTCCGATTAGTCTCATTTTCTCCCACGGCCAGGATCCTCTTTCCTTCCAGGCCAGGATGAGATAGCCTCTGGTATGGGTGGAGATCGTCCTGTACTTTCTTGGCCATGATCGTGAAGTGGAAAGTATAGCCCACACCTTCCGCGCTCTCTATCCAGATGTTCCCATCCATCATCTCCACCAGCCTCTTGCCTATGGCCAAGCCCAGGCCCGTTCCACCATATTTCTGGGTGGTAGAGGCATCTACCTGGAAGAAAGACTGGAAGAGGTGGTTCATCCTGCCCTGAGGAATGCCTATGCCCGTGTCCTTGTGTCCTTGACTGAGAAGTGGACCCGGCACCATTCGCCGTCTACCGCCCTGGAGGCGACGGAGACCACCACCTCCCCAGCCTCGGTGAACTTGACGGCGTTGCCCAGGAGGTTGACCAGGATCTGGCGCAGCCTGGTTGGGTCTACCAAGATATGGCCCGGCGTTCCGTCCTCCATGGAATAGGCCAGGTTTAAGCCCTTCTCAGCTGCCCCTGCCCGCCACCAGCTCCATGCAGTTCTCTATACAGGTCCTAAGATCAAAGGGCTGGCTCTCCAACTCCATCTTTCCGCCCTCGATCTTGGAGAAGTCCAGGATATCGTTGATGATTGCTAAAAGGGCGTCCCCGCTGGATCTTATGGTCTCGATGCACTCCTTTTGCCCGAGGGTTAAATCGGCATCCAGAAGGAGGCCAGTCATGCCTATCACCGCATTCATGGGTGTGCGGATCTCGTGGGACATATTGGCCAAAAACTCCGACTTGGCCTTGAGACCGCCAGCCTCAGCTGCCTCCTCGGCCTTACCGCGGTCCACGACCTCCGCCTGGAGGTCCCTGTTGGCTCTGAGTGGCTCGGCAGTCCTCTCCTTGATCTCCCGCCCCCAGCTCCTCCCTGGTAGACTTAAGCTTCTCCTCCATCCTCTTGTGCTCAGTGATGTCGTAGAAGATGACAACACCTCCTATAACCGTCCCCCTGGCATCCTTCATCGAATCCGAGGATGCCAGGACTATGCCCCTGGACCTGTCTCCCCTCAGGATATGCATCTCCTAGTCATGAACCTCCTCTCCGCGGAAGACCGATCTGGCTAAAGGCCTCTCCTCCAGGGCATAAGGCCCTGCTATCCGGGTGATAGCACATATACTCCTGATGGTACTCCTGGATGCCAGCCGCGGGTAGAGATGGCATCCTCTACAGGCCCTTCATCTGATCGTTGCCCAGGAGAACCTTGCCATCGGCATCGGCGATCAATATTCCTGCAGACATCTGCTTCAAGACCGCCTTGAACATGGCCCTCTCGGACCTCATCTGCTCCACCAGCTGCTCTTTCGCCCTTTAAGCATGCTCCAGTTCTTCATGAGCTCTGTGTAAAGCTTCTTTGACCTGCCTACCTTCAGTTACATCCCTGCAGACGCACCTGATCTGGTAAGGCCGTCCATCCTTGAACCGGCGGCTTATGTTGCCCCCAACGATTATCTTCCTGTCGTCCCTGCTCTGGAGCTCCAGCTCATCCTTCGCAAACCTATTCGCCTGAGAGACTCCTGGAAAAATATCCTCACAGTGGGCTCTGCCGTGAGGATGGATGGCCTTGAAGATGGAAAGATCGACAGTTTCTTCTTCCGAATACCCCAGAGCCTCCATCCAGGCTCTATTGACATAAGCCTATCCTTCCGTCCGGATGGACCGTCTGTATAAGGTCACTGGAGGTCTCTGTACTCCTCTTCCATCTCATTTCGGGCTTCTTCTGCGTACCTCTTCTCGGTGATATCCTTCAGGAAGATAAGAAGGGAAGGTCTCTCCTCCCAGGTGATGGGGGTAGCTACAGCCTCGGCCTGCCTGGAAAGCCGACCTTTGCAGATAACCCTGATAGGGACGCCTTCCCCGCCATGGCCACCTTCAGGTTCAGGCCGCAGTAGATCTATCCAAGCATACCGATCCCATCTCATCTCTGCTGCGCTGGAAGACCTCTGCAGCCCTGGGGTTGGCGAAGATGATGGATCCATCCTGGACTACGAAGGCGGTCTCGCTGGCCTTCTCTAGGATAAGCCGGCACATCTCTTCTGAGGTCATCAGGGCATCTTTGGCGTCTTTAAGGAGGCTTAGAGCTGCAGCTGAGGAGCCAAAAGCTGCTTCGGCGCCGCCTGAAGCTTTCAAAACCTTCTCAGCCGAGGCTAGCCTCTGGATGGTATCCTTTACGCTTATTGCGGCATCATCGACCACCGGCACTGCAGAACCTATCGCCCCTTTTATCTTGATGCAGATCTCTGAAGCCTTGGAGGTCCTAGTTCTATTACAGGGGACTTCTGAGGCTTTTGGATCATTACCTCTGTACCACTTTACAAAGTGTGCTATACCGAGACCCCCTACGCCATCACCTTACAGGACCGGACATTTTCCCACAAGATCGCCAGAGCAAATAGCTATATGCAAGATTATTTTTCTTTTAAGGGACTTTAGCTCATAGGTATGTTAATTATAGGGTTATCTCCCCTTAGCATCATTTTTTTTATAGATTACGGATCTAAAGACGGTATCTAAGATAAGATGCACCTCAAGCAGATATAAACTCTTTTGGAATATATACTCTTCCAATCTGATAAAAAAGAGGGGCCATACGCCTGGTTTCCTCCTTTAGGCCGGGAAGGACAGGCCTTATTGACTCTTTTTCGAGCCCCTTTTTGGCCCCTTTTTAATCCCTCTCAGATCTCCTGTCCATCTCTCTTAGATCCTTTCTCGGTCTCTCTTTGATCACTTCTTAATCCCTGAACCTCAACGTTATAAGGAGGAATGTCCATTATTGCCGCAACACATGTCTAGCCACTTCGAGAAGATAGTCATAACGGCCATACTGGCCCTCTTGGCCCTGATGATAATACCTACATGTTCTGAGGAGTTCCATGGGGTAACCTATAGCCTGGACCCCCAGAGGATAGAGGTGGCTCACCCAGTGAACGCCAGCAGCATCACCATAGTCCTCCATGACAAGGCTCAGGACTTTTCCCTGGCCAACTCCATGGGCGAGAAGGTAGGGCTCAAATATAACAGCACCTACTGGCAGGGCGAGTATACCTATGACCTGGCCTTCGATAAGCCAACCCCGGGAACCTTGAGCTATATCCTTCCATCCCAGGGACAACAGTTCGTGCTCGCACTAAAAGATGGGATGCCGGTAAGGGTCGTGCTGCCTGCGGGCTACTCCACTGGGGAGAAGGCCCTGGGGATAGCCAAGCCCGATCCCGACTATATAAGCACATACTCCAACCGGACGGCTCTGATCTGGTCGAACCCCTCACAAGCCCCCTTCATTGAGGTTGACTACTACAGATCAACGGCCCCCGATGCCTTGAAGAGGACTTTTCTTATCCTCTTAGGGGCAGGCCTTATGCTTTTAATCGAGCACCACAGGAGCATAAGGAAGCTCCGCTCCCTGGCGGAGGATGTGGAGAAAGGAGCGTAAGCTCTAAGCTTTCTCCAGCCTTAAAAGAAGGCATGAAAGGGATGGAGATCACTGAAGGAGTTTACGCCGTGGGAGGCCCAGGCCTCTCCAGCCCCGATGACGCTTACATCTACCTAGCCGATGCAGGAAGCGAGATTGTGCTCATAGATGCAGGGGTAGGCTTGAGCATCGACAGGATAGAGCGGAATATCAAATCCTTAGGCCTGGAACCCGCCAGGATCTGGCATGTCATCGCCACCCACTGCCACATAGACCATGCTGGAGGTTTAGCATTCCTGGTGGAGAAGTATGGCACCAAGGTGGTAGCCCACCAGATGGATCAGGAAGCCCTGGAGGGACAGGCGGATGAGAGGACGGCTGCGTCCATGTACGGCGTAAAGTACAGGCCGGTTAAAGTGGATATAATCCTCAAAGGCGAATTGGAGAAGTTAAGCATAGGCGATAAGGAATTTTTCTGCCTCTACACTCCAGGCCATACACCAGGGTCCATATCGATCTATCTGGATACCCCCGATGGAAGAGTGCTCTTTGGCCAGGACATCCACGGGCCTTTCTCCAAGGCCTGGGGATCGGATCTGGGCCAGTGGAGAAAGTCCATGGAGAAGCTCCTGGCCCTAAATGCCGATGTTCTCTGCGAAGGCCATGCGGGGATCTATAAGGGCAAAGAGAATGTTAGAAATTACATCGAATCTTACCTAAAGAGGCACAGCCAAATCGATTAAAGCGTCCACAGTTTGCCTGGGCCTATCGATTGCTCTCGCGATTTCTGTGTTGCTTGGTCGATGTGACCGGCTCCGCGTCTCTTTTATCAATGCTATTTCATCAGGCGAGTCTGCAAGTCTCTTTCTCTTCGGACCTTCTAATACCTGGCGTCGTGGCTTTATGGATTTGTGGCTCTTGTGACTTATATCCATGTTGACTTAAGATCTTCTTGGCATCTTGGCTATGATTATCTAAAATCAATCTGTTCATCGCATCTTGAAGTCCACAGTTACGAACAATGGCCTTGGCCCTCAACGCCCGATATACCTCTTGGCTTAGTACTGCTCTATGTATGGTTTGCATAAGTGCCATATGGATATGCTAGAGGATTTAGCTCTTATGAGAAGCAGGAAGCCGCATACTGCTAATAAAATAAAAAATTTAAGATAAATTAGGCGAGTTGAATGATGAAGGTGAATTGAATAACGAAGTCGGATCAATTTCTTGTTATATCGTGAAGGAGTTTATAACATCCCGCGGTCATGGTTGACCTCCATATGCATGGATTACACCCACATTATACGTTGTCTAGTAATATGGCGCATGCCCCCAAGTACCATATACATCAGTACCTTCTACTAGGTGTGCCATGTGACCACTAAAAGTGTTATCTTTTCGCTAGTGAATTTAAGATTTTCACACCCTGTCAGAGTGCACGTAGCATCTTTCAAGATACCTTTTATTTCCGTTTGCTTTGGCACTTTACCATGGCCATAAACTGCAATATAATAGTCTCGAAGGTCATTCGGGGTCGCGAGGAGATAACCATCATGTATTCCATAATATTTGTTGCCTAGAGGCGCATTGGGGTATGAAGGATAAAAAGCATCTCTTCTAACTCCTTTCCATGTGCCTATAAGATCATCACAAGGGAAATCATCTTCAGAATCATATCGATACGTAACACTCGATCCGAAGTGATGTGATCCACTATATCGCCCGCTGTCGATATTAGATGTAAAATTCCAACCCATTATAACAACGCTTTCACCGTAACTAGCCCCCCACTATGACAAGAAGCGTAAGGAATACGGTTACACCCACGCGTACGAATATTCTCCTACGACCATCACATGATGCTATCGTCATTTAATCTCCTTAACCTAAACACCTCAGAAGCACTTATATAATTTATTAATGGATAAGATTAGCCCTGAGTTCATCCAAAAAATGGCAAAAATGTCCGAATCATCTTGATATAGGAATGCTAGATGGTGCCGTCTTCGTCTCAGTTTGTAGTACCGCATCGACCGTAAGTATTAAAGGCCAAATAAGATTTAAGCTTTCAGAAGAAAAACTCCCCCTTGAGGAGTTCCATCTGAGATGGAGATCTTCCCGTCCAAGAACAGCCCTGCAGTCCAAATATTGGTCTTGGCATGCATGGAGACCTCTCTCACCATATAGCTTCCTCCGGCCAGGGCCAGGTAAGGTACCAGCTGGTCCGCTAGGTGAACATCTACTGCCGAAGGTGATTGAACCTCAGCGATCATCTCCCTAGCCGCGGACGACCCGACTTCCTCAGCCATGACACCTCTTTCTCCTAAGGCTCCGGTACCTTTATGTCCCGACCAGAGGGTTATGCCGCTGCCGACAGAAGGCGCCTTCAAAATCTGGATTGGGATCTCCGCCTCCAGTCCAGCCTGCCTAAGGGCGTTTAATGCTGCCTGAGACTGCCTTTGGGCCACGTGCTCAGGAAGGCCTGAGCAATGGGAGAGGCCATTTATGGGGTTGGAAACCCGCTCCAGGTTACAGGGCTTGAGGTTGCCAGGATCGATATTGAGAAGGACCCTTCCTCCGCCTCTAGGATAGTAGCCCCTCTGGCTGCACTCGACCTCTACACGAGCACCAAACTCCTCCAAGGCTGGCAGGAAAACGTACCTGAAATAATCGATGGAGGGGGACCATCGCACATCTGTGCCTCCCCTGATCTCCAGGGAGACGGGGGCATCGGCCATGAGGGCCGCCGGAAGGAGGCACTGGGCTAAAAGAGTGATGCTGCCGGCAGTTCCTATGTCAATGCGGTAGGAGCCGCCAGAGATCTTTCCGGGCTCAAAGATTATCTCCAGGGAGCCGGGAGCCACCCCTGAGGTCTTGGCGTGGCAAAGGGTTGCTAGGGCCTCTATGGCCATGGCATGCTGAGTCGCCAGGCCCGGTTTCTTCCTGCCTTTTCTTATGTTCTTGATCTTAATGGGCGTCCCTATGACTGCTGAAAGAGCAGTGGCTGTCCTTACTATCTGGCCTCCGCCCTCGCCGTAAGAGCCGTCTATCTCCCTCATTCGATGGCTTATTTGATGGCTTCCGAGAACTGATCGCTGAAGTCGTCGCAGTAGGCTACGATCCTGGTCGCCGCATCTCTCATGACCGCCATGGGATCAGAGCCGTCAGTCTTTAGGCGGAACACGGGGTTATCCATTACCGGGAACTTCCTGTCGTAGGTGGCCATCTTCACGCGCTTGTCGTAGAGAAGCTCTGTTCGGAGGAGGTTTAGAATGGTGTGGCTCTCGCCCTCGAACTCCACTACCACCTCATCATCGGTCTTCCTCAGGATCTTCAAATTCATCAGATCACTCCCGTGCCGTAGCCTGCCGAGAGCTTTCTGGTCTCTACGTTGGAGCAGCTGGGGCATATCAGCTTTCCTTCCTTGAGCACAAGCCCAGTCATACACTTGTTACAGTAGGCCTTGATGACCCCTAAGTCCTCATCTCCAGTAGATAGGCGCAGCTGCCTCTCATCTATGATCTTGGCCTTGAGGATATCCCTCATGGAGAACATCTGCCTCAGGTCCTTGACGTAGGAGTTCCTCACATTGGAGATGTGAATGGTGGCTTCCTCGTCCGGGATGGGCCGGTCCTCATAGCCCTTCTTGAAGGCCAGGGTGACTATGACCAGGTTATCCTTGAGGTCGGTCACCTCTCCTATCACTATATCGCCCTGGCAGAGCTTGGCCGGGGCATTGGTCTTGGGTACAACACTTGCAGACTTGTCGTTCTTATCGATATTTACAACGCCTGCGGTTGAAGCGTATATGATTCCTCCCCTGGCGTAGGTGCAGTCGCCCGGGACATATTCCTCCGCGGACCCCACCACATCTCCTGGGAGAACGAAAGCGCGTTCCATCTTAAACTCCTGCTCTTATTAACTTCTGGGTTGGCACGATATCCTGTAAAGCTCAACCTCTATGGTCCTCACGTCCTCGCTGTGAAACTCAAAGCATCTTCTAAGGGGAAAGGGCACCTTGTAAATCTCTTCTACCTTGCAGGGTTCGACAAACCTTCTAATGAACCCTTCGCTTCCCAGGTTGTGGATGGAGTAGACCGAGGTTGCAGCCTGGATAGCCTTTCTTAGAAAAGCCCTGTCCCCCTGGCTGGCCTTCTGGGAGCCAAAGGGAGGGTTCATGACTACTGTATCCATATTTTTGAGACAGATGGACCCGACATCCCCCAGAATGAAGTCCACATCGACGCCGAGCTCGGAGGCATTCTTCCTTGCCACCCTCAGGGCCCCGGGATCTATCTCCATTCCCACCGCTCTTGCGCCCAGAAGGGCGGCACCTATGGCCAGTACCCCAGTTCCGCACCCAAGGTCGCAGACGTTTTTTCCTTCCAGATCTCCTCTCAAGTAGGCGAGGTGCAAAAGGAAGGCGGCCACGACCGCAGGGGTGGAGTACTGCTCTCTTTCCGGGGTTGGATGGGGAAAGCCTTCAAGCCTCTCCAGGAGCATCTCAAGCTGTTTTTTCTTCATCCTGCAGCTGCCACGGTTGGATCTTAATCTATATCAAATATAGTATGACATCAATGGCCAGGAGCACCAACACCACCACAGCTATGGCCTTGACCGCCTTGGCGACGCCGGAGCCGCTGAGAGCCTCATCCAGGACATCGGAGATGATCTCCCAGGCCGATCCCAGAGCCTGCTGAAGGTTTTCCATAAAGGGCCCGTGGGACCCACCGGCCTTCTCGGCGCCAAAGGTGCTCAAAGGCACCTCGTAGACTCCATCCTTGTCGCCGTCTTGCCTGCAGTCGTACCCAAAGACCCTCTCCGCGCCCGATCTCAGGGTATCGCGAAGTTTCTCCTCCTTCGCCTTCTGCCTGGCCACCTGGACGGTGCAGACGAGATCGGACTGAACAGGCACAAGCCATACTGACTCTGACTCCTCGGCCACGGCATCGTCCACGGTCACAGCGCCCTCGGGATAGCGGCCCTCGTCCATGGGTATGGTCTCCATCTCCACCTCCACGGCCCTGCCCTCAGGCTCTGCCGAGTAATTCTTCTCTTTAGCAGCTGCTACCTCTGCAGCAGGCCTGCCTCCCACCTTGGGCTTGGAGGCGGCCTGGCCTGCCGGCCTGTTCTCCACCAGGTTCAGGGAATCATCCCAAGCATAGATCCTTCCAGCGGTGTCAATGGGAGCTAAGACGTTCTCCACCAGGACCCAGCCCAGGAGGAGGAGGATGCTTCTGTGAGCCCTGTAGCTCAGAAGATCGGAGATCTGAGCTGAGGAGGTTGCCCCCTGACCTGATGGCGAGGAGAGCTTGCTTAGGTGCTCTGAAGCCAGGCCGACCTTTCTTACGCTCATGGCTGCCAGGTCGCCTTGAATAGCAGAGAATCTGCTCTGGGTGCTCCTGAGGTGCCTGGATACGACTGCCAGCTGATCCGAAGGGTCAGCCCTGCGCATCTCAGACTCTAGAGCCCCTCGCATGCCTTGAAGGGCATCGCTTATGCATCCACAGGCTTCATCGAAGCAGCCCAGGGACGCCCCGCCCAGGAGGTACTCGGTAGCTTCTGCTAGGGATTTGGTGAGCTTCCAGGGCTCTCCCTTCATGAGGCCCAGGGACCAGACCTCCTTCATGCCGACCATGGCCCTCTGAGCAACCTCTATCTTCTCCCGCTCTTGGATGTTCAGGTTAGACGCGGCTACCTCTAGGGATGATATGGCCCTCTCTGCAAGGGCTACGGCCTCAGCATCTCCCGGCTCTGCCTGGAGCTTGGCCATGTAGGACCTGGACCTGGCCAGGCTTGCGGCAACCTTGAGCTCTGGCCGATCGATTTTGGGCGTGGCCGCCAGCTCGGAGTATCTATCCGAGGCCCGAGCGTAGTACTGAGAGGCGAGCTTCAGCTTCTCCACGGCCTTGGCACGGCTGGAGGTATAGGTATCCGCCTCCTCCATGCAGTCCCTGGCCAGGGCGACGTAGGCCGCAGCCAGGCAGGCCACGGCGTTCTGGTAAGCTGGGACCATCTCCCTCTTCATGGATTTCAGGGCCTCCTCCAGGGAGACCCTAGCTGCAGATGCATCTCTTTTATCCAGGGATGCCTTTCCCAGGTTAGAAAGGACGACCCCGGAGCTCTGGTCCTGGCCAAGCTCCCCAAAGGTGGAAAGGCTCTCCTGATACTCTTTGACCGCTAAGTCCCAGTCTCCGATCTCGGCATAGACCTTGCCCAGGCGGTTCTGGACCCAGGCGGCGCTCCTCCTGTCTCCCATGAGCTGGAAGTCCTTCAGGCTTCTCTCGTAGTAGAGGGCAGCCAGGTCCCTCTCTCCCATCTCGGAGTAGATCCTGCCGAGGCTTCCCATCATCTGGGCTGTGCCGAACTTATCGCCGAGCTTCTCAAATGTCTTCAAGCCCTTGTAGCAGTACTCCACTGCCTTATCCCAGTCATTGCCTTTCCTGTAAGCGGACCCCAGGTTGCCCATGACATGAGCCAGGCCACTGGCATCGCCCACGGCCTCGAAGCCCTCCGAGGCTTTTTTATAGAAAGTGACCGCCCTGCTGATATCTCCCTGGGAGGCGTAGACCTGGCCTAGGTTATTGAGGAGGACGGGCCTGATGCCTTTGTCGTGGGTCATGTTCATGGCCCGATGATAGCACTTTACGGCCACGTCTGGAAGCCCCATCTTTCTGCAGATGTCCCCAAGCCTCTTGACCTCATAGACATCCTCAAGGCGGTCTGACAGTTGTATGCAGACGTCGGCCTCTACTTTTCCGACCTTGGATCCCTCCAGGAGCTCGCCCAAGAGCTCGGCACAGCTTCCCTGGATGGATTTGGGATCTATGGATTGAAGCACTTCCCCTCCCTTCGAGAAGGCCTCATACATCTCCTGAAGAACAACCAGTTGGTCCATGGGTGTATTAGAAGACTTATATCTTTATAAAGTTTTTGAATCGGAGGGCGCCATCCCAGGGACGCCCCCAAGGCCAAAAACTTCCAAAGTCAGGCCCTGCAGGCTAGGGCTTTCGCCTTTGTCTTGTGATATAAATGAAGTCTTCTTCTCCTCCTCTATCCGCATTTTCATCACTGATTAATTTTTCGAAGGGATATCGCGGCTTATGCCTGCTATTACCCCCAACGGCTATAGAATTCCTAAAAGCTTATATCAATTGCCCTCAGGGTACGCGACGGTCTCTGCAGCTTTATTGGCAAGGGTATAAAAATGAAAACCACAAGAGCACAAAGATACAAAGTTGGTTAATCGAATAGGATGCTTATCCCTTGAAAAGAGAAGGCCTTTGTGCCTATATATCTTTATGATTAGCGTTTATTATTTAACTAGATGAATCGCCGATGAATGGAATCATTTCGAAGAGTTTTTTTTAATCCGATAGCATCCAGATATATCTCTACTGTTTCCTTTCAGCGGTGAGGTCTGATCTTGAATTTGGCGAAACCGCTCATTATCCTGGCCTTCAACATATTCCAGGCCTAGCAGACGAATACCGTAGAGATGAGGAACCTGTCCTTCAATCCTCCAGCCATATCGGTACACATGGGCTCAACATCGTGGATCACACCATCACCTGCGCCTCGGGCCTCTTTGACTCGGGAGGCATCAGGTCTGGAGGTAGGGTTCGATTACACCTTCGAGAGCCCAGGCACCTACACCTATCACTGCATCATCCATCCCTACATGCGCGGCCAGGTGACATTGACTGAGGCCTCTGTCTAGGCAGTTACTGCCGATTTCTCAGGCCTTTGCCCGCGATAGAATCTGACATAGAGGGCGCCCGTCGGACAGATATCGACGCAGAACTTGCATCCTGATTTCTCCAAGGACTCGGGCCTTATCTAGTGCATGCGGTGGTAGTCAGGGTTGATCTAGAGGACGCCCTCGCCCATGATGTCGCGGCAGGTCCTGACAACAACATCCGTACAGGATACATAGATTGTAGCCACGGCCAAAGAAAGGTTCACTGATAAGGGGTACACTGCGATAGCTGACCGGGTACCTAACCTTCTCCAGGCCCACGTACTTCACTGCCCTATGGAACCTGTACTCTCCGTTCTTGGGATAGTATTTGTAGCAGATGGCGTTGGATAACCTGCACATGCATTCCCTGAATGTCTAGCACTCGCTCTTTCTCTCGCAGAAAAAGTAGCTCACAGGATGGTTAGTCAGAGCTAGGAGACGCTCCAAGGTAGTGCCGCCTCGCATGAGGTGGGAAAGATATCCCATCCCTCTATCTGCACCAGTCAGAGCTCACATGAGCCTATGGGCTCCGGGTCCTGGTGGTAGCAGAGGGAGGGAACGTGGATCTCGGCAATCCTGGCGGCCTCCAGGATGGTGGTACCACGAGGAACGCTCATGGCCCTGCCGTCTAGGGTCATATCTACATTGCCTTCTATGATACGGGTAATGGCTGTAGATGCTCATTTTAAGTGCAGATCTCCTCAAGAATCACCATTTACCAACCCAATTTATATGCATCGCTTTCTTATTCATAAAAGTTATGAAAACATCATAAAAGGGATGTTAGGCCCTTGATCCGAAAAATCCATAAATAGCTTTGGCCAATTAAGACTATGCTCCGGCGGAAAAGGGCCCAAAGTGAACCTGTCCGCTGCCAAAAAGGGCAAGAAGTTATTTATATTGACGGCCTGAGTGGCCAAAGAAGACCTGCAACCTGAGCGGCTGTAGATCCCCCAAAGCCCGGAGGTTGCACGGATGGGGCTACTTTAGCCCCGGTGGTGGATGCCATGCCCACGAAGGTCAACTTGAAAAGGGTTGAGATGCCCAAGCAGCCCCCAAAAGAGAGGCGGTGGAACTTCCAGGAGGTAGCCCTGGGCTACACTGGAGATGAAGCGAAGACTGAGGCCGATAGGTGCCTCCAGTGCAAGAAGCCAAAGTGCGTCGAGGGCTGCCCCGTCGGCGTGGAGATCCCTCACTTCATCAAAGTCCTGAGGGAAGGCGATATGCCCGAGGCTGCCAGGTCTCTCAAGGGAAAGAATAGCCTGCCCGGGGTCTGCGGCAGGGTTTGCCCCCAGGAGGTTCAATGTGAGAGCCGCTGCGTCATGGGAAAGAAAGGCCAGCCCGTGGCCATAGGCCGCCTGGAGAGATACGTGGCCGATTGGGAGCTCTCACAGGAGAGAAAGTCCCAGGGGAAGGCTCCACAATCCATTGGAATGAGGGCAGCAATCGTAGGCTCCGGACCCGCCGGCCTCACTTGCGCCTCGGAGCTGGCCAGGATGGGACACAAGGTCGTTATCTTCGAGGCCCTCCATGAAGCTGGAGGGGTGCTGGTCTACGGCATTCCTGAGTTTAGGCTCCCCAAGAGCATAGTCAAGGCCGAGGTGGACTACGTCAAATCCCTGGGTGTCGACCTGGAGCTGGACTCGGTGGTGGGAAGGCAGTTTCAGGTCAAGGAACTTTTAGCTGATGGCTTTGACGCCGTCTTCCTGGGAATCGGCGCCGGGGCTCCCAGGTTCATGGACCTCCCTGGAGAGAACCTGAATGGTATCTATTCAGCTAATGAATACCTGACCAGGATCAACCTCATGAAGGCCTACAAGTTCCCCGAGTACGACACGCCCATAAGGAAAGGCAAGAAGGTGGCGGTAGTGGGCGGGGGCAACGTGGCCATGGATGCCGCCCGGTGTGCCCTGAGGCTTGGAGCCGACGAGGTTCACGTTGTGTACAGGCGCTCCGAGGCAGAGATGCCGGCCAGGCTCGAGGAGATCGAGAACGCCAAGGAGGAGGGTGTCATCTTCGACTTCCTCACCAACCCCATCAAGTTCCTGGGCGATAAGAATGGAAGTGTCAGGGCCATGATCTGCGTGCGCATGGAGCTCGGCGAGCCGGATGAGAGCGGAAGGAGGAGGCCGGTGGTTAAGAATGGCTCCGAGTTCTCCATGGACGTGGACACGGTGGTCATAGCTGTTGGAACTATACCCAATCCCCTGATTCCATCCACGACTCCGGAGCTGAAGGTCACCAAGTGGGGGACTTTAGCTGTGGACGAGAAGGGCAGGACTGCCATGGATGGGGTCTGGGCTGGTGGCGATATCACCACAGGCGGAGCTACGGTCATTAGCGCCATGGGGGCGGGGAAGGTGGCGGCCAAGGACATGGATGAATGGCTGAGGGCCAAAGGGAAGAAGAGCGCCTAAGCCTTCCTTTTATTTTGCATTGCTCTTATGTTGATAGCATCTCTTTTCAAAGGCTTTATCTGAAAAAGGGATGTTTAATATAGAGGATCATGTGTCGTATATCCGACAAAGTCTTTATAACTCAGGTTTTGTAGAGCGATTTCTAATCGTTAGGAGAAAATCATGTAAATATTTTAATTTATTGTTGCCTTATTTACGATAAGCCTTTTATGGGTATGACTCTATCCTTTTTCAGCGATGATTGGTAAGTATTCCAGGCATCTCTCTGAGATGAGTAATCTCATCAGTTTATTATAATAAAATATACATTATAGATTATGGGGCAAGTCTGGGCTTTGATGATATCTTTAATGAAGCTGGGGACTTAGATAAGACCTGTATTTCTCCCGACTTTCCTAGGGTGTCCACTGTCGATGAGATCGCCGGACAATATCACGAATCTAGGATTGTGGATAAAGTGGAAGGAACTGCTCCAATCTCCGAGACTCGCCGCAGGATGGAAAGTCGTGGTTCTACCGCAGCCAGGTTCATTCTCGGCGGGCAGATGCCTCCTAAGATGACCGAATTGGACAGCCACGATCTATTATCCCTGTTTGAAAAGGCGTGGCCCAATTGAAACTGATGTTCTTTAGCCCATCTAGCTTTACAATCCACACATTATCTATGAGAGGATATGGCTCCATTCATCGACAGTAATGTTAGAGTTTTTAAAGCTGGCAGGTTTTGTTTTTCCTGAATTATGTTACCACTAACAGAGCCTCCTAGATTCCAGATTTGAAGAAGCTAGCCTACTTTGAGAGATATATCATGATAGAAGTTGAGACTCAGGTCTTGGAGTGCTTAGCGTTAAGTGTTAAATAATCTGGGGGACAATAACCCAGACACCTCGATACGACTTATCCGGTCCTAAGATGCCAGGTGACTTCCTGTCATTTCTATATCATCTAGTCGATAATGGAGATATAACGAAGCACTAGCAGTAGCTACTCTATGGACACCCAAGAAATCAATAAACATTTAACAAGTTCTGTTAAGGATTAAGGTTCTCGGCTTCGGTTTTCTTTAGTCATTATTCCTGTCTTGGCTTTCGAAGTACCCGAAAGCCCTGAAGGGAAAATCATAGAGATCAAATCGCCGGAGGAACTAGCGTCGCTGGCGAGCAAGCTTGATTGGGGCAATAATATCACGGTTTATATGATGGTGCCAGCCTCATCGCTACGGGGTGGTTGTTGTTCTAAGTCAGATCGATTGGACGAATTGGCGTGGGTAAAATGTTGTTGTACGCATAAGAACTCTAAAGGCTGCCTCGTAACTAAATGTGGAGATGATGCAATAAATTGCGACCATGCAAGTTGCCCTAGCTCACCCTACCAATGTCCTCCTCCTAACCAGGAGGTTAGCTGCACATGTCCGGCTTAAACGAGAATAAGGTAAAAAGAGGGATAGTAATATGAACCCGATTAAGCTAAGCCTATTTGTGATGGGTGTCATCCTACTAAATGGTGCAGTAGGAGAAGAACATCACGTTTGTACTATAGAAGCTACTATGGATCCGGATGGTGAAGCGTGCTGCGTAAAGTGCGATTCTTTAGATCCAGCGTTAATGGATTTAATGAGAAATTGCCCATATTTACAGAAGCTATATGGCTACGGGGATAGTATCTCAACGGCCATTAATGGTGTAGAGTTATCCTCTCTTCCGGCCTCTACTGTAGGACTCCAGAGGCTAATTAGTGATGCTGGAGATAGAGATACCCTCATTCTACCGGGTGGCTACTATACGGAGGGTAATATTTCCATAGATAAGAATCTAACTATATATGGGAAAGGATACGTTGTAGTCGATGGAAGAGGCAATGGGGCGATATTAAACATAGGAAAGGATAATCCCAATACACAAGTAACCCTTGAGAATATCAACTTTATAAATGGACACTCGTCTAAAGGTGGAGCTATTATCAATAGTGCTAGCCTTTCTATGACCAGATGCCATATCCTCAATAGCACGGCAGATAATGGTGGCGGCATTAGTAATAGTGGTACCTTAACTTTAGAGGATTGTGAATTTAGAGTTAATGGCGCACGGTCTGGGGGAGCTGTTTATAATGAGGATAATGGCACAGTGGTAATGAAAGGATGTACTCTTAGCTCGAGCTATGGTGAAGGGTCCGCCTTATTTACCAGTAGAGGGCGCGTGGTCCTAAAGGATTGTGAAATCAAGGGAAACGGTGGGGATGCTAGTATCTCTTGCTTTGTAGAAGGGTCCTATGTACAACTTGATAACTGTTCAATCCATGATAATTACGGACGTTGTTTTGGCGGTGGGATCAAGACCTTAGGCAGTAATCTAACCATTAATGGAGGCGCTATCTTCAATAATACTGCTATCTATGGCGGAAGAATCCATGGCCAGGGAGGACATATAACACTTAACCATGTTGTAGTCTATGATAATAAAGCAACCCTTGGCGGTGGTGGCATGTGCAGCCATAATTGTACAGTTATATTAGATAGCGTTAATTTTGGAGGGAACACAGCAAAGAAAGGGGGCGCTATCTATAACTACTATTCAGAGGTAGCTATTCGTGGAAGTACAACCCTCTCCAGTAACATGGCTTCTCTTGGTGGCGCCATCTATAATAACGAATCTACTACGTTAGATTTATTGGATCAAACCACCATCATTAACAATCATGCCGATAAGGGTGCTGGTATCTACAATGTTAAGGGTAGCCAATTGAAGATTAAGGATAAGTCTAACCTAATACAGAACATGGCAGAAGATAAAGGCGGAGCTATCTACAACGAAGGTGTCATGAGCTTAAAGGGAGACAGCATAGCCAAGAATATCCCAGATGATATATACAATCCTTAGGTCGGTTGCATCCTGATCTCGGAGGAGCGGCTGATATGGAAAGGTTTAGATAGCATCACCCTGGCAGACCACTACGCTAACCAGATGAGGCTGGCCAACTGGACTGAGCTTTCTAGAGGCGAGAATGGATCCCTTTCCTGGCACAGCTTTATCTCACCAGTAAAGGACCGTGCTATGTGGTGGGGTATGCTCCTTGCCATGGGCTCGCCTGATGAGGAGAGAGAGCCACGTGCTTATGATGGCCCATCCTATACCCATTTCTTCCAATGCTGAGATCTGTCTGAATAGGACCTCGTCTGGAAATAGCGCCTCCACGGCGATGAATACCACCATTTACCAAGGCCTCACCACACGCCTTCTAGGGATCTATTATGATGGCGGAATTAGATATGGTGGTGAGAGGAGGGTTTTAAGAATCAGGGCTGGGTCCACTCCCAGAAGGCTTTCTTTCGATACCCCTACCTCATGAAGCCGGATTGGTTGGGTGCCTCGAAGGGAATATGGGTGTAGAGGCCGTCCTGGACGTGAATCTAACCCCTAACGAGGTTCTCAAGTTCTACCAGGATTATGCCTCTGATGCCTCTGGCGAAAATTTGATAATAAATAACAGATTACAGCGCCATGGTTTTTTGCCCAGAGATCACGGCTACCGCCTTGATTTAAGCAAAAGCAAAAAGACCCCTAGATTCAAGCTCGCAATTTATCATATGGAGAATAAAACCGACCTGCGCTTACTTTTGCCTTCAGATGGCGATATGTGCTGGACGTGCTTGTATTAGAAGAGGGCAGAAGGGAGCCTAGAGGATCTTATCCCTGAGTTAATAGCACCGCCCAGTGTTGAGCAATCCTCCGAGAATATGAAGGGGGTGAGTAGCTGTGCTGAGTCTTGGGCTCAGTTGACCACCCGGATGAACAGCTCTAAGTTGGCGTTTTATTACGAGGGCAAGTTAGAGAAAGCAAACTGGGTCATCCAAGATCGAAACCAGGGAAAGGAGGTTTCGTGGAGCAGGTGGCGCTTTGACGATGGCAAGAATCAGAACTGGCATGGAATCTTGGTCGTCTCGGATCTGCTCGGAAAGGAATTATAAGGAAAGGAGCTTAGCCCTTAAATGCAGTTACTCAGGCTAGCATCTTTTCCATCCTGAGCAGTGCTTCCTTTAACCGTTGCTGGGACGCCGCATAAGATAACCTGATGTAATTCATGCCTCCATGACCGAAGGCCGATCCGGGGGTCACGGCTATGAGGGCTTCCTTAAGCAGCCTTCCTGTAATCTGATCCCCGTCTCCATAGTCTGAGACATCGGCAAATACGTAAAAAGCCCCCCCAGGCATGCTGCACCTGATTCCCAGCTTCCTGAGACCTTCCACGAACATGTCCCGCCTGGACATGAACTCCTTGACCATAGCCTTCACGTCATCCTGGGGTCCATTCAGGGCTTCTAGCCCTGCCTTCTGCACGAAGGTCGTGGCCTGGGAGACGGAGTGAGATAGAAGTCGGGTGACGTACTTGGAGATCTCCTCAGGCCCGGTCATGTACCCCAGCCTCCACCCGGTCATGGCGTAGGCCTTGGAAAAGCCGTTGATGGTCACGGTTCTGTTCTCCATCCCAGGCAGAGAACCTATGCTTACGTGCTCTTGGCCATAAATGATCTTCTCGTATATCTCGTCCGAGATAACGTATAGATCTTTGTCCACGACGATGTCGCGAATCTCCTCCAGGACGGGACGATCGAAAACTGCGCCCGTGGGATTGCTTGGGGAGTTGACCAGAATAACCTTGGTTTTATCGTTCACAACATAAGAGAGATTCCGGGGCATGAACTTATTGTCCACCTCTGCCCAGGAGACCACTCCCCCGGCAAAGGCGACGCAGGGCTCGTAGCTCACCCAGGAGGGGCCTATGAGGACGCACTCGTCTCCCTCCTCCATGAGGGCCTGGATAGCCGCAAAGACCGCCATCTTGGCCCCGGGGGTGACTATGACATCGTCCTGGGTCACAGGCAGATGATTCTCCGCCCTGAGTTTAAGGGCTATGGCCTTTCTAAGCTCAGGTATGCCGTTGGTGGGCCCATAATGAGTATCTCCGGCCTTTATGGAGTTGCACCCGGCCTCGATGATGTTTCTGGGAGTATTGAAATCGGGCTCTCCTACTCCTAGATCTATGATATCCAGGCCCTCGGCGGAGAGCCTCTTGGCTTCTGCCGAGATCTTGAGGGTGGTGGACTCCTGAATGGAGGCAAGCCTTGCGGAGACCATGCTACTCCTCCATCCTCCTTATCATCTTGACTGCAGCTTCCACCGCCCTCTTGGCGTAATCCACGCGCCTCTGAGCATCAGCCCTCGACATCCTGGGGCCCGTTATTCCCAGGGAGACGGGCTTATCGAACTCGAGGGCCAAATCCATAATCGTCCTAGCGGCGTGCTGGGTTACCACCTCATCGTGGGCGGTGTCTCCCTGTATTACAGCCCCTAAGGTCACCACGGCATCGATATCCGTGCGCCGGAGAAGCTTTCTTACTGCCAGGGGCATGTCAAAGACCCCAGGCACGTATATTACAGAAGAGACCTCAGCTCCTAGAAACGCCGCGTGCTCCCTACCCAGAAGCTCCATCTGGTAGGTTATGTCCCTGTTGAACTCCGAGACCACAAAACCGAGTCTTGGCATGGTTCTAAACCCCGCGAAGAGTAGCCTTCAAGCTCCACCCGCCTGGTAATAAACCCATCGATCCTTGTATAATCAAAATGAATTTATCCCCCTTGAGCTGTGGAGACTAACCATGAAGGTTGTCTACATCAACAGCAAGTTCGTCCCCGAGGACCAGGCGTCGGTCTCGGTTTTCGATCACGGCTTCCTCTACGGCGACGGCGTCTTTGAGGGTATCCGGGCCTACGATGGGAGGGTCTTCAGGCTCAAGGAGCACGTCAAGCGTCTCTATGACTCCGCGAAGGCCATAATGCTCTGCATACCCATGACTCAGGAGGAGATGGCTGGAATTATTCTGGAGACCTTGAGGAAGAACAATTTGAGGGATGCTTACATCAGGCCCATAGTTACCAGAGGAAAAGGTGACATGGGGCTGGACCCCAATAAGTGCAAGCTGGCCACAGTCATATGCATGGCCATAGAGTGGGGTGCCATGTACGGCGACCTCTACGAGAAAGGCTTGACCGCAGTCACAGTCGCAGTTAGGAGAAACCCACCGGATACCCTTCCGCCCAACACCAAATCCCTGAACTACCTCAATAACATCATGGCTAAAATAGAAGCCAACGTCAAGGGCGGCAACGAGGCCATAATACTGGACTCCACAGGCAAGCTCTCTGAGGGCAGCGGCGACAACATCTTCGTGGTAAAGGACGGCAAGATCTTCACGCCCTTCACCCTCAACAACCTGAAGGGGATCACCAGGGAAGCGGTCTTTGATCTGGCCAGAGTCAGGAACTATGAGATTTACGAGAGGGACATGGGCCTCTTCGATCTCTATACGGCAGATGAGGTCTTCGTTACAGGCACCGCTGCTGAGATCGGCCCCGTCACCAAGGCGGATGGCAGGGTGATAGGAACGGGCAAGCCCGGCCCCATAACCAGGGACCTCATGGCTGGCTTCAGGGAGTTGACCCGGACCAGTGGAACTCCTATTTTCTGATTTTTATTTTTACGTCATTTTAACGTAAATGCGCCGGTGTCTGGGCCCATCCAGCTCCACAAAGAGGACTCTCTGCCACGTCCCCAGGACGGGGCGTCCCTCCTCCACTGGCAGAACCACGCTGTTTCCCAGGAGGGCGGCCTGGAGGTGGGCATGGGCATTGCCGTCGGACCTGTCGTGGCGGTATCCTGCCCCCTTGGGGACTACCTTTGCCATCGCATCTACCAGGTCTTGAAGGAGGCCAGACTCTGCCTCATTCACCACTAAAGCCGTGGTAGTGTGAAGGGCATAGACAAGAGCGATGCCGCTGTCAACCTTGCTCTCAGCCACGGCGTTCTTTACTAGATTTGTGATGTCTAAGATCTCCACGGGCCTTTTTGTCTCTACTTCTATCACTCTATCACCCATCAGACTTATGCCTGGGGAGATTTAAACTTAGAGGGCTCTATGGGTAAGCCTGGGCATAATAGAAACCATCTTAGAAGGTATTTCGAGGGGAAGATCCGGGTTTATTCGTCTTGAGGGGATGGATGACTTATAAAAGCCATTGGAATAACCCCGGATCTAAATGTAGCTTATCCTCTATCATATATAAATTTTACTCTATACGTCTCTGTTGATTTCCTATAAAAGTTAAATATCATTTATTGATGATGGCAGGAGGAAGATGGCATGGAATATTCAATATAATACAAATGATCCCCCAAGAATAAACCATTTAACGATTTTGATGGCGACGCATAATCATTTTATCTTCAATAGAGATCCTTAAATAGTGGGGCGTTCGGCCCAAAATTAATATTATATTTGAGGTAAAATACTCCTCAGCAACTGGTTTTAGACTTTTTAAATTATAATTTAAAGTCACCTGAAGAAATACTGCTGAAGAGATCGGCTATGAGGCATTAAAGGCAGTATAAATCGCGGATTTTAGGGAGCACTTAGGAGAGAGCTAATAGAAAAAAATTTAAGTGGCGTGGGCCCATTTAAATAGAGGTGATTTTCACGGC
>Ga0181520_10003709_pt1 | contig 26502 bp, 26 predicted proteins | sample PEATcosm2014_Bin_29_FD_132451 | JGI IMG/M metagenome (GOLD analysis project Ga0181520, IMG submission 132451) | Peatland microbial communities from MTU Mesocosm Facility, Houghton, MI, USA - PEATcosm2014_Bin02_30_metaG | ecosystem: Environmental > Terrestrial > Soil > Wetlands > Peat | place...
AAAGCTGACCGCCGGACGCCTGAAATCCCAAACAAACAATGAACTTGCTGGCCGTTAATCCATTTTCCCCGCCTCGCCTCGCTTCGGGGATCAACTGTTTTCAAAAACAACCCCTTTTGCAGAGATTTCAAAAGGCGTTGATGAATTTGTGGGGACGGTTTCCCGGGGTAGGCGCTCCTCGCCTGCCGGCGCGGACCGCCACCCCGGGGCTGATTGATTTGAATCCCGTTGGGATTCAAAGACAGAGGGACAGCCGAATCTGACTCAGGGATAGCGAACTAAAAATTTTCAAGTGCCACCTCATAACTATTATGATCCACAGAAAAGAACTGTTCTCCGTTCTCGCAGAATCCCCAATGCGGTGAAGTTGGGATGATTTTCTGCTGAATTACTTTGCCAGTGCCCTCGTCGAGTTCAACCAGCATGTATGCTTTACCAGCCGTAAAATCCACGCCAACAAACGATTTGGTTCTCGGTCGGTATTGAAGCGCATCAACGTGGTGGTTCTGTCCTTGATAACGCCAGAGCAATTCACCACCTAGTGAATAACAACGAATAACAGCTTTAGAACCATTGGGTAATTCCGAACCGACTTCGGATATGGCTACTGAATCCGGAGACCAAGCATTTTCCAAAACAGCGAAACTTTCTCTTGGCACAGACCATAGTTTTTTCAGTTCTTTCCCCAAAAAATTAAATTTTTTTCTTTCCGTGAACAAAAGCGATTCATCATATGGACTAGCATCAACTTCAACCACACCTCGGAATTCGTTTTGAGTAATACCGGTAAAGGGGTCTAGCTCAAGAGCGCTCTTGCCGTCGAAATATGCGAAAAGTGAATTGCGCGCTGGTGAAAAGCTCAATCCGTAAAATCTCTTCAGGTCTTTCCTGCGCCAAATTACTTGCCCTGTGCTGACATCAAAACAAGCCAAACCCCAAGCGTAGTAAGTTCCACAAAAGCATCGTTCGTTGTTTTGTGAGAGGGCAACACTCACTCCGCCGGGGTCCTTGTGAGTAAAGAATTCGACGATGAATCTTTTCGATGATGCATCAAATAACTTCACTCTGCCATTCCACGTCACCACGGCAATGAATGACGAGTTCTGCCAACTATCAGCATGATTGACACAATCCGAGTTCAAGTCGTTGCTGTCCCCGCCAGTTCTTCCTCGAAATCCACAATCTCCTTGATCTGCACCAGAAACCAGCGGTCAATTTTCGTGAGGTTGAAAATCTCCTCGATGGCGAAGCCGGCGCGCAGGGCGTGGCGGATGAAGAAGATGCGTTCGGCGTTGGGCACGCTCAGCTTGCGGCTGATGACGTCGCGGGGCAGGATGTCGCGGTCGCCGTAGGTTTCCGTGCCGATGCGCCAGGGTTTGCCGTCGCCGCCCAGGCCGCTGCGGCCAATCTCCAGCGAGCGCAGACATTTTTGCAGGCTTTCCTTGAACGTGCGGCCGATGGCCATGGCTTCGCCGACGCTTTTCATCTGCGTGGTGAGCGTGGGGTCGGCTTGCGGAAATTTCTCAAAGGCAAAACGCGGAATCTTGGTGACGACGTAATCAATGCTCGGCTCGAAGCTCGCGGGGGTTTCGCGGGTGATGTCGTTCTTGAGTTCGTCGAGCAGGTAGCCGACGGCGAGCTTGGCGGCGATTTTCGCGATGGGAAAACCGGTGGCCTTGGACGCGAGCGCGGAGCTGCGGCTGACGCGCGGGTTCATCTCGATGATGACCATGCGGCCGTTGTCCGGGTTGACGCCGAACTGGATGTTGGAGCCGCCGGTCTCCACGCCCACGGCGCGGATGACGGCGAAGCTCTGGTCGCGCATGATCTGAAATTCCTTGTCGGTGAGCGTCTGGATGGGCGCGACGGTGATGCTGTCACCGGTGTGGACGCCCATCGGATCGAAGTTTTCAATGGAGCAGATGATGACGCAGTTGTCGGCCTTGTCGCGCATGACTTCCATTTCGTATTCCTTCCAGCCGAGGAGGGATTCTTCGATGAGAATTTCGTTCACGGGCGAAAGTTCAATGCCGTTCTTGGCGATGGCTTCAAATTCGTCCTGGTTGTAACCAATGCCGCCGCCGGTGCCGCCGAGGGTGAACGCGGGGCGGATAATGAGCGGAAAGCGTCCGATCTTTTTCGCGACATCGCGGGCTTCGTCGAGATTGTGGGCCGTGCCGGAAATGGGAACGTCTAGGCCGATGGAAAGCATGAGGTCCTTGAAAATCTGACGGTCTTCGCCTTTCTGAATGGCCTCGGCTTTCGCGCCGATCATCTCCACGCCATGCTTTTCAAGGACGCCGGATTTATGCAGCGCCATCGCGGTGTTGAGCGCGGTCTGGCCGCCGAGTGTGGGGAGCAAAACGAGTTTATGCGGGGTCTTGGAGCTGGCGTCTGGGTTCTGGGGAACACCCTTTTTGCGCATCTCTTCCTTCTCGCGCACGATGATTTTCTCCACGCATTCGGGCGTGATGGGTTCGATGTAGGTGCGGTCGGCGAACTCCGGGTCGGTCATGATGGTGGCCGGGTTGGAGTTGATGAGGATGACGCGGTAGCCTTCCTCGCGGAGGGCCTTGCACGCCTGTGTGCCGGAGTAATCAAATTCGCACGCCTGGCCGATGATGATCGGGCCGGCGCCGATGATGAGGACGCTGTGAATGTCGGTGCGCTTGGGCATTGGGAAAATTGCGATTTGCGATGGCCGGTTTGCGATTTAAATACGATTTAAAAAACCGCTTCGCCAGACGGCAAAAATTAAACACGGAACGCGGGAGAAATGAAAGGCAAAAGCCGGCCCGGTTCAATCCGGGCGTCCACGGTTCTGGATTACGCCGGTCATCGGGACAAAGCGCACCGGCAGGGTGGCGGAAGTTTCGAGGCGGCCCCGGGTCTTGTGGAACAGCATCAATTCCTGGCCGGGAACCGTGCCGACGGGGATGACGATCCGGCCGTTGTCCGCGAGTTGTTGGAGGAGCGGCGACGGGACTTCTTGCGGCGCACAGGTCACGATGACGGCATCGAACGGCGCCGCTTCGGGCCAGCCGGTGTAGCCGTCGCCGATGTGCAGATGGACGTTGTGGCAGCCGAGCCGCTGCAGTTCGGCTCTGGCACGTTGCGCCAGCGGTTCGATGATTTCGATGGTGAACACTTCCGCCACGAGTTTCGCCAGCACGGCGGCCTGATAGCCGGAACCCGTCCCGATTTCCAACACGCGGTCGGATGGCTGCGGGTCAAGCTGGGTTGTCATGAAGGCAACAATGTAGGGCTGGGAAATTGTCTGCCCGTAACCGATGGGCACCGGCCTGTCCGCGTAAGCCCATGATCGTTTTTCCGCGGGGACAAATTCATGGCGCGGCACCTCGCCCATCACCGCCAGCACACGCGGCGACAGGCCCGCCAACTGCTCCCGGACCATCCGTTTCCGCGCGGCGGCTGACGCACTGCTGTTGCCGGACAAATTGTCCATGACGAGCACCTCGTTGAACGGTTTTGAAACCGTGTGGTTAAAGCAAACTCGACTGGCCGCTTCCAGGCACCTTAAGCCCAAGTTTCTTGTAACTCAACTCCGTCGCGACGCGGCCTTGCGAGGTGCGGTTGAGATAGCCTTCCATGATGAGATACGGCTCATAGACTTCTTCAATCGTGTCCGGCTCCTCGCCGACGGCGACGGCGAGCGAATTCACGCCCACCGGCCCGCCGTCGAATTTCACGATGACGGCTTCGAGGATGCGCTTGTCCATTTCATCCAAGCCGTTCTCGTCAATCTCCAGCATCGCCAGCGCCTTGTCCGCCACGGCGGCGGTGATGCGGCCGTCGTGACGCACCTGGGCGTAGTCACGGACCCGGCGGAGCAGATTGTTGACGATGCGCGGCGTGCCACGGCTGCGCCGCGCGATTTCATGCGCGCCCGCCGGGTCAATTTCCACGGCGAGCAAATTTGCCGAGCGCAGGACGATTTTGTCCAGGTCCGCCACGCAATAATAATCCAGCCGCTCGCGCATCCCGAAGCGCGTGAGCAGCGGCGCGGTGAGCAGGCCGCTGCGCGTGGTCGCGCCGATGAGCGTGAAGCGCGGCAGGTTCAGGCGGACGCTGCGGGCGTTCGGCCCCTGGTCAATGATGATGTCCAGCTTGAAATCCTCCATCGCCGGATAAAGATATTCCTCGATGGTTTTTTGCAGGCGGTGGATTTCGTCAATGAACAGCACGTCGCCTTCTTCGAGGTTGGTGAGCAGGCCGGCGAGGTCGCTGGCTTTCTCGATGGTCGGGCCGCTGGTGGCCTTGACATTCGCGCCCATCGCCTTGGCGAGGATGTTGGCGATGGTGGTTTTGCCCAGGCCGGGCGGGCCGGAAAGCAGGATGTGATCCAGCGACTCGCCGCGCTGCCGGGCGGCGGCGACGGAGATTTCCAGCCGCTCCTTGACCTTGGGCTGGCCGGTGAAGTCGGAAAAGAGCGACGGGCGCAGCGTCATTTCAAGCGCCACGTCGGGTTTGTTCAAGCTGGCAACCGGTCGTTCAGACATCGCAACCAGCTTGCGGAAAGTGAGCGTCAGCGGCAAGCATGGTATTTACAAAAATTGAAACGGGTATATGGTGGCGGCAAATCCATGACCCGGCAGTTTTCAACGACGGGTTGGCGCGTGCCGTTCAGGAATGTCCGGCAGGCCGCAGGAAATCTTTTTCCGGCGCCGGCTTTCACCCTCATTGAACTGCTGGTGGTCATCGCGGTCATCGCCATCCTGGCCGCATTGCTTTTGCCGGTGCTGGCCGGCGCCAAAATGCAGGCGGCCCGCATCCAGTGTGTCAGCAACGAGAAGCAGATGATTCTGGCCTGGACGATTTACTCGGGCGACAACAATGAGCGGCTGGTCTTGAACGGTGGCGACATGTCACCGACCTCCACGTCACCGCATTTATGGGTTTACGGCGGCAACCACGGCGACCCCGCCACGCTGACCAACGAGCTGTATTTGACGGACGCGAATTATGCGTTGTTCGCCAGGATCATCCCAGCCCAGCGGATTTACAAATGTCCGGCGGATGCTTCCACCTGGCCGGTGGAGACATCACTCTCGAAGAATGTCACCGAACTGCGCAGCTATGCCATGAACTCGTATATCGGAATCCCGGCCGCCGGAGTTGTTCCGCCGCTCTCCATCAACGCAGCCTGCAAAACCTACCTCAAGTCGTCGCAAATCATCGCCGACACGCCGGTCAACCGGTTTGTCTTCACGGATGTGAACCCGGCGAGCATTTGCACGCCCGCCTTCGGTGTGGACATGACCCTGCAAACTTGGATTCATCTGCCATCCTACCTGCACCGGCAGCGGGGCGTGCTGGCCTTTGCCGACGGCCATGTGGAAGTCCGTCACTGGCTGGATCCCCGAACCATGGTGCATGGCGGCACCGGCTTCATTCCGCATGGAACTTCCTCGCCCAACAATCCGGATTTGAACTGGATCGGCGAGCGGACCACTTCAAAAAAATAACCACCCTTGACGGACAACGCGATGCCGCAAAACCTCAACCGCATCACTTTTCCCCCAAAAAAACTGCTGGCAGACATGATCATGCCGCGTCAGGCTTCGCCCAAGCCGCGCACCTCTTATGACAGGCACGCCGCTCCACGCCGCCACCGTCGGCGACCCGTTCAAGGACACCAGTTCCGTCGCCATGAATCCCATCATCAAGTTCACCACGCTCTTTGGCCTGCTCGCGGTGGAAATCGCCGTGGAATTGAAACAGCAAAATCCCGGCTCGCCGCTCTCCCGCATCATCGGTTCCGGCTGTTTTCTCATCGCGTTCGTGTTCGTCCATCGTTCGTTTTACCGCCTGAGGATTCCGGTGGCGTCCGCCGGGAAAAACCAGCCGCCGATTGTTCTCGAAAAAAAACGCCGCGCATTTCAGATTAAACCGTGTCCGTGATTCAACGCTCCATTCAAGTCGGCTGGCCGCTGCGCGTTTTCTTCACCGAAAATGTTTTCGCGCCGGACAATCCGGTTCTGCACGCCGCGCTCGCGGACACCGGCCCGCGCAAGGCGCTCGTGGTGCTCGAAGATGCGCTGGCGCAGGCGCTGCCCGGATTCGGACAGCAGATCGAAAATTATTTTTCCGCCCGCGCCGGGCAGGTCCGTCTCGTCCACCCGCCGCTGTTCGCCTGCGGCGGCGAGCGCGCCAAGAATTCCACCACGCTCGTCAACGAAATCTATTCGCAACTGCAACGCCACCACGTTGACCGCCATTCCTATCTCATCGCCGTCGGCGGCGGCGCGCTGCTCGACGTCGCCGGCTTTGCCGCCGCCACCGCGCACCGCGGCGTGCGGCACGTCCGCATCCCGACGACCACGTTGAGCCAGGCCGATTCCGGCGTCGGCGTGAAAAACGGTCTCAACGCCCTCGGCCAGAAAAATTTCATCGGCACCTTCGCGCCGCCCTTCGCCGTCATCAACGATTTCAATTTGCTCGCCACGCTCAGCCCGCGCGACAAACGTTCCGGCTACGTCGAGGCCGTCAAGGTCGCCTGCATCCGCGACGCAAATTTTTTCGACGAGATCGAGCGCGCCGCCGGGAAGCTTGCCGCGTTCGAGCCGGACGCCATGAAGCGGCTCATCCGCCGCTGCGCCGAACTGCACCTCGACCACATCGCCACCGGCGGCGACCCCTTTGAAGCCGGCTCCGCCCGTCCGCTGGACTTCGGCCACTGGGCGGCGCACAAACTGGAGCAGCTCTCGCATTTCCAAGTTTCCCATGGCGAGGCCGTCGCCATCGGCATCGCGCTGGACGTGATTTACTCGCGCGAAATTGGCTTGTTCAGCGCGGCGTCCGCCGCGCGCATTTTGGACCTGCTCGAAAAACTGGGCTTCAAACTTTTCGCCGACGAGCTGCTCAACGCGGACAACGCCAACCTCCCGACGCTGTTGTCCGGCCTGGATGAATTTCGGGAACACCTTGGCGGCGAACTTTCCGTCACGCTGCTTTCGGAAATCGGCCGTGGCGTGGAAGTCCACGAAATGAATCCGCGCCGCATCGCCGCCGCCGTCGCGGAACTGCGCGCCCGCGCCGGCAAATGAACCGGCTCGCCGTCATCAACGTCGTCGGCCTCACCGAGGCGCTCATCGGCGAGCACACGCCGCGCATCGCCGCGTTCCGCCAGCGCGGCGCGCTCGCGCACGTCGCGCCCGCGTTTCCCGCCGTCACCTGCACGGCGCAAGCCAATTATCTCACCGGCAAGCTGCCGGCGCAGCATGGCGTCGTCGGCAACGGCTGGTTCAACCGCGAACTCGCCGAAGTCCAGTTCTGGAAGCAGTCAAACCATCTGGTTCAAAGCCCGAAATTGTGGGACGCGCTCCGCGAACGACCCGCGATTCCTGATTCCCGGTTCACGGCTGCCAATTGTTTTTGGTGGTTCAATATGTATTCCAGTGTGGATTACGCCCTCACGCCGCGCCCGGTTTACCGCGCCGACGGCGGAAAGATTTTCGACATCTATTCGTGGCCGTATGCCATCCGCGAAGAAATCAAAAAAGATCTGGGCGAGTTTCCGTTCTTCGGCTTCTGGGGGCCGGCGGCGGGAATGGACTCGCCGCAGGGCAAGGCCGATGGCGCGACGCGCTGGATTGCGGAAGCGGCGAAGTGGCTGGAAAACAAATTTTCGCCGGCGCTGAACCTGGTTTACCTGCCGCATCTGGATTACAACCTGCAAAGACATGGCGTCAAATCGTTGAATCGTTCCATCGTCAAACCGGTTCACGGTTCAACGATTCAACCATCCAACGATTCAACCCACCCCGCCATCCGCCGCGACCTGCGCGAGATGGACGCCATTGCCGGCGACTTGATTGACTTTTTCAGCCGGCGCGGCGTGCCGGTGGTTTTGCTTTCCGAATACGGCCTCACGAATGTGGACACGCCGGTTCATCTCAACCGCATTTTCCGCGAGCACGGCTGGCTGGCGGTGAAGGACGAGCTTGGCCGGGAAATTCTCGACGCCGGCGCGAGCCGGGTTTTCGCCGTGGCGGATCATCAGGTGGCGCATATTTATCTGAACGACCGCGCGCTGGAAAAATCCGTGCGCGAGGTTCTGGAAAAAACTCCCGGCGTCGGGGAAGTTCTGGGCGCGGCGGAGAAAACCGCCGCCGGCATTGACCACGCCAGGGCAGGGGACCTGCTGGCCGTGGCGCGGGAAAATGCGTGGTTCACCTATTACTACTGGCTCGACGACGCGCGGGCGCCGGATTTTGCGCGGACGGTGGACATCCATCGCAAGCCGGGCTACGACCCGGCGGAGTTGTTTCTCGATCCGAAAATCCCGCTGCCGAAATTAAAAATCGCCTGGCGGCTGCTGCAAAAAAAACTCGGCTGCCGCATGTTGATGGACGTGGTTCCGCTCGACGCGACGCTGGTGAAAGGCTCGCACGGCCGGCGGCCGGCGGACCAGCAAGACTGGCCGGTGCTCATCACCAGCCGGCCGGATTTTTTGGGCGCAAAGCAGATTGAATCCACGGATGTTTTTCGCATCCTGTTAAATCAAATTTTGCCACGAACAACTTCGGTTTGAGCGCAAGCGGATTTCGTGTATCGTTTAAGCATGACTGCGCTTTTAGAAAAGGCCATTGCACAAGCGGCGGCTCTGCCCCGGCAGAAGCAGGAAGCGATTGGCGCGTTGATTCTCGAAGAGATTGCTTCCGAGGCGCGCTGGGACGCGCGGTTTGCCGGCTCGCAGGACACCTTGGCAAGGCTGGCCGGCGAAGCGCTGTCGGAATTCAACGAAGGCAAGACGCTGTCGTTTGAAATAGACAGTGACCTCGCACACGACTAAAGCGTTTCGGAAGCTGCACGCGGAGCTTCCGAAGGAAATCCAAAAGAACGCGCTGAAAGCGTATCGCATCTGGCGGCTAAATCCCCGTCATCCGGGTCTTCAATTCAAGCAAGTTCACACGACGCTGCCGATATTTTCCATGCATGTCGGTTTGGGCTGGCGGGCTGTTGGCATCAGAAAAGCCGATACGATGATTTGGTATTGGATTGGCTCGCACGACGAATACGACGCGCTGTTGAAACAATTGTGAACAGATTCAGATGGGAAAAGGATCAGGCTCGCATGGCCGGTGGCCGGCGGATAAAAAAGGCTGGCCGGTGTTGAACACCGGCCAGCCGCAAGCAAGGATTTCAAAGGGATGCTGTTGGCAGCGTCAGTGGCCGTTGGCGTTTGAACTCCACCAAAGGTAGGTTTTTATGTTTCCAGAGCTGTAATTGTTAAATTGTTCAACCGTTACAAAATCTGCATGGCCATCCAAGGCGAGGGCGTTGCCGCCATGCTTGCTGTGCAACAGACCGATGCCTTCACCTCCGGTTGGATTGCTCACTGTGGTGGTCGGGAAATTGGACCCGTCATTGTATTCAAAGGCGCCGGGATTGCCCATTCCCAACTGGTTTTCATTCGGCTCCCAAATCAGATAGCACAGCGGACTCCAGACGGCGGTTATTTTCTGAGGCGTCGGCCAGGGCGGCGTGGTGGGGTAATTTTCCGCCGCCCCATCCATGACGTAGCTGGAAAGCTTGTTGTTCCGTCCGCCGGACGCGGTGGGCAAGGTAAAGGTTCTGCTCGTGATGTCCACCGGACAAAGATAAGTCTGCGCGTTGTTCGCATATTTGAACCACAGTCCCGTTTGGTTGGCGGAAATGGGGTTGTTCTTCCAATAAGCCACGTCGTAGGGATTGGGAACCGAGCCTTGTGGGGCGCCCGTCGGCAGGCCGGCGCCCATGGCGTAAAGCCAGCCCTGCGGTGCGGCGGCAGTGTTGCCGCTATCCCAGTTTGGAAAAGCCAGATGGTCGTTGAAGTCATCGCAATACATGCGGTTGGCCACGCCCAACTGTTTCAGATTGTTGGTGCAGCGGATGCTCTGGGCCTTGGCCTTGGCCTTGGACAGCGCCGGCAGCAGCATCGCCGCCAGGATGGCGATGATGGCGATGACCACCAGCAGTTCAATCAGGGTGAAGCCGCGTTTGACCTGCGGTTGCTGCGGGCAAAGTTCTTGTGACAGACAATTATTTTTAAGGTTCATGTGGTAATTATGGGTTCATCCGTTTTTTACACAAGTCAGTAAAATATGTGACATTGGACAAGGATTTTCCTGCAAACAGCCGGAGCCGCCGTGGCCGGCCAGAGACTTGAGGCGGACGCGGACGGGCGGCGGTTGAGTTTTATGCCAGAATGATCCGGGGTCATGTTTGATTGGCTCAACTCATCAAATAATCGCCGGGCGCTTTCACAATGACTACACGTCAGTTTCATTCAGGCTTAAAATGGCTTTGATACCCTGTATGTAGCACCTGTCCCGGCATAATGCCAGAAAAAAACATCGTCGGCCGGCAGCGCTGGAAATGGCGATGCGCGCACCCGAGGTTGTCTGCCGCAAACGCCTGAAAAACAGGCCGCAATCTCCCGGCGGCTGCCGAGGCCGACAGGAGATTTACGGACGGGAAGCCGGACCCGCGAACTGAATTTCAAACCGGACTTTTCCAAGCTCATCATCCGCCTTGCAACTGCGCCACCCGGCACCTATGATTCAGCCGGTTTATTTGAAAAATGCAATGCAAGGCAAGGCGAAATTTTCACTGGTTCCCTTTTTGCCGGTAAAGCTGTTGCCGGTCATCCTGACATGCAATTTCATCACAGCGGGATGGGGCGGCACCATTTCGGTGACGACGACGGCTGACAGCGGTGCGGGATCATTCCGTCAGGCCATCTTGACGGCCAACACCAATCCGGGGGTGGATACGATCACTTTTCAAATCAGTGGCACTCCGCCCTTTACGATCACGCCTGCCACCGCGTTGCCCGCCATCATTGATCCGGTGGTGATTGACGCCACCACCCAGCCTGGTTTCGCCGGCAAGCCGGTCATCGAATTGAACGGGGCGGCCACCAGCGGCAGCACCATCGGCCTGCGATTCATCACCGGGGCCAGCATGCTGCGCGGAATGGCCATCAATCGTTTTCCGATTCAAGCCATCGAACTGGACAGCGCGTCCAACACCATCCAGGGAAATTTCGTCGGGACCGATGTGACCGGCGCCCTGGCGCGCGGCAACGGCGGCGCCGGCATTCTCGTGAAGAGCGCGGGCAATCTCATCGGCGGAACCAACAGCGGCAATGGCAATGTTTTTTCAGGTGGCAATGACACCGGCATTTACCTGTTGAACGCCACCAACAACCTCGTGCTGGGCAATCTCATTGGGGTGAACGCTTCCGCCACCGCCTCGCTCGGCAATCTGAACAACGGCGTCGTCCTTTACAGCAGCGTTGGCAATCTCATCGGCGGCGCGGTTCCCCCGGCGCGCAACATTGTTTCCGGCAACGGCGCGAGCGGCGTTTATCTGACCGGAGCCGCCACCACGGGCAATGTGGTTCAAGGCAACCGCATTGGCACGGATGGTTCGGGCAGCAACGCCATCAGCAATGCGGCGGGCGACGGCATAACGGTCATCGGTGCGCCCGGCAATGTGATTTGCAGCAACCAGATCTCTGCCAATGGCCTGGCGGGAGTTTCCATCAGCGGTGCCGGCGCGGCCGGCAACCGGTTGTCGGGCAATTTTATCGGCACGGATGTTTATGGGAAAACCAGTCTGGGCAACCACTATGCCGGCGTGGAGATTACCGGGACCGGCGGAAACCAGATTGGCGGGACGAATGCGGGCGACGGCAATGTCATTTCTGGAAATGTCGAGGACGGCATCGCTTTGAACGGCGGCACGGCCGCCAATTTAATTCAAGGCAACTTCATCGGGCTGTCCGCTGCCGGCACGAATGCGCTGCACAACGGGCAGAATGGCATCTCGATCAGCGGCGGTTCATCAAACCTCGTCGGCGGAGCGGTCGCCGGCGCGCGGAATGTCATTTCCGGCAATTCAGCTTACGGCATTGGCATCCTGCAGCTTGCGGACAGCGGCAACAGCGTGCTGGGAAATTACATCGGCACCGATGTCACCGGGAGCAAGGCCGTTGGCAACACGTTGTCCGGCGTGCAGCTTCAAGGCTGTGCCAACACGATTGGCGGGACTGCGGCCGGCGCCGGCAATGTGATTTCCGGCAACGGCCAGCAGGGCGTCTGGCTGGTGGGAACCAATGGCAATGTGACGGGCAACGTGATTCAGGGCAATCTCATCGGATTGAACGCCACCGGAACGGGCGGCTTGGGCAACACCAACGCCGGCGTCGGCCTCTCCGGCGCGGCCAGCAATCTGATCGGCGGGACGTCCGCCGGGGCGCGCAATGTGATTTCTGCAAACGGCAATTCGTCCACCGGCTTGAGCGGCGTCTTTCTCGCCTACGCGGGCACGACCGGCATCCAGTTGCTGGGAAATTACATCGGCACCGATGCGTCCGGCACCGTAGCCTTGGGCAACGTGAATGACGGGGTTATGCTCCAGCAGTCGGCGGCCACGAACTTCATCGGCGGCAGTGTGTCGGGCGCAGGGAATCTAATCTCGGCCAACGGCGTGGACGGCATCTACCTGACCAATGCGTCGTGGAACGTGGTTCAGGGAAATTTCATCGGCACCAAAGCGGACGGCACCAGTGCGCTTGGCAATACTTTTCACAACGTGGAACTTGATGTGAACGCAACCAACAACACGATTGGCGGCCTGATAGCTGGAGCGGGTAATCGGATCGCGTTTGCCCATTCCATTTATTCCGGGGTGCGGGTTCGCGACGGCAGCGTGAATAATCCGATCAGTGGTAATTCCATTTTCAGCAACGGCGCGCTGGGAATTGACTTGGGCGGTTATGGCGTCAACAGCATTTTCGATTGTGAAAGCGGCATGGCGGCGAACGCCGCGAACGCCGGCCAGAATTTCCCGACGTTGTCCAACGTTTACAGCGGCACCATCACGCGCATTCGCGGAGCGTTGGATGGTAAAACCGGCAACACCTATGCCTTGCAATTTTTTGCCAGTCCCGCCGGCGATCCCTCCGGCTACGGCGAAGGCCAGGTTTTTCTGGGGCAAACCAATTTGACATTGGGTTTGACCTGTTCCTCGAATTTCAATGTTTATCTGCCGGCAGCTGTTTCGCCAGGCTGGGTGGTCACCGCCACCGCCACCGACGGCAACAACAATACGTCCGAATTCTCAGCCTGGGTTCCCGTCATATCCGTTCCGCCCGTCCAACTGGACGCCCTGTCCAGCCAAAGTCAGCTTTCCATCGCCTGGACGAACAACGGCGGCACCAACGGCAGCACTTTTGCTTTGCAGCAAGCCTACAGTTTGACGCCACCAATCGTTTGGTATGCGGTTACGAACCTCCCGGTTTTGAGCAACCATTTTTGGGTCACGACGTTGGGAACAACCAACGGCAATGTTTTTTACCGGCTGGCCGCTCCCAGCACGGTTTTTTACCGGCTGACCGTTCCGTGAAAAAAACACGTTCAATTTTTTACCGGCTGGCCGGGCTGATGTTTTTTTTGTCCGAGGCTTTTCCGGCTGCGCCCGCGAACTTCTCCACGATCGTGATCAACGGCCCGGCGACCAACCGTGTCAATCTCGTCTTTTTTTCCGAGGGTTACACCAGCAATCAAATGGAACAGTTCCTCATTGACGCCACCAATGCGGCGAATTTTTTCTTGAGCGCCGAGCCATACGCGGAATATTCCAATTATTTCAACGTCTTCGCCATCGCCACGAACTCGGCACATTCCGGGTCAACGCATCTGATTTCCGTTACCAATCCACCAGGCTACACTTGCTTCAACAGCACTTATGACAACAGCAGCGATTGGCTCATCACCATTCCGCCGAACACGGTTGACGCCAACAGCAGTGACGGTCAGGGGAAAATCAATTCACTGTTGAAGTCATATTTGCCCAGCACGAATAATGATTTGTCGGCGTTGCTGGTCAACGATCCGACGCCTGGCGGTTCGGACGGCGGTTCTTCCGATTACGGAAAGACGGCAATTACTTCCATCGGTGAAGTGAGCTATATTCTAGTGCATGAATCCGGCCACACGCTGGGCGGACTGGGCGATGAATACACTACAGCCTACCCTTTTCCTGATGTTGAAGAACCCAACACGACGACCAACACCACTTTGTCCCAGATCCAGTGGAATGCATGGATTCCAACAAACACGCCCCTTCCTACTCCGTTTTCCACAACTTATGCCGACACGGTTGGGTTGTTTCAAGGCGCACACTATCATGCCACCGGCTGGTATCGTCCGTTCGAGGAATGCTGCATGCAAAGCTTCGGCGTGGGCTTTTGCCCGGTCTGCCAGGAGACTTTGGTGCTGGCGATTTATGGAAAAGCCCGCCCGATTGATGCCCGTTCGCCGGCAACGAACAGCCTGACCGTCACTTCCGCTCAAATGCTGGTCTTCAGTCTTAACCTGCTGAAACCCGCCTCGCATAATCTCTCCGTTCAGTGGCGCACCAACAACGTCTCCGTCAGCGGCGCGACGAACCCGGTCTTCCCGATCTGGCCATCCCAGCTTGGGAACGGCACGCAAAAAGTGGAAGCCGATGTTGAGGATGCCACTGACATGGTTCGGACGGACACCAAAAATGTTCTGAAGCAAACGAACATCTGGACCTTAAACCAGATTTTGCCAACGATGCAAATTGACTCGGCAACGTGGCAGACCAACGGGAGCTTTACATTTCGAGTGACGGGGACTGCGCCTGACGGCGTCGTCATCCAAACCTCTGCTAATTCATTGCAATGGACAAATGTCCAAACGAATTTTTTCAACAACGGGAAAATCTTTTATACAAATTCTAAAGCCACCGCATTCCCAAAACATTTTTACCGTGCTGAAACTCCACCTTAAAAAAATCTTCCAGCATCTGCCTGGTGCTCCCAGAGTTTGATTAAAATATAAATTGGAAAACGTGGGATCGGTTTAACAAATTGAATAAGCAGTTTGGGCAAATTGGAAAACTGATTCTAACACAGTCTCGTGAACATTTCCTGAATTGCTTGCAGCTTTGTCCGCTCCCGCTTCACAAAAAAACCTCCGGTTTTCCCGGAGGTTGCTGCTTCAAACTGACCAATTATTATGCCTTCTTCGTCAATTTTCGCACGCCCAAGAGCAGCATGCTGCCAATCGCGCCAAGGCCAAATACCGACGGCTCTGGCACACCCTGAAAATCAACGACGAAGTTCGCAGGCGCACTGTTGGTCAGCAACGACCATTGGCCACCGCTGTATGACCAATAATCGCCAAAACTGATCCCGGATTGATTGTTGGCCAGCGGAAGGTCAATTGTATTGAACGTGCCTGTATCGGAAAAAGTAATGGTAAAAGTTAAATAGCTGGGCAGCGTATAATTGGCGGGTAAATTTATTCCAGTTCCACTGTATAAATCCAAGCTGGTGTAATTGAGGTTGGCACCACCTGGACTACTGCTGTTTCCCGGAATGTTCCCCGCCGCATTATTGTAAAAAATGCCGCTGTCATAAATGAGAGTTCCGGGCGTGTAGTAACCCGTCGCCGTCGGTGTCCCATCGTTCAAATAGAATTTAACGTCCACACCCAGAGTCGAATTAAGAGTCGCATCGGGGGTGTAATATTCGAAGGAAAAATCGGTCAAATTCCACAAGCCGGGAGTCAGCGAAATTTCATTGCCAATTTCCAGCCCATTCACTACTTGCATTAAATTCCCGTTAGAATTTGGCGCAGAATTGTAAATATCGCCGGCCACCGCACCAAATCCAATCGACAAAAACAACCCGACACACACTAGTTTTTTTGAATTACGATTCATATTCCCCTTCATATTCATTTAAAGTTTAGTTGGTTTTATTTTCTATTACCTAAGTAAGTAAGCAATAATTTCAAGTGAGTGTCAATGTTTTTTTTAGAATTTTATAGCTGCTTTGGCCCATATTTTACGAGGGCGAGGGCGGAGCCGGTTTTTCCAAAACTTCAACCCTGCCCAAGCGTGCCACCGCGATTGGATTATTGGCCGGCCGCCAAATTGGTTCAAACAATGCTTGGACAAAACACCTTGATGGCAATGCACTTTGGCGCAAACCAGGAGGAGATCAGTGGATCGTCACAGCACAGGGACATCAGAGAAAAACACCCAGAGACGTCTTGGCCGATGTCAAAACGTCGCGTCAAACCAGCCGGTCCGATCAGAAACGACCTCGCCCGCCACAAGGTGCCGCCGGTTTAGGTGTCCGATTCCAGCCGTTTGACTTCGACGCCAAGCAGGCAGACATCGTCGGAGAATTCCTGATGGCCGGAAAACCGGCGAATTTCATCAAGGGTCTTGGCAAGCAATTCTTTCGGCGGCAGGTTTGCTAGGTTCTCGATGGTTTCGCCCAGCCGTTCCTGGCTGAAAATCTCGTCGTTCTGGCCTTCCTCCTCAATCAGGCCGTCGGTGTAAAACACGATGATGTCTTCCGGATGCATGGGCCGGTGGTAGGTCGGGAACTGGGAATTTCTGAACAGTCCGAGCGCCGGCCCTTTTTTGCCACCCTCATCGGAACCCAGAACTTCCACCTTGCCGAGGGGGCGTTTCAGCCGGAGCGGATTCGGATGTGCCGCGCTGGCGTAGGCCATTTGGCTGGCGGCCACGTCCGCGACCAGATAAAAAGCCGTGGCAAACATCGTGGTTCCGGCCTGTCGGAAAACTTTGAACAGCGCCTGGTTGATTTCCGTCAGCATTTGGCCGGGGTCGGCAGTTTTCACGCTCAAGTCCTCCACCAGCGCCCGGAGCATGGCCGTGACCAGCGCAGCACGCACATCGTGCCCCATGACATCGCAGATGAAAATGCCCACGGCGGTCTCGGAAAGCTGTAAAACGTCAAAAAAATCACCGCTGACGGCGCCGCTGGGAATATAGTAGCTGTAAAACTTCAGAGCTTCGGTCTCGGAACCACCGCTGGAAACGGCGGGAAAATTCTGCGGCAGCATGGCCAGTTGCAACTCGCGCGCCATCTTCAATTCATCCTCGATCTGCTGGTTTTTCTTGTGCAACTGCCGGGTTTGTTCCGCGAGCGCCAGTTCGGCGACCTTGCGGGTGGTGATGTCCCGGGAAATGCCGAAGGTGCCGACAATCCGCCCGGATTGATTGCGCAACGGCATCTTGGTGGTGGACACCCAGGTGACGCTGCCGTCGGGCCAGGTTTCGCTTTCTTCGATCCCTTCCATCGGCTGCCCGCTGCGCAAGATGGTCTGTTCGTCGGCCAGCGCCTGTTCGGCGTGTGGCTTGGTGAAATAATCCGCGTCGGATCTACCAATCGCCTGTTGTGGATCAGCCAGCCGGTGTTTTTTTGCGAGCGCACGGCTGATCATCAAAAACCGGCTGCGCGTGTCCTTGAAATAAACGGCGTCCGGAATGCTGTTCATCAAGGTCTGCAACAGAAAGCCTTCATGGTTGTGGCTCAGTTGGCAATAGTGCCGGTCCAGCGTTTTACGGATGGCGCTGGTCAAGGTCTGCCCGGTCAACTGCGATTTGAGCAGATAATCCTGCGCTCCCATCGCGATGGTCCGCGCCGCGATGGTTTCATCCGCCGCTTCCGCCAGAACCAGCACTGGTGTGAACGGGGCGACGGAATGCACCTGATAAAAGGCATTCAGACCGTGACCGTCCGGCAAAACCAATTCCAGCACGACCAGGTCATAAGCGTTGGCATTGATTTTTTCCAGTCCCGCCGCCAGCTGGCCGGCCTGCGCCAGTTCAAAACCGCCTTGCGCCAGCAGTTGAGCACAGGCGGCATTTTTTTCGATCAGCAACAATTTGGGTGCGGTCTTTGACATTGCAACAACAATGTTTCGGGGCTGAATTCACCGTTGAGGCTAGCGGCTCGCCCGCAGGCTGTCCAGCACGACTGTTTATCAGCCAGCAGACGCTTTTCTGAGCACCGGCAACTTGAGGTTCAAATCGCCGGCCATTGCCTCATGGAGCGCGGAAAAACAGAAATTGACCAGGGTTTTGGTTCTCGATTAAATTTGATTTTCGACAAAATGAGGCGTGATCGCTTATTTTGATGTCGGCATTGAATGCTATGGCCTGCAAAAATACCTGGCGGAACAAATGGGGCGCAGTTTTGCCGCACGAATGGGTGTTCGGCACTTTTCTTTTTCTGACCGGGTTGCGGCTGCTGGTGGTTGGCGGCGCGGCGCTTGGCTGGTCGTATGTTTTTCTGGGCTGTTTTGCGGCCGGGATGGGCGTCTTTTTCTGGGCTGAAAGCAACCTAACCCCGTGGCGCTGGCGGGTGCGGCTCTTATTTTACCCGGCCGCGATGGGCATCAGTTTCTATGCCATGGGCGTGTCTGTGCCGTTGCTGGGCAATCCGAAGGTGGACTGGCTGCTGCTGGGATGGGACCGGGCTTTGATGCATGAAACGCCGGCGTTGGCCTGGGAACCATGGTTGAAACCCTGGCTGGAAGATCTGGCGATGGCGGATTATCTGTTTTTCTTCTACTATCTGATTGCGGGACCCGGCCATTACTGCATCCAAAATGTCCGGCTGTTCCGCAAGTGCATCGTGGGTTTGTTCACGATCTATGGGCTGGCGTTCATGGGCTACACGGTGCTGCCGGCTGGCGGACCGCACCGCTGCCTGAGCTTTGCCACGCCGCTGCACGGTCCGCTCTTGCTGGATTGGACGCTCAAGACGGTGAATGTTGCGAGCAACCGCGTGGACGTTTTCCCCAGCGTGCATGTCGCGGTGTCATTGTATCTGCTTTTGTTTGATTGGCAGCATTGGCGGCGGCGGTTCTGGTGGGTTTTGGCACCGTGCCTGATGTTGTGGTTTTCCGCCATGTATCTGCGCTTCCATTACTTTGTGGACTTGCTGGCGGGCATGCTGGTGGCCCTGGCCGGCTGGTGGCTGGCCGAAACATACCAAGCTTCCACCGCCCACCAGCCGATGTTCGCATCCGAGACCAAGGAACAAAAACGTCTGACCCGTGATTAGGAGCTGTCAGAGATTCCTAAAAAAGTCCGTCCGGTTTCAAGCTGGCGGTCATTATGATTCCGTGCCTTGTGCTCGGGCGCGGTTGACAATGGCGGTGCGGTTGCCGCCGTGTTGATCACCGGTTCAGCTTTTTCTGGCCACAGTGTTGCTGGCTGTCTTTGTCATTGTCGAACCAGGCGCGGGCCAATGCGCCGGATCTGGCTGCGACCGGCTTGAACATGAAGCCTGGCCGGGAAGAGAATTGAAGGATTTTTTCATACCACGCGCGGTCGGTCGTCGTAATGTTTGATGTCATCCTGCTGCCAGTTGCCGAAGGCAACTTCCAGCACGCGCACCGGCTTGTCGCCGGTGCAGCTCAACCGATGCTGCTCATTCGCCGGAATCCAAATCTCGTCGCCGGTCTTGCAAGTGCGCTCCTCATCGCCGACGCGAACTAATGCGCCATCGTCAACCACGATCCACAACTCCGCTCGCCCCGCGTGCGACTGGAGGCTGAGCCGCCGGCCGGGCAGCACGGTCATCAGGCTGACGGTGCAATCTTGGTTGTTGGCAAATTGTTTGAATGATCCCCACGGGCGCTCGACGAACCGGGTGGCGGGCTTCTCGCTGGGAAATGGTTTGGTGATGCAGTTCATTTTTGAAAATTCCTCCGCTCAATCATCTTCGGCTGGCCGGCATGTTCGACAACCACGCAACGGAAATTCTTCTTCGCAATCGTGCTGTAATCGTGACCCGCCTTTGCCGGGAAAACGCCGAGGTAAGTCAGCGGCGTTTGACCGACGTTGATTGTGCGGTGCGCCGTGTGCCCTGGCACATAGACCGCGCCGTTCGGACGCAGCGGGACCATTTGGCTTTCGCCCGTCGTTTCATCTTCCAGCAGCATCACCCCGGCTCCGGTCAGGCCGAAATAAAATTCCGCCGCCGGCCGCCACGAGTGAAGATGACCTTTCGTCATGAAATACTCGTCGCCGATTTTCCCCGGCATGAGCAGGCCGATTCTCCATAGTGCAAATCGCCGTCGCCGCCTGCAGGTTCAAAAGCGGCGACGGAGTAAAGCATTGGATTTCCCGCCACGAGAGCCATCTCGTAAGCCGGGGCATCGGCAAAGCATCCGGCCAAGTCGCTCAAACGACGTTTGACCGCCGGCCGGCCGGGAATTTCGCCCGTGACGGGATTGTAGCCGGACAAAATTTTTCCGATGCTCAGCATAAATCTAGGTGCGGACCAACGCTTTCATGGTCGCGCATTCTCTGCCGGCAGACGGCCCGCGCGGGCGAATCGTGTATTCGCCCACCGCCGCCGGGACGATGAACGTCTCGGCATAATGCACGATGAACGGTGCGAACGCGGCGGTCGGACTTTCGACAACTGCTTCGTCGCCTTCGACGAGATTCAGCACATTCACTCCGCCGTTCGTGTGGTGTGAAACGGTCTTCGTGAACCAATGCCGCCGCGTCTCGATGAATTCGCGTTCGTGTAATCCGGTTCGTTCCTCGCGCCAGCCGTCGCCACGACCGAGCGGTTCAAAGCGGTTGACCAAATTGCGTTTCGTCCAATCCGTGGTGCGCTTCCATTGGACATTCGCCAAGCCGTGCTGAAGATGAATTGGACGCGGCTTGCCGTCGAGGCCAAGTCTTCCCCAATCCCACATCTTGAACGTGAAAATGTAAGGCGTGGCGCTGATTTCAAGCACCATGGATTCCGCTCCGCTGCAATGCACCGTGCCGGCGGGAATCAAAAAATGATCGTGCTTCTTCGCCGGAAACTGGTTCGCATATTTTTCCGCCGGAAAATGAGCGCCGCCCGCCTGCGCGATTTCGAGATCGCGCGCCATTGCCGCCGCATCCGCGCCGTCGCGCAAGCCGAGATAGACGCTCGCGCCCGGCCCGGCGTCGAGCAGGTAGTAGCTCTCGTCCTGCGTGTAGTGCATCCCAAAATGCCGCTGTATGTATTCGGTGAGTGGGTGAACCTGAAAGGACAAATTGCCGCCACCCATCGTGTCGAGAAAGTCGAAGCGGATCGGAAATTCATCACCAAACCGCGCGTGAACCGCGTCGCCGAGCAGCGCGACCGGTTGGTCAAACACGAGATCAATCGAAGGAATTTCAAATCGCGTTTCACCGAAGCCGAGCAGCAGACTGTTTTCCTCCGGCACGCAGTCAAAACACCAGCCGTAGTTTTTTGCGCTGCGGTCGAGGTCGCAGAATTCTTTCATCCATTGACCGCCCCACGGCGCGGGATCAAAGAATGGCACGACACGAAACGGCTGTTTCATCGCCTGGCGCAACCCGGCGCGCACCACTTCGCCGTCAGCGAGTTTTGGCTCGCCGGCGTTGTTGGTGTCGAGCACGAAATCCCACTTGGCGATGAGCGGGCGTTTCCAGCGGTCGCAGACACGCCAGTCCACGAAAAATGCGCGCTTGTATTGCAGGCTCGCGGCGAGCGTGCGGTTCTCAACGCCAAGATTGCTGACTTCGTTCCGACGAAACCGCATCTGCGCTTCCCACCGCGCGAGGTCGGCATAAACCAAAATGTCGCCGCCGAAAATCAACGAAGCGCCACAACCGACGATAATGACCAAGCCGCTGCTGATTTTTTCAACTTGCGAACGAAGATAATCGAGCCGCTCGGCGTCGAAAAATTGTGGCAGCGTCAGGCCGGAGAGAAAACCGAAAACCGGGTCGTTCCCGCCAAGAAACGGCGCGACCAGCGCGTCCACTTTTTCCGGCGACAACATCGCGTCGGCGGCGTGAACGACGAACGCCGGCGCGAGCCGCGATTTCAATCCGCTCAGAACGGTGGCTTCATCCACGCCGGTATAACACTCCACCACGAGCACAGTTTTTTTGGCGTTGCGGCGCGTGACAGCGTCGCGCAGGCGCGCGGCGATTTCGTTCCAGCCGGTGATGCAAGCCCTCGTGCCATCCGGCACGATGACAAAAGGAAATTTATCGTAGTTGGATTTTCTCATTGGAGCATTGGAGATTTGGAAATTGTTCCTGCAGGAGCCATTCGCCCGCGACGAGCGCGGCGCGGTCGCCCAGTTCGCCCGCGACCACGCGGACTTTGCCCCACGGCGTGTGGGCGTGACGACGAACATATTCGCTCACGGCCGGAAGAATTACGTCGGCGTTGGCCATGACGCCGCCGCCGAGAATGACCATCTCCGGATCATAGGCGTGAATGAGATTCACCGTGAGCGTCGCCCAGACGCGCACGCTGTGGTCACGGAGTTTCAGCGCGCAGGGATCACCCGCCGCCGCGTGTTCAAAAACGGCGGCGTAGTTCAGCGATGGAAGTTTTTGCAACGAGCTGTCGGGCCATCCGGACAAACCCGCCGCGACCTCGCCGAGAAAGGCCGTGGAGGCCTCGGCTTCCGCGCAGCCGACGTTGCCGCAACTGCAAGCGCGTCCGCCGTAACGCACCGTGCCGTGACCGCCGAGCACGCCGGCCTGACCGTGTTTGCCACGCAACAACCAGCCTTCGATGACCGCAGCTGTGCCGAGACCCGTGCCAAGCGTCATCATTACCACGTTATCCGAACCGCGCCCCGCGCCATATTTCCATTCACCGACCAGCGCCATCCGCGTGTCGTTTTCGATGGCGAGCGGAAGGTTGTATTCCTGCCTGGCCCACGCGCGAAGATCAAGCTGCATGGCGTCGGCAAATTTGCCGTATTCGGCGAGCACGCGGCCGGATTTCGGATCCACCAGGCTGGGAAACGCGACGGAAATTCCCGCGCAGTCGCTGACGGAAATCTTCAACTTGCCAAGCAACCGCAGCCATGCCGCTTTGAGCATGGGCAGGCCGGGCGCGAGACCGGCTTTGGAATTGGACGGCTCGGTGGTTTGCGCGAGGACAACGCCGTTGCGCAACACGCCGACTTTCATCCGCGTGCCACCAAGATCACAGGCAAGGACAGTCATACACTGGGGTTTGCTTTGACGCGGCTCCAGGATTTTTCAATTTGCTCGAGCGTGCGGCCTTTGGTTTCCGGCAGGAATGCGAACACAAAAATGAATGCGAACAAGCTTACAAAAGCATACGCCCAAAAAGTTTTCGCCGGGCCGATGGCCGGATTGTCATTCAGCATCGGAAACGTTTGCGCGACGAGGTAGCAGGAAATCCAGACCGTGAGCGCGGCGAGCGACATGGCGCGGCCGCGCACTTTGTTCGGGAAGATTTCGGAGCAGAACAGCCAGCCGACCGGGCCTAGCGCCATCGCAAACGCCGCGATGAACAGCACCACGCAAACCAGCAGCGCCGGCCCGTGGATTTGCGCGTGGAACAGCCAGCCCACCAGCGCGAGCGCCAGCACTTGAACCGCCGTGCCTGTCAGCAGCAGCGGCCGACGGCCCGCGCGATCCACAAAAGCGATGGCAACGAAGGTGAAGGCGAAGTTGATGAGGCCGACCCAGACGGACGACGTAAACGCGGCGTTTTTGCCGCCGCCGGCAGATTCAAAAATTTTCGTCGAGTAATACATGATGGCGTTGATGCCGCAGAACTGCGAGCAGGCCATGAGCACCACCGCAATGAGCAGCGGCTTGCGGAACGGCCCGGAAATCAGTTCGCCGAAACTCTCCTGTTCGCAGCCCGCCGTCTCCCGGATGGCGGCGAGTTCGCGCCCGGCATGTTCCGGGCCGCCGACTTTTTGCAGGATGTCGCGCGCCTCGGTTTCACGGCCTTGCTGCGCGAGCCAGCGCGGGCTTTCGGGCACGGCGAACAGCAGGCCGATGAAGGCCGCCGCCGGCACGACTTCCATGCCGAGCATCCAGCGCCAGCCGTAGGCGGTGTTCCAAACTTCGTCGCCCAGGCCTTGAATGACTTTGTTGATAAAGAGCGTCAGAAAAATTCCGGTGACGATGCCGAGTTGAAACAAAGTGCCGAGCCGGCCGCGCCATTTTTCCGGCGAGATTTCCGCAATATACACCGGGCAGATCATCGAGGACGCGCCGATGCCGAGGCCGCTGATGAGGCGCGCCGCGAGGAATTGATTGAAAGTGTTCGGAATCGCCGAGAGCAGGCCGGACACTGCATAAAGCAGCGCACAAAGAAAAAGCAGTTTGCGCCGCCCAAACCGGTCGCTCAAAAATCCCGCGCACATCGCGCCCGGAATGCAGCCGAGGATCGCGCTCGCGCCGGCAAGGCCCTCTTGTGTCGGGTTGAGATTCATGTGCGCCTTGAGATAGGAATTGGCGCCGTTGATGACGGCGGTGTCGTAACCAAACAGAAATCCGCCGATGGCTGTGACACCGGTTGCGAACAAGACAAAGTGGAAAGCGGAGGAGGCCGGATTTTTCATAGTTATTCCTGGTGAAGGCTCAAGGTCAGCCGAAAACGGTCGGCACCATGCCAACGTGCGTGCCCGACGCGATGATGTCGCGCTGACCGGGGCCGTCACCAAAGGTCTGACAAGGCAGATCGGCCATGCGCCGGCAGGCTGGTGGTGGTGCAAGGTTGCCCGTGTAACGCATATAGGTGACCAGGCCGATTAGGTTGTATTTGTGCGACCAGACGTCCCACAAAGTCCAACGGTCCTTGTCGAGGTAAGTGCCGAGGTAGCCATCGCTGAGCTGGCATTTGCAAAGCTCGGCTGCGGTCTCGTCCAGCTTCGCCCGCAGCGCCGGGTCGCCGGAATAAACCCAGGCAAGCGTGGCGGCGTGCAGCCATTTGCCAACGTGCTCACCGTCCCATTCCTGGTAGCTGGGACGATGGCGATAACCTTCAAGCAGCAGCGTGGTGTCGAGTTTTTCAAGGCGGTTGGTCACACTGGCGGCAATGCGGGTGCCGAGCCAGCCGGTCAATTGCACGCGGTCGGGGATTTGGAAATCCTGCTGGTCAGCCACCGCGGCCGGCACTTTGTCCGGCGCTGTCGTGACCAACCCGGCCGTTGCTTTGATGACGGCCCCGGCAACAATCAGAAGGCATAGCTTCGCGGCGGGCAGTTTGAATGTTGGAGTATTAGCAACTTTTTGCATATAAACTTTAGTTGTTGTGCTGGAGCTTGTGCAAGGTCAGGCAAGATGCTGTTGATGACTTTGCGTGGTGGCGTTTGCCGGCAGTTTCAAAAACCGGCTGGTTTCAGATTGAGCTTTGAAAATAATCAGACAATCAGCGATTGTCATGCGGTCCTTGCTGGTGGTTTTGCGCGTTTCCATGTTTCCGCGCTCGTTTTCCCAGACCGGCCGGACGCAGCCTGGCTGGACGCCGTCAGCAGCTCCGCCTTGAGTTCTTTTGTGAATGAGATTGCCACCAACGCGCAAACATGTAAAAAATGTCCCCGATGGAAGATGGCGAATTAAATTTTGAATGCTGTGCCGGCCGCCAAACCTTGCCAGGTTTCGGTTTTTTGTGCCATGCGATCTGTGCATCTCATGCAATAAGTATCAAAAGCCGTATTTTTTGTAAAAACTGTTTTTACAATCCTCGCGAAGGACTTGGTTTTGTCAGGCAGCTCCCGTAACTCAAATGGACAGAGTAGCGGATTTCTAATTCGAGAATCAATTTTATCACCCATCCTCACCTTTCGACTGGCATTGTCATCATTGGGTTTTATTACTTTCATCGTCGTCACGGAATGGCAGAAATCGGCTAAAAAAGAGCAGGTAGTATCAGATTGCAGTAGCAGATTCAGGTTTTCCCAAGCATCATTCCCGCTTGATTTGCATCGGCACCACGGGTAGTTTGAATTTAATAAAAAATGCAAACTTGGCTTTCAGATCGAATCGCGCTTGACCCGGCAATCTGTCACGGCAAGCCCGTCGTGCGCGGCACTCGCGTTCTGGCTGCGAACATCGTCGGCGCGGTTGCCGCCGGCCAATCGCATCAGGAGATTCTGACGGATTACCCCGCGCTGACCGAAGCCGATATTCGCGCCTGCCTGGAATTCGCCGGTGAGTTGACGGCCATGGAAGCCGTCGAAGCCTGATCTGGCGGAATGAAGTTTTTCCTCGACGAAAATTTTCCGCGTCCGGCCATTCCGTATCTTGTCTCCGCCGGCCATTCCGCTTCGCACACGCTGGATTATTTCCCGCCAGGCACGGCCGACGACAAATTATTCGACCACGCGCAACACGACGGCGCGATTTTCATCACGACCGACAAGGATTTTTTCCACACGATCCCGCTCGCCTTTGCGCGTCATGGCGGGGCGATTGTCATAACCTTGCGCAAACCAAATCGGGCTGACTTGCTTCGCCGGCTGGCGGATGCCTTGGCCTTGCTTGGCGAAAGAGACTTGCGCGACAGGGTCTGGCTGGTGACGGACACGCGAATCCGCAGCCGCCACGCTGAAATTAAATAAAACCCCCGACCCGTTTCAGAAACGGGCATGTTTGGCGGCAGTTGGTAAATCCGGGCTGGTGGCAACCTTGCGCTGACACCAAATTTTTGTGGCCGCAAAATTCCCCGTTCGCGTTCCCGCGTTTGTCATGCGGCTTGCTGGTTGGAAGGCCAAGCCGGATGCCAATCGCGCGAACACTCACCCCAGGCAAGACTGGTGGTGGCGCATTTGCCACCAGCACCGCGCCCATGTGACCCTTCGCGGAACTGGTTGCAAACCCGCCACC
>Ga0181520_10003710_pt1 | contig 26496 bp, 26 predicted proteins | sample PEATcosm2014_Bin_29_FD_132451 | JGI IMG/M metagenome (GOLD analysis project Ga0181520, IMG submission 132451) | Peatland microbial communities from MTU Mesocosm Facility, Houghton, MI, USA - PEATcosm2014_Bin02_30_metaG | ecosystem: Environmental > Terrestrial > Soil > Wetlands > Peat | place...
ATTTGGAAGGAATGGGAGGACGACCGATGTCGACGAGCGGGGAAGCCACGCATTAAAATACGTGGCTAAGATGCCTTCGATCGCTCCGCGATGTCAGCGGGGGATTCTAAAGGCGCGGGAGATGAAAAAGGGGCGCAGGGGGGTGGGTGTCGATGTCTTTGTGAAAGGGGTCGGCATGAAAAAGCCCGCGGGGTTTCCGAGGGCTTTTAGTGGAGGCGGGTAAGACTCTTCTTTAGAAGGTCAAATGCGAGGCGCGGTCGTCGTCTGATTTGCGCTCAGAATCGGACTTATCTTTGGGGGAAGATTCACGCTTGGATTTATCCTCAGAGCGCAGAGCATCGCGGGAGGGTTCGCGCGCGGCTTCGACTTTGGAGGAATGTTCCGATAGAGCGCGGTCAAAGAAGGAGCGTTCAGCCGGCGCGGCGCGTTCCTCATGCCCAACAGCCCTTTCGGAGATCCCTGATTTGAGAACCTCGGAGTGGACGGCCGCTGCCGCGCGGACCGGTTCGCGCACGGCCAGCCTCTCGATTGGACTATGCATGGCGGCGGCAACCCTCTCGGCGGCTATGCCGCGGTTGTTAAATCCATGCTCATCCAGGCGTATGTTGACGACCGCGGTATCGTGGAAGATCCTTGACCTCTCCATTGCAGGCAGCATATGCGCTCTCCAGTCGTGTCTGCCGATGTCGCCGACGGAGACGAACATGAAGAAGTTGTCGCCAAAGCCGAAGTCAAAAGTCTCAGCCACGTGATGACCCCTGTACATAAGTCCCAGCCTCGCGTCAAAGACGGCGTGAGGGGGCAGGGGAGCCCAGCCGCAATAAGCGTCATTGTGCCTCCAGACGACCCACGCCGGTCCCCAGACGGTGTCGGGCATCCATACCCAGCCGTGACGGGGATCCATGCTCCAGCGGCCATAATGGAAGGCTATCTCGCCCCACGGATAGCCGGATTGCCAGTACCAGCCGTAATCGCTCTGTACCCAGTAACCATTGTCGCAGTAGGGTCTCCATCCGGGTGTCATATAGGCGCCTGAGGGCTGCCAGCACCAGCCTTCTCCCGCGATAAATACCCAGGTGCCGTGCGGGGAGAGCTCCCTGTAGAATGGCGTGGCCTCCATGCCTGCGGGAGCGGTCTCAACCGCAGCAGGCTGAGAGGAAACGATCGGCTGCATGGGGGTTGGATGAACGGCGGCGGGGTTCTGCATCATAATCACCTGGTCATGACTGAGCATCGCGGATATGACGGGAAGCGGGACGCCCGAATTCTTCAAATAGATGACGTTGTCGGCCGAGAGATTGTAGAACTCCTTTGAGGTCTGGACGTAGGAGACCAGGGTGGCGCTATCGATGCCGGAGGACGCCATCTTCAATACGTCCGCGGTGCCCTGCGAGATGCTGGCCGGAGCGAGGGCGGAGACGGGATAAGGCGCTTGTGCGGGGAGAGCGATAGTCGACAAAACAGCCAGGGTGATAAGTGCGATACGCTGGATTTTCATGATAATTTGAATGTAAGTTGACGGAGGCGTGCCGTCAATAATGTTTGCCTTTTGATAATCAATACACCGCAGGATGAGTTCTTCCCCATCAAATCCCTTTTTTCCCACAAAAAAGATTTGACAATGGCGCGGCATGGATTCAGAACGAGGGGGCCATTTCAAATAAGAGGACTATCATTATGAAAACACTGTCTATTGTCGCTATACTGCTGGTCTCGGTACTGGTGGTCAACGCTCAGGAGTCTGCCGCTCCTGCTGTTCCCGATGCCTCGGCGGCGGTCCCGGCGGCTCCTGCCGCGGCCAGCACGCTCCCCGGATCCGGCCAATAAGCCGGGATTCTACAAAAAATTCCCGTCCTTTTGTGGTGGGGATTTTTTTGTTTTTGTGGGGGAGCCTAACTTGCCTTGATATTTGTTACCAGCGCGTTGAGAGAGGCTTTTGCGTCTCCAAAGAGCATCCGGGTATTGTCCTTGTAGAACAGATGATTTTCAATGCCGGCAAAGCCCGCTGCCATCGAGCGCTTCAGCACCACGACCATCTTGGCGTGATCGGCCTCTATGATCGGCATACCGTAAATGGGGCTGGATTTCTCCTCGCGCGCGGCCGGATTGACCACGTCATTTGCACCGATGACCAGACAGACATCGACGCGCTCCATGGTCGGGTTGACGGCATCCATCTCGCAAAGCAGATCATAGGGCACGTTGGCCTCGGCAAGCAGCACGTTCATGTGCCCGGGCATACGTCCGGCGACTGGATGAATGGCAAAACGCACCTCAACGCCGCGCCTGGTCAGTTCATCCACCAGTTCCTTTACAGCGTGCTGCGCCTGCGCCACGGCCATGCCATAGCCGGGGACAACGACCACCTGCTGTGCGTAGGCCAGAAGGAGAGCCACCTCGTCGGCCTGGATGGCCTTGACGGTCCCCGCCACGCCAGCCGCGCCGGCCTTCTTGGTTGAGCCGCCGGAGCCGAACGCGCCGAAAAGGACGTTGGTAACGGGGCGATTCATCGCCTTGCACATCAAAAGAGTCAGCAGCGTGCCGGAGGCGCCGACCAGGGTTCCCGCGACGACCATCGCGTTATTCCCTATGGCAAAGCCGTCCGCCGCCACGGCCAGTCCCGTGAACGAATTAAGGAGCGAAATGACAACCGGCATATCCGCCCCACCAATGGGCATGACCATCGCCATTCCAAAGAAAAGAGAGAGGACAAACATCCCGATAAAGGCGCGCATGGAGAGCTCTCCGGTGGTGTTGAACGCGAGGTATCCGCACAATCCCAGGATGACCAGCAGGATGATCCCGTTGAGTATGTTCTGACCGGGGAAGGTCTGGGGTTTGTCCAGTTTGCCTTCCAGTTTCATATAGGCGACGATGCTGCCGGAGAGGGAGAGCGAGCCGATCAGCGTGGCAAAAAGCATCGATGCCGCGATGAAAGTCGTGGAGGACTCCCCGTGGGTGAAGCCCAGTCCGGCCACCAGTGCGGCAGCGCCTCCCCCAAGCCCGTTGAAGAGCGCCACCATCTGCGGCATGGCCGTCATTTTGACCGAGTAGGCTCCCACGGCTCCGATGGCAAGCCCGATGAGGATTCCGGCGGCGACCAGCGTGTAGTTGAGCGACCAGTGGCTCCAAACGTACTCCCCGTTGGTATTGTGCAGCGTCAGGAGGGCTATCAGCATTCCGGCAGCCGCCACAAGGTTGCCGGCGCGGGCTGTCTTGGGCGAGGCCAGCAGCTTGATCCCGACGATAAAGAGCACCGAGATCCCAATGATGAGATATGCGTTGAGTGTGTTCATTGTTTTTTCTTCTTGAACATTTGCAGCATCCGGTCAGTGACCATAAAGCCGCCAAAAACATTGGCGGATCCGCAGATGACCGCGAGAAAGCCCAGTCCCATTTCCAGGGGGCTAGTCGCTTCGACGAGCGCCAGGATGCCGCCGAAGAGGATGATGCCGTGGATGGCGTTGGTGCCGGACATCAGAGGCGTGTGCAGCATGGAGGGGACTTTGGAAATCACCTCTATACCGACGAAGATCGCCAGTACGAATATGAAGAGAACATTCGCGTCCATAAATTATGAGGCTTTTGGGATGAGCTTTTCGTTGACGATCCTGCCGCCGTGGGTCACGAGACACCCCTTGATGATCTCGTCGTCAAGTTTGAGGGAGAAATTTTTGTTTGTCTTGTCCCAGAACTCCTCGACCAGGGCCACCAGATTGGCGGAGTACACCTGGCTGGCGTGCGTGGCGGCTCTTCCGGGCAGGTTGGCGATTCCCACGATCTTGACGCCCTTGCGGTCGGCAACCTGATCGTAGACGACTCCGGCGACATTGCCACCCGTCTCCACGGCCAGATCCACGACCACGCTGCCGGGCTTCATGGCGTCGAGCATCTCGGCGGTGACGAGTATCGGAGCTTTGCGTCCGAAGACCTGCGCGGCGGTGATCACCACGTCGGATTCGGCGCAGGTCTTTCTCATCGCTTCGCGCTGCTTTTGGATCTGTTCGTCGGTCAGGGCCTTGGCGTACCCTTCTTTGGTTTGTCCGGTCTCACCCAGATCAATTTTCAAAAACTGCGCGCCCAGAGACTTGACCTGTTCCTCGACGACGGGCCGGGTGTCGTAGGCCGTGACTTTCGCGCCCAGCCGTTTGGCCGTGGCGATGGCCTGCAGTCCCGCCACACCGACGCCGATGATGAAGACCCTGGCTGGCAGGATGGTTCCGGCCGCCGTGGTCATCATGGGGAAAATCTTGTTGGAGTATCTGGCGGCCAGGATCACCGCCTCGTAGCCGCCCAGGTTGGCCTGGGAGGAGAGCACGTCCATTTTCTGCGCGCGCGTCGAGCGAGGGATGAACTCCATGCTGATCGCGCTTATGCCGCGGCTGGCGAATTTTTCAATCAACTCCTTCTCGTTAAAGGGATCCAAAAGACTTGCGTGGATGGCGCCCTGCTTGAGGCTCTCTATCTCCGCGACGGAGGGCTTGCGCAACCTCAGGACCAGGTCGCCCGTGCCCAGGAGGGCTTTGCGGTCGGTGGAGACGGTAGCGCCGGCTTTCGCGTAGGCTTCGTCGGGGAATCCCGCGGCAATGCCGACGCCGGATTGTACCTCCACCTGCGCGCCGAGCTTGACCAACTTGGCCACGCTGTCGGGGGTCAGAGGCGCGCGGGTCTCGCCGGGATGTGTTTCACTGGGAACAGTTATTTTCATGCTGGCTGTTATGGGAGGGTAGATTACAGCGGATCCCCGCTGATGAAAAGATAATAATTAGGTCCTTGCAAGACGATGAAAGCGAAGTAAGCGGACATATGAATCATAGGAGAAATGAGAGACATAGGAGGCATGGGAGGAAGACAGGCGGAGTAATCCGGGGGTGTGGGGGCATCGCCCCCAGTAATAATTCCCTCCCAGAGGGAGGGGTAGGGGTGGGTGGAAATGAAACCCCCGTTGTCTTTGGGCTGGCGTAGTTCACTATCGGCCGGGCCTTAATCTATTTCTTCTCGTACAGATCCCCGCGGACCAGACGAGTGAGCGCCATCATGACGGCGGCCTCCTCGAATTGGCTTCGGGGATAGCGGTCCTCCGTGAGGGTGCCGATCACCCCCTCCATCCCTTTGGTCGATCTTCCCCAAAAATCGTCCATCAGTCCCGCCTCCTCTCCGGCCAGAATTCGCGTCATGGCGGCCTGGGGATATTCAAAGAGGGGGCTACCTCCAATGTAAGTCTTTTTGCCATCGTGTATCGCGCAGATGCTCACGTCGTACCAGCGCGAGCCGACCCCCTCCAGCGGGAAGTTTCCGGACTCCATTCCCACGCCGTAATCGCAGCTTTTGCGCGTTTCAAGCGCGTAACGGTAGGCTTTTGTGGCGCGGTTCGTTGCCCCCTTGATGATCTCCGGCAGAGTGAGCGGATTTTTGGAGACCTCGCTAAAGGGATCTATTTTGGGATCGGCGCTCTTTTGAAGGGCGAAATCCGGCGGGGTGGTCATGAACTCCAGTCCGTTTTTGATCCAGAGCTTGGGATGCGCCGAGAAGGCCCGGCAGACTCCCATGACTTTGGGCTGGCTTCTGCTTCCGATGGAGATAAGCATGAGAGCAGAATAGACGGATTGGGAGGGCAGTGCAATTTGGAAAAAGTTCGCCCCCCGTAAAAAGAAAATACTCCGTGGGCCTGCTGACCCACGGCTACCAAATGCCGCCCGCTACGCGGCTGTGAGGAAGACGATAAAGGTATCTTCAAGATCAACTCAGCTTACTATATGCTAAGAAGGGACATGAGGTTTACCCGTGGGGACCTATCTTTGCCATTGGTTTTGGACGGCAAAGGAAGTAGAGTGCACACATGAGAAAGCCCTCTTTCCTGATTCTTGGCATAGGCTCTTTTGCGCACTCCACCACCCGGATCCTCTCCGACAACGGGGCAGACGCGGTGACCTACCTGACACGCGACTACGGACACTATCCGGCAACTCTGGCAGGCAGGGCCTACGATTGCCGCCGCCTCAAAAGTCCCGTGGGACTGGCGAGGAGAGCGGATTTGGTTATTCCGATGTCGATTGACTGGGCGCAGGCTGTTTGGGCCAAAGAACTGCTCAAAAGCGGCACGCCTGTTTTTTGCCCTTACGGAGAGGCCCTGCTCATTGAGCGCGAGCGCGACTTCTCTCAAAAGCTCTGCAACCGCTACGGCATCCCTTTTGCCAGAGCCGTTGTGGCCAGAACACTGGCCGAGGCCGAAAGGCTTGTCGGAAAGAAAGGCTGGGTGATCAAGAATCCACTCTGCTCTCCCACAAGCCCCGTGCATACGATCCTGTGCGAGACTGCCGAAGAGACCCGCCAGTGGCTCAAGAGTCTGGATTACTCGGAGGGCGTTTTCCTGCAGGAGTACATGGGGCGCGCCGAGATCGGGCACATCGCCATAATAAGCGGCGGCAAGGTCCATCCGGTTGTCACCAATCAGGAATACAAAAGAGCCTTTGACGGCAATATGGGGGTGGTGGCCGGGGCCCCGCTGGGGGGCATCGTCCAGGCCGATCCGTCCGACCGCTATGGACTGTGCGAAAAATTGATAGCCCCTCTTTTGCCCTGGCTAAGGAAAGTGGGCTATCGCGGACCGCTGCAGGTAACGGCCATGAAGCGCGGCGGCAGATGGCACGTGGTGGAGTACAACGCGCGCATCGGAGTCACAAGCGGGGCGATGTTCCTGCGAATGCTGACCGACCCGGTGGGGCTGCTCCTTAAGGCCGCCCGCGACGAGCATCTTGATGTGAAGTTCAAAAAGGCGGTTCCTTTTGGGGTTTCCGTCGCGCTTGCCGGCTATGGCTATCCCTTCGCGTTCGTGAAGCCTCCGGAGCTGCCGATTGGTTATTCGGGGCCTCTCCACGGGCGGAACTTCGATCTGTGGTGGAATCAGGTGGAGCTGCGGAAAGGGCTGGTTTCTGGCGGGCATCGTCTGGCCGACGTGGTGGGCTTTGGCGGGAGCGTGCAATCAGCCGCGCGCGAGGCCTACGCCAGGATCGGCAGAATTCGGTGTCTATCTAGCTACTTTCGTACGGATATCGGCGGGAGCCTCTGGCCGCCGGGCGTGGGCTGGTAGAAAAACCACACCTAAAAAGCACCCTCTTTTGCCGAGGCTTCGGCGGGCAGGCCTCCACCGGTGGCTATACAAGTCAACCCGCAAGAGGTTGTTGTAGCCAGAGTTTCCGAGACATTCGTAGCCAGAGAGGGGGCAGGGGTGGGTGTAAAAAACCACGGCGTTTCAGACTGTGGTGGTTTATTTGTGGCCTTGTGCCCGGGGTTGAAACCCTGGGCTAACCGTCGAGCCGTCCCATCCGGGACGGAGAAAGGGGGGTGTGGGGCGCAGCCCTCCAAGAATAATTCCCTCCCTGAGGGAGGGGGCAGGGGTGGGTGTATGTAGTGTCTTTTTGTCAGTCTCCTCTCTTTTATGCTGGCAGGAATATCTTGTTCCGGTGTATCATACGCGGATAGTATGTCCGCCCTTTTGTAACAAAGCCCATGTGCAGCATCCTCGTCACCAATCTCGTAAAAGATCTCTTCAAAGCCAACCGTTTTCTAAAGAATCGCGGGCCTGACGCCACCAATATTCTGCAGCTAAACGGCTACAGCTTTCTGCACAACCTCCTGAGCCTGACCGGCAGCTTTGCCCCGCAGCCGTACGTGGATATGGAAAACCAGATCGTCTGCCTTTTCAACGGGGAGATATACAATTACAACGAGTTCGGCGCTTTCCCCTCAGACGGGGGTTGCCTGATACCGGCCTACCTCAAACATGGCGAGAATTTTCCCCAGAGGCTCGACGGGGAGTTTGCCATAGTGCTTTTGGATTTCAAAAAGAACCGGATGCTGCTTGCGACCGACACCTTTGCCACCAAGCCGCTCTGGGTGGCGACCTGTGGCCGCGGACTGGGTGTGGCCACCTACGAGAGCGGGCTCAAGGGACTGGGATTTTCGCGTTCGGAAAAGCTGCCCGCCAACAGAATATTTGTCTACGACCTGGGGAATCTTAAAAAGATCCACGAGGCCGACACGACCGTTTTCGAGCTTGAACAGGATCGCGAAGACTTTGAGGGCTGGTTTTCTGCTTTTCGCGAGGCGATAAGGAAACGCGCCTGCCATTCGCAGGGGAAGAGCCTCTTCATGGGCCTCAGCTGCGGCTATGACAGCGGCGCGATTGCCTGTGAGTTGGCCGCGCAGAAAATGGATTTCAAAGCCTACACGGTGAGCGCCTCGGAGGACCTCTCCCTGATCGAGAAGCGCCACAAATTGCTTAAAAACACGGAGATCATCCGCCTGAGCAAGTCCGAATACGAGGCGGTCAAAAAGGAGCTTCAAAAGGGCTGCGAGCAGTTCTGGCAGCTGAAGCCCGATGGCAAGCAGCTGTACAATATGCTGCGCGATCAGGCTGCGGTGGGGCTGGCAGTGGTCTGCAAACGGGCCACGGGGGAGGGTAGGCGGATTTACTTTTCCGGACAGGGCGCGGATGAGATCATGAGCGATTACGGAATGAATGGCCAGGGTATGTACGGCAAGCCCAGCCAGTTGGGTGGCATATTTCCGGAGGACCTTAGGAGCGTCTTTCCCTGGAAGAACTTCTTCGACGGGGCGCAGAGGATGTTCCTGGCCAAAGAGGAACACGTGGTGGGGACCTATGGCGTGGAGGCGCGCTATCCGTACCTGGACAAGCGTCTGGTGCAGGAATTTCTGCGGCTAAGCCCGAAGCTAAAAAACGCGCATTACAAGGCGCCGCTGCGGGAGTATTTCGTCAGAAACAACTATCCTTTCGCCGAGGGCGTCAAAATGGGATTTTTCGCCGCGCATGGATTGACGGGGTAATTTTAATATGGCATTTTATCTTATAAAATGTTATATTGAGGAGTGCTTAAGGATAGTGCAGTTGATTCTTCTCATACGGATCATTTCAGGCGAAGAAGCTCGGTGATATTGGTGGATATGCAGGATCATTTCTTCGCGCGTCATCTTCAGAATGGCAGTCCTGTTGGAATACTGAAAACATTATGCGAGCACCAGATGTCCATGTTGGAATGGATGGGGATGCTGTCTGCGTCCCAAAGACCCGAATTATTGGTGGTGGAATATTATGGGCATGGGAGGACACTCGGTTGCATCACAGAAACAATCAGAGCGCAGAAGCTTTCCTATACGCTTGTTACTAAGTGGGCCGATTCCGCCCTGGTTGATGGACAATCGCTGGATGGCCGCAAGTTGCCGGAGTTGTTGGGGAATCCGGAGAACTCCAATGGAGTCTTGTTGAGCGGCGTCCACAGTTCCTTATGCGTTGCCTTGCTGGCGCGCGGCCTTATTACGAGGGGATATAAAGTTCTGTTGCCGCACAAGTGTCATGGTGATTTCTACGGCAGAGCCAATCGTAATAGACTGCCCAACGCGGCTGAGACCCGTGCTCGAATCATGGCTTCGACTAAAGCTCCGGCGGGGAGCCTGCATTGCGGGGTTACCCTCTCCGAGAGTTTGCCGATGCTGGCTGGCAGGTGAGGGTGCTCCAAGAGACGATGCAGGAGGGGTGATCTCTTCTTGAAAGAATGCGGGTGTTATTCTAGGATACTTCCGCCACTCATCAGCTTCCCATGAATCCCAAAAAACTTCTTTGTATATCCGGCTCCTACCGCAAGGGAGGCATTACCGATCAGGCGGTGGAGGTTGTCTGCCGGCGGGCCGCCGAAGCCGGTTGGCAGTGCGAGGTGGTGCGACTGATAGAGAGACGCCTTGAGTTTTGCCGGAACTGCCGGGCCTGCACCCAGGAGAAGGGCGAAGGGATGGGCAAGTGCGTGATAGAGGATGATCTGTCCGATATCCTGAAAAAGGTCGGGGAAGCGGACGCGCTTGTTCTGGCCTGCCCCGTCAATCATTACGAGGCGACGGCCATCATGAAGCTCTTTGAAGAGAGGCTGCTGGGGGCCTGCTATTGGCCCTGGGGAGAACCGGCCCCCAGGGAGCGCTCCAAGAAAACAAGGATGCCATCGCTTCTTATCACCTCCACCGCCATGCCCGGAATTCTCGCCCGTTTCCTCACTCGCAGTATGCGGTCGCTGGAGCTGATTTCAAGATGTCTTCGCGGCAAGCCCGCTGGCAAAATCTACGTGGGACTGATCTCACAGAAGCCGAAGCCTGCCCTATCCACCGGAGTCCAAAAGCGCCTGTGCGCCTCGGTCGGAAAACTGCTGGCGGCCTAAGAGGGGACTGACGCCGCGGCGGTACTTTGCAGCGCTTGGACCGCCTCTTGCTGGGTGATTCGCGGGAACATTCTGTTGAACTGTTCGACCGTAAATTGCGCCGCGGCCGATGTAGGATGCCCGCCTCCGCCCAGACCATGCCCGAGTGCTTTGTTCCCCAGATGGCTGGCCACCTGTCCGGCATCGGGCATTCCATTGCTGCGCACGCTGAGTCGGACGATGCCCTTGTCCTCCCACCAGCTGAAAGCGACAAAGCCAGGGGCGGTTGCCTCGGCCAGCTGTCGCAGCCGTATGCTGTATTCGCGGCCCATAAATTGCAGATTGGTGTTGATCATCGGCACATAGACGGGCTGCGTGCCCAGTAGTATCGCCACTTTGGTCCACACCCTCGACTCCATTGCCTTCTCTATGGCGGTTGAGTTAGAACGGCGTATGGATTGGCCGCGCGCGACGATCTTGTCAAGAGGCGTCTTGTCGACATCGTTGAGGGAGGCTACGATCTCGTTGATATCGGAAAGTGACAGGGAATCATAGTAGGCCGCGATGGGAAAGAAGTTTCTTCGACTGGTTTGTTCCAGGTCTATCATCTGGGCGTGCTCTATGACCTGCGGCCTTTTGCAATTGCCGAAGAGGGCGTCATGAAGAATGGCCCCTCCTGAGCGCCCGACATCCATATACATGGAGACCTTCTCGTTTTTGTATCCCGCCAGATCGCGGATGGCCGAGGCGTGGTGGTCGTAAATTTCGATGCTCTCGGAGGCAGCCGCCAGCTCGTCAAGGATGGTTCTGGGAGGGGAGAAGTCCGCAAAAATCACGAGGGTATTCCCGTCAATGTTTCGCCTGATCAGCTGTTGGGTGGCCTCTATTGAGGCATGGTTGATCCCGACGTACAGCGCGGTATCTTTCCACTTCTTGTAGGCAGCCCACGCCGCCGCTGCCCCGTCAAGGCAAGGGTCGTGGTAGAAAATAGTGACTTTCTCTGCGTTCTTCACAATACTATAATATTGCACTAATAATGCCTTTATACAAGAGTAAAAGCATACTTTTGACAGGCGGGTAAAAAGCGGTAAAGATGTGGCCGTGACCGACGACCTTTTTCATAAAAGTCCAACGCCCCCACTGGCCGAGGCGCTGCGGCCCAAAACCCTTGACGAGGTGTTGGGTCAGAAAGATCTTTTGGGAGAGGGGAAGCCCCTGCGGCTGGCCTTCGAGAGCGGCAAAGCCCATTCGATGATCCTCTGGGGGCCTCCTGGAACGGGGAAGACGACTCTGGCACGCCTGATGGCGGGGGCCTTCAAGAGCGAGTTCATAGCGCTTTCGGCGGTGCTCTCCGGCGTAAAAGAGATCCGCTCGGCGATAGATCAGGCGCAGCTCAATCTAGACCAGTACCGCAAGCCCACGATTCTTTTTATCGACGAGATCCACCGTTTCAACAAGGGTCAGCAGGACGCTCTCCTGCCTTACGTGGAGAGCGGGCTGGTGACCTTTATCGGAGCCACGACGGAGAATCCCTCTTTTGAGGTCAATTCGGCGCTGCTTTCCCGTGCGCAGGTCTACGTGCTAAAGCCCCTGAGCGAGGAGGAATTGGGGGAGCTTTTCGACAGGGCGACGGAGGCCGTGCTGGCTGGGTTGCGGTTTGAGCCGGAGGCCAGGAAGCTGCTGGTAGGATATGCCGATGGGGACGCGCGAAGACTGCTGAATTTATTGGAGCAGGTAGGCAGTGCTGCCTTGAGCCGCGAGCCTGCTGCGAAGGGAAAACGCGATTCCACCCAGACCTCCCACCCCCTGTCCCCTCCCTCAGGGAGGGGAGAAATATTGGGGGCTGACGCCCCCGCATCCTCGGAGAAAAATGAAGGCACCAATTCCTTCGCGTTTAAGGATCAGGCAGCCTCTCTCGTCCCGGAGGGACAGCCCCATGTTAGCCATCGAATTCATTCGGTGGCAAAGAAGATTGACGCCGCTTTCGTCCAGAACTCCCTTTCCCCCTCTCTCCGCCGTTTTGACAAGGGAGGGGAAAACTTCTACGATCAGATTTCCGCTCTCCACAAATCGATGCGTGGCTCCCATCCCGACGCCGCGCTTTACTACTTTACCCGGATGATCGACGGCGGCGCCGACCCGCGCTACCTGGCGCGCAGGATCATCCGCTTTGCCTGGGAGGATGTGGGACTGGCCGATCCGAGGGCGGCGCAGATCGCGCTGGCTGCCGCCGATACCTATGAGCGGCTGGGTTCTCCGGAAGGGGAGCTGGCGTTGGCGCAGGCGGTGCTCTATCTGTCGGTTGCGGCCAAAAGCAACGCGGGCTACAAGGCGCACCTGGCGGCGGTGGATTTTGTGAAGCACGACAAATCGCGCGAGGTGCCGATACATCTTCGTAACGCCCCGACCAGGCTCATGAAGGAACTCGGCTATGGACACGAGTACCGTTACGCGCACGACGAGCCGGGGGGATACGCGGCGGGGGAGAGTTATCTACCGGAGGGCATGAAGGAGCCGGGCTGGTACAAACCCGTAGATAGGGGCTTGGAGATCCAGATCATCGAGAAATTGAAGCAGCTCCGCGAGTTGGACAAAAAAGCGGGGAAGTAAGGGGAGGTGGTGTTGCCCCACAAATATATTGTAATATGTATCTATTTTTGTCATAATAGTCATTCATGCATCCCACGTCAGCAGCTCTCGCGTTGCGCTATCCTGAAAGCAAGATAACGGCGGAGCAGTTTGATAAGGCTTTTCAAGAACTTTCAGCAGAAGGACACACAAATTCCCTCCGTGTAGAGTTGGTCTGCGTTAGAATAGAAAATCTTGTTGTCAAGTTTGCCGACGAGGGACTGACGGTAAAGGAGTACCTGAGCGCCGCTGTAAAACAGCCTCAGCTATTTTGCCAGACGCCTGAGACAGTAGAGAAGAACATACGCGGGCTTGTTGTCAAGTTTGCCAGCGAGGGACTGACGGTAAAGGAGTACCTGAGCGCCGCTGTAGAAAAGCCTTCGCTATTTTGCCAGGTGCCTGAGACAGTAGAGAAGAACATACGCGGGCTTGTCGGCAAGTTTGCCAGCGAGGGACTGACGGTAAAGGAGTACCTGAGCGCCGCTGTAGAAAAGCCGTCGTTATTTTACCAGACGCCTGAGACAGTAGAGAAGAACATACGCGGGCTCGTCGGCAAGTTTGCCAGCGAGGGACTGACGGTAAAGGAGTACCTGAGCGCCGCTGTAAAACAGCCTCAGCTATTTTACCAGACGCCGGAGACGATAGAGAAGAACATACGCGGGCTTGTCGGCAAGTTTGCCAGCGAGGGACTGACGGTAAAGGAGTACCTGAGCGCCGCTGTAGAAAAGCCGTCGTTATTTTGCCAGACGCCTGAGACAGTAGGCGGGCATATCAGGCTGCTCAAGAAGCTCGGTGAGCTGGATATCCTTCACTTTGGAAAAGAAAACAGCCAGACAGATTTTTGGAAAGCCATTCTTAATAACCCCGCCAGAATTTGCTTTTCCAACGAGAATTACCTTTGGAAAGGCGTCTTCTCTATCGAGTTCGATAAAAAGCAACAGGCTTTTGGTACCACGCTTGGAGCGATCAAACGGGAGCTTTTGGCGCTCAAGACCGGTTACGAGGAACTCCTCGATAGCTCTTTCGTCGGCCATTGCCGTCAATTGGATCAGTTTCTTGGTACACGTCCGCGTGTCAGCGCGAAACTCGCCCCCGTGTTGGCTCTCTACCGCGAGCTGGAAACAGATAAGAAATCCCGCTCCCCTAAAAAGAAAAGATCAAAAGCCCCCATCCCGGAGGCCGCGCTGGCCTGAACCAGATGCGAAAAGACCGTGGACTGATAACACGGCATATGATTTCATTTGCGTAGCCCCCCTCCAAAAACCTGATATAATCTCCTCACGCAATACCATGCCCATTATTTTTCTCATGATTCCCAGCCTCCCATATCTCACTTTCTCCTGCCTCTTTCAAAAAATAAGATCAGTCCTCCCCAGGATTTTTACAGCCTCCTATAATACAACACAAAACACCCAATAATCACTGATAAACAGTGACAATAACAGTGATGAATAACAATAAAATGCCTATTACCAAATTCCGCCAAAATCAGGGCAATCGTGCGTGCTGGACAAAAAAGCGCGGAAGTGAAAGAATGCGCTCAATATGAGAACAATCGGTCTTTGGTTGGTGCCGCTTTTGATATTATGCGGCGCGCTATCTGCCGCTACGGAAGAGAGTTCCGATAAGCTGAGAATAGCGACCTCCAAAAACATATGGTGCGCGTTGACCTTTGTTGCCGACGAGAAGGGGTTCTTTAAAAAGGAAGGTCTCGATATTGAGCTTATCTACACGCAGGGCGGGCGGTACAGCCTGGACGCGCTGCTTGCGGGATCCGCCGAAGCGGCCAATATCGTGGGGGAGAACGTGGGATACTACGGCTATACGGGCGGGAGAGATTTGAAGGTTCTTTCCGTGATCATCAGCTCCACTTCCAATGCCATAGTGGCGCGACGCAGTGCGGGGATCTCCAAACCGGAGGATCTTGAGGGCAAGCGCCTGGCGATAAGCCCCGGCACGACCTCGGATGTCTTTTCCCGTCGTTTCATGGACGTTCATGGGATAAAGAACGTGCAGATTATCCGCGTGCAGCCCAACGCGATGCAGATGACCGTGCTGGCCAAAGGCGCCGATGCCGCGGCGACCTGGGATCCTTTTATTTCCAACATCGCAAAGCAGTTGGGCAAAGACGCGGTTGTTTTTTACGAACCTGCCTCCACTTACCTGGGGTATATGTTTCTGGCCGTCAGTCCCGCCTGGGAGAGGGCTCATCCGCAGGCAGTCCGGAAACTGGAGAACGCCTATCAAATGGCGGCGGAGTTCGCGGCGCGCAATCCGGAGGAGTCGCAGGCGATTGTGGCTCGCCGCGCGTCAATGGATCTGGAGACGGTAGAGACTGATTGGAAGCTGACCGATTTCAGCCTCAGGCCCGCCGGTGTGGCGCTGCCGGAGGTGCAAAAGATTGGAGCGTGGATCCACGCCAATCAGGACGGGTATGCGACAAAGCCTGTGCCGGATTACTCGATTTATTTTAAATGAAAAGATATTTGCTGCAAGTGGTCTTGGCGCTACTGGCATTCTCTCAGGTGAATGCCGAGAAGGTTACGCTCGCGCTGGCCAGAAATCCCTGGTGCGGGTTGGGCCATGTGGCGGAAGCAAAGGGATTTTTCAAGGAGGAGGGTCTGGACGTGGAAATCCAGTACCTGCAGAGCGGGAGGCACGCGCTGGACTCTGTTCTGGCAGGCTCGGCGCAGGTAGGTTTTATAGGGGATCCGCCTATGGCGTTTATCGGTTACACTGGAAAAAAGAACCTGCTGGTGCTGGACGTTACCGTTCTTTCTCGGGCGTGCGCGATAGTGGCACGCCGATCGGCAGGGATTAGAATACCCGCGGATCTCCGGGGAAAAAGAATCGCGTATTCGTCGGGGACGGCTTCGGCTTTTTTTGTATACAAGTATCTGGCAAAGCACGGCATCAAGCCGACGGAGGTGGTTCTTACGGGAGTGCAGCCGATGGCGATTGCCACTTCGGTCGTGGCCGGAGGAGTGGACGCGGCCTCTTCGTGGGATGTATATATTTCAACGACCGTAAGGCGTCTTGGGAAAGATGCGATTGTCTTCCATGATTCTTCCGTCTATACGGCCTACGTGATGGATGTGGCGGACCGCTCCTGGGCAAAGTCGCATCCGCGGGCCGTGGCTGCGCTTCACAGGGCCCTTGCGAAGGCGTCGGAGTTTGTAGCCAAGAATCCACGGGAAGCAAAGCAAATCATGGCGCAGTATTGCGCGATGGATGCCGAAAGCATGGAGGATAATTGGCCCCTTTTGGATTTTACTCTGCGGGCTCCCGAACAGGCTCTCAATCAGATTGCGCAGGACGGCGAGTGGATACATAATGAACTGGAAGGGTATCGGAGCAAACCGGTGCCGGATTATTCGATGTATTTTGATGCGCCTCATGAGAAAGACAAATAACGGATTGAGCGTCCTGTATGGCTGGCTCCTGGTTCTGGGAGCGTGGGCGGCGGTCTCCTATCTCTTCAAGGTCAACACGGCGCTTCTGCCTGCCCCCCACGCTGTCTTCGCTTCGTTGGGCGATATTTTCCACTCGAACGGCTTTACGGCCGATCTGGGATCGACCCTGGCGAGGGCGCTGGCAGGATACCTGATCGCAGCGGTACTGGGAATTGTCGTGGGACTTCTTCTGGGGAGCTTTCCGTTCCTCTACCGGATGCTGTGCAGCCCGCTGGACTTCTTCCGCTCAACTCCGGTGACGGCGCTCTACCCGATGTTCGTGCTCTTTTTGGGAGTCCAGGATATGTCGAAGATCGCGATGACGGCCTGGGCGTGCTTTTTTGTTGTCGCCATCAACAGCGCCTACGGGGTCTTCCACTCCAACCCTGTCAGGACGCAGATGGCGCGCCTTTACGGGTGCTCTTCCTGGCAGACGCTCCGTTGGGTGACGTTCTACGAGGCGCTGCCAAGCATTGTGGTGGGACTCAAAGTGGCGCTTTCCTACGCGCTCATCGTGACGGTGGTCTGCGAGATGTTCATGGGCAGCCATTACGGGCTGGGACAGAAAATCAACGATTCGTATACGATGTACGATATGCCCAAGCTCTTTGGCTATGTCTTTATAACGGGAATGGTCGGGTATCTGGCCAATCTGATTTTCGCTTATTTTGAAAGGAGGCTTTTGCCATGGGTCAAAACACTCTCATCCATTTGACGGGGGTCTGCAAATCCTTCACGAACGCGCAGGGGGAGTCTACCGGCGTGCTGCGGGACGTGGATATCGACGTGACCGACGGAACGCTGATGGCCGTGGTGGGGCTCAATGGCGCGGGCAAGACGACGCTTTTGCGGCTGATAGCGGGGATGGAAAAGCCGGACGCGGGGGAGATCAAAATATTGTGTGAGTCCGCCCAATACTCTCAGCCTACGACGGGGATTGGGGGCGTCAGCCCCCAAAATAAGATCCCCTCCTTGAATATGAGCCGGGTACCGGCGGTTCAGGCGCGAAGCGCGGAAATATTGTCAGAGCAGCAGGGGGTAGGGGGTGGTAGTCCAAAGCTCGGCTATGTGTGGCAGGACTACCGTTCCTCGCTTCTGCCCTGGTACGACGCGGCGGATAACATAGCCCTCCCGCTCAAGGCTGAGGGGATGAACCGAAAGGAGCGCCGCGAAAAAGCAGTGGAGCTTCTGCGCGAAGTCGGAGAGCCCTTCGCTCCCGATGCCCGAATTTACAATCTAAGCGGCGGGCAGCAGCAGCTGATCGCGATCCTAAGAAGCGTCGTTGTCTCCCCCGATGTGATGCTCATGGATGAGCCGCTTTCAGCCCTTGATCAGCTGCGCGCCTGGGAGGTGAGCCTGCTTCTGGAAAAGCTCTGGCTCAAGAGGAAGCCCCCGATGCTTTTCATCTCGCACGACATCGACGACGCGATTCTTCTTGCCAACGAGATCCTCTTTGTAAGCAAAAGCCACGGGGGAGTGGCCGCGCGAATCAAGGTGGAGCTGCCGCGTCCCAGGACGATCCCGATGCTGGCAAGCCCGGCCGTCCAGGAGATCCGCTCCAAAATCTTCGCGCTCTTTGACGCGGAGAAGCGCCTGACGACGGTGCCGTGGAAGGGAAAGTAGAATTGTCCATAGAGCCTGCGGCAAGCCTTGGGCCGCATCTATAGTAAACTAATGTAGCGTTGGGACATTCTAAGTGGGGTATGGGGGATTTAGCCCCCAATATATTTCCCCGCCCGGAGGGCGGGGTAGGGGGTGGGTGTTGTATGTATGTTGAGTTAGTATGCTATACATCTTTGATCAAATATGCTTGCCTAAATTAGGCAATTGATAGTAATATTACCTTATGAACCTCAACAGGGACCCCGAAGAAGCCAGACGCAAGAGAGTGTCTCTGGGGCTGCCCGAAAAGCCCTCGGCTCCGCCGCCTGCCCTGGTCCTCAGAAAGCCCGTTTCAAGATTTCCGGGAAACTATCAGAGCGATTTTGAAGGTTACGGTCTGCATTCGCTTATGGGCTACTACGAATGCTGGTTCCGCGGGAAATCGACCCTCCGCTCCTGGGATGCCGCGACGCCTTTTTACAGGGAGGAGCGGCTGCCTGCAACAACGACAGCAACTGAATACGATGATCAATCAACTGAAGTCGTCAGCTCCGCCGCCTTGATACTAAAGGACAACTAGGACACGCTTCTATGAATGTTATAAATGCCTTATTTTACTTATGCTTATCAGATAATGTCTTTTTCAAGCGATTTGGGAGGAATACCAATATGGCAATCCCAATATAATTGACCAAGATCAACAGCCCAAGCCATTTGGAGTATCCCTTTGCATGTATATAACCCATGGCATCGACGACCATAAATGCCGAACCTAAAGTGAGAATTGCAATGTATAGTGCTCTATTGTTGTAATATGACGGTGCCACGCAAAGTATTATGATGCCAATTACGACAGGTATACTAATTTTGTACTTATGCGGTTCAGGCATGGTCGTCGCCATTACTGGATCAGATTAGTCGGCAGGAGTCAAATGAATTAGAATGACTTTAAGGAAAGGATTAATGTGAGGGCATCGAAAGGATATGGTACTTGTGATAAGTCGCAATGCATGATGGTCGGACACACGAGAGAGCAAAGGCGCCAGCTGACGGAGTGCCTGCACGCTTTCTCTTGCGAAGTATCCTTTGAACTCCGCCGATTCAATCAAATTCGTTGCTTCTTCAAGCAGTCTCGCCCGTAGCCGCATCGAGCTGACGCTCATCTTCACGCTCTTTTTTTCAGAGCGCGTTAAGCGCCTACGTAAATCCTTGGGGCACAATCGCGCTAAATCTTGGTCTTTCTGACGCCCTCCGATACAAATATACACCTGCTCGACAGCACGCAACACCATCCGAGCACAACATATGTCATGATCGTTCATCGGCAGAAAAGCTGTGAACAACCATGTCCAGCCATCAGCGTGGTTAAGTTGAGATCAGGCCGGCTCCAGCACCCTTTCACTCGGAACGAGGGGAATGACAAACCACCCCGGCCGGCTTTGGTCCCGAACCATACGGCCAGATAGCTTATTTAATTCTCCTAACCTCTTAGAAACAGATTTTCTCACGGGGTAGGGGGATTTTTGATGGGGTGGGTATTCATGGGCGGGAAGGCAATTCACAGCATCCTCCAACACCTTCTTTACTGTCTTGAGCGTGGCTTCGTCAACGGAACGTCCCCACATAGCCGTCGACAAGAAACGTATGTATAATGCCCGGCTGGTTAGGCAAATCGCTTCATCCAGATCACGCAATTCCCCGATAGCAGCCTTCTTCTTAAGTCCTGCAGATTTACGATTTCTGATGGCCTTTTCAACAGCCTTAAGACCTTCTTGAGTTTCGTAGTCCATATATGTCGTTCTTTTATGAGAACTCCTACCAATGGTAGTAATGATGGCTATTCTGCGCCGTCTGTCAACACGCGATGAATGTCCGTCTTGCATCGTTGAGCCTTCTTAAGCAAGCCGAAGACCAGATGCCGCGACGCCTTTTTACAGGGAGGAGCGGCTGCTGGGACACACGGAGGGCATGACCGAGCTGGCTTTACTCTACGGAAAAAAGATGTACCCGCAAATGGATGAAGCCCGATTGATGAAGCTGTGCCATTACCACGATATTGTAGAGACTGAGCGAATGATTGACGTGACTCCAGTTGACGGCGTCACAAAGGGCGAGAAGGAGATGATAGAAGAACGCGACTTGAGCCAGATACTCGGTTCGCTGCATATGGACGCCGGGCACGCGGCTTTGGTTACGGGATGCGTTCGGGAATACAACGAGGGCAAGACCGCCCCGGCCATCATGGCGAAGCTCTCAGATACGATGGATTTTGTCCTGAGCGCGTACCTGAAAGCCGAGAACGGGGACAGCCCCAATCCTTTTTTCTGGCAGCCCATACTTGCGGACGCCCCGATACGGGTCAGCAACCACCCGGCAGTATTGCGCTTGGTAAAAGATATCTCTTCAAGCCTGTTTAGGGACAGTCCGGAATTGGCCCTGATGTTTGTCGACGAGACTCAAAACCCCGTACGCGCCTGTATGCCGGAGAGCTTTTGGAAAACCATCTCGCGTGACGCGAAAGTACTCAGGAGGCGCCTGGAGTCGCGCAGAGTTATTGAACAGGCGTTTGTCGACAGGAAATATCCGTTGCTGCCGTAGGCCCTATTCCTTGACTTCTTTGTGAAGGGTGTGGCGCTAGAAGCGCGCGACCTAAGCCACGCATTAATCCAGCCTTCGCACTTTGGCTACGGCGGACTGCCGAATACGTGGCTACCGAGCGGCCTGCATGAACAGGCCGAAGTCCCTGCGGGACTGATATTAGAAAATAAGAAAAAGAGCCACGTCAAAGGACGTCATAAGGCCAAGTAAAAAAACGTGGAGAACTGAGAGCCTACTCCTTGACTTCCTTGTGAAGGGTGTGGCGCTTGAGAGCGGGATTGTATTTTTTCTTCTCCACCTTTTCGGTCTGGGTCTTTTTATTGCGGGTGGAGAGATACCGGGAAGGGCTCTTGCCCTCTTTGCGAGCCTCGGTGCATTCAAGAATGATCATTTCACGTGCCATAAGGAGGTCATTATAGCAAGGGAGAGGGAGGAAAGGCAAGAAATTTATTCGGTGGCCAAACGGCTCCGCGAGTCCTATAATACATTGCAATGACATCCATGCAACACCCACCCCCTACCCCCTCCCTCGGGGCGGGGGAATATATTGGGGGCGGTGCCCCCAGACCCCCTTTGGGCGTACCAATGTCGAGTACAATTACCATAAATCCCATGAGACGACCATGTTATCGGTGGCCCACTAATGTAAAAGTAATCTAATGCCCATTCGCCGACACATAAAAGTCCTCCGCTGGCGGCTCAAGCGCTACTTTGACCGCTACGAGGCCCGCATCACAGACCTGCTTTACGGGCGGGCCAGGCCTACCGGCAAGACGCGTTTCTTCTGGTGGCTGATGAGGTTCTTCGAATGGCTCTTTCGCGGGATTGTGGCGTTGCGGCTCCTTTTCTACAGACACGGCATCCTCAAAAGACAGTACCTGGGCTGCATGGTGGTCATCATCGGCAACATCACCATGGGAGGCACCGGCAAGACCCCCGTGGTGGAGAAGTTCGCCCGCGAGCTGCTCAAACGGGGACGGCGCGTGGCGATCCTATCGCGCGGCTACAAAAGAAAAGAAGCGCCCCTTTTGCGCAAGCTCTTCTCCATTCTGGATCCCTCCCTTATGAATCCCGTGGTCGTCAGCGACGGGGTCAAAATCCGCTGCGACTGGAAACGGGCGGGAGACGAGCCCTATATGCTGGCCGAGAACCTGCCGGGCGCCATTGTGGTGGTGGACAAAAACCGCGTGAAGGCCGGAGCCTACGCCATCCGCAAATTCGGGGCGGACACGCTTATCCTGGACGACGGCTTCCAGTATCTGCCGCTCAAGGGACGGCTGCAGATGGTGCTTGTCGACCAGTCCAATCCCTTCGGCAGCTCGGCGATGATTCCGCGCGGCATCCTGCGCGAGCCTCTGACGGCTCTGGGGCGTGCCGATTTTGTTTTCATCACGAAATCCGACGGCAATCCACCGGCCTCGCTTCTCAAAAAGATCGCCCACCACGCCCCCGGCGTGGAGCCGATTGTCTGCTCACATACGCCCAGGAGCCTGGTGCGCGTGGACTCGGAGAAATTCAGGGGCGCCGAGGCGCTGCCGGTCAGCGCCCTGCGCGGGAAGAAGGTCTTTTGCTTCTCGGGAATCGCGACCCCCGAGAGCTTTGAGAATGCCCTCAAGAAGGCGGGAGCGGAGCTTGTCGGCGTGCGCCGCTACGCCGACCACTACCCTTATGAGGAGGAAGATATTGAACAGCTGCTCTCGGCGGCCGCCCGGAGCAAGCCGGATATGATTGTGACAACCGAGAAAGACTTTGTGAGGCTGCCGCGGCTTTCAGGCGCGATTCCGGTTTACTTCCTGCGCATGGAAATAGAGATCCTTCTGGGAGAAGCACAGTTCGAAAAGGCCGTGGACAGAATTTGCGGGACGATGCCACAGGGACATTCACGGATAAGCGCCTGATTCCGCACTAATCCTGGGCGGGCGCTTCCGTTTTCGATGCCCCGAAGAACGAGCCTATCTTCTGGCCGGCGGTCTTGAGGAATAACCGGCCCTTCTCTTTTAGCCTCCCCAGTCCGCCCTGGAGTCTTGGCGATGCCGCGGAATCCTTTATGAGTTTGGCTATCTGCCGAGCCGTGGGGCTTTGCGGATCGAGTTTTTCCAGAGCCTTGTCCAAAAACTCGCGGCCCATCTTTTTTTCGCCAGCCTCCAGAAGATACTTTCCCGCGTTCATATACAACCCACCCACAGACTGGGCGGTGTACTCTTCGGGGTATTCGCTGTTGAGTGTTTCTGCCCTTGAATAGAGATTTCTGGCGGCTTCATATCGCCCGGCCGTCAGCGCCGCGGGAGCCATCCTGACGCTCTCCTCGAGGGCCTTCTGACGTTCGGTGGGGTAAAAGGGCTCCTGTGAGATCCTGCTGAGCAAACGGTCAACCGAGTCAAAATCCCCGGAGGCGGCGCAGGCGCGCACGAAAGGATAGGCAAAGTCAGCCATTCCGGGGACGATGCGATCGGTGCAGTCCACATTGTCGCGAAGCGTTTGATTGTCCATGCTGGCCAAGTCTCCGAGCAGCCCATTCAACTTGTTCCTTTGAACTTGAGGGGTCCCCAACTGTCCTCCAGCTTCGACGACGCCTCGGGCGCTTTCAATAAGAGTAAGAACCGGAGAGTTGGCGGGGCTTTGGGCTTTTTCGTCCATAAATCTTCCTATACGGACTATAGCAGAAGCTCTCTTAGAGTGCATCGATAATTGTAAAAAAGGTGTGAAGGCTTACCCGGGATTGAAACATCCGGGCTAACCATCGAACCGTCCCATCCGGGACGGGGGAGCAATAAGATAGTAGTGCATATTGATACTGGCGTGTCCGCTGGGGGGTATGGGGCACCGCCCACAATTATCATCCCTGTCCTGATGGAGCGGTGGGAGTATACAAATGTTGTTGTTAAATACTATGTCCCAGTACCACCAACTTGTATACGATCTCCACCTCGGCCTTGCGATAGGAGACGAAGTCATAGTGCGTGGCGATATGGAGTCCCGCCTGTGAGGCTGCCGTCTGGAAGGTCTGGAAATCGCGTCGGTAGGTGTAGAACTCCTCTGTGTAGAGCTTGCTTTGCGGATTTTCAACGGTAAGGGATCTTGCGCTCGATTGCAGGCTGTGCCCCGGAATGAGCGGCTCGTAGGTAAGGATCAGCGAGCCCTGTCGCGAGAGCAGCCCCGCGCATTTTCTTAAAAATCCCTCCAGGTCCGCGATGAACTCCAGCGTTCCCGAGCAGATGATCATCTCGTAGGAGCTTTTGTCGAGGCCCTCAAAACCCATGAAGTCGCCGTGATGGATCTTTGCCCGCGGGTATTTGGCGCGGCAGAGCTGCACCATCTTCTCGGAGATATCGATGCCTTCCAGGGCCCGCTGCGGTCCTGCTTTGAATGCCTCTATATCCTGTCCGGTGCCGACCCCGATGATCAGGATGTCGCCTCCCTTGTCCGCCTTCAAAGCCTCCCTGGCGACCACGCCGGGCGGCGTCCAGGCTCCCTGCGGGGATGTCGCCTGATCGTAGACGGCTGCGATCTTATCGTAGTAGAGCGAGGCGGGGGTGCTCACGGCATCATGATATGGCAAAGTGATGATTCTAGGCCAGCTTGTTGTACAATCGGTCAAAGAAAAAATCGGACTTGAGTCGAGAGCACTTCCATAAATTATGTAGCCCGTGACTCCACGCGCCCCCCGTAAAGAGCACCGCAACGGGGGGCTATACTATGCAACCCACAAGGGGTTGGACTGAACGCTTTTATGCGAAATAATAAATGCTTTTGGCTGCTAGAGAGTGTTAATGAGGTCTTCAGCTACCACTCGGTGATCCCGTAAAACTCCCGTGTGTTCTTTTCCAGAATAGATGCAAGTTCTTCGAGCGGCATCTTGAGCAGCTCGGCGGACTTGGCGGCGATAATCCCCACGCGGCTGGGCTCGTTGACCTGCCCTCTGTGCGGCTCAGGCGAGAGGAAAGGCGCGTCGGTTTCCACCATGAGCAGCTCCGGCTTTTGCGACAAAAGCGCTTCGCGCGTCTTCTGGCCGTTTTTAAAAGTGATGATTCCCGTGAAGGAGGCCCGTCCGCCGCGCGCGTTAAGCTCCCTGATCTCGGCAGGGCCTTCGCTAAAGCAGTGATAAACTACCTTTCGCCAGTCGAGTCCCGCGCGGTCAATCATAGAGAGGCTCTCAGCAAAGGCGTTCTGCCCGCGGGCGTGAATGCAGCAGGGCAGGGGCAGGTTTTTCAAAATTGAAAGCTGCGCTTCAAGAGTAGCGCGCTGCCATTTGACGGTATCGGCGGGATGCGGGTCTTGGGCGAGGCGATAATAGTCGAGTCCTATCTCGCCGATGGCAAGGGGGAAGGAAATGGAATGGGGGCATGGGCCTGTCGCCACCGATTGAAATCGATGGCTAACATATGGCTGTCCCTCCGGGACGAGAGAGTCTGCCGACAGCTTCGCCCGGGGTTGAAACCCTGGGCTAACCATCGAGGCGTCCCCTCCGGGACGCGGGGCAGTGGGGGCAGAGTCCCCGTATATATTGCCCCCTCCTGAAGGGAGGGGGAAGGGGGTGGGGATTTCCGCAAGTATCTTTTCCAGCGCCTCAATATGCTCCCGCCAATTCTCCTTCACCTCCTGCGGATGCAGCCCCGCCGTGTAGCGCACGCAGTCCGGATTTTTCGCGGCGATCTCGGCGATGATCGGCCAGTCATCCTTCTGCGTGCCGATCGTCACGCAGCGCGTGTTGGCCTGCCGCATTCTCTCCAGGACGCCAGCGAGCCCTCCGGGGGCTTTGTCCATGATATCCAGGTGGCAGTGGGAGTCGATAAAGAGCATGGGAGGATTATCGAATAGTTTTAGGGGTTTGTAAAGAGGTGCCCCGCACTGAAGTACGGGGCTACGCTCGGGCCGTCCGGGTAAACCGGACTTGTCTGGCGGACTCTGAAAGGCGCGATTGTTTTGGCAATGGTTCTTAGAGCGTTATGGACCAGTCCGGCCTGTCCGGATGATCCGAGGGTGGCCACGGAGTTCAGTCCGTGGTGGTTGCCAGAGATCTCAGCAGCGCTTCCTTTAGTCCCGCCCTGTCGTAATCGTTGTGCCCGCCTGCCACCTCAAAGTAGTGCGCCTGGGGCAGCTCCTGGGCGAGGTGTCTGGCGTGGCGCACCGGAATAAGGAGATCGTCGCGGGCTCCCACGATGATGATATGTCCCTTGAATTTTTTGAGAGCCTTCGCGTTATTCCAGCGGTAGGAGGTCAGGCGCTCTGCCGGCATAAAGGGGTATTTCTCCTGCGCAAGTGACGGGAAATCGTCGTAGGGGGTGACGAGCACCACCGCGTCGGCTGCCTTCTGGGCGCCCACGAGGCTTGCCGGTCCCGTGCCGACCGACTGTCCGATGAGAATGAGCGGCAGCTTGGGATAGCGCCTTCTGAGATCGTCGCAGCCGACTGTGGCGGCGGCGTTGATCGCGTCGAACGAGGGCGCTCTGGGGATGGCACCAAAGCCCGGATATTCCAAAATGAAAAGCGCGGTATGCTCCGGCAGCAGATCCTTGTAGAAGGCCATGTTTCCCGCCTGGGATCCGTTTCCGTGCAGGAGCAGGCAGATCCGCTTGGGCGTTCCCTCGCAGGGGAGCTGCACACCCAGCGTCCGACCGCTTGCCGTCCACGCTGGGAGTGTTTCGGGATTATGCGAGGGGAAGAAAAGCAGCGTCTCCTGATTAAAGAATAGCGTCACGACCAGCAGCGCATAGATGCACGCGATGACCTTCAAGAGGCCGAGGATGAATTTGAAGAATGCCTTGAGCGCAGAGGGGACGGCCATCCATAGATTATAAAAGATGAGGGCTTTCCTGGCCACAAAAAAGCTTGGGCCACGGATTAATCCAGCTTTCGTACAAGGTGCCCCGCACTGAAGTACGGGGCTATGTTCGGGCCGTCCGGGTAAACCGGACTTGTCTGGTAAACTCTGAAAGGCGCGATTGTTTAGACAACGGTTCTTAGAGCGTTGCGGACCAGTCCGGCCTGTCCGGACGATACGGGGGTAGCCACGG
>Ga0181520_10003711_pt1 | contig 26493 bp, 21 predicted proteins | sample PEATcosm2014_Bin_29_FD_132451 | JGI IMG/M metagenome (GOLD analysis project Ga0181520, IMG submission 132451) | Peatland microbial communities from MTU Mesocosm Facility, Houghton, MI, USA - PEATcosm2014_Bin02_30_metaG | ecosystem: Environmental > Terrestrial > Soil > Wetlands > Peat | place...
ACGGTTTCAGCCCAGCATGATGTGAACGCGTATCTGAATCTGCTGAAACGGGATGGGACGATGACCCTGGTAGGCGCACCTCCTGCGCCCGTACCAGTTCCGGCTTTTGGACTGATCATGGGAAGGAGGCAGCTTGCGGGTTCGGCAATTGGCGGCATTCCGGAGACCCAGGAGATGCTGGATTTTTGTGCCGAACATGACATTGTTTCCGATATCGAACTGATTCAGATTCAGCAGGTGAACGAGGCTTATGAGCGGTTGCTGAAGAGCGACGTGAAGTATCGCTTTGTGATCGACATGAAGTCACTTTAATTGGAACGTCTCGATGCAATCGGAACCGAACCCTGGGCGGACCGATTGCATCGCCACTTCCTGGTGTGGATGAGGAATGATCGCGCATCGATACGGGAGTGATCGTGGCAGATCGATTCAGAGTTTCCAGTTCGCTTCTTCTTAAGCTTGAGGAGTTGGGCATTGCACCGCTGGAGGTACTGCGGCGTGCGGGCCTGCCCGCGAGTATGTTCGACCAGGAGAAGATTCTGGTCACAACCGAAGAAATGTTCTCTGTTTACCGGGCGATTGCGGAGAGCAGTGGCGACCCGGCGATTGGACTGAAGCTGGGGACCGAAGAACGGACGGAACGTTACGACCCCATTGCGATCGCCGCGCTGTGCACGCGCTCTTTCCGCGATGCCTTGCAGAGATTGGCGCGCTACAAGCAGCTAACGTGTCCTGAGAAAGTTGAAATGCTGGAAGTGGGAGACGAACTTGGCGTGCGCTTCTTGTGGTTGCTGGCGCATGAGGCGGAGCCTCCGCTGCTGGCCGATTTGTGTTTTGCCTGGATTGTTGCGATCGCACGGCGTGGCACAGGCAGGCTGATCCGTCCCAAGCGAGTGGAGTTCCAGCGTGCGGCGGCGAATGGTGAGATGTATGAGGCGCACTTTCAATGTCCGGTAAAGTTCGGGGCGGCCGAGAATGTCCTGGTGTTCCACAAGACGGATGCCGATGAGCCGTTTGTGACCCGTAACGCCGATCTGCTGGCCATCGTGGCTCCGCAGCTAGAGGCCGAACTGAGCCAGCATCTGGCGCGAAAGACGACTGGCGAGCAAGTGAAGGGCGTTCTGAAGCGGATGTTGGCCGGACAACGCCCGGTTCTGCATGATGTGGCGCATGAGCTGCGTCTGAGCACGCGGACCTTACAGCGCCGCCTTACAGACGAAGGTGCAAGTTTCCAGCAGTTGATGAAAGAGGCACGCCGCGAACTGGCCGGGCATTACTTACTGCACTCCTCCCTGGAACTGAACGAAACCGCCTATCTGCTGGGCTACGAAGATGCGAATTCCTTCTTCCGGGCTTTCCACAATTGGGAGGGCACGTCGCCTGGAGAATGGCGAGCCAGCCGAACCCTCCCGGCGTAAGTTGCGACGGCAGGCTTATGGCCGGAGCAGACGACGAAAGAGCGGCGCGCCCCAGGTTCCCATGGCAAGCAGGGCTCCGAAGAGGACGACGGCATCGATGCTCTCGCGTCCCTGGCGCGACCAGTAGGCGGCGGCATCGAGATTGAGCCAGAGGGCAAATTCGTCAAGGGTGAGGGCGGCAGCGATGCCGTAGGTGAGCGCGAGGAGACGGCTGAGAAGAATGGCGATCGGGGTGTCACGGTCAGCCACTTCGGTTAACTCGCCATAACCAGTGAGAAGCAGGAGAAGAATTCCCCAGACGAGGTGGTGGATGTGGAGTCCGCCCATCTGAACGTAGCCGAAGGGGCCAACGTGATGGGTGATGGAGGCGACCAGGAGACGCACGGCAAGAAAGGTGATGAAGAAGCCGATGGAAGCAAGAAAGAGGCGGCGCTGAGGACGGTCAGGAATCTGCTGATGGATGATATGGCCGAGTTTGGTGAGGTGCAACAACAGGAGGATCAGCGCGGTGGAGACGCAAATGAAGGCCAGCAGGATGGAAGAACCAGAGAGATTCATAGGTAAGAAGTATGTTTCCGGAGTGGGGGCGGGTGTTGCTCGCGGTTTGGATTTTGCGGGCGAAGAGCTGAACCCGGCGCCGGGGACGGAGCATCTACTGTAGTAGAAAGCCGTTCTCACAGACAATTTGATTCAGCTTCATGGCGGCCGCTTGTCGCGGTGAAGGAAGGACTTACGATGCACCTCTCCAATCTTCAGTTCCTGGCGCGGCACGGCTTGCTGTGGATGTTTTTGGCGACGTTTGCGGAGCGCATCGGGCTGCCACTGTTTGTGACTCCGCTGCTGTTTGCGGCCGGGGCGCTGGCGGCGATGGGGTCGCTGCACTTTGGATTGCTGCTGCTACTGACGACCGTGGCGTGCCTGGCAGGAGATACGGTGTGGTACGAGCTGGGACGGTGGAAGGGCAGCGCACTGTTTGGGTTGTTGTGCCGAATCTCATTCCAGCCGGACTCGTGCGTGCGCCGGTCACAGTTGGCCCTGGAGAAGCACACGGGAAGGCCGCTGCTGTGGGCAAAGTGGATTCCGGGGGTGTCGCATTTGGCGCTGCCGCTGGCGGGGGCGGCACGGGTCCCGCGCCTACGCTTCCACGTCTACAACGCGGTGGGATCGATTGCCTGGCTGGCGATTATCCTGGCTGGCGGGTATCTCTCGATGCGCACCGTCGACTGGTTGGGGCTGTTTGTGATTACGGCGCGGTGGGCGGTGGGCGTGGCGCTGGTGGTTTCCGTGGTGATGGCGGCGCGGAACTACTGGGAGCGGCGCGAGTTCTTGAAAACGCTGCGGATGGCGCGCATCTCGCCGCAGGAGTTGCACCAACAGGTGGAAGCGGGCGAGGACCCGGTGATTGTGGATCTACGGCATCCGCTGGATTTTCTGGCGGCACCGAGGACGGTGCCGAATGCGGTGCGGATGAATCCGAATGAGGTTGCGGCACGCTGGAGCGAGCTGCCGCAAGATCGCGAGATTGTGGTGTATTGCACGTGTCCGAACGAGGAGACGGCGGTGAAGGTGGCGAAGCAGTTGAAAGAGCTGGGCGTGACGCGGGTGCGTCCGCTGGCGGGCGGGCTGGCCGGCTGGGAGCGCGCGGGTTTCCCGGTAGAGCGGCGCTACGGTGAGGACGGACAGCCGCTGGTGATGATCGCGACGAGCTGACTCGCTCGCCGTAGGTGGAGAAAAACCCGCTCATGCAGTAAGAAGCCTGAAGGAGATTGGCTGGTTTCCCGGTACACTGATAGAAGCAGGGACGCTGCTTTCGCGGAGCGAATAGCCCCGGCGGAGCTGGTAGCGTCCCTTCCGTTTGTGAGCGGCTACCGCGGGTGGCCGGGGAGAAAAGCAAGCCAATGCTGGTGCCGACAGATGCAACCTTACTGGCCCGTTACGGAGCGCTATGGATGTTTCTGGTGACACTGGGCGAGCGGCTGGGACTGCCGGTGTTCATTTCGCCGCTGCTGTTGGCGGCGGGGGCGATGGTGGCGGTGAATCCGCTGCAGTTCTGGCTGGTGCTGTTTGCCACGGCAGTGCCTTGCCTGCTGGGTGACGCGATGTGGTACGAGCTGGGACGGTGGAAGGGGCGGAAGGTGATTGCTGCGATGTGCAGGATCTCATTCGTGCCGGATTCGCTGGAGAAGAAGGCGTACGAGGGGCTGAGCCGCTTCAAGGGAATTTCACTGTTGTACGCCAAGTGGATTCCGGGAGTGGCGCACCTTGCGCCGCCGGTGGCGGGGGCTGCGCGACTGCCAAGAATGCGCTTCCTGCTCTACAACGGGGTTGGCTCGGTGGTGTGGATTCTGGTGATGCTGCTGGCAGGCGTGCTGTCAATGCGGACATTTAACTGGATGGACATGTTCGTGCGCTCGGCAAAATGGTCGGTTGGATTCCTGGTGGTGTGCTCGGTGCTGCTGGCGGGTTATGGATGGTGGCGGAGACGGGAGTCAAAGGCGAAGGTGGAGGCCGACGAGGTCGAGATGAGAGGGTAAGAACCAAGCGCGGAGTTGGAGACAGTAAAGAAGCCCCGGAGGCATTGGCCCCGGGGCTTAAGTTTTGCAGTAGGAGATCGCGGTAGACCGGAGCGCTATTTCAGGATTGCGGCCAGATCCTGTTCGGGATTGGTGATGGGCATGAGGTTGTAGTTCTTCTGCAGGAGGCCGAGGACTGCCGGGGTAATGAAGGCGGGCAGGGATGGGCCGATACGGATGTTCTTGATGCCGAGATGGAGCAGGGTGAGCAGAATGGCCACGGCCTTCTGCTCATACCAGGAAAGAACGAGAGAGAGCGGAAGGTCGTTGACGCCGCAGTCGAAGGCCGAGGCGAGGGCGACGGCGATCTGGATGGCGGAGTACGTGTCATTGCACTGGCCGATGTCGAGCAGGCGGGGAATGCCGCCGATGTCACCGAACCGCAATTTATGGAAACGGTATTTGCCGCAGGCGAGGGTCAAGATGATGCAATCGTCGGGAACGGCTTCGGCGAGCTGAGTATAGTAGTCGCGTCCGCTGCGCGCGCCATCGCATCCTCCGATGAGGAAGAAGTGGCGAATTTTGCCGGCCTTGACGGCGGCGACTACCTGATCGGCAACGGAAAGGACAGCCTGATGTCCGAAGCCGGTAAGAATGGTGTCCGCGGGGCCGGTTTCGGCGAAGCCCGGTGAGGCAAGGGCGGCCTGGATGACGGTGGAAAAGTCCTTACGGGAGACATGCTGAATGCCGGGCCAGGCAACCGCGCCGCAAGTAAAGATGCGGTCGCCGTAACTGTTTTTGGGCTGCTGGATGCAGTTGGAGGTCATGAGGATTGCGCCCGGGAAAGCGGCGAATTCCTGAGCCTGATCCTGCCAGGCGCCACCGTAGTTTCCGGCGAGGTGGGCGTAGGCCTTGAGCTTGGGGTAGCCGTGAGCGGGAAGCATTTCTCCGTGGGTGTAGATCTGGATGCCGGAGTCCTTGGTCTGCTCGAGAAGCGCGGCGAGGTCGGCGAGATCGTGTCCACTGACGAGGATGGCTTTGCCCGCGATGGGATGGATGCGGACGGGCGTGGGCACGGGATGGCCGAACGCGCCAGTATTGGCCTGATCGAGCAGTTGCATGACGCGGAAGTTGAGTTCACCGACCTTGAGGGCGCAGGCGAGGAGTTCGTCGAGCGGGGGCGCGGCTTGGGTGAGGAAGTCGAGAACTTCGTGGATGGTGGCGTGGATGGCGGAGTCGGAGCCGCCAAGCTGGCGGGCGTGCTCGGCGTAGGCGGCTACGCCCTTGACGCCATAGAGGATCAATTCCTGCAGGTTGGCAACTTCGTCGCCGTTGGCGCGGCGGGCGTCAGGGATGCCATGGGTGCGGCCCTGGGAGATGAGTCCGTCGAAGCTCGACTCGGGCTGGAAGCCGCTGGCTCCGTTGAAGCGCTCGGGCTGGAGTCCGCGAGCATCGACGGCGGCGAGATAGAGCGCGCGGGCACGGTCACGGGCGTTGGCGGTCTGGGTAATCAACGCGGCTACACGGACGGGACCGAAGTTGACATTGGTGAGGGTGGCGAAGAGGGCTTCGACGACGAACTCGTCGATTGCCGTGTCATGCACGCCGAGTTTGGCGGCGCGGTGGGCAAACATGGAGACGCCCTTGAGGGCGTGGACGAGAAGATCCTGCAGGGTTGCGGTGTTGTCATCCTTGCCGCAGACGCCGATCTGCGAGCATCCCTGGCCTTTGGCGGTTTGTTCACATTGGTAACAGAACATGAGTAGAGCTCCCTTTTTGCTGGAGTACAGAGCCGAGGCTACAGGGAGTTGGGACAGGCAGCAGCGACTTAAGTCACTGGCGGGAAACCCGAAGTTTGCCCGAGCGCATCCCGGTTTCAACTGTGAGCACCGGCCATTATGCGCAGTTCCACCTCCATGGACTGAGCGACGCTTGCGGAGCAGGCGAATCCCTTTTAAGCTCGTTACATACTGCAAAAGGAAATTCCTGGCCGGGCGGCTGGAGGAAGGCGAGCGTCGCAGCGGGCGTGAGGGATTCGCGGCGCGACGCGCGTATTTATAAATGCCTATGTTCTACGCAACCGATGACCTGAGAATCAAGTGGACGAAAGTCGTGCTTCCTCCAGTTTTTCTGGAGGAAGAGTTGCCGATGACGGAAGCGGCGTCGGCCACGGTGTTTGAGACGCGTAAGGCGATCTGCGACGTGCTGGCAGGAGACGACAAGCGGCTGATCGTGGTGGTGGGACCGTGCTCGATTCACGACACGAAGGCGGCGCGCGATTACGCCGGGCGGCTGAAGGAAGTGATGGCCGAGGTATCCGACGAACTGGTGATTGTAATGCGCGTGTACTTTGAGAAGCCGCGCACGACGGTTGGATGGAAGGGATTGATCAATGATCCGTACCTCGACCAGTCATACAAGATCAACGATGGGCTACGGCTGGCGCGGCGCCTGTTGCTGGATCTGGCAGAGATGGGCGTGCCGGCGGGCACGGAGTTTCTGGACATGGTTTCGCCACAATATGTGGCCGCGCTGGTGAGCTGGGGAGCGATTGGAGCGCGCACGACGGAGAGCCAGATTCATCGCCAGCTGGTCTCCGGGCTTTCGTGTCCGGTGGGCTTTAAGAACGGAACGTCTGGCAATGTACAGATTGCGATTGAGGCGATGCTCTCGGCGGCGCATCCGCATACATTCCTGGGACACTCGAAGTACGGGCAGTCGGCGATCTTTGTGACCAATGGCAATCCAGATACTCACGTGATTCTGCGCGGAGGCAGCAAGACGGTGATCTACACGGCAGAGGCGGTCGCCGAGGCTTGCGCGAAGCTGGAGAAGTGCAAGCAGAAACCGCAGGTGATGATCGACTGCAGCCACGCCAACAGCAGGAAGGATTACACACAGCAGGGTGCGGTGTGCCGCAACGTGGCTACGCAGATTGCAAACGGAGAGAAGCGCATTCTAGGTGTGATGATTGAGAGCAGCCTGGTGGCTGGCGCGCAGCCGCTGGTGGAAGGTAAGCCGTTGGTGTATGGGCAGAGTATTACGGATGCGTGCATTGGATGGGAAGAAACCAAGGTCTTACTGAAGGAGCTGGCAAAGGCAGTAAAGACGCGGCGCAGCGTGAGTTTCTGAATTAGGCAGGTTAGGCAAATGCGCTTAACCTGCGCTTTCCCGGTACGGATTTGAAGCCGGATGAACTGTCTGTAACAAAGAAAAAAATTCGACAACCCTGCCGCATGTAGATGAATCCCAAGCGGACATGAACGTGAGCCGCCCGTGGTTGCTCCATCATGTCCGCATGCGGTTGGTTGCGACGATCGCGGTTGCGATCGCGCCACTGATTCTCACGCTGGCGGTGGCTGCGCAAACGGGCGGCACGTGGTCCGCGGTAGAGACACTGCCCTACATTCCGGTCCACACGTCTGTGCTGCCGGATGGGAAGGTGTTTTTCTATTCCTATTACGCGGACTCGCTGCATCCGCAGATATGGGATCCGGCGACGAATACGACGACCGCGGTCGCGCCCGCGCCGTATGAGCTGTTCTGCTCCGGCCTGACGGGGATGGCAGACGGGCGCGTGTTCATCACGGGCGGCCACATTGCCGACTACACCGGCTATGCACACGCCCAGATCTACGATCCAGAACGAAACACCTTTACCGCGACCCCGGACATGAACGCGGGCCGCTGGTATCCGACCAATACCGTGCTGCCGAATGGCGACATCCTGGTGGTCTCAGGCGATATGACGTCAAACACCACGCCCAACCCGTTGCCGCAGGTGTACCAGGTGAGCAGCAACACGTGGCGCAATTTGACGAGCGCTCAGCTGCAGATGCCGCTGTATCCGGTGATGCTGGTGGCTCCAGATGGACGCGTGTTTAACGCGGGGCCAAGCCAGCAGAGCAGGTACTTGAACACGGCGGGCACGGGTTCCTGGGCGCTGGGTCCGGCGATGACGTTCAACGGATCGCGCGATTACGGGCCGGGATTGTTCTACGAGAACGGAAAAGTTCTGGAGGTTGGAGGCAGCGATCCGCCGACGGCGACGGCCGAGGTGATTGACCTGAACGCGGCGACGCCGGCCTGGAAGGCGACAGGCTCGATGAACTACCCGCGGCGCCAGCACAACGCGGTGGTGCTGCCAGATGGGAAAGTGCTGGTGGTAGGCGGCAGCAGCGGTTCGGGATTCGACAACTCGGCGGCTCCGGTTTATCCCACCGAGATGTGGGACCCGGCTACGGGACAGTGGACGGTGATGGCAAGCATCGCGGTGTACCGCGGTTATCACTCGACGGCGTTCTTACTGCCCGATGGAAGGGTATTTGCCGGCGGAGGAAACGTAGGTGGCCCGAACTTCCAACTGTTCTCGCCGCCGTACTTGTCGGCAGGCGCGCGGCCCACCATTTCTTCGGCACCGACGGCGGCGGGTTATGGGCAAACGGTTCTGATTGGAACGCCCGATGCGGCAACGATCTCCAAGGTTTCGCTGGTGCGGCTGCCCTCGGTAACGCACACGCTGAATGAAAACCCGAACTACATGGCGCTGAATTTTGCGCAGGCAAGCGGAGGCGTGAACGTGACGTTTCCGGCGAACGCCAATATCGCTCCTCCGGGCTACTACATGCTGTTTCTGTTGAACAGCTCGGGCGTTCCCTCGGTGGCGGCAATCTTGCAGGTTGCGGCGGGAGTGGCTCCGACAACAGGCACAATCACAGGATCCGTAACGAATACGCTGAGCGCACCGCTCGGCGGAGCCACGGTGTCTGGTGGCGGGGCCACGACCACGACATTGTCAGACGGCAGCTACACGTTGAATACGGTAACGCCGGGTTCGGTGACGGTGACCGCATCGCTGACGGGGTACAAGAGCGCGACCGCAACGGTTGTAGTGACGGCGGGTAACAGTATGGCGGCTCCGGCGATTCAGTTGGCGGCGAACTCTCCGGGCAATGTGACCGGGAAAGTGGTTGCGAGCGGAGGCACGGGCATTGCAGGCGCAACGGTATCGGCTGCGGGAGTTACGGCCACGACAGACTCGACGGGGACGTACACGCTGAACAATCTTCCCGCAGGCAGTGTGACGATCAGCGCGTTGGCGACAAACTATGCGACGGCCACAGCGACCGTTACGGTGACTTCGGGTACAACGGCGACAGCTCCGAATATCGCGCTGAGTTCGACGGTGGGCACCGTGACCGGGGCGGTAACAAACACATCCGGCACGGCCATCGTGGGCGCCACGGTGAGCTTTGGCGGCGGCACAACCACAACGGACTCCGGTGGCGCGTATACGCTGAGCAACCTGCCAGCGGGCGCGATTCAACTGGTAGCCTCAGCCACTGGGTACAACAGCCAGACGCAGAACGTAACGATCAGCGGTGGGGCAACGGTGATTGCGAACTTCCTTTTGTCCGTGGTTCCGAAGACGGGCACGGTGACTGGCAAGGTCACCAACATCTCGACGGGCAGCGCGGTTGCTAGTGCAAGTGTGAGTTGGAGCGGCGGCTCGGCCACGACAAACAGCTCAGGCGTGTACACGCTGAGTAACGTGACCGCGGGCTCACAGGTGATCAGCGCCACGGCGACCGGTTACTTCCAGCGCAGCCTGACGACAACCGTGGCCGGCGGAGCCAGCGCAACTCTAAACCTGCCCTTGGCGACGGGCGGCAAAATCAACGTTGTGGTGAAGCTCGCAAGCGGGGCAGGATTCAGCGGGGCTACGGTGACAGCAACGGGCGGGGTGATCGCAAACACAGTGAGCGGGACAACAAACAGTTCCGGAGTGTTTCTGACGAACTATGTTCCGGTCGGGACCTACACGGTGACGGTATCGCATTCCGGTCACACAACGCAGAGCAAGAGCGGGACGGTGCCGACGGGCGGGACGGCAACGGTCACCTTCACCAGCTTCTAGGGGCAGCGATGATCACGCGCAAAGTGATTCAGATGATGAACGCGATCCTGGGCCTGGGACTGCTAGCGGCGGCGGGGCCGGTTGCGGCACAGATGCCCTATGCAATTACGGACCTTGGCGTGCTGCGCGGCGGCAGTGCGCGGGTACACGCGTTGAACTCGCAGGGCGAAGCCGTGGGAGGCTCCGGGTTTGTCTACGGCACCGACCGCCATGCGTTCCTATGGAAGTCCGGGCACGGGTTGCGCGATCTAGGCAGGCTTCCGGGCGGCGACATTAGTGAGGCATTTGGCATCAACGACGCCGGGGAGGTGGTAGGCACCTCGAACACCGGGAACACGATCCAAGGCTTTACCTGGACGGGCGCCGATGGCCTGCAGACGCTCTCCCGGCTTGCGGGCACAAACGCCAGCCAGGCTTACGCGGTGGATGCAAAAGGCGATGTTGCCGGCATCTGCGGAACGCACGCGACGCTGTGGACGAAGGGAAACATTGTAGACCTGGGAGCACTGCCAGGGGCGGATCGGAGCGAAGCGCACGGACTAAACAACCAGGGCCAGGTTGTAGGGTCTTCGTCATCACCCGAGGGGGTCCGTGCCTTCCTGTGGAGCGGGGGCATGATGCAGAGCCTGGGAGTGTTGCCAGGCGATGAGTCCAGCCGCGCAAACTTGATCAACGATCAAGGCATGGTGGTTGGCGCGTCCCAGGGAAGCAGCGGAGTTCACGCATTTTTATGGACTGCGGCGAAAGGCATGGAGCCGTTGGGGACGTTGACCGGTGGCAACTACAGCGAAGCGTTCGGAATCAATAATGCGGGTCAGCTCGTGGGTACATCGGGCAGTTCACTGGGAACGCGCGCGATGTTATGGACGGCTGCGACTGGCATGGTGGACTTGAATACCCTGGTTGAAGGTGGTCCTCCAACGCTGGTCCTAACGGGGGCGTTCGCGATCAACGACAAGGGAGAGATTGTGGCATTTGGCGTCAACGAGAGTAACCTCGGGCGCAACCGGGAGTCTGAGGACGATCGAGATATGCACCATGCTGGCACGCGGGTCTTTCTGCTGAGCCCGCAATGAGCGGAGAAGGGCCGATGTGATTACGGTTTACTTAGTGCGAGGGACGTATCCGCAAACGCGGCGCGGCCGATTTCCGGGAGGTTAGTGCATCCCGGTTTGCGATTTCGACTTCTATGCTGTTTGAGCGAATACGAATTCAAGCTGTTCAAATACGGAATATGGATTGATGGCATGCCACCGAATTCTGCAGACGCGCTGGTAAAACTCTATGTTTTTGACAGTCATCGGATGGGAACTCAACTGCTGCGCAACACCCTGTCACGCGATTCGCGCTTCGAGGTGCTGGCGGCGGATACTGCGAGCCCGGAACGGGCTGCGTGCGCCGACGTCACATTAGTGAGCACGAGCCTGCATGACGGTCCGTTGAAGGGAATCGATTTCGTGCGCAAGTTAAGGTCGATCCGTCCGGATGCGAAGGCCGTGGTGCTGATCGATTCGGCGGACCGCGATCTGGTCATGGAGGTTTTCCGGGCCGGTGCGCGTGGAGTCTTCTGCCGCGACCAATCGTCCAAGCTACTGGCGCGTTGCATGTGGAGCGTCCACATGGGACAGATTTGGGCCGCGAGCACTGAGATTGGATTTTTGCTGGAAAGCCTGAGCGGTCGGATTCCAATGAAACTGGTGGATGCCAAGGGTTCAGTGCTGTTATCGAGCCGCGAACAAGACGTTGTGGCCAGGGTCGCAGAGGGTATGAGCAATCGTGAGATTGCAGAGCAATTGCAATTGAGCGAACACACAGTCAAGAACTACTTGTTCCGAATTTTTGAGAAGCTGGGCGTGGCCAATCGTGTGGAACTGATTTTGTATGCGGTAAGCCAGCTGAGCACGACTGCGGAACAAACTCCGGCGGATCCCTTTAAAGATGATACGGCGGTCTTTTCCTGGTACCGGCAGGCGGCGGAGAGATGCGGAGTGACACCGTTTGCAATTGCCGAGATGTACCGCGACGGCCGTGGCGTCCCCCCCAGCAGGGCCGGCGCGCTGATGTGGTTTCTTGTGGCAGAGACCATTTGCAGAGACATTACAAACAAGAGCAAGATCGCACAGCAGAGTATGCGTCTTAAGATGAGCGCAGAGGAAGTAAGAAGAGCAAAACGTCAGGCGATCGAGTGGCTAAAGGTCAAGTACGGAGCGATTCCGGAGCCGGAGTTGTTCGAGACGCGGATTCGCGGGCAGGAACGCGAAGGCAGCCATGAAAAGTCAGAATCGACTGTGGCTTAAGTCAGTCTTAGGGGTGCCATTCGTAGGCTCCGATGTCAATGCAACATCCAAAGGGACGCGAAAAACCGTCGTAGTCAGTGGAGGGTGCGTCTTGCGCCGTACCGGCATCAATGGCAGGGCTGCCGGCTTGAAGATGAAAGTCGCGCTGCGAGTTCTGTACATCGTTCACGAAGTTGGGAGACTTACCGGAAAGTGAGTTACTTACGCTTTGACCGGGACCCATGGCCAAATCGCTCGTGTTCGACCAAAATAAGTTGTTGCTATAAGCATTTCCATCACCCATTCCGCCCTGATTGGTTGAAATGCCTACGCCGGTTTTTGCAAAAATGTTGTTACTCACCGAAAGCCCGGTCACGGTGGTAGTATCACTGCCGGCGAGGAATGCACCAGCACCACAGTGCGCGACCGTGTTATTCACAATCAGACTATTCGATGGGTTGTGGAAAAGATGCAGGCAGTACGCCGAAACGGTGGTTACGACGTTGTTACGGACGACGGTGTTGGGTGTTGCCGGGTAAATGCCGTGAAAGAGGCGGCAGGTGCCACCAAGGCCGCCATTCTGACCAATATCTTCCACAAAGTTTCCCTCGATGTACTGATTGGTGCTGGCGTACTGGGCTGCACCCGTCTCGCTCTCGATAGCCCCGCCGGTGGGACACGAATTACTGTTCCCGAGATCGTGAGGGTGATTCCCAACAATGTGAACGTCATGATTCGGGACTTGACTACAGTTGCCCTCGATTCCGCTCTGAGCGTTGGAACTGCTCGTCACATCAAAACCCTGGAAGGTAATGAAGGGCCCGTTGATACAGACAGCGGCCGTGGATCCTCCCTGGCCAACTATATGAGCGCCCCACGGAGTATCCGACTGCCAGATGACCGGCTGACCTTGAATTCCACCATTCTGGATTTTGATGTCGGCGGAGTAAGTTCCGGGAAGCACGTGAATCACACTGCCGGGGGTAGCTTGCAGGTCGGCTTGGGCGAAGGTAAGCAGCGGCCGAGACTGAGTGCCCGGGTTTGAATTACTGCCATTCGGCGAGATGTACAAGACAACGGGCGGACCAGAGAGATGGGGCGAGGGTACGGGAGGTGCTACTGCGCCAGTGTTCGCTCCTGATCCTGAGCCTCCGCATGCGTACATGAGAGAAACAGATACAAGGGCGAGAGCACACAAAAAAGCGGAGCCTTGAGCGGCTCCGCTTGCTGCTAGTCGAGTTGACGTGGTCATTAAGACTACCCCATAGGCGAAATGTAAAGATGATTGAGTCGGCTCCTCGAAGGTGGTGCGCTACGGCCGGTAAATGGCGACGCCCGTGGCAGCCTGGAGCGCGGCCTCAAGACCGCGGCGCATTGCCGACTTACTCGTGCTGTTCGGAACGAAAACGATATCCTCAGCCTGAAGAGGAATGTCAGACTGCTTTCCCGCGACGATGTTATTCAGTGGCAGCGGCAACTCCTGCTGGCCAGTTGGGGTACGGCGCACCAGTTTGGCGCGATTGAGCGCGGCAGTGTTACTGGGTCCCTGAGCCATTGCCAAGGCCTGCATCAAGGTCATCTTGCCGTTGTCCATCACATAGCCGCCCGGCGTGCGTACGGCGCCGACGACATAGACAATTCCCGCCGTTGCGACTACGACGGTGTCACCAGGAAAAATATCGACGTTGCTCTCCATCGAGTTGGCGCCACCGGTGCCAAGCTTAAGAGTGGTGGGATCGCGAGGCGCTGCCCGGCGGGTTACGGTAACTACGTTACCCGCTTTCGGCGTTGTGCCACCGGCAAGAGAGATGGCGTCAAAAAGAGTGCGTGGTCCAAGCACAGGATAGATTCCTGGATGTTGAACTTCCCCCATGACGGTGATGCCCTGGGTGGCATACTCTTTAATAAATACCGTAACCTGGGGGTCATTGAAAAACTGGCCATCGGCTAAGCGTTTCGCGATGGCAGCCTGGGCCTGCGCCGTAGTAAGTCCTTCTACCTTTACGGGACCAATCATGGGTAAGGACGCGTTTCCGTTACTATCCACGCGAACATTCTTATCGAAGTCCGGAGCGGCGTAAACGTCCACCTCGATCAAGTCACCTTTTCCGATCACAAGATTTACAGGCGCGCTTCCGGTGGGTCCGGCGGGTGCTGGAGTGACGGTCGCAACAGAATTGGTAAACACTCCGTTGGTAGTGCCGGACGCAGATGGGCTCGGTGACCCGGAGTTATTTACGCTGGAGTTGTTATTGGCGGCCTTGGGCTGCGGCGGCAGCAACGGCTGCCATCCAGGTACCTGGGCTGCGGTAGCCGCAGGCGGGTTGTTATTTGAACTTACTGGTTGCGGATTGGCGTTGGCGGAGGAGTTGGCGGGAGTCGCGGCGTCAGCTGGTTTAGTGCTGCTGTCCTGGCGTGCGGAGACGCTAAAATCACTGGGTCCAAGCGGCTGAATGTTGGCCCCGGGCGTTGGGTCCGGCTGGCTTGAGGAAGGCTTGCCGGAGAGATTGATGTAGCCCGGAGAAGAAGGATCGTCCGGTGGCAGGTTAGGCCGAGACGCCCCAGGGGCGATCTGCGCGGTGCAACTGAAAACACCCGCTAGCAGCACGAGTAAGGGAGAAATGGAGCGGGTTCGAAAGCGGTTTGTCATGGAAGCCTCGATGCCGGCACATAGCCCGCCGGTATGCTGGTGTTAGTCTATGCCCGCCGTTGCTACTGCGGGACTGCGCGAACCGAGCGCGCGGATGTGATCTCGACGGTGGACGGGTACCCGGTGGTGTCGGTGGAGTTCGTGCGCGTGGCGATGCTGGCAAGTGGACAATTCAAGGTACAGACGGCAGTAATGGCAAAGAGAATGTACTGGCCAGCGAAAAGGCGGTCATGAAAGTAGGGAAAGATCATGAAGTGCGCGAAAGCAGTGAGAATCGCCGCAATCGCAATGTCCCGCAACGTGCTGCGCACTCGAACTGCGGCGAAGAATCCAACCAAGAGAAACAGGAGCGCGTATCCGCGGAGTGCGGCGGGGACACCTAGGGGCGAGGCTAGCGCCTTGAGATACAGAGCAAGGTTCACTGAATAGGAAAAGTCGGGGGGGTCGCTTTCATTTACGAACTGGTTGTGCATAAGGCTGGCAAACCCGTAGTTGCCAGAAAAGTGATTGATTGCGAGCACGCTGGCAACGGTAATCACCAGCAATACGAATGCGTGAGAACGGCGGAGGCTGATTCGTTTGTCTTTGACAATTGCGAGCAACAAGAGGACGAAGCCGACATAGATGGCAGCGTCGGTACGGACGTATACGGATGCAACTAACACGGCGAGACCCGGAAGCAGATTGCCGCGCTCGAAGATCAAATACGTAGCAAGAACCATAATGCAGGCGGCGAGAGCGTCCGGAGTGTAGAGCCGTCCGATCAGCAGGAGGGGGTAGGAAAGCATGAGTAACAGAGACGCCGCGAAAGCAATCCAGATGGGTACATGATGCCGCATCCAGAGAAACGCTACTAGGCCGATGACGAAGTAGGAGACTGCAGCTACCACGCTGGCTCCGAGTACGGGATTCGCTCCAAGCTTTGTTCCTAACTCAATGGTTGCAATGTAAAGGGGCCGGATACTGTAGTAAGGGAGCCCGGAGCCAAATAGTACGGCATCGTTAGCACACTTACGCCGGTACTCGCTGGACTGGGTCAGGTCGAAGTAGTTCGCGGCGGATGTGTGCAGGGCAAGTTGCCGATAAGCATAGTTGTGCAGGTGAAGAAAATCGGTATCGTGCTGGGCCTCGACGTTGGCAATGTACTCCAAAATATCCCATGTCCCTTGCTTCGGGGAACGAATAGCAAGAAATGAGAGCAAGCCTAATAGCAGGCAGTATGTAATGAGGATCGCGGCACTGTTCCATCGTATGTTCATCGTGAGGATTACCTGAGCGGCATTAGGTGGCCTCGGACAAAAAATACCAAGCCCGCGGTCGTAATCGTATACGCGGCCAGATAGGCATAAGCAAGACCAAGCGAGCCGAGCCGCGGTATCAAGAGGTAAGCCGAACCAACGAGGACGGCCGTCAGCAGCGTGTCAAAGGCAAAACGCAGCCACATGGATCGAGTGACGACGGTCTGTCCGAAGACAGAGTTCAGGCATTGGGGTACGGCAGCAAGCGCAAGCACCAGCAGGACTCGCCAGCCCGCACGATAAGATGGGCCATATGCAGCCATAATGAGCGGGGCGAGGGCAGCGATCGCGAATCCGGGCAATAAGACGACGATCAGGTTGACAGCGAGGTTGGCATGAAAGACACGGCGAAAACCTTGGTGGTTTCGCACTCCTTGTAAGTTGAACAACATGGGAAAGACCATGGTCATCACTGAGTTAGGTAAGAAGAGCAGAGCGACGCGCCAGCGATCGGCCGCGGTAAACAGTCCGAGCTCCGAATAACCTCCATGCCGGCCGACTAACATGGCATTACAAACGAAGACCGCCGGAGCCAGGAGGGCAGAGGAGAGAAAAGCCGGAACGCTGAACTTCAATAGCACTGGCCACTCGCGGAAACACTTCCGCAACGAGGGATGGATTCCGAAGCGCGTACACTTACGGCGAAGCACGATGTGATTAAGAAGCCAGTTGAAGGCGGCGGCAGCAACGTATCCCCAGACCGCGCCGATAACACCTCCCGTAAAGGCTCCGACAGCAATAACTGTGAATCCGAGGATGCCGGCCCAGAGATTGGCCCGGGCGAGATCCCTAAATGCTTCGAATCCCGACAGGGCTCCCGTTTGTACACCGTTCAAAGCTCCGAAGAAAATGAGTCCCGCACCAACGGCGAGAGTTCTGGACATCTGGGGAGCGCCCAGGGTGTGCATCGCGAGGTACGGCGCGAAAAGGACGAGTGCGAGAGAGAGTAGGGTTCCGCCGATGAGACCGGCGGCTGCCGATAGGGCAAGTATGCGCCCTGCCCTCGCCGGATCGACCTCACGTAACTCGGCAAGATAGCGCGTGGTTGTCATGCCGAGGTTAAAGCCGGCAAAGACGCCGAACATGCCCGCGGTGCTCTGGATCATTCCCAATTCGCCGAAGCCGGAACGGCCGAGGACGCGTCCACAGAAAACGGCGGCCAGCAACATGATGGCTCGCGAAGAACCGGCGGCAACCGTGGACCACCAAGCGCCTGTGGCGAAACGAGCGCGCAGGGAACCCTCGCGGGCGTTGCGCCAGGTTTGCGGACTGAGCCAGACCGTGACATCGGAGATCATTCCAGACATAAGAGTTAGCAGGTGACTTAGCTATCGGGCAAACTACTGCTTCACCTCTCGGGGCAACGCAACCGTGCCGAGAACGGGCAGTGGCGATCCGGCGCGGGCCTCCGCTGCGTGCTGGCGCATGGGAACGACGGTAAAGTCGCGGCAGAAGATGTCTAACATCTGGGTGATGAGTGCCAGCTTCTTTGCTCCCGGAAGACTCATTGCAGGAAAAAAGGAAAGGTCGGAGGTGTCGTCGCAACCGAGAAAATCAAGCGGGTGTAGCAACAACGATGGCTGCGTGCGGGTTGCCCGGCACATGGCGAGTGCGGCTTGAAAGTAAGTCAGCGCAAGTCTCTCGGAAAACGTACTTAGGTAGAGGATGTAACTAAGGTGAAAAGGAAGTTTGACAATCGGCATCGTGGTTACGGGAATCTCGACAAGATCGAGATTCCCAGAGCGCAGGAGATAAGGGCGCAGAGGACGAAAGCCATCACGAAAAGTACCGAAAAGGCGTTTGCGCTGCTCACGCTGGGCAAGGTCGAGGCCCTTCATGTGAAAGAAGTAATAGAAACGGGCGATAGGACCGAAAAAGGTTGGGAAGCTGCTGGCGTCGTACTGATACCCGCGCCGGAGAAGGACATTCAGAAGAGTGCCCGACGAACTAAAACCCGGACCACGAAAACCAAGTGGGCGATGACCCGTAGCGCGCTCAATGTGCGCTTCTGCGCGCGCGATCTCGTCCTCGCACTTATCTTCTTCGTAGAGATGGAACCAAGGCTCGTGGGAGAAAGAGTGGTTACCTACCTCGTGGCCGGCCGAAGAAATTGCGGCGAGAGGCTCCGCGTTGGCTTCAAGAGCAGCATCTTGCCCGACGATAAAAAACGTGATCTGCAGACGGCGCTCAGCCAGAAGACCCAATACCCGTGGAACGACAATGCGCAGATAGGACGGGAAGGACTGCCACCCGAAGTCGCCGTGGATCTTCATATAAGTCCACTTGTTGTCGAGATCAAGCGACAGACTTGCTAATGGATTCCTGTTCATAATTGTATCCCGGAGAATGTTGGACAAGGTGGCGAGCCGCCCGTTCGGCGAGTTGAACCGTCTCATTCGCGTTTAGCGTGCCGTTGACGATTTGCGATGAGTTAACAACAAAGACGTTGGGAATCGATGTCTGCATAGAAGGTACATGCTGCGAATAATTAAGCGTGGAGATTGGAAACACATATTTGACGCGCGACACGCGGAAGGAAGAAACATCTCCACGATTGAACTGAGGGTACATCCGGACAAGAGCGCCAAAAAAGCGTTCCTGCAGGTCTTGGTCACTAACGCTAAAATCCGGATCCCGAGGATCTAGATACTTAGGAAGATAAACTAACGACTTACCACCAAAATACGAGCGATCCACCAGTGCAGACATCTCTATTACCGCAGTGAAGGGTACCCATTGTTCCGTAATATTGGTGATGTAAAACGGAGAAAGCGGCTTATTCAAAAGTAGCGAGGCGCAGATGATTCCTTGGTACTCGACAGAACTGAGCGTTTGTTTGTCGCCGGGAGAAAGATCTGGACAGAGGTGCGGAACCATGGGGGCAGCCATGGTAAGTACGGCACAATCTGCGAGCTCGTGGCCGTGATCGAAGTCAATTCGTACGCCAGAGTGGAACGCCTGCACGCGCCTCGCCGGGTGCGAATACCTAATGTCCACTCCAACATTATGCAAGGCCCGCTCGAAGACGGAAAGCGTCCGGGCGTATCCCCCGGGCATGTAGCCAAAGAGTTCCTGCTTCATTCCGGCAGCGCGCGCAGCATACATGCGCACGATGATCGACCAGATAAATGCCGCCGAAGCCTTGTGATAGTTCTCGCCAAGCTTGGCGCGAAGCAGAGGAAGCCAGATTGCGTCGAAAGTACGGGAACCAGACCAGCGGGCGAGCCAGTCGGCGACCTTGATTTGCTCGAGCCTCTTCCAGTCTTTTATTCGCGAGGCATAGAAAATGGTAGCCGCGAGCCTAGCCTTATCGATCAATCCGAGCGGAGGAAATTGCAGAAACTCTACTGCGTTCGACATGGAGTAAAGCTTGCCAGCGGTGTAGAATCCTGTGCGCGTTGTTGTCCAACGCAATTCGTCATCGAGACGAAGCTCGGCAAGGAGTGAGCGAAGGTGCCGGTCAGAGAGAAGGGTTACATGGTAATGGCGATCCCAGACAACATCCCCAAGTTTCCATGCGCTCGCCAGACCGCCGACGTAAGGAGCGCTCTCATAAAGCGTGACCTTCCGGCCGCATTGCGCAAGTCGAAGCGCAAGGGTCATACCGAGGAGTCCGCCACCAAGTACTGCCCAACGTTGTTGAGTGTTCATGCGGGTTCCTGGAAAAGTTAAGCAGCTGAGTGAATGAACTCTGTGACAGAGTCCTGGCTCAGCGAGTACTGCAGATTACAGCTCGGGCAGGCCAAGGTTGTTCCAGCACTACGAGTGGGAAAGCTTGCCATGAGTTGCCCGCAACGGCAGACACAACCTACGGACCGGGCGGGACTGCCGAGTACAAGATGAAAATCCGGTACGGATCGGGTAACCACCGAACCCATGCCTACCATTGCGAACCGGCCAATCGTAAGATCATTGCCGATCACACAGCCCGCGCCGATCGTGGCGCCTTCGCGGACGAGCGTAGGCAGCGTGTGCGAATCGGGTTCCGAGGCACGAAGATGTTTGAGGTCAGGGGTGGTAGCGCGCGGAAAGCGGTCGTTGGTGAAAATGGTTCCTGCGCTGATCATGACCCCGTCTTCAATTGTTACTGCATTGCAGATGTATACGAAGGCATTAATCTTGACGCGATGGCCGATCCGCACGTCGTAAGCAATATAACTCTTCTCGCCTACGATGCACTCCTCTCCGAGATGAGAACCGTGCCGTATATGGACGTTGTCCCACACTTGGGTTCCTGCGCCAATCAGAACGTCCTGCTCAACAAGGGCAGTGAAATGAAGGTAAGTTGGATTGACGGGCGGTCGAGAAACGCTCATGATGATCAGGCTCCTGCCACAATTGCAAGTTCAGGCTTGCGGTTGATCGACATCCACCGATTCTGCCGCAGAGAGCGATACGCGCTTTCAATCACGCTTACCGAGGCAAGAGCGTCTTCGGCAGAAATAAGCAACTGCTGCTCGCCGCAAGCCGCAAGGGCGAAATTGTCGATCAGACTACGGAATGCCTGGATTTTGTCGTACCCATTTCCGAAAACAACCCATTCCGACCTGGAAACCTCGCGGTACTTGGACTCGGTCCAGCCAATGCTGATTGTACCCCGAGAACCGTAAATGCTGATGTAGCTGGCATCCTTGTTAATAGTCCACGAAAGGTCTACGCTTCCCGTAACTCCCGTGGTAGTGCGGACGACCATATGGACAGTTTCATCCACTGGAAGGCCCTGAATACGTTTACCATCCACAACGTATACCTCGGCAATGGGACCGAGAAAGTAACGCATAATATCCACCGAGTGGGTTCCGTTGTCGATCAGTACTCCTCCGCCACTAATGCTGGGATTACAGTTCCACCGGTTACCCATGTCGACATGAGCCGCGAAGGTATTCTCGAAGTGAATGACATCGCCGATAAGGCCGGATGCCATTACGCTCTTGGCGCGAACGACGTCGTCGACGTAGCGAAACTTTGAGGACATGGTCAAGAGAACCCCGTTAGCTCGCGCAGTGGATAGCATGAGGCGAGCGCTAGCGCTATCGATACTCAAGGGTTTCTCGCAGAGTACGTGCAATTTGCGATCAAGAAAGTAACAGCCCACTTCTGCATGCGTGGCCGGAGGAGTGCATATGATCACTGCGTCCAGTTCAGCTTCCTCGGCCATGCGCTGATGAGTGTCAAAGCTGCGGCAGTTCATTCCGCTTGCCAGAGCGTCGGCGGCGTCGAGGCGAGTGTCCGCAACGGCGACGAGCTCGGCGTGGACGACGGTTTTAAACGCTTGTGCGTAGGTCTGCGCGATTCTACCTGCACCCACCATTCCGAATCTTAGTCTTTCCTGCATTTATTCCCTCCTGAGGTCAGCAACGGAATCGAGAACAGACTGAGCGATGTATTGCACATGCTCTCCGGTGTAGTTCTCGTTCCACGGCAGCACAAGAACTTGGTCGAGCGCAGCGAATGTTTGCGGAAAGTGCTCAGGCTGGTAAGCGACGACCTCTGGGCGCGCAAGCGTGAAAGGCCAGCGGCTGTCGCCAAAGGTGTGCTGCTGCTGAAAAACCTGGCACATAAACGCCGGCTTTTGAATGTAACGGGGAGCGCAGGAGATTCCACGTAGTTTCAGTTTGCCTGCAAGACCAACTGCGCCACCCTCGATGACGTCCTTGTTTACGCGAAGACAGTACTTCCAATAAGTGTGTACCGCGCCCGGAAGCACATGAGGAGTTTTGATGCCCGGGACTCCTGCGAGCATGTGGGTAAGTTGCTGAGCTGTCTTGATGCGATTGCCAACCGAGAGGTCGAGCTTATCCATCTGAGCTAAGGCGACTGCTCCCTGCAATTCGCTCATCCGGTAATTGAGCGCGAGGAAGTAATGGTCAGGGTTGGCGTCACCGTAGCCCCAGGCCTTGTTAATGAAAAGAAACATGTGCCTGGCTAACGCATCGTTGTTAGTGGTTACCATGCCACCTTCACCCGTGGTGATGTGCTTGCCTTGCTGCAGACTGAAGCATCCGATAGCGCCGATGTTGCCAACGAAGATTCCATCTACACTCGCCGAGAATGCCTGGGCACAGTCTTCAATGACCGGAATACCGTGGGAGTCCGCAAACTCCATGATCGGTTTCATGTCGCAAGGATTTCCGAAGAGGTGGGTAACGATGATGGCTTTCGTGCGATCGCTTAGACAGGCGGCGATGGACTCTGCCGTCACATTGCAGGTGGCAGGATCAACTTCAGCAAATACAGGAATCGCCCCCTGGTAGAGAATAGGCGTCAATGCACCCATGTCGGTGATCGATGTCGTAACGATTTCATCACCGGGATTGGGATTGATTGCAGCAACGGCCAGATGAATTGCTGCGGTTCCAGAGGTGCAGGCAAAGGCATGTTTTACCCCGAACTTGCGGGCAAAGCGAGCTTCAAGTGCCTTTACGAAATTACCCTTGGTGCTGGTGAGGGTACCGCTCCGGATGGCTTCACTTACGGCGGCGATCTCTTCATCGCCCAGCGTGCGTCCCGTGCTGTCCTGGTCGGACGGCAGCATCAACTCGCGTTCAGTGATCTGTTGCATTTCTTTGTCCTTATCAGATACCTAGAATGTTTGTTCCTGATGTTTTTGGTGAGGGTTTGCTTCTATTACGGTAGCGACGGAAGTAACAGACGTTATACGTAGGGACGAAACGCTGGGATGAAACCAGCGAATGCAGATGAGACGCACCAAAACTGCAAGCTGAGCAAAGACGGTTCGGCAGAGCTTCATCTTGGACTGTCCGGAGGTTCGGGCTCGAAGCGTAGTAGGATACTCGACGATGTGTGCACCTAAAAGGTCGAGTCTGCCGAGGATCTCGGCAACGCCTGCGAAGCGGCTATCAGTGATTGGAAGATCTGCAACTGCGCAGCGGCGGTAAACGCGAAAGCAGCTGGTATATGTTGCGAGCTTGTGATGTAGCACCCGGCGGTACATGGCTGAAGCTGTTCGCGATAACCAGAGGCGCCAACTGGAAACGTCAAGCACTCCGCCATTAGGGTGATAGGGTGAAGCAGTTACGACGTGCACGTTCTCGTGCAGCAGCGGAATCATAGATGCGAGTTCGCGCGGATCGTAGGAGCAGTCAGAGTCAATGGAGCAGACTACCTCTGCTTTGGTCTGCCGAATACCCGCGAGAATGGCGCCTGCGATTCCAATGTTCTGCGGCAAGTGGGTCACTTCACAGTCTGGACACGGGCCGAATAGCTCCTGCAGGAGGATGGCGGTGTTATCAGTACTGCCATCATTCACAAAAATGAAGGTGGGAGCATAGCGCGGTTGCAAGGACGTTCGAACCGCTTTCAGCGTTGCGGCGAGATGGGGCAATGCGTCCTCTTCGTTATAGCAAGGAATGACAACGGCAACAGGCATTGGGACTAAGGTAGTCTCTATTGTGTTCACGGCAGTATGTCGGAATCGATCGAGTTATTGTGCAATGGAAGTGAGAAAATGCGGCTGGTGCAATTCCGCGAGAATTGCAGCGATACGCTGACCGGCATCGCCACGCCCAAAGGGATTGGCAGTGTTCTTGACTTGTTCCGGCCAGGCTTGGTCCAAGTAAACCTCATCCAGTAAGAGCGCGAGCTTTTTGGGGTCGCCGCCTGCAAGTCGGGCTACGTGGCACTCCAAAGCCTCAGGACGCTCCGTATTTTCGCGAAGAACGAGTAATGGTTTGCCGAGGGTTGCGACTTCCTCTTGAACGCCACCAGAGTCGGAAACAATCAACCAACTCTGCGAAAGTAAGTAGATGAACTCCTCATATCCAAGAGGCGCCAGAAGGTGAACTCGGTCGCAGTTGCCGAAACAACGTTTCGCTGCTTCTACCACGGCGGGATTGGGATGCACCGGAAACATTAAAGCAACGTCGCGCCGAGCACGGACAAACTCAGCTATCACTCGGAGATTGCCGAACATTATTTCACCGAATGATTCGCGACGATGCGTGGTTAGCACGATTCTTTTCAAGCCAGCCGTCTGCTGAAGCACGCTATGAAGTGCGGACGTGATAGGTGGTTGGTCCAGCACCGAGTGCAGAGCGTCGACCACCGGATTCCCCGTAACAAATACTTTTTCTTGCTGAACACCCTCCGCCAGCAACGTTTCGCGATTGCGCTCGGTAGCAGCAAAGTGCCAGGTAGCAAGCTGGGTAATAAGACGACGGTTCATTTCTTCAGGGAAGGGACTATGAATATTGCCCGACCGGAGGCCGGCCTCCACATGCGCTACCGGTATGCCACGATAGAAGCCCGCGAGAGCGGCGGCGAGGGCGGTTGTGGTGTCACCCTGCACCATAATCACGTCTGGCTTCTCGCGCGGAAGGATCGGGTCGAGCAAGGCAATCACACGCGCACAGACGCCGTTAGGAGTTTGATTCGGCGCCATTACCTTCAGATCATGGTCGATGCGAAGTCCGAAGCGGGAAATGAGTGGGATGAGAAGGTCGGTGTGCTGTGAGGAGCACACGTTGACGGTGCGGAAATGCCCACCATCCTCCAGCGCCTGGATGACGGGCGCCAGTTTGATGACTTCGGGCCGGGTGCCAAACACGGCGAGCACGCTGACCGCGTCACGAGGTAGCGTGCGGGCCATCCGGCGGTTCACGTGCGGGCGGGTGCGCCCGGGAAATCTTTCGACCGTTGCCATAATTAGTTTGCCTCGCGCGGCAATGGAGAACGAGTTGATATTGCCGCTACATCGGTTGAAGCACTTATTTGCATGACATGCCCCGGCGAGCGGGATCTGCTAAGTAATTCCTCTCAGACGAGTGGCAAGATGGATTGCTCTGTCACTAAGCATTTGGGCCATCTAGGTCAAGCAACTTGCCCAAACTAGGCTGTCCGCCGCGTCGATTCAAGAGGGCTGGTCCGGTAATCTTGCCGAGTCGCAAGAACGCACTACACGGCAACCATGCCAATCAGCCCCAGTGAGTTAACGGAGAGAATAATGAAGGTTCTAGACAACACGCTGAGCAAGTCTGCAAAAATCAAGTTCGGCGCAGTAGCGGTGATGGGAAGAACCCTCACCATCATGGCGCTCCTCACCTTTTGCGTAGCAATGGCGGGAGCAACCGACTACTACGTGTCGCCGTCAGGTAGCGATTCCAATCCTGGATCGTCGGCAAAGCCGTTTAAGACCATCCAGAAGGCCGGCGGTCTAGCCACGGCGGGATCGACAGTTCATGTATTGCCGGGCACCTACACCACTACGAGCACGATCAGCACGAAGGCCAGCGGCAACAGCAACGCACATATTCGGTTTGTCTCGACGGTGCAATGGGGCGCAAAGATCGTCTCGACGATGGGGATGCCGTCCACGACCTGGCAAAATAGCGGAAATTATGTAGACATCGTGGGATTTGATATCACCGGCGGCGGGAATGAAGGCATTCTTAACCTTGCATCGCATGTCACCATCATTGGCAACCATGTTCACAACCTGCCGGCTACTTTCTGCAATCTCGCATCGCCGACCGGCGCTGGAATTAACTCCGGAGCGAACTATACGGCGGGTGACAACGACGTGATTGGAAACGTTGTCCACGACATCGGTATTCCGGGAAAGTGCTCTGTGGGCCAAGGGATCTATCACGCGAATGCACGCGGACATGTGTACAACAACATTTCTTACAATAACGGGGCGTATGGCATCTGTTTGTGGCATGCGGCAACTGAGAACACGATTTCGAGCAATGTGTTGTTCGGAAACGGCCTTGGCGGAATCTGGCTAGGCGCAAACTACGAGAGCGTTTCGAATAACCTGTCGGTTGTATCGAATAACATCATCTACAAAAACAAGGGGTACGCAATAAGAGAAGAGGGTTCGGTAGGCTCGAGCAATCAGTATCTTAATAACATCATCTTCAGCAATCCGAGCGGAGTGGTACTTATTAATGGTAGTGCGGTTGGCACAATCACCTCGGACCCCCAGTTCGTCAATCCAACGGGCAGCTATCTGACCGGAAACTACCAGGTTAAGTCAACCAGCCCGGCAATCAACAAGGGAACCAATGTCGGAGCCCCTGTCATCGACTTCAACGGCGCACAGCGTCCGTACGGTGGTGGTTGGGATATCGGCGCGTACCAGATGGGCGCGACCGCTCCCGCATGGCCTTACGAACAGTAACCCAAGTGAAGCATCCAGCCGGGCCAGGAGTTCGCTCCTGGCCTTGCGCTTTTTACGGCGTAGCCCGGTAGAGACGGGTTGTAAACTTGTTCCACGCGTTGAAACCGATGCGCCGGTTCAGTAGAATGTCGTCCACGTCGCGATAGTCAAAGCCGAAGTGCGTCCCCCATCCGGCACGTTGTTCTCTGAAGGCTGACAAGCGCCGACCGCAGAGGAGAGACGAGGCATATCTCCAATAGAGAGCGTTCGCCTGAGGGAGTTCGTGCAGGCGATAACCGAT
>Ga0181520_10003713_pt1 | contig 26488 bp, 27 predicted proteins | sample PEATcosm2014_Bin_29_FD_132451 | JGI IMG/M metagenome (GOLD analysis project Ga0181520, IMG submission 132451) | Peatland microbial communities from MTU Mesocosm Facility, Houghton, MI, USA - PEATcosm2014_Bin02_30_metaG | ecosystem: Environmental > Terrestrial > Soil > Wetlands > Peat | place...
CCGCGCGGTCTGCAAGGTTTTCACTATTCCCCCCCCTTTTTTTCACCGGGGGAGGCCCCACGGGAAATCCATTTGTCCTTTCCAAAAAAATAACATCCCCCCCCCCCCCCCCTTGGCTCGTCGCGCAGCATAGGATAGCATTCTGTCCTGAAAACAGGCTAAGCCCATTAACCAAAGGTTTCTTCCGATGATCGACTCTTTTCTCAATAAAACCATCGATGATATTTCGCTGATCGGGTCCGGCTTATCTGCGCCCTATTCCGGCAAGGTTCGACAAAGCTATGACGCGCCGGGTGGACGCAAAATTATCATCGCGACCGACCGCCTGAGCGCCTTCGACAAGCAGATTACGACGATTCCTTTAAAGGGACAGGTTTTGACCCAGCTTTCGCGCTATTGGTTCGAGAAGACGAAAGATATTTGCCCCAACCACGTTCTTGCCTATCCCGATCCGAATGTCGTCGTGTGCCGCAAGCTGAAAATGCTTCCCGTCGAGCTTGTCGTGCGCGGCTATCTGGCCGGATCGACGGCGACATCTATTTTAAAAATGTATAAATCCGGAAAACGCGAAATGTACGGCGTCAAATTCCCCGACGGGATGCGCGACAATCAGGAATTGCCCCACCCCATCATCACGCCGACGACGAAAGCCGCGGTCAGCGAGCACGACGCGCCGTTGTCGCCGCAGCAGATCGTCGCCGAAAACATCGTCGATAAAAGCGTGTGGGATAAAGTCAGCGCCTATGCTTTGGCGTTGTTCGCACGCGGGCAGAAAATCGCCAAGGAACGCGGCCTTATTCTCGCCGACACCAAATATGAATTCGGCCTTTTGCCGGACGGAACCGCCGTTCTCGGCGACGAAATACACACGCCGGACAGCAGCCGTTACTGGATCGAAGCGACATACTCAAAACGCCTAACCGCCGGAGAGTCGCCGGAAACTTTAGACAAAGACGTTGCGCGGCGTTGGTTGCTCGAGCATTGCGATCCTTATAGGGACAAAATTCCGCCCATTCCCGATTCCGTCCGGCTTGCCACGGCGGAAACATACGTTTCTGTTTATGAAAAAATAACCGGGGAAAAATTCGCATTCCCAGACCCATCCAAAGACCCGAAAGAACGCATTAAAGACGCTGTTGCGAAGTATTTAGAGAAAAATCCGTAACATCAAAATTCAGAAAAAGCGCGATTTGCAACCCAACAGACGAGATCGTAAATCAGGTTTTTTTACTTGTAATCGAAGGACGCGCCCACATAAAGCCCGTGTTCTCCGGTAATAACCTTGAACTTGTCGGAAATGCCAAGGACGGTTTCCGCGCCGCCGAGGATCAAAAATCCGTCCGAAGGCATTACTTGGCTGATGGCGGAAAGCACGCGCGTTTTGGTCGCCGCATCGAAATAGATCAAAACATTGCGGCAATAAACGATGTCGAAAGAACCATCCACGCCGAAATCGGTCAACAGGTTGCCTTCGCGGAATTGAACCATTTGACGAATATTTTCTTTAATCTGCCACTTATCTCCGGCAATTTGCTGGAAGTATTTGACCAAGTGCGTCACGGGAAGGCCGCGTTGCACCTCAAACTGCGAATAGATGCCGGCTTTTGCCCGCGTGACCATTTCACGCGACAAATCGGTGCCGATAATGTCGATTTTCCATCCCTGAAGCTTGGCTGCTTCTTCGACGCAAATCATCGCCAAGGAATAGGCTTCCTGCCCGCTGGACGCCGCCGCGGACCAAATACGGATTTGCCTTTTTGCCGCGCGCGCGACTAAAAGGCGCGGAAGAAGGATTTTCTGGAAAAGGGTGAACGGTTTCAGATCGCGGAAGAAAAACGACTCGTTCGTCGTCATCGCCTCGGTGATGTCGGCCATCAGGGCTTCTTCGCGCTTGGCGCGGATAACCTGAGCCATATCCTCAAGCGATTTGATGCTGTGTTTGCGCGCAACGGGAAAAAGCCGCGATTCCAAAAGATAGGCCTTCTCAGGAGTCAGGACGAGACCGGAGCGTTGCTTCACAAGCATCGAAAAAAGTTCAAAATCTTCCGGCTTCATGCGCTGCCTCCGTTGACTGCGCCGGTTCCTTGCGTCGCCATTTTCCGCACGAGCGAGCCGATTTCCGAAATAGGAGCTATGACGGAACAAAGCCCCGCCGTAGCTGCCGAACCAGGCATCCCCCAAACAACGCTTGTGGCTTCGTCCTGAGCGACGATGCCTCCTCCCGCATTGACAACGGCCTCGCCGCCTTTTGTCCCGTCCTGTCCCATGCCCGTCAAAATGACGGCCAGAATGCGGCCTCCATAAACGGCCACCAAAGAACGCAACATGGGATCGACGGCGGGACGGCAATAATTCTCAGGCGGATCTTTAACGAGATGAACGACCGAACCTTCGGGCTTTTTCGTAATAAGCATATGAAAATCGCCAGGCGCAATATAGTAATCGCCACCGCGAAGAATGTCCCCCTCTTTTGCCTCTTCGCACCTGACCCCGCATTGCTTTTTGATATGATCGGCAAGGATGGTTGTAAAAGACGGGGGCATATGCTGGGTAATCACAATGGGCTGCATCAACCCTGCGCCCATCGTCCTGATAACCTCGAATAACGCCTGAGGCCCTCCGGTTGAGGAACCGATGGCGATAATCTCCGGCTTAAACAGAGGTATCGGACGAAGGACGATCTTCTTTTTCTCGGGCGGCGCTGGAGCAATCTCTGCCGCATATTTTTGCGGCGTCTGCCGCGCATTTTTCTTCCAGGCGATTGCGCCAAGTATCTTGACTTTCTCCCTTAAATCGCGCTGAAACTCCCCGGGAACGGCCATTTCGCGCGCCGACGGCTTAGGCAAATAGTCAGTCGCGCCTAAAGATAAGGCCTTAATGCTGATTTCGGCGTTTTTCTGCGTCAAAGTCGACGCCATGACAATCTGCACTGCGGGATCAATCTCTTTCAGCTTCGGAATAGCCGTAAGGCCGTCCATCACCGGCATTTCGATATCGAGAATGATGACGTCCGCAGGCGTGTGGCGCAGAACATCGATAGCCAATTGGCCGTTGCTGGCGGTGCCTACGACTTTAAACGCAGGATCGCTTTCCAAAGCGCGCGAAATGAACCCGCGAATGACCAGCGAATCGTCGACGATCATCACGCGCACCTGAGGCGCCGCGCCAACGGCCGTTTTAACATCAGAAGGAGGAACAAAAGACATCACATATATCCGTTAATTTCAGATCAAACCCAATTGTTCAAGCTTGCCGCGGATGATATCCGCGTCAAACGGCTTCATAATATACTCATTGGCCCCCGCGCCCAGAGCCTCTTGAATGTGATTAAGATCGTTTTCTGTCGTGCAAAAAACGACGCTAGGCGCATTGCCGCCCGGCAATTTTCTCAAGGCGTGAAGAAATTCCAATCCGTTCATGACAGGCATATTCCAATCAAGCAAAACAAAATCCGGCAACGCCGCTTTGCAGGCCTCAAACGCAATCTGACCGTCTTCCGCTTCCGTGCAGGAATATCCTAGGACCTCGAAAATCTGGCGCGCGACTTTCCGGATGACGCGGCTATCATCGACAATAAGACAAGTCTTCATTTTGCACCTTCGCTTTGAGTTTTACCCTTTCCTTTTTACGATTTTGCAAGCTGGACGAACCCGCGGTCTTCGGAACCTGGGCATCGACACTTTATCACGCGAGCCCCGAAAGCGCGGAAAAACGCGGATTGTCGTCAAACATGCAAGATCGTAAATGCGTTCTATGCGGCCCGCGACTGCTCCAAACGTAGAAGCCGCGAGACATCCAGAACAACCAACAAAGTCCCTTGTAAACGATAAATTCCATTCGAAACTTCCTGCCAACGAGGATCAAGGGTCGATGGATTCCGTTCATAATCGGCGGCTTGCAAGCTCATCACCTCGCCGACCTTATCCACAACAAGGCTATAGAGCTCGCCCCCGTGATCGACCACGACGCTCATGCTCTGCCGGTTATCACTGAGCGGCTGAAGCCCCAAGCGCGTACGAACGTCAACGGCCGTGACAATGCGTCCGCGCAAATTAAGCGATCCCAAAACTTCGGGAGGAGCCAAAGGAACATGCGCGATGCGCTGCGGCCCCAAAACATCCTGCACTTCGAGCACAGGGATGCCAAAGATTTGATTGGCGACGGTCATCGTCACAAACATGCCCTCGGCATCCGAGGCAACCGTCAACCCCGCCGCAGGCGTCGGGACCGGAAGATTACTCATGATGGGCGTCTCCTTGCTTCAAGGTTTCGTGCAAAGCGTTCAACAACCCTTCGCGGTTGAACTTGGCGACATAATCGGTGAATCCGGCAAGCCTGCCACGCTCAAGATCGCGCGGAGTCGCATGAGACGACATGGCAAAAATCGGCAGTTTGCTCCATTTGCCGTCGCTGCCGCGGAGCGCGGAGACAAAATCGAATCCGTTCATGCCTGGCATTTCTATATCGCTCACGATCGCATCGAAAGCTATGCCCTCTTCCTGAAGCTTAAGCGCTTCATTGGCCGTTTCGACCGCCGTTACGTCAAAGCCGGCCACGGTCAATAAAGGCGTCAGAAGATTGCGGAAAAAGGGGCTGTCGTCGACCAGAAGAACTCTGCGAGCCGTATCGCCTTGGAATGCACCATCCTCTTCGCCAAACCAATCCTGAAAAGCTTGAGACAGATAGTAGGCCGCATCGACGACATCCGTAGCCTTTCCAGAAATAATCGACGTACCGAGTGTGCCTTGGCGGCGTCCCGACAAATCGACCTGCAGGCGTTCTTCGACGATGTCCAGAATTTCGTCGACGACGAGCCCCATGTGCTTGTCTTTGTCGGCAAAAACCAGAACGGCCTGAGAGCCTTCCTTGGGAATGGTGGCCCCTGCGGCCACGGGAATAAGCGGCATCAGCTTGCCGCGGTATTGAACCATCGGAGATCCTTCCGAGTATTCGATCGTTTTGCGGTCGATTTCTTCCAACCGCGCCACAAGCGACAAAGGAACGGCTTTCTGCGCGCCGCCCCCCGCCCGGAAGAGAAGCAACGATTGACGGCTTCCTCCGCGCGATGTTTGAACCGAAGACGCCGTCTGGCCGTGCGCCCCATGGCTGCTGACATTGCCCGCATAGGAAATCATCGCGTTCAGATCGAGGATCATGATAACGCTGCCGTCGCCAAGGATGGTGTTGCCCGAGAACATCTCTATATTCCGTAAAATCGGCGCGACGGGCTTCACGACGATTTCTTCCGTATCGAACACGCGATCGACGATGATGCCGAGCGTCGAACTCCCGACCTGAACGACGACGATGAAAGCATTGCCGTTGGCCCGAATATCGTCTTCGCCGAGCTTGAGCGTCTTGCGCAAGGAAACAAGGGGCAGCAAACGGTTGCGCAGGCGAAGAACCGGGGTATCGTTGATGAGCTCGACCCGATGTTCGCTTTCCGGCGAGGCCTTGACTAATTCGACGACGCTGATCTGCGGGATCGCAAAACGCTCGCCAGAGCACTCGACGATCAAAGCCGAAACGATCGCCAGAGTCAGAGGTATCTTGATCGAGAACGACGATCCTTTACCGGCGACCGATTTAAAATCGACCGTGCCTCCGATGCGTTCGATATTGGTCCTGACGACGTCCATGCCGACGCCGCGCCCCGATACCGAGGTAACCTTTTCCGCCGTGGAAAAACCTGCCCTGAAGATGAACTGCATAATCTGCTGTTCGGTCATCGCTTCCAGTTCGCTCTGCGTCGCCAAGCCTTTCTCCAAAATCTTGGCGCGGATTTTATCCATTGGAAGGCCTTTGCCGTCATCGACAATCTCGATGATGATGTGGCCGCCTTCATGATAGGCGTTCAACGTGATGACGCCCGTTTCCGGTTTGCCCACGCGGACGCGTTCGGCTGGCACTTCAATGCCGTGATCGGCGGAATTGCGCACCATATGGGTCAGGGGATCCTTAATCAGTTCAAGCACCTGACGATCAAGTTCGGTTTCGGCTCCGAGCATTTGCAGGTCGATCTTCTTGTTCAGCTCATGCGCCAGATCGCGGACGATGCGCGGCAATTTCGCCCACGCGTTGCCGATCGGCTGCATGCGCGTTTTCATCACGCCTTCCTGCAATTCGGACGTAACCTGATTCAAGCGTTGCAACGGCGAAGCGAAGGCGCTGTCCTTCTCGCCGCGCAAAATTTGCAACAACTGGTTGCGGGTTAAAACGAGTTCGCTGACGGTCGTCATCAGCGTTTCCAACTGATTGACATTCACACGGATCGATTGGTCGGCGACGGACGATCCTGCCGCCGTTTTGTTCACCTGTTCATCCGCCGCCGCAGGTTTCGTCACGGCAGGAGTCTTTGCGCTCTGTGTTTTGGCGGACGCGGAAGAAGCCTCGGCATCCTTTTTCCCTGGCGACATATTCGCTTCCAGAGCTGCCATGTTTCCCGCAGGAACGGGGACAAATCCGAATTCGTCCGGCACAGCGGGATTGGGCGGCAAAGGCGCGGCAGCTTCGGCTTTTACCGGAGCAGCGGCAGGAGCATCTGCAGCGGCTTTCTTTCCCCCAAGTTTTCCCTCGGCCATTGCGTTAAGTGAAGCGATAAGGTCTTCGTCGTCGCCTTCCGGAGACTCTTTTTCGTTCTGCTCGAGATATCCCAAAAGGAGCTTAATTCTGTCGATACATGCCAAAATAACATCGACGGACGCCGGCACTATCTCAAGCTCATGATCGCGAAACTTGCCCAAAACGTTCTCGCCTGCGTGCGCCAGATGCTCGAGGCGGGGCAAACCCAGAAAACCGCATGTTCCCTTGATCGTGTGAACGAGACGGAAAATGCTTCCGATCAAATCCGGATCGTTCGGATTCTGTTCCAGCTTGACCAATTCGACATCGAGAGTCGCAAGATTTTCGGAAGTCTCGGTCAAAAAGTCTTTAAGAAGATCGTCCATGGGTTGTTTCCTCTAACGCAGAAGGGACGTCGGATGACGCAGAGAATCTCTTTAGGTATTTTGGGAGTCAAACTCTTAAGAAACCTTTACGCTTTGCATACAGCGCTCGTCGTCGGTCAAAGTCAGCAAAAGGTCGAGCCGATCGGGGATCGAATGATCGTGGACAAGTTTAAAAGAAAATTGCTCTGCGAATCTGCCTGTAACGTATGCCTGTATGCTCCGCGGGGACAATTCTTCAATGGGTACAGAACCTTCCAGCGCTTCCTGAATCTTTAGGTTTAGGGAAGCGTTCCGCCCCACGACCTCTATGCGGCATCCGCTTTTGTTATCCTCCGTTTTCTTAATGTCGCTTAACGTTATCGCGCCGCCATAAGCGAGCGATTCTTCCGCGAGAACGATCAGGTTGAGAACAATTTTAAGAAAACCGCGACGTTCGCTCAAGCCAGCGGCGGGTAAATCTACGGGCCATATCAATGATATCTTGCTGTCGGCCAAATATTGCTCTGCAACCTGCCGAACGTCTTTGACGCTCAATTCAGTCTCGCTTCCAGCACGGCCATAGGCTAAACGATAAAGCCTTAAACGGCGCGCGGCTTTCACGCCGCTGTCGTTGATAAGCTTCATCGACTCGGCCACGACGGAACCGCCTATATCCTCAATCAGCTCAACCCCATTGTTGATGGCGCTTACGGGGCTAACAAGGTCATGGCACAGCTTAGATGCCAAAAGCTCCATGACGCGCATATCGATCTGCATGACTCCGCCGCCTATTTATATTTTACAGGTAGATTTGAATAGCTTAGATAGGAAGCTTAGGATTACTTGTGAGTCGTTAAGAGACGCTTAAAATAAGGATTAAGGTTTAGGTTTTGGAAAGAATTTTTATTTTTCCGAAGCCTGTTTCCAAGCCCCCAACTCCTGATGTAAGAACTCCTTCCATGAAAATTTTCTTCTCCGCCAGCCATTCTCCCCTCGCTCAAAAGGCTTTTGCCGAAATGACGCAGCGTTATGGCCAAACAAGCGCGGACGAGGCCGATTATCTCGTCGTTTTGGGAGGCGACGGACAGGTGCTCAGCACGCTTTACGACTATTCGCTGAAACTCGGCAAACCCGTTTTTGCTATTCGCAGAACCGAGTCCGTCGGATTTTTGTGCAACGCTTTCAATAACAGAGGCGATCTCGAACAACGCCTCTCGCGCGCGCGGCAAGTGATTCTAAATCCCCTGCGCATCGACGCCGAAACAACGGACGGTTCCGGTTTTTCAGCTCTCGCGATCAACGAAGTTTCCATTTTACGCGAAACGCCGCAGGCCGTCCGTTTGCGCATTTTGATCGACGGCATCGAGCGCATTTCAAAGTTCAGCGGCGACGGCATTTTGGTTTCGACACCCGCAGGAAGCACCGCCTACAACCACTCCTGCGGCGGCCCCATCATGCCGTTAAACGCCAACACGTTGATTATAACGGGGATTTGCGGATTCCGTCCGCGCGGCTGGTCTCACGCGGTTTTGCCGCAGGATGTCGTCACGGAAGTCGAGGTTTTGGAAACGGTTAAACGTCCGGCAAGAATCGAAGCGGGGCAATCCGTCCTCAACAACGCAGCCAAAGCGAAAATATGGCTTGATCGCACCCAAAACATTACTCTTTTATTCGATCCCGATCAGCATTTGGGCGAACGCATTATCAAAGAGCAGTTTATGCTTTAGGGCTGCCCAAGATCGCTTCATTGATTTATTCCATCGGAATAATGCTCGGCCCCGATATCATGGCAAAGTTCGGAACTTCCCCCGCCGCCAGTTTTTCCTTCACCATCGCGTCAAGACGCAAGATACGCGAGTACAACGCGTGGCTGCGTGCCATAAGGTCGCGCAAGCCAACCGGCATTTCGGGATCGTCTTCGCCCTTATCGCTGGAGCATTCTTCGCTTTCGGTCAACGCGTATTGCGGCGCCGTGAATTGTTCGGGAGAAATCTCGCCGGACAGCAAGGCCTTCATCGCAAGAAGCCATGTCATCACCTGAATCAGGCGCGCCGAAACGCGGGTGTGGTGATAGCCGACGTGCAAACAGCGCGAAAGCTCGAACTCCCTGCGGTCGGCTTGTTCGTGATACGCGATGTAGTTGCGCACCTCTTGCGTCAGGGCAAGGCTTTCGTCAAACGTGCGATCGAGAAGAGACGTGGCTTTTTGCGCGGGCATAGGGTTTTCCTTTCGTCTTTTCCCGTGATAGCGCTTTATCCTTAAAAAGAAGTGTAAAAGCCTTTAACAAGGTGTTAATTCAGTAGAATGACCGATACGACCTTCCTTACCGGAGCCACCGGCTTCGTCGGAGCCTCCGTTGCCCGTCTGCTTCTTGCCAAAGGGCAGCGTCTGCGCGTGCTGGCGCGCCCGCATAACGACCGCCGGAATCTGGACGGACTCGATGTCGAAATCGTCGAAGGAGATTTGACGAAGCCGGAAACCTACCGCGATGCTCTAACTGGCTGCCGGAACCTCTTTCACGTCGCGGCGGATTACAGGATTTGGGTTCCGGACGCAGCCGCGATGAACCGCGTTAATATCGACGGCACGCGCGCGCTGATGCTCGCAGCTTTGGACTCAGGAATCGAGCGCGTGGTTTATACGAGTTCGGTCGCAACCTTGGGTCTGCACAAAGACGGAACGCCCGCATCCGAGGATTCTCCCGTTTCTTTTTCCGACATGATCGGCGTTTATAAGCAATCGAAATATCTCGCCGAGGAAGAGGTTCTGCGTCTCGTGCGGCATCACAAGCTGCCTGCCGTCATCGTCAATCCCTCGACGCCCGTAGGCCCGCGCGACATCAGGCCGACTCCGACGGGGCGCATCATCGTCGATGCCGTTAAGGGCAGGATGCCCGCATACGTCGATACTGGATTGAATGTCGCGCATGTTGACGACGTTGCGACGGGGCATTGGCTGGCGTTCGAACGCGGAATTATCGGCGAGCGGTATATTTTGGGCGGAAACAATTTGCCGTTGAGCGACATTCTGAAAATCATCGCCGAAATTGTCGGACGCCCTGCCCCGAAGATCAAACTTCCCCGCGCCGCGATTTATCCCGTGGCGCTCGGTATGGAAATCGCCGCGCGATTGACGGGATGGGAACCGATGGTCACGCACGATGCGTTGCGCATGTCGAAAAAGAAAATGTACTTCACATCGGCCAAAGCCGAACGCGAATTGGGATACAAAGCGCGTCCCGCCCGCGAGGCGATTGAGGATGCGATTAAGTGGTTTAAGGCGGAGGGATATTACTGAGTCTTATCTCTCTTTTGTCGTAATCCACCCTCCGCCGAGCACGCGATCTTTGTCGTAAATGACTCCCGCCTGTCCGGGCGCTATGGCAAATGCGGATTCGGCGAGCGTGATGAGGCCGCGGCCTTCGCCGAGCATCCTAAACGTCGCCGCAAGAGGCGGCTGCGCGGAACGGAGTTTAACCGCGACGGAAATCTCTTCCTTCGGCATTTCGTCGCCGAGCCAATTCATTTCGCGCAAAAAAACTTTTTGCTGCGCCAAGGCTTCGCGCGGCCCAACGACGACCTGCTTTTTCTCGGCATCCAATCGCAAAACAAAAAGCGGTTCGTTGTTTTCTCCGACGCGGTTCGCCAGATTGATCCCGCGCCTTTGCCCGACCGTGAAATGAACGATGCCTTCGTGCCTGCCGAGAACATTCCCTTTTTCATCGACGATATCTCCGGGCACTATTCCGTCCGGCCGCCACAAGGCGACGACGCTGGCGTAATCGCCATTTGGCACAAAGCAAATGTCCTGACTGTCCGGTTTCGCCGCGACAGGCAAGCCGAAATGCTTAGCCAAATCCCGCGTTTCAGCCTTGTTCTTCATCCCGCCCAAAGGAAAACGCAAATAGTCAAGCTGCTCTTGCGATGTTGCGAAGAGAAAATAACTCTGGTCGCGCGCGTCATCCGAGGCGCAACGCAATTCCGCGCCCTTTGGCCCCATTTCGCGCCGCGCATAATGCCCCGTCGCCAAAGCTTCAGCCCCCAAATCGCGCGCAAAGTCCATCAATGCGCCGAATTTTATTTTCTGGTTGCACCGTACGCACGGAATGGGCGTTTCGCCGCGCAGATAGCTTTCGACAAAATCGTCGATCACGGTTTGCGAGAATTGGTCCTCATAATCGAGAACATAATGCGGAATGCCTATTTTCTCGGCGACTTCCCGTGCGTCGTAAATATCTTGCCCCGCGCAGCATGTTCCCTTTCTTTGAATCGCAAGCCCGTGGTCGTAAAGCTGCATCGTCACGCCGACGACGTCATAGCCCTGCTCTTTCAAAAGAGCCGCCGTGACGGAACTGTCCACGCCGCCCGACATCGCGACGACGACGCGCGCATCCTTCGGTTCTTTTTCAAAGCCGAGAGAGTTCGAACCACCCATCCGCTAAACCCCGTAAGGAGGCCTGTCGAAGCCTTTCGGCGACAGCGTGAAAATCTCCGCGCCGTTTTCCGCGACTCCGATCGTGTGCTCGAACTGCGCCGAGAGGGATTTGTCTTTCGTCACCGCCGTCCAGCCATCGGATAAAACTTTAACGTCGTATTTTCCGGCGTTGATCATCGGCTCGATCGTGAAGATCATTCCTTTTTGCAAGACCAGCCCTTCGCCGGGCTTTCCGAAATGCAGAACCGAGGGTTGGCAATGGAAAATCTTTCCCGTTCCGTGGCCGCAGAAATCGCGCACGACGGAAAAACCCGCGGCTTCGGCGTGTTCTTGTATGGCAGCGCCGACATCGCCCAATGAAGCACCAGGCTTAACTTTTTCGATGCCCAGCATCAGGCATTCGTACGTCACGTCGACCAAGCGCCGCGCTTTAAGGCTGATTCTTTCGCCGACGCAAAACATGCGGCTCGCGTCGCCATGCCAGCCTTCCAGCGTAGGCGTCACGTCGATATTGACGATGTCCCCTTCTTCCAGCTTTTTATCGCCAGGGATGCCGTGGCAAACGACATGGTTGATCGACATGCACGTGGCGCGCGGATATCCGCGGTAGCCCAAAGGCGCGGAGACGCCTCCATGTTCGCGCGTAAAGGCGTCGCACATATCGTCAAGATCGCCCGTGCGCGCGCCCGGCACGACGAAAGGCGTTAGAAAATCGAGAAGCTCGGCGGCAAGGCGACCGGCCTTGCGCATGCCTTCGAAATCTTCTTCGCCATGGATGGGAATAACGCTGTCGTCGTCTTCAATGGCCATTACATCGAGCTTCCGGGTTTGAAATTAACCTGAATGCCCATCTTCTCCATTTGGTTCATCGACGTGGCCAAATTGGCTTGCGTGGCTGAAGCCAGCATCGCCTGTCCGTATTCCGTCGGCGAACGGTTCGACGACGTTTTCTCGGCCATCAACATGTTATAAAGAATCCCGGGCAATCCGCCGTCTTCGATCTTTCCGCTTCTGATGCCTTCGTCCTGACGCGCTTTTGGCCCCCAAAACAACTCGGTGACGCGCTGATCGCCCGAACTTTTCTTTTTCTTCTTGCGAATGGCAAGCCCCGTGTCTTCGTCGATCTCTTCCTTTTCGTCGGCATCGTCCCATTTGCAATCCTGCCAATCGACCGAAAGAAAATCCTGCACGGCGGACGACATAAACGGCAAATTGACCAACAATTCCCGGAACATCTCGGCGGCGGAGTAGATCGCTTCCTCCTCGAGCTTTTTGATCTCGGCTTTTTGTTCGTCGGTCTTCATGCCCTTGCGCGCGGCCATGACGGGCTTCATGCAATTGTCCTTAAGACGCTTGGCCCACTCTTTGGCCTGATCACCGCGCTCGATCTCGCCGTTCTCGGCGTACAGTTCGCCCATCGTGCGCAGTCTTTTGACAAGGCATTCCGACCAGTACCACCAGTCATTGAAGGGAGCTTTTTGCGAATACGTTTGAGCCATGGGAAACGCCTTGGGTTAAAAAGTTCGTAGGTGAAGGCTACAAAAAACGGCAGGCATAAAAAAGAGCTAATCTCGCATTTTATGATTAACGCAGGAAAAAGAGGGGAAAAAGTTTCTATTCGACCTTTCCCGCTGAGCGCAGATAGCCGCTGTTTTGTTGAGCCCAACGGACGCGGCCTTCGACATCGTGACGCTGCGGTTCGCCGGAAAGCAAATCGCGCGGCGGCCTGATCTCGCCCATTTCCTCGCGTTCCAAAAGCGCGGATAATAAGCCGGGCAAACGCCCATCTTCGGGAAGGCCGCTTCCGATGCCCGTGCCCTTGTCCTTGCCTTCTTGTTCCGCGCCTTCGCCCCAAAACAGGATTTTAGCGGCCTTCCCCGGAAATCCTTTCATCCAAGGGGACTTCAGCAATTTCTGCATATCGGCGGAAATCCACGGCAACGCCTTCAATGCTTCATGAAATACCGCTTCCAATCCGCCAATGATCCGCTCGTCGTGTTTTGGAACATCGGAAACGAGTTCTTCGGGGCCTTCGATTTGATCGAGCAATGCGTGAAGCTTTTGGAGAGTTTTGATGGTCAAATCCGTTTTGCGTTGCCGTTCGGCCTCGGCCATAAAAACATCGACATTGCGCTTATAGACATGGACGCACTCCGTCAGCCGATCGGCAAGGATCTCCGCCGCGCGCGCCCATTCTGCAATCCCCGGTTTTTGCGTTTGCTGCCGCATATTCATTGCAAACATACCTCCAACGAGGGTGATTATAGCGTAAGAGGCGCTTCGTTGTAAATAAAACTTAACCTTAATTACTTTCCTGCAGGCTTCTCTGGCGTAACATATGATCTGCCAGAACGCAGGCAAGCATGGCCTCGCCTACCGGAACGGCGCGGATGCCTATACAAGGATCGTGGCGGCCTTTGGTCGAAATATCCGCGTTTACTCCGGATGTCGTAACCGTTTGAAGGGACTTCAAAATCGAGGGCGTCGGCTTGACGACAAAGCGAGCCACAATATCCTGCCCGCTGGAAATACCTCCGAGGACACCGCCCGCGTTATTGGTTAAAAACATAGGCGCGCCGTTTTTACCTGCGCGCATTTCGTCGGCATTTTCTTCGCCGCTTAACTCGGCTGCCGCGAATCCCGCACCGATTTCGACGCCCTTGACCGCGTTAATTCCCATCAAGGCGCACGCGATATCTCCGTCCAGCTTGTCGTAAACCGGATCGCCCCATCCGGCGGGAACGTCGGAAGCAACGATTTCGACAACCGCGCCGATTGATGAGCCTTTTTGACGGATATCGTCGAGATAATCCGCCCACAAGGCGGCGGCATCGGCATCGGGACAAAAAAGCGGATTTTTATCGACCTCGCTCCAGTCCCATTTTTCGCGGTCGATTTTATGCGCGCCGATTTGCACGACCGCGCCGCGCACGGATATTTTATCGCCGAGAATTTTGCGCGCAATAGCTCCCGCCGCGACGCGGCATGCGGTTTCGCGCCCGGACGAGCGCCCTCCTCCGCGAGTGTCTCGAATGCCGTATTTAACCCACGTCGTATAATCGGCGTGGGAGGGCCGGAATTTATCCTTGATGTCGTCATAGTCTTTTCCCCGCGCGTCCGCGTTTTCGATCATGAGGCTAATGGGCGCGCCCGTCGTAAGCCCCTCGAAAACGCCGGACATGATTTTGACTGTGTCGCTTTCCTTGCGCTGCGTGGTCAGGCGCGACTGGCCCGGCTTGCGTTTGTCGAGCCAGGGTTGGATATCGGCCTCGGAGAGAGGAATAAGCGGTGGGCATCCGTCAATCACGACGCCAATCGCGGGGCCGTGGCTTTCGCCCCACGTGGTAAAACGGAAAAGAGTGCCGAAGCTGTTGGAGGCCATAGTAAGTACCAGCAAGAAAAGGGTCAAAAAGGCGCAAATACTATTATTAACCAGACTTTTCGTTTATGAAAGTATTTACTTAGGGTTAAAATGCTCTCATACGGGCCGAAATTAGCGAAATATTCATCCCTTTTAGTTAAACTGCGCCTGTATTGGTTGAATTATTTGGAGAATGATTATGCTTGAGAACGATTATGCAAATGGGGTGGCTGCCCGCGCGAAGGAATACAGCAATAAAGAAACGCCACCCGCTAACACTCAAAATGCGGACGGACAGGAGCCAAGCGTTGTCAAAAATTTGAAAATCGCCGAACATAAGATCGATGAACCTGCACTGCCCCCTGTGATCATTCCTGAATCACCGTCGACGCTGGTGGAAGCTGGAGCCAAGACAACGCCCAAAAGACTTCAGGAAGAGAATTGGCGTCGGTGGCCAACGCCCTACGCGCCGGAGACTTTTGAAATAGAAATACCCCCCACGCAAGAGCCGGATTCCTCGAAACCCGTCACCAAAATCAAGTTCTCTCCAAAAAAGAACGACAGGGGATCTCGCGTTGCCAACATTGAACCACAAAAGAAACCTTTACTTGAAAGACTTGGTTTTTTCCGTCCAGATCGTCGACCTGGCGGAAACCATCATCCCCCTCGGGGTCTGTCAAAATAATTTTACGCCCCTCCGACCGTCTCCTTCATATTGGCGATGAGTTCGGAGAGCTTGTCCAATTCATCCACCGCGATCATGCCGACCGTGTGGTAACCCGCATCGACATGGATCGTCTCGCCCGTTACTCCCGTTCCGAGATCGCTGAGAAGATAAAGCGCCGAATTCCCGACTTCTGTGATCGAAACGTTGCGTTTAAGCGGCGCGTTGACTTCGTTCCATTTCAGGATATGGCGGAAATCGCCGATGCCGCTTGCGGCCAATGTCTTGATCGGCCCCGCTGAAATTGCATTCACCCGTATGCCTTTCCCGCCCAGATCGACCGCCAGATAATGCACGCTGGCTTCGAGCGCGGCTTTGGCGATGCCCATGACGTTGTAATGCGGCATGACGCGTTCCGCGCCGAGATACGAGAGCGTCAGCAGGCTTCCGCCATTAGGCATTAAAGGCGCCGCGCGGCGCGCAAGAGACGTGAACGAGTAACACGAAGCATCCATCGTGTGCAGGAAGTTATCCCGCGTTGTATTGACATAATGACCGTCGAGCTGATTTTTATCCGAATAGGCTATCGCGTGAACGAGAAAATCGAACGAGCCCCATTCTTTTTGAAGCGTCTCGAACAGCGCGTCGACGCTTGCGTCGTCAACCACATCGCAAGGCAGAACCAATTTGGCTCCGACGGAAGCGGCCAGAGGCGCTACGCGTTTTTGCATCGATTCGCTTTTATAATGGGCGAAGGCAAGTTCCGCTCCCTGCGCGGCGCAGACGGAGGCGATGCCCCACGCGAGGGATCTTTCGTTCGCAACGCCCATGATCAAGCCGCGCTTGCCGGACATCAACGAACCCTTGAGCGGAACAACAGGCATTTGGGATTCCATCATTTTTTCCTCAAGAAAACGTGAAAAAGACGCCTGACTCTACACGTTTATATTCGAGCGTCAAATAGGGGGGTTTAAGCTGGTAATTTGTTTTGTTCCCTTGTTTTTAAAAACTGAATGCCTGGATTTTCGTCCTGCGTGCGGTTCAGGTGCCACGTATTGCGCGCGAGAAAAACTAAGGCTCCGTCATGATCTTCGGCGAGATTCGACCGCTGCGCATCGGTGAATTTTTTAAGCAGGACGGGATCGGAGCAGTCGATCCAGCGCGCCGCTGAAACTCCGGCATCTTCGAATTTTGCTTCCAGTCCATATTCGGCCTCGATGCGCGAGGCAAGGACTTCGAATTGCAAAGGACCGACGACGCCCACCACCCATTCCGATCCGGTCAGGGGTTTGAAAACCTGCGATGCGCCTTCCTCGGCGAAATGCTCCAAGGCGCGGCGCATGTGCTTGGCTTTCAGGGGATCGCCGATATGCACGCGCTGCAAAAGTTCAGGCGCGAAATTCGGAACGCCGAGATACCGGATATGTTCGCCCTCCGTCAGCGTGTCCCCGATGCGCATCGTGCCGTGATTGGGAATGCCCATAATGTCGCCCGCGTAGGCGTCTTCCGCAAGTTCGCGTTCGCGCGCGAGAAACAGAACGGCGTTGTTGACAGCAATAAGTTTTCCGCTGCGGATATGAAGCAATTTCATGCCGCGCCTGAAATGACCCGAACACAAGCGCACGAAAGCGATGCGATCGCGATGATTGGGGTCCATATTGGCTTGAATTTTAAAGACGAAGCCCGTGACTTTGTCTTCGGCGGGTTTAACGTCCCGCGTGTCCGCTTTTTGCGGTTTCGGCGAAGGCGCATATTCCGCGAGTCCGAGGAGCAATTCGCGCACGCCGAAATTATTGATCGCGCTGCCGAAATAGACGGGCGTCATATGTCCGCCGAGATAGGCTTCCGCATCGAACGGCGGGCATAGGCCGCGCGCCATTGCCACATCGTCTCGAAGTTTTTGAGCGGCTTCCATTCCCAGCAATTCGTCAAGCTTAGGATCATCAAGGCCGTTGCACGCAATACCCTCGGTCAATTTATCGCCCCGCGTGCGATCCATAAGAATGAGGCGGTCGCGGATGAGGTCATAGCAACCTTTGAACTCGCGTCCCATGCCGATGGGCCAACTGGCGGGCGTGACATCCAACGCCAACGTCTGCTCGATCTCGCTCATCAAATCGAAAGGATCGCGCGCTTCGCGGTCCATTTTGTTGATGAACGTCATAATCGGCACATCGCGCAAGCGGCACACTTCGAACAATTTGCGCGTCTGGCTTTCGATGCCCTTGGCCGCGTCGATGACCATAACCGCGCTATCCACGGCGGTAAGCGTGCGGTACGTGTCTTCGGAAAAATCTTCATGTCCGGGCGTATCGACAAGGTTGAAGCTGCGTTCCGCGTAGTCGAAGCTCATGACCGAGGCGGTCACGGAAATGCCGCGTTCGCGCTCGACCTTCATCCAGTCCGATCGCGCGCGCCGCGCGTCGCCGCGAGCTTTGACCGCGCCAGCCAACTGAATCGCTCCGCCGAACAAAAGAAGCTTTTCGGTCAACGTCGTCTTTCCCGCGTCCGGATGCGCAATGATCGCAAACGTGCGTCTGCGCGAAGTTATGATTTCAAGCGATTCAATCATGGGGGGCTGTCATAGCGGCTGGTGCGCGGTTTGTCAGCTTTTATCGGATTAAACCCCTCATAAGCATAGAAAGAGGTGGTGAAAACGCTCTTTTCTTCATCCAAAAGAATCGTTCTTGAAAATAATTCCTTCTTGCAGCGCACAAAAAATTTTCGCTGAGAGAAAATACTAGCCGGTTTAATGCGACAACTTGATTGTTGCGATGCAGCAACGTTTTTGGGTGATCTATGGCGAATGTCAGGATATCTTGCCGCAAGACTATCGCTTCGAAATTTAGGGCGATTAAAGAAACGATCCGTTAATGGGGAAAGCACTTATGTCTCAAACGTTCGCGCCCACACTCGGCACCAAAGTTGCCGAAAATTTGGTCAATGTGCTTAGCGATACATATGTCCTCGCGATCAAGACGCACGCATGCCACTGGAACATGACCGACAAGATGTTTCCGCAATTGCACGAAATGTTCGGCAAACAGTATCAGGACCTTTTGACGGCGGCCATCGGCATTACCGAGCGCGTTCGCGAAATCGACATCGCGGCATTAGGGCACATCGCAAACTACATGGAAGACAGCGCCCGCAAAGACGCGCCGTTCGTGCCCCAAAATCCGCAAGAGATTATCAAGGACTTGCTGAAGGCGCACGAAACCATGCGCAAAGAGCTGGAAAAAGTCTGCGATCTTGCGAACGACATCAAAGACGAAAGCAGCGAAGACCTTATGATCGAACGCATGCTTTATCATGACGAAGTGATCGGCCTGTTGCGCGCAGCGGCGGCTTAAGCCTTACGTCTTCTTCTCAATCCCTATCCGCTTGACTTCCCACCTCAAGTCTATGCCGAATTTTTCGCGCACGCGTTGCCGAACTTCTTCGCCGAGTTTTTCAAGATCGGCCGCCGTCGCTTGACCCGTGTTGATGATGAAATTGCAATGCTTTTCCGACACTTTCGCCTGCCCGATTTTTAAGCCCCTGCACCCCGCTGCTTCGATAAGCTGCCAAGCTTTGCGTTTTTCAGGGTCGTTTTCCGGATTGGCAAATGTCGAGCCGCATGTTTTTTCGCCTATAGGCTGCGAGGCGCGGCGCGTTTTTTGTATTTCCTGCATGCGCGCCAAAATCGCGTCGGGGTCTCCCTCCTCGCCCTGCAAAAGCGCGGAAACGACAATGGCATCGGCGGGAAGCTTCGTAGCGCGATAGGAAAAACCGATCTGATCGGCAGTCAGCGTGCGCTGCGCTCCGTTGCGGTCGACGATATTGGCCCTGAAAACGATATCCTTGAACTCGCGCCCGTATGAACCCGCGTTCATTCTAAGGCCCCCGCCTATCGTCCCCGGAATGCCGCATAAAAATTCGAGTCCCCCAACGCCGACGCTTTGCGCCGTGCGCGCGACGTTCAAATCGACCGCTGCGGCGCCTACGTGTATTCCGTCGGATTCGACTTTTACAAACGCGAAAGAAGGGCTGAAACGGACAACGACGCCGGGAATCCCGCCGTCGCGGATGAGAACATTCGACGCCGCGCCAAGAACGGTCACCGGAACGTCCACAGGACAATGCTTGAGGAAAAAAGAAAGGTCTTCGACATCAAGGGGATGAAACAGGACTTCCGCCGGGCCGCCGACCCGAAACCAGGATTGATCGGCAAGCATTCCATTGGATGTGTATGTGCCGCGCACTTCCGGCAAGCGGTCGATGAGAAAGTTATTGAAAGAAGGTTCGGAATTCATGGGTTGAGAATCCCTACAAAACCTGAAAAATCAAGATTAAGATCAACTCCGACAAGGAATCTTATAAATCAAAACTCTCCACGTCGGTAACGCCTCGTGGCGTTGTCTTGGCTATTGGCTGCGGAGTTATTGTTCCTTTTTCTACATCAACAATGTGTGTAAACCCCACATGCATTTCGGCCATCCTACAAAGCTGACCAACACTCACTTCATCTTTAGGATCAAGGATTTTCCCACTTCTATATTTTTCTAAAATCTCTTTTTGGACGGCAGTATTTATCATTTTACCCCTCCCTATTTACGGAAACCTATTTGAAAAATGGACTAACGGCAAGATTTTTCGGTCTCTTTCAATAAGGCCAAATTCTAAGCTTCCAGCGCCTTCACGATGTTCTCGCACATCTGCTTCGCGTCGCCGAAAAGCATCATCGTGTTGGTGCGATAAAAAAGCTCGTTCTCGACGCCCGCATAGCCCGTCGCCATCGACCGCTTGACGAAAAGAACGGTTTTCGCCTTTTCGACGTCCAAAACGGGCATGCCGTAAATCGCGGATTTTGGATCGGTGTGCGCGGCGGGATTCGTCACATCGTTCGCGCCGATGACGAAGGCCACGTCCGTCTGCCCGAAATCGCGGTTGATTTCGTCAAGCTCCAGAACTTCGTCATAGGGAACATTGGCCTCGGCCAGAAGCACGTTCATGTGCCCGGGCATGCGCCCCGCCACGGGATGAATGGCATAACGCACGGATACGCCTTCCGCCTTAAGCAGATCGGCCATTTCACGCAACGCGTGTTGCGCCTGCGCCACGGCCATGCCATATCCCGGAACGATAACGACGCTCGACGCGTTCTTGAGAATAAACGCGGCATCATCCGCCGAACCGGCTTTGACCGGACGATCGCCCGCTCCCGCCCCTGCGGCCGCTGTCCCGCTATCCGTCCCGAACCCGCCCAGAATGACGTTAAAGATCGAGCGGTTCATGCCCTTGCACATGATATAGCTGAGGATCGCGCCTGACGATCCGACCAAAGCGCCCGTAATAATCAGAAGCGAATTTTCGAGCGTGAAGCCCGTCGCAGCCGCCGCCCATCCCGAATAGCTGTTCAGCATCGAGATGACGACCGGCATATCCGCGCCGCCGATAGGAAGGATCAGCAAAAATCCCAAAATCAACGCGACGGCAACGATCGTCCAATAAGCAAGCGAATCTTGCGTTAAAACAAGCACCAGAACGGAAACCACGATAAGGATGCCGAGGGCGAGATTCAGTTGATGCTGAAATCTAAAGATCAGCGGTTTGCCGGAAACGAGCCCTTGAAGCTTGGAAAATGCGACGAGCGAGCCGGTAAACGTGATCGCGCCTATCGCCGCGCCCAATCCCATTTCGATAAGGCTTGAAAGATGGATGCTGCCGCCTTGGGCGATGCCGTAGGCATTCGGATTCAAGAACGCCGCCGAGGCTACAAGCACGGCGGCCAAACCTACCAATGAGTGGAAGGCCGCGACCAATTGCGGCAACGCGGTCATCTTGATCTTGCGCGCCACGAAAGCGCCACAGCCGCCGCCCGCCGCGACCGCCAACGCGATCCATCCCAAAGACGACGCTTCGATCAGGAACAAGGTCGTGACGATCGCGAGCGCCATGCCGAAAACGCCGAACAAGTTGCCGTTGCGCGCCGTCTCCGGCGAAGCAAGGCCGCGCAAGGCCATAATGAAGCAAATGCCCGAAACCAAATAAACGAGGGAAACGGTCGCGTTCATCTTTTGGCCTTTTCATTCTCTGTCGTTTTCTTTTTATACATAGCCAACATGCGCTGCGTGACGATGAATCCTCCGAAAATATTGATCGAGGCCAAAACGACGGCGCCAAGCCCCATTTCTTTCGAAAGAGTCATATCGACGGGGCCTGCGGCAAGCAAAGCCCCGACGATAATGACTGAGGAAACCGCGTTGGTAACGGCCATCAAAGGCGAATGCAGCGCCGGAGTCACGCGCCACACGACATAATATCCCACAAAACAAGCCAGAACGAAGACCGTCAGGCCGGTGATAAAGAACCCCTCTCCGACAGGAGCTCCCTGCACCGCGATTCCTGCGGCTTGCTTTGCCAATTCCGAAGCAAGATCGGAAAGCCTGTGCTGATCTGCAGCAATGCCGTTCAAGCCCGAGATGATGTCGCTAAGCGCCATAAAAAGCCCTTACTTCTTGGCCGGAGAAACAGGCGCGGCAGGGGTTACCGGAACCGTCGTCGAGGAAGCTTCCGGCGCTTTATCGGGATTTGTTCCGCTGACGGACAATGACACCGGAGGTTCCGTCGCCGTAGTCGTAGTCGCCCCCGCAGGAACCTGAACCGCAGCCGTGGGCTGGGTGGCCTGAAGCACCGTATGTTTGCGGATCAGTTCGATCTCGGCAAGGATCCTATCCTCCCGTTCCTGAACGATGTTGATGCGCTCGTTGTTATCTCTGACGGATGCCCTGACATCGACAAGATAGTTCGCGAACAAAATGAACAAAACCGCACAGCATAAAACCGACGTGGCAATGCTGGTAATCCACCACAGGACGATTTGGATTTTATTTACTGGCATTTCTACGGACATGAGCTTCTCCTTCACGGTTTCAGTTAAGTTTCAGAAATTGCGGATGCACAATAGCGCCTTGGTGCGTTAAAGTAATCGCGCGGACAATTTCGTCGTTCCAGTCTATCTCCAGTTTTCCCCCACTTTTTGCGGAAATCAAGGAAACAAAGTTGTAAAGATTCCGCGCGTAAAGCGACGAAGCATCGACAGGAATACGGCTCGGAACGTTGCGATATCCTATAATTTTGACTCCGTAAGCTTCGACGATTTTTCCGGCTTCGCTGAGCGCGCAATTGCCGCCCTGCTCTACCGCAAGATCGACAATGACGGAGCCAGGCTTCATCGTTTTAAGCATGGCTTCGCTAATGAGGTTCGGCGCGGCGCGTCCGGGAATAAGGGCCGTGCAAATGACGATATCCTGTTTCTTGATGGTCTCGGCGATCAATGCGGCCTGAGCCCGCTTGTAATCGTCGCTCATTTCCTTGGCATAGCCGCCGGATGTTTCGGCCTGCTTGGTTTCCTCGCTTTCGACCATCACGAATATCGCGCCCAAGCTTTCGACTTGTTCGCGCGCAACGGGGCGCACATCGGTAGCGGAAACGACCGCGCCCAAACGGCGCGCCGTAGCGATAGCCTGCAAACCGGAAACGCCTGCCCCCATCACCATCACGCGAGCTGGCGGCACAGTGCCCGCCGCCGTCATCATCATCGGAAAAGCGCGGCCAAATTGCTCGGCCGCATCGAGAACGGCCTTATATCCCGCAAGATTGGATTGGCTGGACAGAACGTCCATCGCTTGGGCGCGCGTAATGCGCGGCAAAAGCTCCATCGACATAGCCGTGATAGTGCAGCGCGCGTAAATATCGAGATCGGCCCGTGCGCCGTACGGATTAAGCATGCCGATTAATACGACGCCCGGTTTCAAAAGCCCGATTTCGTTGCGGCCTTCGCTTTCGCTCATCGGGCGTTGAACCTTCAAAACGATGTCGGCATCGCGGAGCAAAACGGCGGTATCGGGGATGATCGCGGCCCCTGCTGCCGCGTAAGCGTCGTCATGAAAGGAAGCCTCGCTGCCCGCCCCCGCCTCAAGCGCGACATCGTAACCTAAAGACCTATATTTCTTAACCGTATCGGGCGCTATGGCGACACGGCGTTCATAAGGGCGGCGTTCTTTGGGGACAGCGATCTTCATATATGCACGATGGGAGAACGAATCGGGACAAATCGGAGGAGTTGTTGTTTATAAAATATTTTTTACCGTTTGGGAAGGCAGTTGCATCACGGCGTACGTGTGGCTATAACCGCGCATTCGAGGCTCGGAGAGTAGCTCAGCCTGGTAGAGCACTGCCTTCGGGAGGCAGGGGCCGGAGGTTCGAATCCTCTCTCTCCGACCACTTTGCAAAATCAGCCCTATCGACCATCATGTCGAAGGGTTTTCGCAAAGTGTAACAAAGCGTTGGCCCGTTTAAGGTCAGGTTCGAAAACACACAATTGAGAATTGTGCGCTTTTCCTCGGTTTTCGAACTTGCAAAAAGCCCCTTGGCTTCGTGCGCCAGCGTTATCAATGAAATAAGCGCGTCCTTGAAATTATCGTCGCATTGTCTTTGGCTTTTGATTTTCTCGTCAACAGCGGCAAGTTTTGAACGCAGTGATGTGCGTTTCTGATCGTATTCTTCCCGACTAAGTACCTTGTCCAATAAAAGGTCTGTGAGCGCGTCCATTCGCCCCTGAATCAATGTTTCTTCTTTGCGAAGTTCCGTTACCTGCCGCCGCAGAAAATCACGCTCAGTGTTGTCTGTTTGCCTTACATACGTTTTAACTTTTTCAAAAAGATCGGCGGGCATTGTCAGACGATCAAGAACGGCTTCGACCTGTTCGACAACCTTTTCTTCACGTACCCATATCTTTTTATCTGGATTTTCCGGATTACGGGCTACCAAATACGTCCAAGCTCCCGTTGAACCGTTCTCATATGTTTTCTTCTGGGTTTCCGAAGTAACAACCTTGCCGCTTACCCCGCAGGTAATCAGGCCGCGAAAAACAAATTCTTTCCCGCCCCATTTGAACGGCTTCTTTTTCCATCCGTTCAACACGGCTTGGCCTTGTTCCCATAATTCGCGAGTTATCAGCGGTTCATAGCGATGGGAAAAAATTTGTCCCTTGATACGCATTTCGCCGTAATAAAATGGATTGTTGATGATCTTATAGAGATGCGATTTGACCAAATGCCTTTTGAGCCGCGTACGGTTGATAAGCCCCCACTCTTTGGTTTTTTCAAGCATTTGCCCAAGCGTATAAAGCCCCGTCGCATATTCCTCGAATAGCTTACGGATCAAAGGGGCGCGGTCTTGGTCGATAATGATATTCCCCTTGCCCTTCTCATCACGAACGTTGACGTAGCCGAGCGGTGCAAGCCCCGTGTATTCGCCGTTTCGTATCTTCTGGTCAACGGCGCGCCGAATATTGTCACGCATGCTATCAACGTAAGACTGGGCCATAATAACGCCCATAGACCACATCAACCGCTCTTGGCTGGCGCTGTCCTTATGGATGATATAATTCTCAGTGTTAAAGTGTAGTTCAATTTTGCCACAGCAAACCAGATTATCGAGCAAAGGATATTCACGGAAGGAACGCTGAACCCGATCAACCTTATCGGCCACAATGGCCACAGGCTGCCGAAGCTTCTCGGCAAACCGGATCATTTCCATAAACTTTTTGCGTTCGCCTTTGGTCGAGCTTTCGACGACTTCAAAGGTTCGTATAACTTCAAGCCCACGCCGTTCACAATAGAGCTTCAAACGATTATGTTGAGCATCGATAGAGTAGCCCTCTTCTTGTTCACGCGTACTCACCCTGACCAAGATGACGGCGATCTTTGCGGGAATTCTTGAATGGCGAAAATCAACGACGTTGCTCATGACATCGATTCTGCTCCGTTCTTCTTTTGATGGCAAGCAGGGTTTGATAGAATGTCACCAGATTTTTTGCCGCACATTCCGCTTCGCCTACCGGAAGCGGCTGCGGATAGAGTTTTTGAATCCCATCAACGACTTGTTTCCACGCATGGCTTTGGTCATGCGAATCCACGAGGGGATCATCTATAATGATTTGTCCCTTTTTTGATCTGTAGCTATGGTGCCGTTTCTGTAATCGCGCCCTTGCTCGATTTTTGTCGCACTGCGACATCTTCCCCCTTGTCCCGTTTCCTGTGGAAACGGGACAAGGTTCTCACGAAGGTTCAAACTCTCTTATATGCTTTAAATACGCTAACGCCCGCTTTTGCCCCATGCTTTCTTGATAGCGTGTCTTCGACAGCGTTTCGCGCGGCATGAAGGGAAGAAGGCGGAATACTTGCGAATACCGTCCCCGGCATTCCCGTTTACATCCCTATTCCCAAGCCTCTTTGCCTTCCAATCTCCCAATCGATGCCGCCGCCACGCACGATACCGGAGACGTACCTGCCGATGTTCTTTTCGAGAACATCGCGCCACGGGACAAGCGAGAACTCGCGGCTGTTTTCGATCACCGAGAACTTGCCGCTGGCAAGCTCAAGCATCTTCCCCACTTTGCCCTCGACATGGTTCCCAACAAACGCTGCGGTATATTCACGCCCTGTTTGCTTCGCGATTCCTCCGGCAATGCGCTTTAGCTCCCGTTGTTGAAGCATGGTGAGCATGTTGTCCTTGTAGGAAACCATCCCTTGCTGCTCCTGCGCCAAACCCTGTTCGATAAGCCATTGCTGGCGGCGCGCCATAGCCTCATGTACTTCCTTGCCAAAGCCGGTGCCGCCCCGCGCTTCGGGGTGCCCAGCAACAAGCTCACGGTCTAGCCATGTGGCCCCGTCTGCCGTTATTTGTTTCTCAAGGCTTATGTTCGAGAGCTTGTCTACGATCACGGGCGCACGTTTTGCTAACGTCCTCTCGTACTCTCTCACCTTATCAAGATGATCCGGTGGGATAATCCATGTGCCGTCTAGCTCATGTCTTGCCCCTCCAATTACCTTGCGTATGGCTTCTAAGCGCCGGACATGCGTTTCGGCAAAATCATAGGAAGCGCGGGGGTCGTGTTTCAGATGCAGGTTGACGCTATAACGCCCTCCATTTTTTGCCGCGATTTCGGCTACGGTACGGTCGGCCTGACGCGGTTCAACGCTCTTGGGCGTTATCTTTATGATGCTCCCCTCTGGCGTCGGCCCTGTCTTCTCGCCAAGGCCTATATCGACATAA
>Ga0181520_10003714_pt1 | contig 26488 bp, 24 predicted proteins | sample PEATcosm2014_Bin_29_FD_132451 | JGI IMG/M metagenome (GOLD analysis project Ga0181520, IMG submission 132451) | Peatland microbial communities from MTU Mesocosm Facility, Houghton, MI, USA - PEATcosm2014_Bin02_30_metaG | ecosystem: Environmental > Terrestrial > Soil > Wetlands > Peat | place...
ACCCCGCGATGCCACACCGCCCCCCAAGAAGCCGCACCTCGCGCCCACCGCAACGTCCCGTCGCCTTGCCACCAACGCAGGCACGTGACAAACTCATGGGTTGGGAAGCTATACTGTTACCGATCGTTGTGGGTTTCAACCAGGCAGGGATCCGCGATCTGTGCTTCAATTTGCTTCTCGCGTCTGCCTTCTCGGTCCTGGAGTGTGCTCTCCGCCAACTTCGCGACGAGGGCACGTTTTCTGGTGGTGACAATCGCCTCGGCCCTCTGATGCGTAGCAGCCGGGCCGCGCTGCCGTGGGTGAACTGGTCCCTCGTTGACAGCGGTCGTGAGGATCGAAATCGATGCGTGCATCAACGGGCTTACATGTCCCACGCGAAGTGCCGCAACTACATCGCCGCTATAGAGGTCGAGTTGGTCGCTTGGGGCGTGCTTAGGGCGGCCACGCCTGAGTTGTGGCACTGGTGAGCTCAGGCGGCCTGACAGGCGCTGCACCCGACCGCGAGCCGGGGCCGATACGGACGCGGCAGGCGGGTGCAGGGGTCGCAGCGGGTAAGCCTGGCGTTCGGCGCGTTCAACCCGCGTCGGTCGCCCCACCGACGCGTGCAAACGCGTGTTCTGTGCCTGTGTTGGTTAAATCGACCGAGGCATTGAACACCGCTCGATCATGTTCCTGGCATTGCCCTACGGCCTCGCGGCAATAGCCGGTTCATTCGAGAGGAAAAAGGGAAAGGGGATAGAGGGGAAAACAAAGGGGAGACCTTTGAGGAACCGTTGCTGCCCGTCAACCCGGAGCCGCGAGCCAACCGCCCTCACCCCCGGCCCTCTCCCGGAGGCGAGGGGAAAAGAGATGGACCCTCACCCCCAACCCTAATACCGTTCAATCAGCCGTAATTGGCTTTATGCCAATGCCTTGCGAGCGTGGATTCCTCTTGAGAGAACGGCAGTGTCTCTCAAGGGCGTTTACGCCCTTTGCCGGCGCAGCCGGTGTTAGGCCCGGCGTGAACGCCGGGCCTAACACCGCCTTGGGCGGAAAGCCCGATGAATCGGGCTGAACGCGATTTCCGAACACGTCAGCAACTCAGAACTTACGGGACGAAAACGGGACAGGTCGGACAGGTCCGATATTGGGAGAATAGAAAACACCCGCCCTTCCCTATTTTGGCTTAATCGCACCTGTCCCGCTTCTGCTTTCGCTACCTACTGATTTCCTTCAATTCCCACGCTGACTCCTTCGGTTGCAAACAAGAACTACTTATTTCACCGGGCTGCGCGTGGGCCCCGATAGGTGAGATCAATGTAGTAATCCAGGGCGGCCTTGTTCTCATCCGACTTGACCATGCCGCGCTTCATGTCCGGGGGAAAGCGAATGTCGCTAAACGACTGTCCAGCGAATTCGATGCGCATCCGGCTGACCTCAGGACTGCCTCGCGTGCCGGGCACGATCGTAATTTGATTGAGCCGCTGCAAACGGTCGAGCGGCAGATCGAACGACCACTGCCGCGACCACGCCTTCGCTGCGGGAATGCGGGCCAAAGATTGACCGTTGAGCCGCACTTCGTTGCCTTCCGGCGAGCTCCGCGCGACCTGAAGCGTGAGACGTGCCGGCTGTGCCTCGGCCCCCGTTTTCCGCTGGCCGTTGGCCAAAGCTTCGGTCCGTCCCCGCTTCAGGATCACCGGCCGGGTATGGCGGTACGAGTGCAACTTATCAAACGCTTCGATGGCCAGATCGTAAACGCCGTCGGCCAGACGCGAGCAATCCAACGTCGCCTCGAAGCGATCGACCAAGTGGCCCCTGTGGGTGAGGCGAGCCTCGGTTTGGATGCCGCCCAACCGGCAAACGACGCGGCGAACGCTGCCGTCGAAATTGCTGACGGTGCCGTCGACGGCCAGCCGCGACGAAACGGCGATTGCCTCCCAGGCCGGCAACCGCAGGTCGACCGATCGCTCGGCCGCCCAATCCAGATACGCGTATTCCAGCCGCGCGTCTTCCAGACGATAGACCACGTAGCCCCTTGGACCGGGCGGGAAGGGCAGAAATCCGGTCCAGGCATACGATACGGCCCCGCCCACAATCATCGGCGCGCCACCCCATCGCATCAACTCACGGCTGTGCTCGTGACCGCAAAGAACTGCCAGCAGTCGCTTGCCCCGAAGGGCCTGGAGCAACAGCCGGTCGGTGTCGCGGTCGCCCAGCGGCTGGTGGACCAGCACGATCAGCGGCTCATTGGGCCCGACCGTTGCCAGGTAGCGCGAGGCCCAGGCGACCGAGGCGTCATCGGGCCGATCGCGATAGCCGGCCGCGGCTTGCGGATCAAGCGTGCTGCCGTCCAGGATAAGGAAGTGATATTGCCCGTAGCGGAAGGCGTAGCTCGGGGGACCAAGCCGGCGAAGATACATCCCTTTGCCGTAGTCGCTGCCACGGTCGGCGATATCTTTGCGAGCGGCGCCGACATGCTCGTGGTTGCCCATGAGGTTGCGGAGTGGGTAGCGGATGGCCTTCGTTTCGTCTTCGTAAAGCCGGAAAAACTCTTCGGCCGACGCGGCGTCGTGCCGCAAGGCATCGATGACCAGGTCGCCCGTATGGATCACGAACCGTACCGGCAGCGGCAGGCGGTTGAGGTGCTCGATGTATTGGCGGTAAAGCGGCACGGCGCGAGGGTTGATGTGTATGTCGGTGCCTTGCACGAAGATCAACGGGCCGTCCTGGCGTTGCGTCTGCAGCGGAAAATCGATCGTGCCGGGCGACGTGCTGCTGCCGGCGCTGGCCCACCAACGTCCGATGGGCCAGGTGCCGGATGGATTGACAACGAAAACTGCCGCTCGGGCGCTGCTCGGTTCGAGCAGGTAATGGCCACTCGCATCGGTACGAACCAGTTGAGTACCGTCGCTCACCAAGCAACCGGCTGCGCATTGCTCGCCGGCGTCGAAGCGGCCGTTTCCATTCGCATCGAGCCATACACGGCCTTCGATCGCAGCCGAAGTGTGCAACGGAATCGAAACAAAGGCAAGTAGCAGGAGAATGAGGCGACAGCTTCGCATGGCGGGACCTTAGACGCGGCGGAACTCGAAAGGCGTAGGTGGGGTGGCAATTGCCGGCAGGCGTGGGCGTGCCGATACGCACTCCCGTGAGTCCACATTGTCGAAGAGCAATCGGGGGCAAAAGCCGCTTTTTCAACCGTACTGTAACGGCATCGGCTGACAAGCAGCCCGTGGCACCGCTGTTCCCGGCTTCTACGGGGCTCAACAGTAATTGTAGAAGCAGCGCCACCGGATCGCAATGGGCTTCCCGCTGCTCAGGCCAATGTTCGGGATGGGCAGCAACCTACGCTCAGGGCCGTCCCGCCAAACAAAGGTTTTTCACGATTACCGAAAGCACACGTTTATTCAAAAGGAAAAAGGGAAAGGGGATGGAGGGGAAAACAAAGGGGAGACCTTCGAGGAACCGTTGCTGCCCGTCAGCCCGGAGCGGCGAGCCAACCGCCCTCACCCCCAACCCCTCTCCCAAAGGCGATGGGAGAGAAGATCGGCCCTCACGCAGAGGCGAGGAGACAGACGGATCGGCCCTCACCCTAACCCTCTCCCGGCAGGAGAGGGGACCGGAGTTTCATTCACTTCGTTTCCGGGAGCGGGTCGGGCGAGAGGGCCACTTCGGTAATGGCAATGCCCGGATCGGTAAAACGAATTTCCAGCTTGCCGCTCTTGAGCAATCCGTCGGGGATACGGTAGCTGCGGGTGACGAACCATTCCTTCTTCACTTCCACGGCCGGGCCGGTGCGGACGAATTGGCCGATCACCTGGCCGTTCAGGGCCACGGTTTTTCGTCCGCCGGCAGGCCCTTCCGTCAAACGAACCACCAGCCAGCGGTAGCCGTGGTCTTGGAAATCGTCGCGGCGGATCGTGCCGGGCTGATCGAAGCTGGCCCGCCACGCCACGCCATCGTCGGTGCTCTGCGCGGCCCAACCGCTCATGGTCCAGCCGCGCTCGCCGGCCGCATGGCCCAGGCCGATCCATACGTACGGCTTGCCCGCGGCGCGGAGCGCCGGCTTGAACGCCGACGGGGCGGCGGGCATTACGAGCTCGCTGTGGAAAAGGTGGAACAAGTTGTTCGTGGCGTCGCTGTTGCGGGGATCGACGGGCGCGGGGATTCCGCTGTCGTAGATGCCATAGACCGTCTTCGCATAGCCCCGGCGTAGCGCGGCGACGTCGGCCTGCCGAAGCCGGGCGACCAACTCGGCCAGCGCGGCCCGGTCGGAGAATTCGCCCGGCGCGGCCAGGATTTCTTCGAGATCTTCCAGGGAGGGCAAATCGCGACTGGCGGGCATCCGCCCGGAGGCTTTCGCCAGCTTGCCGGCCTGCTCCAGTTCCATGGCCACCGCGGCCAACCGTTCGAACAGATCGGCGTAATAACGCAAGCTCTGACGGTACTCGGCCATCGTCGGCGCCAGCGGCAACCGCGATTTGCTCTCGGGACTGACGCCGTCGAGTATCGGCAGAAGCCGGGCCATGCTCTTCTTCAGCCGCTCGGGCGAATAAGGGAACGGGGCATAATAGCCCCAGTCGGGAATGACCTCGAACTCTTCCATGAGCGGGCCGATGGCCGCCCGCCGCTCGCCGAAAACCAGCCGGCCAAAGTCGGCCAGCACGCCCTCGGGCTTCAGGGCCGGATTCCAATAGGCCTCGGCACAGCAGAAGATGCTCAGGCAGTTGAGCTTCGGCGCCATCGTGTAGCAGATGCCGCCCGAGTAGCAGCCTTGTTCGAGTTCCGCGCGACGCTGTTGGAACATGCGGCGGACGCGGCAGCGCGGCGAAACGGTGCCCTCGCCCTCGGTCACGCTGTAGTCCCAGGTGAGCACGGGGCGCGTCTTGGCGGCCTCTTTGGCGAACGGCCGGCCGTCGCCGCCGTTCGCGTTCGGGTTGCAATCGGGACTGAAGCCCTGGTTGATGCTGGCGAACATGCCGGGCGGAAACTCGGGCAGCTTCGATAGAAAGTAGTGCATCGATTTTTCCGCCCGCTTGCGGTCGCCGGTCCACAAGGGAACGCCCCAACCGCCGAACGGCTCGCCCCACGAGGCCACCTCGATCTTCACGCCCGGATTGTTCTTCCGCACCACTTTGCTCAGATCGAGGCACAGATCGACGAAGGTTTCGGCCGTGCAGCCGTTGCGGCAACAGCCGCCGGGATCGCCGGGGAAAATGCCGATGTACTCGTTGCCGCGCATGGCCCCCGACCAGTAGTCCCACAGGGCGAACAGCTCGGCCCGCTCCTTCGGATCGTGGGGGCACAGCACGCGCCATTTCTGGTCGACCGTGTTGGCTATGATCGGATGCACGGCCACGCCACGCCGCTTGGCGTAAGCGATCACGTGATTGATCGTGTCGACGAACTGCCGCTGCATCTTGCCGCCGTGCAGGGCCTCGGACGAAAACAGCGTCGGCACCAGCCAGAACTCGAACAGGTTGTAGCGGAAGGCAGAAACCATGTCGATGAAGCGGTCCCACTCGGCCGGCGTCCAGCGATTCACCGGCACGTCGAACAGCACGTTGGGATTGAAGGCATTTTGCAGGTGGTCGGCAAAATTGACGTAGCAGATCCGCATGGGGAACTGGGGACGCTCGACCACGTGGCCCAACGCCGTCGTGACCGAGGGGCGCTGGCCGGTTAACGATCGCAGGATCTCGATCAGTCCGTAACGGCACCCCAGCGGCGCCGGCGACCAGCAGACCAGCAGCTCGCCCGCCTGCGGATCGCGGAGCCGCTCGATCACGTAGCCTTGCGGCCCGACGCGCGGTTCGAGGTGCAGCAAGCCGGCGGCCGCCAGACGCTTGGCGAGCGGGTCGGCATCGCCCACCAGGGCGACAATGTGCCCGCGGCCCGGCACGAGCAGTTCGCGGCCGCCCACTGGCACACTGGCGCCGCCCGAACTGCGGGCAAAATCGACGATCCACTGGGCGGCGTTCCGTAGCAGTTCGCTGCGATCGAGCAGCACAATGTCGGCCTGGGCGCCACCTTGGCCGGTCAATGGCAACGGCGCGGCGGCTTTCTGCCGAACCCGTTCGAGTCCCTGCGGCCAGATCTCGGCCGCAGCGGCCGGTGCTGAAGCAATCCCCAGCGACAGCAGGAGAACTAGAAAACCAACGGATAGCGGCAGTTTTTGGATGGCAGTTCTTGGCATTTGTTCTGGACCTTTCATAGGAGGTTCTCCGATTTTAGCCCCCGGCGGTGGGCGATGCCAGAGAGGGAACAAAGCCCTGAAAATAACCGTCCGGCACGCCAAACTGTCCAGTCTGACGGCGCAAAGCACACTTCGTCTGGCCGCCGATCGTGAAGACTTCATGCTCGTCCGGTGCTACAATTAATGGGAAGCAAGTAGTTTGACGGGAAAGCAAGCCATGAAAATAGCGTTGCCAGTTTTGCTTGTCGCCGTGTTGGCGGGCGGGTGGATGTGGTGCAGGCGGGACGCGGCCGAGTTGCGGGCGAGTCCGCAAACGGCGGCGGCCAAGGAAAAGGGATCGACCAAGATGGAAAAAGCCACCTTCGGCGGCGGATGTTTTTGGGGCGTCGAGGCGACGTTTCGCCAACTCAAGGGGGTGACGGCAACCGCCGTGGGCTACGAAGGCGGAACCTTGGCCAGCCCCACCTACCACGACGTCTGCACCGACAGGACCGGCCATGCCGAGGTGGTCCAGGTCGAGTACGATCCGCGCCAGATCAGTTACGAGCAGTTGCTCGATGTTTTCTGGAAGAGCCACGACCCGACCACGCGAAACCGTCAAGGCCCCGACGTCGGCACGCAATACCGGTCGGTCATCTTTTATCACACGCCGCAACAGAAGCAGGCGGCCACCGCGTTGAAAGAGCAGCTCGGCAAGAGCCACAAGTTTCGCCGGCCCATCGTCACCCAGATCGTTCCGGCCGGGACATTTTGGCGGGCCGAAGACTATCACCAGCAGTATCTCGAGAAGCGCGGCCTGTCGACGTGCCACATCCATTGACCTGTCGGTTCTTGGAGTGCGGCGATCTATCGTCGCTTTTGGGTTCCACGGTAAACGCGATGTGCTTTGCTTAAGAAACTTACCACGGATGAGCCACGCGCCCCATCGGCACGGGCGAAAAGCGGCGATAAATCGCCGCACTCCAAATTAGAGATTCGTACGGGTTATCCCCGGGCCTAGTACGTCTTTCAGGAAGTTCTTGCCGGTGGCACGTCGTTGCGAAGCCGCAAGCGGCTTGGTTTCCACCGGTAGAAACTTCTTGGAACAGGTACTAGGCGGCCCGCCGGATCGGCTCGGCCTGCCGCGACTGCAAGACCACGCTCTGCATCCGCCCATCGCGTTCCACGAGCAGGGGCAACCGCTCGGGCAAGCTTTTCATCGCCCGGAAGAAATCCGTTTCGTCGACAAAATCGCGGCCGCCGACCTGGCAGATGCGGTCGCCGATGCGAAGATTGGCGCGGGCGGCCGGCGTGCCGGGCACCACGTGCGTGAGAATGACGACGCCGGGCTCGGCATCGTCGACCCGCCAGGCCATGCCCCAGCGCAGCGGATTGCCCAAAAGCTCCAGCTTCAACGGCAGAGGTTTCGCCGCGCCGGCTCGACGGAGCATGAGCGAAGTCGAAGTCTCCGCCGTCGCTACGGCGGCAAAGAAATCGGCGTCGCTGCGGACGTCCCGGCCGGCAAAACTCACGATGCAGTCGCCCTCGCGCACGCCGGCCCGATCGGCCGGCGAGCCAACAACGACCGCCGACACCTTCACTCCGCCCGTCAGGGCCGCATCCTCGTCCCAGCCGACGCCCAGCCGGTCGGTCGGCTTCTCGCCTTGCTCCACGAGGGCCTTCTCCGTATCGGGCGTTTCCAGGCGGGCCGCCGCGCGATAGCCGGGCACGGCCGCCGGCCGCTCGGCCAGCTCGTACAGCGTGGTGAACAACAGCCGCGTCACCTGCGCCATTCCCGCCCTGTTGATCCGGCTGGCGAGGTCGCTGGGGCGATGGTAGTCCTCGTGGAGACCGGTGTGCAGCATCAGCACGGGAATCCCGCTGTCGAAAAACGGATAGTGGTCGGCGTTCGGCTTCAGGATCCAGGAAAAATCCAGTTGCAGGCCGGGCTCGACATTTTGGCTGCTCAGCAGTCGCCGCCATCCGTAGCCGCTGCGTACGCCGAAGACGATCAGGTGTTCGTCGCGGAGCCGGCCGACCATGTCCAAGTTCACCGCCGCCCTCACGTGCGCGAGCGGAAGCGTCGGATGGGCAAGCCAATGCTTGGACCCGAAAAGCCCCTCCTCCTCCGCATCCCAGGCGGCGAAGAGGATCGACCGCTTGGGCGCGGCCGAGAGGATGGTAAAGGCCTTGGCCAATTCCAGCACGGCGGCGGTTCCGCTGCCGTTATCGTCGGCCCCGGGATGAATATAGCCCGAGGGCCCCAGGCTCAAACGCCCGCCGTAGCCGATGTGGTCGTAGTGCGCGCCGACTACAATCACCTGATCGCGGAGTTTCGGATCGCTGCCCTCGAGGATCGCCAAGACATTACGGAAGTTAGGCGGGAAGGGCTGAACGAAACCGCTGGTCCCGCCCCCCCGCAGGTGAAGGCGGCCGTACTGGCCAATGAGGTAGTCGCCGGCGGCCCAACCGCCCCGCGTGCCGGCCTCGCGGCCTTCCAGGGCGTTGTCCGCCAGATGGCTCACCTGGGTGCCTAGCTCGTCGGCCCGGATCGATTCGAGGGCCGCCTGATACGAGGAGTTCTTCTCGACGGCGTGGACCGAAATCGTCCACGCGCACCCCATAAGGAAGGCGACAAACAGAGAGACGGCAGGCCGAAGGTGAGATCGCATAGGGGGGAATACTACCGAAACCCACCTGTGGGTAAATTTTAACACATTGCCATATAACACTTTAAGTCCTTCGTGCTGGATACGATTGACGCTGGATACGAAATTGGATACGATTCATGGGAACTGACTGCCACTAGGGCAAGGGAAGGGTATACCGAAAGGGCTACCAATGGGCAAGGGTTTATCTTGGGACTCGGCGGGGACTCGGTGGAAGAAAGTATATCGGGGGCGAGTGTGGTATGGAAAGCGGGGCGTGAAAAAGACGGACAAGGTAGCACATCAGCAAGCCGTCAATTCCTTCAACGAATGGAAGACGACCGCCGATGCTGATGTCGAAGCCCACAAACCGCACGCCGACCAATACACGATAGCAATCAGCAACCGCCAAGCAATGCTTGATTGGCTGATGCACGAGAGGGACAACGAAGCCGAATACGATCATCCCACGATAGAGATTACACGAAACAACGAGACCGAAACCATCTATCTGCCGTTGCGAGGGGCAACATTCCAAAAGGAACACGACACCCTAACCGAAGAGATCCGCCGACTTAAAATTGATTTTGCCCGCACGAACCCGCCAGAGTTGGACAGCCCCGCCACATTGCCCGTTGATCCGCTCGCCCATCGCCCGCTAGTCGAACGGGATTTTTGGCGAGCGAACCTGAAAGCACTACGCCAGCACGAAAAGTGGACGGGGGCGACCGAACACGCCCGCACCATCGGGGCAAACATAGACACCTACCTCGCCACGAAGAAACAACAAGCAGCGGCGGGACAAATAAAGATTGGGTGGTTTGTTGTCATTGGGTATCATCTTGAACACTTCCGCCGTTATGTCGGGGAAATCTCCCTAGAACACGCCAACGGCAATTTGTTAGCCACCTATCACGCCAATTTGCTGGGCGAAATCCAAGCGGGAAAGATCACGAATACCTACGCCAAAGGGATATTGGCGAGTGTCAAGACGTTTTTTCGGTGGCTATGGGAGGTGGAAGCAATAGAGAATCTCCCCCGAAACTTGGCAAAGTTACAGATTGCCGCCGACACGCCGAGCATCAAGACGCTATCGGTGGACGAAATCAAGACCCTCCTGACCGAAGCAAGCGGGCGGACTCTCGCCTATATCTTGCTGATGTTAAACTGTGGCTACACGGGAATTGACATTAGCGATTTGTCGCCCGCAGAGATTGATTGGGAGATGGGCAGGATAACGAGAAAACGAAGCAAAACGAAGGGCGAAAAGAATGTCCCGATTGTGTCCTATCCGCTATGGGGGGCGACTTTTGACTTGCTGAAACAATATGGCAACCGCAAAGGGGAACGGGTGTTTTTGAACAAGAGCGGGAAGCCATTGGAGAGGTGGACAGAACAAGACACGAGAAGACGGAACGTAAATAACGTGCGGGGAGTGTGGAGCAAATTGACGAAGAGATTGGGCATGCGCAAGCCCTTGAAACTCTGTCGCAAAACATCTGCATCTATGCTCGCCCAACACGAAGTCTATGGACAATTTGCTTTTCTGTTTTTAGGGCACACACCGAAAACGACCGCCGAACGGCACTATGTCCAGACACCGCAAGCGATGTTTGACAAGGCGGTTATGTGGTTGGGGGAACAATACGGGATTGATTCATCCCTGCCGACTTCAGCTCGACGGCCCGCCACTGACCGTGCCCCATTTGCCCGGCCTGCCCCGCCCGAACATGCCGATCACTAGCGGTCTGCCACCCACTTCCCCCTCAACTCCCCTTTACTCTCATCCCACCGCCCGCCGCTGCTGATCGTCGGTGATGGGGCCGTGGTAGATCAGGTCACTCCGAAGACCGCCGACATCACTGGCCGGGGGTGAGGTCAACAGTCGCCGATCATGATTGTCCGGATGGAAGGGCGGGCGGCACTTTCGGCCACGGCCAGCCGTGGCCGACCAACTTGAAGTGGACTTACGACGCCTTTTGTTCTGCGGCCAGCCGCCCGCAGTCCCAAACCATATTGACATTCACGGCAGCAGTGGTAAAATCTACTATAGCATGTCGTCGTGTGGGCTGGCCCAATAATTAATTGGGTCGAGCTGAATACAGATATTTGGCTGCGAGATCGACGCCGCGGCCAGACTGGTCAGCCCGCAGCGCTCCGCAGAGGCGGAGTGTTGCGGGCTTTTTCGTTGGCTGGCGGCCACGGAGGGCTGCGGGAGGGACGCCTTCGATGGATGAAGGAAGAGTCAGGCGTGGTGAGACGTGTAGGGTGTGTAGAGCACTATAACCAAGGAGCGAAAATGAGCACCGTGGTTAGCAGTAGTCGCCCCAGGCGGCAAGCGGTTGCAGTAAGGCTACTACCTTCGACAGTTTCCGTGCCGGAAGACGACTTCGTCTGGGATGAGGATGGCTACACATCCAAGAACTTCGCTGCACTTGGTGGCATTCGTGCTGAAGCGAGGCGATTTCTTTCCGATCTCTTGGCTGATGGTCCAGGAGAACAACATCTGGTTATGCAGGATGCCGGTGCGAGAGGCATCTCGTTACGCACAATCGAGCGTGCCAAAGCCGCCGCGAAACTTTGAAATGACTTGGAATCTGGCGGGGCTGAAAATCGTGAGAAATGGGCAGGACAAATCGAGGAAGCGCAGTATAATGAGGATGCACGACGTGATCGATTGGAGGAGTAGGAAGACAGAGGATTATGCGCGAACAATAACATGTAGCGTGGGCTGACCCGAGATTTATAAACTTGGGTCGAGCTGAATACAGATATTTGGCCGCGAGATCGACGCCGCGGCCAGGACTGGTCAGCCCGCACCATTCCGCTTTGGCGGAGTGTTGCGGGCTTTTTCGTTGACTTGCGGCAACGAAGTAGCTCCGGGAGGGGCATCTTCGCTGGATTGCAGGTGTGGTGAGACGTGTAGGGTGTGTAGCACACAATAACCTAAAGGAGCGAAAAATGAGCACAGTGGTTAGCAGTAGTCGCCCGAGGCGGCAAGCGGTTGCAGCAAGGCTACTACCTTCGACAGTTTCCGTGCGGGAAGACGAGTTCGTGTGGAATGAGGATGGCTACCCATCCAAGAATTTCGCTGCACTTGGCAAGAGGCTTGCCGCTTCCGGCGATCTCTTCGCCAATGCGTGCGATGGAAATGGACTACTACTGGTGCTTCCCGACGGTAAGCACCGGAAGTTGACCAAGGGAGCCGAACTTGCACCGATCATCGTGGATCGTGTGCCCGTGCGGGTCATCAAAAACGGAAAACCAAAGGGGGGCAAAATCGATCACACGCACTTGAACGCCATGCTACGCAGCAAGGTCTTTCTTGACCAGTTCATGCCCGTCGATGAGATCATCAGCACGCCCCTTTACCTGCCCGATTTCAGCCTGGCCAGACCCGGCTATAACGACGGCGGACCAGGATTCCGTATTCTATATGTTGGGCCTGAGGCGGATGTCTCTGACTCTTTGGCGACCGTCAACAGTTTTCTCGACGTGATGGAATTTGAAACGAATGCCGACCGGACAAACACTGTGGCGGCGGCGTTGACGGTGGCTCTGCGTAATCATTGGCCGGGCGGCAAGCCGATTATCCTTGCGACTGCCACCAAAAGCCATGCTGGCAAGGACACCGTGATTTCCTTTGCTGCCGGGGTCGCTGGGTTGGTGTCGATCTCCTACCAAGCTACTAACTGGGCGTTCGAGCGGAGCTTCGTCGGGGCCGTCAAAACCGCACCTGATGCAGCAGTAATAGTCGTGGAGAATGCACGACTGGACAGAAAAGAGCGATTCATCGCTTCCGCTTTTCTTGAGAGATTCGCGACCGACCCGGAACCTATGCTGTTCTCGACCGGAACGGGAGAGCCAATTCGGATCAAAAACAATCTCGTCCTTGGCATTACCACGAACTATGGGACGGTTAGCGAGGACCTCTTGAACAGAAGCCTGCACATCCACTTACATCCCATTGGCGATGTTGCGAGTCGCAGATCACCGATCGGCAACCCAAAGCTGGAGTTTCTGCCCGCCTGCCGTAAACAGATCGCCGCCGAGATTCGCGGCATGATCGAACGCTGGAAGGCTGCTGGGCAGCCGCTTGATGACGATGCCCGGCACCCGTTCAGCATCTGGGCGAAGGTCATCGGGGGCATCTTGAAGGTCAACGGCTTCACCGACTTTCTTGGTAATTATGGGACTCGGCGGGTATACGACGACCCAATACGCCACGCATTGGGCCTGGCAGGCGCACACAAGCCAGAAAAGTGGCTACGTCCCGCCGAGTGGGCGACGGTGGCTGGTGAAGCCGGAGTGACAAAGATCCTAATCCCCGAACGTGATCGGGAAAACGATATTAGCCGTGCACGGGCAATGGGCGTCTTGCTGAGTGCCCACATCGAGGAGACATTCAGTGTGGAGGGCGAATCCCGTGTGTTGAGCCTGCGGCTGGAGCGCTCCCGCCACCGGCGATCAGGCAGTGAGGCAAAGATGTACTACCGTTTTGTGGAGGTCGCAAGCGAGGACCTGCCTCATGCCTCATGACGAGCATCAAGGGATACACGCCTTCCCGGAGGCCACCGAGAAAGGTGTTGGTCAATCATGAAAAAGAACACACCTCGCAAGGCAGTACCGGCTGATACCCCAATCCGCTCTCGGTACCAGATATTCCCTCCCCTCGCTCCTGCCGAGTACGCCTCGCTCAAATGGTCTATCGCAGAGCGAGGCGTGGACATACCAACTATCGTTGATGCCGAGGGCAACATCATCGACGGCTGGCACCGGGAGAGAGCCTGTTGCGAACTTCGCATCCAATGCCCGCGAGAGGTGAGGGAGTTCGCATCAGAGGCCGAGAAGTTCGAATTGGCACTGACGGCCAATTGCAAGCGCCGCCAACTTAATCGTAAGCAGAAGAGGAAGCTGATCGAAAGTTATCTGAAGGTTGATCCCGCAATCTCAGACAACACCCTTGCCGAGACAATCGGTGGCATCTCAAAAAACACGATCACGCAAGTGCGGCATCGGCTGGAGAGAACTCGTCAAATAGACAAGTTGACTGAGTTCCGGGGGAAAGACGGCAAGACCCGTCCCAGGAAATACAAGCGAATCATCGCCAACAATTCGCGAGAACTGACAGTTGCCCAGGTGACGATCCGCCAACTTCCTGATTCCTGCGACGGTAAAATCCTGGACCTGACTACAGCTAGTCGCCGGGCCAAGAGGAACGTAAAGCGAGAACAATTGGCCGGAAAAGTCATCGTGCCAACTGAGGATGAAGACATCCGGCTTTACCACTGCCGGTTTCAAGATCTGGAGAAGCGAGCAGGGATTAAACCGGACACCGCCGCGGCCCTCTTGACCGACATTCCGTATGGAAAAGCTTTTCTGAACCAAGTCGAGGAACTCTCCGCATTTGCCGCAAGAGTCTTACGGAAGGGCGGGCTGTTTATCGCCCACATGGGAGTGGCCTACCTCGATGAAAAGTTCCATCTCTTGAGCCGCCACCTCACCTATCAATGGACGATTGCGTCATCTTGGGGTGGCGACAGCAATATCTACTATCCCTTGAACGCCATAAACAAGTGGAAGCCAATCGTTGTCTACTCCAAGGGACCACCAAAGCCGCTCGGACGCTGGCCCGATGTAATAACCGCGCGGTCCAAGGAAAAGGGTTTGCACGACTGGCAACAACCGCTGGCAGAAGCCGAGACTCTACTACGTTACTTCACCGAACCGGGCGATCTAATAATCGACACCTGCGGAGGAAGCTTTACCACTGCTCCCGCTTGCCGGAATATGGGACGCCGGTTCATTGGCTGCGACATCGACGAACAGTGCGTCCTCAAAGGATTGAAGCGACTTGCCGATACGCCGGTCGGTATAGCGTTCGCTGGAGAAGCTACTTTCGTCGGCGGCGAAGGGGAAGACAACTGCTACGAAGATGCGCCGGAGTATGACGACATTGTTGTCGCGCTTGGAATGGATGGGGAGGAGGAGGACGACGAATGGGACGAAGAAGAGGACGAGGACAACCAACAGCCCGAAAGTGAGGTGTATCAATGAGCGTCGAATTCTACGCGTTTGAGCGCGATGTGATCGAATGGGACGATATCAAGAGGATTGTCCCCGATGAAGCAGCCGCCTTTGAGGAGAAACTACCGGCGGCGGAAATGGATATGGAGGACTTCTGTCGAGGGATGTGTTTAGATGACTGGGACACCGACGGCGACGAGTCGGAGGAGACTGTCGAAGCTGTCATAGACGCATGGAACAAACTAGAGGAGGCATTTACGAGGGCAACGACCATCGAGGGTGCGGGATTAGAACTGGAAGTTGAATACCACGACCCTGACTACGACGAACACCCCGTTGGCTTCTTCTCGGTCGAAGGAGTCCGGCAGCTTACGCCGGCGGGTGCAAGGTATGAAGATGTCATCCAACGAAGACAATTTACCGGAATTGGGTGACGAAACCATGAAAGATTTACCAGGACAGAGACTATTCAGTTTCGTAGAGCGAAAGAAAGGGATCGCCATGAGTAAAGAGACAACCAAGCTAATGCGAGTGATTTTGATGCGGAAGTTGGAAGCTCGGCCAATCGTCGAGTATCCGTCCAGTATGACGGAGGAGGAGGTGTTGCAGATCATATACCGTCTGACCGACTACTACCCCCACGCTGACGCACTGGACGACGATGAAGCGACGGAAGCTCTCGAAGAGGGCGGCCCAGACCTACGAATTGTTGGAGATAAGCTCGATATTCTCAACCCCAATTGGGATTACTAGGGAACGACTAACAGTTTTTAGAAGGAGAAAAGGTATGTCCATGACCAGACGTGTCATAGTGGCAGAGTTGAGCCGCGAGATTGGTCCGCCGATGTTTTGGGGAGTGCTCACGCTTCCGGACGGCATGACCGGCGACGATATTCCTCGGTTGTATTACCAGTGGCGAAAGCTTCAAGACCTTGAGAATACCGAGCTTGACTTTCCCGATTGGCTTATACGGACTATGGGATTCGGCGAAGAAACCGCAGGCTTCTGCTGGTTAGACCCGTCGCGAGCAGAGTGACATGTTGCTGCACAATAACCAATCAAGAAAAGGTGACACGATGGCAAAACGCAAGAAGACAATCGGTGTGTACGTGCGGTGGGGATGCACCTTGGAGCAATACCCAACGCCGCAGGACGCGGATTATTACGAGTTCGATACACAGGCCGAGTTAAACGCTTTTCTGCTGGGGGCGAATGAAGCAGAAGGATGGGATGGCTTCGAGACGCTGACCCCTGAAGAGATGGCGAGGCAGCCAGCCGATTGGGGCGACGAAGACGAACCGCACCGATGAGCATGAAAAGGAAAACCAACATGACCAAGCGACTGAACAGAGCGGCCTGGTGTCGCCCGCCGCCCGGCGGCGGGCGACACTTGTTCCCCGTATTTCTCATCGCTCATCCCGCACCTGTCGTGCGGGATGAGCAAAACCAAACAAAACCAAAAAAGGAAAAAACCATGACCGACGACGTTAAACAGGCAGCGATTGACTTGAAAAGTGACCAAGCAATCAATGAAAAGACGCGACGTGCTGGCGAGGTACGCAGGAATGGACTTTGCCCCTGTGGCAGCGGGATTAAGTTCAAAAAGTGCTGCTTTCGCCGGAAGAACGAAGATAGAGCGGCAAACGCTAAGCAACCAGCGGAGATGAACAGAAATGATTGCTACGCAACTCCACGCTGGCTCGCTCAGCAATTGGTCGAGGAGTATGGCATTACCATCGACGCGTGTGCCGACCAACAAAGTGCAGTCGTGCCCCGATACTGGGGGCCGGAACAGGATGGGCTGCTACAGCCTTGGGAGGGCGAAACGCCATTCTTCAACCCGTCGTTTGATAACAACGGACCATGGGTCCGCAAGGCTTACAACGAGATGAAGCTACATGGCGTCACCTCGGTCGGCCTACTGCCAAACCGTAAAGACCAGCACTGGTTCCGGTTTGCCATGGAGAACGCCCAGATGCGACTGATCCAGGCTGGGCATCTGTTCTTTCAGGGCTTTGGCAAGCAGGCCGGGTTGGTCGCGAGGATCGATCCGGTAATATTCATCTTCGGTCCAGGCCACCCAGGATACACTACCGGGCCGCTTATCGTGCCACCCTTCAAGTCCGACACGGCCAAATACAAGGTGTCGGGAATCCGCATGTTCACCACGGCCATCAACAAACCCGATGGGGCGTTGATTGTGCGACACTATGACGAACTGCTTCCGTACCTTGGTGCGTTTGCGAGGGGCTACATCAACTTCTTGGTGATCCTCGGATGGCCGGGTCTCGCGAAGTCCACACTCATTCGATCCCAAATGCCGGAAGCCGCTTGTTGGATCACCGGCAATATCTCCGCAATCAAAGCCTATGCATTATTGTATAAGGCCATTGACGCGGCGATTGTCATGGACGACGTAGAGTCCTTCTTGGGGAAAGCAGGCGCGCGGGAGTTGCTAAAACAACTCTGCGAGAGTGAGTTCATCAAGACCCTGACATGGGAGACGGATGCGGCGATGTTGAAGAGCCAGAAGATCCCCAACGAGTTCCAGACAGCGAGTAAGTTGTGCTTCATCGCGAATAACTGGGCAAAACTGAGCGGCAGCGTGATGGCCCTGGAAGACCGGGCGGTGGTTATCAGCTTCGAGCCAAGTGCGGCAGAGGTCCATGAACAGATCCGCAAAGAGGGATGGTTCAAGGACCGGGATGTGTTCGACTTCATCGGCCAACACCTCCACCTGATTATGAAGCCTAGCATGAGGCTGTACGTCAAGGCGAAGGAAATCAAGGATGCTCGCCATGGGGTCGGTTCAGCGTCCCTGTGTTGGGAGAGTTGGCTGTATCGGCAGTGGCTGGCGGATGAAGCGATGTTTCGCGTGGCGATGCTCCTGACCGACGACACCTTCCCCAGCAATCGTGAGAGAGCGGAGGAGTTCGTCCGGCAGGGCTGGGGTGCAAGATCGACCTTCTACGCACGCGTGAAGGAGTTACGCCAGCATCCTGGTGAGGTGGTCCGGCAGTCCGACACTTTGGAGACCACGCACCCGCTGGGCGTCCCGGCGAAACCAGTCGAGAAGTCCAGCAGTGTAGACAGTCCACACCTGAAGGCCGCCGTAGCGAAGCCGGTGAAAGCGCTTCCTGCGAAGGAAGCCAAGTCCGCGAAACGGCGTCCGCAGCAGAAGGCGAAGAAGGACAAATAGCTGGGGATGCGTTCCAGCAGGGTGGTCCGCCAGTCCAGAGGTTCCGGGCTTGTGCCTGCCGAGACCCGTCCCGAGCAGAGTGACATGGTGTTGCCCAATCCATCCACCAAGTGAACCAAACACTTTTACTGCGTCCCAATGGGGCCTTCAGAACCATCAACAAGAAGGAGTAGGAAATGAGCACGAAGATCGACGGCGTGCAGTTCGTCTGCCCGCATTGCGGCTGCGAGAGTCTCGAAATGAGCGAGCACGGCAACACCTCGATCTACGCCGTGGGTGATGTCACGATGGACGGCTATTGCGGCGACTGGGACACCGGCGAGCCGATCCGCACCGACGGGGACGATCTCGACCGGTGTGTGCAGTGCGCGGAGTGCCGCCACTTTTTCGACTATGAGGAACTGGAGCGGCTGGTCGGCAGGCAACAAGGCGACGACGACCCTAACCACGAGGAGGACTAGACAGAACGACGGGGAAAGACAATACGGTGTCTATGCAGATGAAGGTAAACAAGCATTGTCGCTGCCCAAGAATATTTCCAGAATCTTTCCATTTTCTTCGCAGAAATGGAAACGACTTTACTACTATATCGTAGAAGGAGGTCAAATGGAAAGACTGTATGATTTCCCTGCGGCAGTAAGGCTCATCGGACCAGTGCGGCAGGGCAAGACGGAGCAAGAGACAAAACGGATGAGCTATTACGCCATTCGGTATGCGGTGAAATATAAGCGGCTGGTCGAACCACGAGAATATGGAAAGGCCATGTTGTTCACGGAAGGGCAAATCAGGGAACTGAAGCGGCACTTTCAAGGAGGCGACGGAAGGAGGGGAGATGGCAAGTACTGATTATTGCACACTGACGAACCTGGCCACGATGTTCGTCGGACAGACCAGAAACACGGTCGGAAAAGCGCTCAAGGAATTGGAACTGCGGTCGCCCAACGGCAAGCCTACGTTCTGGGCGCATAGCATGAGGCTTGTGGAGTCCACGGAGGGGCCACAGCCCTGGATTAAGGTTTGGCTGTGGCACAAGGAACGGACGTTACCGTTCCTTGAGAGATTCGGGATGAAAAGGAAGGAACAGGATGGATAAGACCTTCACCTTCCGGCTCGTCGCCACGACCGGATGCGAAATCCTCCAGGACAACAATGTAGTCGCATGGACGATTGACGAAATATGGGCGGCGAGGATCGTGGCCGCCTTGTCGAACGAAGAGCAAGTTGAATGACAGCACCCCTGCCGCCAATGGCGGCAGGGGTGCCTGACCCATAAGGATACCAATGAACAATCCTATTATAGTATGGGCGGAACAAAATCTCGCCCCGGAAACGCTGGAAAATCTGCACCGTCGCCATGACGACGAGGAACTGGCAGTCCTCATGGAGCAGATCGTGCCGCTGCCCGTCCTCTACGCCGACGAGTTCCAGCGATACTACGACTTGTTCATCAAGTACTTCCCCAAAACGCCCTGCCACGTCAAACGGCAGTACGACCAGGGTTTCCTCTGCATCAAAGGGAGGAAGAAGAACGGAGAGCAGTACAACTTGGGCTGTTATCCCGATCTCGTCGCTAAAATGCTCGATCACGAGCGGTGGAAAACGATCCACCCCGACAAGCCGCATCAGGAAGGCTGTTGGATTGCCCTGCGTGAACCCCGCAAGTCAAGAATGAATGTAATTGATTTTGATAATAAACACCATCTGCTGGGTTACTATCGCCGGGGATTGGTCGAGCAAGGTTCGCCACTACGGCCCTTGATGACCATGCCCCTGGATCATTTTAAGTCCATCAAGCGGATTTATGATGAATTTCCCCACCGCATCTGGTGTGTGTCGTCCGCCACCCTCGGTCTGCATGTCTGGGAAATCCGACCTCAACTCCAAGGCTTATTAACCATCCAAATCAACACCAAGACACGGTTGCGGAAGATCGGCCTGGGCAACACGGAGGTCCATCCGATGCCGGGACGTGCTTTCCGCCGTCCCTTTGGGGAGGATTATTATACGATCACCAACAACGGTCTGCTGGGCAACTGGATTGAACAACTGAACTTCTTTGAACATTGCCATACGCCCACCTTCGAGAACATCTTTAATGTCCTGCGGTCGCTCCTCAGCCAAGAACTTGGTCATTACCAGCACTATTCCGGGCACTGTGAGGTGCGACGGATCGCCTTCAAGGACGTTTTGCGATTGGAAGGCGACCTCAAACAACTTGACGAATGGGCCGGACAAGGTTTTCCCGATGTGCCTCCGGTTGCCGAACCAATTATTATCGATCTGTCATCCGAGTTGGAAAGGACGCATCCCGCCCCTGCGGGGCGGGATGCCTTGGTCTCTTGTGAGATCGACATGACCAAGGTTTGCAATGGGGAATGGATACAGCACTGCGAACTTTGGGCACGCCACGGACTTCCTTGCCACGATTCGGTCTTCCTCGTCTGCTCTCAACTCGCCAGGTGGCTTTATTATATTGAACTCCACCATCTCCCCCACGAGGAGCGACTCCAACGCATCATTGACTTATTAACCACCTACTGCAAGAAAAAGAACAATAGTTTTATCTCACGATGGGATGCGGGAATGAAGCGTGCTGTCATCGGCCATATCCAACGAGCCATTGACAGTGGAGTCAACCATGCCGATGACATCATGGTCTTTACTAAGATCAGGCAAAGGAGGGATAAGGGGCAATACAAGAGGGTCATCTATCTGGAGGTCTTGCTCCAGAGCGAGGCTGAGGATAGTCAGTACACTTCTTCTTCCTGTTGTGCTTATATATGTTGTAGTAGTACGGAAGCAAAACCAGAGGTTAATAACGTCCCTGTCCCAGCACATCCGGAGATCGAACACTTGCTCCAGGGTGAGGCTGAGGATAGTCAGTACACTCCTTCTTCCTGTTGTGCTTATATATGTTGTAGTAGTACGGAAGCAAAACCAGAGGTTAATAACGTCCCTGTCCCAGCACATCCGGAGATCGAGGAGAAGAGAAAGAAGGCTGAGGCGTGGCAATTCAAGCCCGACTACACACCCATCCCCGTGATCGAATCTGCCATCAGGGAGTTCTATCGGGATCATGGTTTGAGAACCTACCAAGTGACCATGCAGAAGTTAATAGCGTTAATAAACCATCTGGCCGCCCGTGGAGGTGAAGCCCGTCTCGGTGTCGAGTCCCTGGCGAAGATGGGTTTTTGTGGTTATGAATCCAGGAAGCACATCGAACGGTTGGAGCAGGCGGGTGTCATTGACACTTTTGACGATTACTGCCCGGCAGCAGGGAGAAGCAGACGGTTCAAGCTGACGAAGCGTGCGATGGCGGTCATTGCCGAGAGCCGAGCGGTGAAGACGGCGTGAGATCAATCCGTGTTAATAGTGGAGGTTTATTAACGAGGTCGGTGAGGGAGATCAGCCTCCACGACCCGTTAGGGTCGTGGAGGCGTGTTCGGTATCCGAACACACCGAGATGCCTATTTGGTTCGGGAGGTCGGTCAGGATATCGCTCCAAACCCACCAGGATCGCTTCTGTTAAATAGTTTTAATTCGTTTGAGGTTTGGGTCGGCGGGATTATATCCATTTAATTGCAAATCATTGTGGGCGTTTGGGTGGGATGGTGGTGTTCACCGCGATGATGGGCAGTGGAGGACCGAACAGAATCGCAGTGGAGGAATGCACCTCACGCCCGTAAGGGCGTGAGGTGCAGGTCTCTCTGCCCCAAGCTGTCATCACCAAATCGGAAAGGCGACTTGGAATTTTGGCGGTGTTCGATGATGGGCAGGGGAGGAAGGCACGCCCTCGCCGCTTTGCGGCGAGGGCGTGCTGTCTCTCTGAACCAAGCTGTCAAGGCTGGCTCAGGAGTGTCGCCGCCATTACCGCAGATACCTGTCGGGCAGAAAGTAATGCGGTTCTAACCTCGGCATATTGAAGAGCAAGATTTCCGAGTGGACTTTTACCGAACCAAAAGCATCGTGTGGCAGCGTGATGATGCTGGTGATCGGCGGGCAATGATCCCGTAACCAACGCCACCGGGACGATTTGCTGGTTTGATCGAGCCGCATCGCCATCGGCGTGAACATCACGATGGGTGTTTTCGGCGGCACCACCTTCACGATCCGTTCAAGAAACACTTGCGGCAGGAATCGGGTCTCTCCATTCGTGCTGTTGAAGGGAGGATTGCAGAGGACCATATCACAGTTGATGCGCGCGGGAGAACGAAAGAAGTCCCGACCTTTGCTGATCTCGTAGGCGATGACCTTCACGTTTTTCCAAGGTTTCGTCAAAGCCCCAGCACCAGCCGAAGGGTCGAGAATGCTTTTCACCTTGTACTTGGGAGCGATCAGGTCATAGAGGAATCGGCAGATTCCTGACGGCGTGGCGATGGTGTTTGGTCGGGGATTGGCGGCAGTCCCGCCATTGAAAACGAAGGTAGAGTAGGCGATCTTCGATGCCGGTTGTAGCCTGCCATCAGAACCCTCTCTGGTGGGGTGGTGGACAACTTGTCCACTGCTCTCCAACTCCCCCCGCACACTGCCAACGGTAACGTGGCTCACGCCAAGCATCTTGGCGATGCGGCGATTCGTCCATCCTGGCGTTTCCTCCAGTTGGTCGGCAATAATCTGCCGCTTCTGTTCGGTGTTCAGTTGACGGCGTGCTAAGTTCAATGCACGGGCCAATGTCCGCTTCTCTTCTTCTTCCAGATTCGGCAGCACGATCTCGGGACACTCATAACCAAACTCGTTGGCGAATTGCTTTCGATAATTCCCATCGACGATCCCCCTGGCTGACCCATCGCTATCGACGAAGATCGGCACCAAAACGCCGTTGACGCTGATATTGGCTCGAAGCCCCTCACGCTGATCGGGCGGCAGCGGCGGCAGTTTGACGATGGCGTGGTAACGAATCTTGGTCGGCTTCGTCTTCGTTCTCGGCATGAGGCATCCTCCTTGCTCGTGATTTTACTGCCTCCCATGCCGTTGTACAGTGAACACCGGATCGATGATGGCCGTGGAGGAAGGCACCAAGCCCGGGACTGTGGGCTGGATCGATGATAGAGGCACCCCATCGCCGCTTGGCGGCGATGGGGTGCTGGTCTTCCTGCCCCAAGCTGTCATCACCAACTCGAAGAGGCGAGTTGGAATCATGCCGGTGTTCACCGCCGACATGGTTGGATTGATGCCGTGGTCAGGTGGATTGGTCGCGGAAAGGCAACGGGCCGGATTGATGGTAGGCGGTGGAGGAGCGGCACTCGTGGCGGATCGGTAATGGGCCGTGGAGAAATGCACCATGCCCGTCACTGCGGACCAGATTGATGATGGAGGCACCCATCACCGCTTGGCGGCGATGACGATACGCTTGATCGCTGCTCCAATAACCACCCATGTGCCAGCCGAAGGGGCGTATCAATGGCAGAGTTGCTATACCACATTGCTCAAGCCGCCGAGAACCGATCCAAAGAAACCCGAAGCAAACGATCCATCCATTTGCGGGTGGCGCGTTGCGTTCAATGTGTGGCCACAATAGTCCCGGTCTATCCGCTCTTCCGTGTCCGATACCGCGTCCAGATGGCGTCCATCGCCTCGGTAGCACGCATACACAGCCTGATATCGACAAGTCGGGAAACCCTCGTGGCGGCAGGGTTGATATCGATGGTGGCCCATGGTAGGATAGCTAACTTCGGTAGGACAAATCATGCGAAGTTCCCATCGCCACGCACAGCGACTTGCAGCGAGGAATCCTTCTCGAATGAGGAATAAATCAATGTTTTGGGTTTGCTTTTGGTCGGTGCTGTTCGCTCTCGGTGCTGTTGGTCTTCCACTCTCGATATACTACAAGCAGAAAAGTGAGTCCGAGGAATCCACTGAGGACATCAAGACCCACCAGAAAACGCTCGCAGAGGACATTAGGTCGGAGGTACGGAAGCTGGGACTGAGTGACGATGAGCTTTGGAGGAAATATCCATTTGGTTACATCGTATATGGCGGCAGAGACCGGAGCCGAGTCGTCCTACCGCTGTTCAATCGTGGCGACATACATCCGGATGCAGACTGGAAAAGCACCACAATCACCTTAGATCCAGTAAAAAAGAGGTTCGATGTCACGATTGCGAAACCACTGTGGAAATCCCCCGACGGAAGTCTTGCCTTTTCTGGCGGTCCCAACGTCGGCGTTGCTGCCATCATACAACACGGTTCATATACCTTAGGCAAGCCCGTCTTAGCAAGCGTCATCTTCCCTCAACACCCTAATATATACCTTGAGGTAATAGACGATAAACCGAATCATCAAATATGTGTCATCGGCTTCAAGAACTTATCGCACGACGATCTACAGGCTGACGGTCAGCCTTACGGCGGCTCCCTGTGACATTTGGTCTCAAATCAATCGGGATGACATGTATGCAGACGGTGTTGAATCAGGTCAGTGCGGTGTTGGAGAGCGTGAGGGGGTAATATGCTAGGTCGATGAGAGGGGCACCCTGTCGCCTATGGCGACGGTGTGCAGCCGTGATCTCGCCCTTCGCCCCTTCCCCCGACAAATCGCCCTCAAGCCTACTGACCTGCCACCACCGCGTTACATCAGCGCTGTCGTTGTCGGGCGGCGGTGTCAGACCTATTCGCTATGGCGTCCTGCGGGGCGGCGATCAGAACCATCTGTTTCCCTCATGGTGCCGAGGGCTTGTTGTGGGCGCGTTGTTGACGGCGAAACGGAGGGGTGTTGCGAACTATTCGGCGGCGACCCGTGTCACCATCACCCACCTGGGGCAATTTTTCGAGGGGGTCTCTCCCCCTGTAGAGTTGATTTTGGAAAAAACATGGCGATTTCTTGCGTCTTTTCGCATTTCTGTTTAGTATCAAACCATTCGACTAGCCTGAGGAATGGTTGGCGATCAATCCCGAAGTGAGGCAGACTATGGACAGAAACTCACTAGAAAATGAGTATGATACTTTCTATAAGGTATCTCCTTATGAATGGGATAACGTAGACAGAAACATGTTTTGGGCGGATCTGGCCGCCTTGTTTCTGCCTCGCGAGACTGAGGTTCGTGTCTTGGATATTGGTTGCGGTGCAGGCAAGACGCTTGAGGTGTTCTCTAGGCGTTTTCCGGCTTGGAAGTTACATGGGCTGGATCTGTCGGGGGAGGCTCTCAAAATCACCCAGGCGCGTATTCCGAGTGCCTCCCTTAAAAAAGGGTTCGTGGGAGATGCGCTCTATCAGCACAAATTTGATTTCATTACAATTCTAGGTGTGCTTGAGCACATTGAGGACATAGAAAAGGGACTTGGCCAAATTGCTGCTCTTTTGGAGAAAAACGGGTTTCTTTGTATAGAAGTTCCAAACTGCTTGGGTTATGAGACTTCTGAAAAGCATGAAGGATTTCGGAGGCTTAACGCTGGAAGCAGGCAAGTCGAATGGCATTTGCTCAGATCCACGTGGGAGCGCCATATCCATAATGCAGGGTTCAACATCTATGCTGCCGTGACCGGTTTCAGGCAAAATATAGAATTTATCTGGATTGTTGGCCTTCGTCCATATTCATTTTCTCCTGATATTCTCCGTGAAATACGGAACATGGAGCATCGCTACTTAAAGCGTGCGCAGGCAGTGCCTCTGTCGCGCAGACTGAGAACGATAACTAGATGGCTTGTTGGAGAGAGGGTATATGAAACCATCAAGCGATTAGTTAAGGGTACACCGCCGAAAAATGGTTCTTGATAACCGGGGGCAATCTTCATCTCGCCCCTTCGCCCCTTTCGCCAGTGAATCACCTGTAGGCTTCCGACCTGACACCGCCACCCGGCATCGTCGCTCTGATTTTCAGCGGGTGGTCTCACATCCATTCACTATGGCGTCCTGCGGGTTGGCGATCAGCATCCGCACCTTGCTCGTAAAGCCGGTTCATCCGCTCGACGCAACGCATCGTAACTGATGAATTATACAAGAACCGTCCAACGCGGGCGGCTCTCTTTTTTCGGTCATAGCAGTCCACCCCACCCCGCCTCACACCAACGTCGAATAGGAAACCACCACATCTCGTTCGAAAAAAGTCGGCATGAAGCATAGATACTTGTGCTGAGCCATTCAGCGAAACTATCATCTGTCACAGCCGCCGCATCACTGCGGCGGCTGTGACTGTTTTCGGGACAACCACAGGAACGACAACAAACCCGAAAGAAATCCACCGCCCGTCCACTACATACCATGTGGACTTCAAAGACTTCCTCCTCATACTCGAACGGACGCTGGTCGATCCCGGCGTGGTCCAATCCTACGAACACGAGTTCCAAAGGCAACTTGATGCCCTCATCCAGAGGACGACTGATCCCGCTCTACGCAATACCTTCGCCTCGATGAAATCTTTTTCCTTTACGAACTATATCGTGGGAAGTCTCTTCCATCATGGCTGCATTCACCGTTACGATCCCGAAGAAGCATTGCAGTTCATCGCCATGAACATGTTGTCG
>Ga0181520_10003717_pt1 | contig 26484 bp, 21 predicted proteins | sample PEATcosm2014_Bin_29_FD_132451 | JGI IMG/M metagenome (GOLD analysis project Ga0181520, IMG submission 132451) | Peatland microbial communities from MTU Mesocosm Facility, Houghton, MI, USA - PEATcosm2014_Bin02_30_metaG | ecosystem: Environmental > Terrestrial > Soil > Wetlands > Peat | place...
GGTGGAGCGGGCCCATGGCATCATCGGCAACCTGCTCTCCTTTTCCAGCATTTCCGGGGATCGGCTGCAGCGGGTGGATGTCGGCAGGATGATCCAGAATATCCTCGCCCTGGAGCACAAGATCTTGCAGAGGTTGAAGATCACCGTCAGGTATGAGCGTTCGGAGCGGATCTTCCGGATCAATCCGGAGTCCTTGAAGCACATCCTGATCAACCTGATCTCCAATGCCATCGATGCCATGCCGGATGGCGGCACGCTGACCCTTGGCTGCGAATGCAAGGATCACGCCCTGCACCTCACGGTCGCAGATACCGGGGCCGGCATCAGCCCGCAGCACCTCGACAGCCTGTTCCACCCCTTTTTCACCACCAAACCGCCGGGGAAAGGCACCGGGTTGGGGCTTTATATCACCTACAACGAGGTTCAAAAAAGCGGCGGCGAAATCAAGGTGACCAGCGAGCTGGGGGCGGGCTCTACGTTCCAGGTGACCCTGCCGCTGGCCAAAGAGGAACAAGATGAAGCATAAGCACGATTTCCGGGTCCTGATCGTTGATGACGAGGTGGCGTATCAGGACGTCTACGAGATGCTGCTCAAGCGCAAAGGCCACAAGACCGACCGGGCCAGTTCCGGCGAGGAGGCGCTGGCCAAGCTGGCCCAGGGTGACTTCGATCTGGTGCTCACCGACCTGATCATGGGCGGCATGGATGGACTGGAATTGTTATCGGCGATCAAGAAACGCTACGACCAGGTCGAGGTGATCCTGATCACCGGCTTCGGCTCCATCGAAAGCGCCGTCACGGCCATGAAAATGGGCGCCTTCAGCTACTTCATCAAGAGCGCCGATCCGGACATCCTGCTGGGGGAGATCGCCAAATTGGCCGGGCTTGCCAACCTCACCGGACAGGACCAGGCCCGGACGCTGGCGGCGGGGCGCCCGTCCCCCTTCATGCTGCGCTCGGCCAATCCCCGGATGCTGAAAATCATGGCGATCCTCAACAAGGTCGCGGCCAGCAATGCGAGCGTGCTGATCGCCGGGGAATCGGGGACCGGCAAGGAGGTCTACGCCCATCATCTCCATGACCACGGTCCGTGCCGGAACGCCAAGTTCATCGCGGTGAACTGCCAGGCCCTGTCCCAGAGCCTCCTGGAATCGGAATTGTTCGGCCATGAGCGCGGCGCCTTCACCGGGGCAACCGAGCGGCGGATTGGCCGGTTCGAGGAGGCCAGCGGCGGGACGCTCTTCCTCGATGAAATCGGGGAAATGCCCACGGCGGTCCAGGTCAAGCTGTTGCGGGTGCTGGAGACGAAAACCATCGAGCGGCTGGGAAGCAACACCGCCCTGCCGATCAAGCTGAGATTGATATCCGCGACCAACAAGGATATTCCCGCGGCCATCCGGGCCGGAGACTTCCGGGAGGATCTGTTCTATCGGATCAACACGATCATTCTGGAAATTCCGCCGCTGCGGGAGCGCCACGAGGATATTCCGGCCCTGATCGGGTTCTTCATCGCCAAGTACCAGGCTGAATATGCCAAGGCGATCACGGGCATGGAACCGAAGCTGGAGGACTTCCTGAACCATTACCAGTACCCGGGCAACATCCGGGAACTGAAGAACGTGATCGAGCGGCTGGTGGTGCTGACCGAGGACGGGGTGCTCAGGGCCTCGGACCTGCCCAGCGCTTCCCTCGCAGAGCTGGCGCCGGAGGACTGCCTGGATCCGATCAAGCCGCTGCGCGACCTGAAAAAAGAAGTGGAAAAAAAGTACATCTCCAGCGTGCTTGGCAAGTTTGACGGCAACATCAGCGAATCGGCCCGGCATCTGAGCATCAGCCGGAGGCAGCTCTTCAACAAGGTGGTGGAGTACGGGTTGAAATTCTAACTGGCGCGCCGCACAGGTGGAACTTCTTTGCCATTCAGGAACTTAATTTCCATGTGGGCATCCGGTTGGAAATTCTAGATAGATTAAAGTAAATTATTAAAAATAAAGCTATTAATGGTGATATTGCCGATACTTTTATGCCCCTTTTTTACCATGGCATGTCCCTTGCCTGAGTGTTGGCAAGAAAGTGGGGGCAGCCTATGCAAACGAATGCCAAAAAGGGTGACTGGGTGCAGATCCACCAGATCGTCCTGAAACCGGAACAGCGGACCGGAAAGATTCCGGAAGAAACCCGGAAGGTGCCGCTGGAATTGTGGGTGAAGGGATTCCTGCAAAGCGACGCGCCGCTGGAGGCCAGCGTGGAGGTGGTCACCCTCACGGGCCGCAAGGCCACCGGCAGGCTGGTGGCCGTCAATCCAGCCTATGACTATGGCTTCGGCGATCGCTACGTGCCGGAGCTGCTGGCCATCGGCCTGCAGCTCCGCGCCATCCTGGAAGGAGGTGAAGTCCGATGAGCGCCGATAACAGTTACGCGGCGGTCATGGACCGCCTGCCGCAAATCATCCGCAATGCCACGGGCATCGATTACGCGGCCTATGAGACCGGCGGGCTGGCCTTCGACTACGAGCGGATGATGGCCAGCGTGGGCTACAGCCTGGAAGACATCATCCGCATCCAGCGCTCGGTGGGGGTGGGCCATACCCCATTGCTGGAACTGAAGAACATCAACGCCTTGATCCGGAAGATCGCCCCGGGCGGACTGGGCGCGCGGATTTTCATCAAGGATGAGCAGTGCAACCCATCGGGGAGCTTCAAGGACCGGCGCGCCGCCATGTCCGCCCACCAGGCCCGGAAGATGGGCTTCCGCGGCCTTGCCGCGGCCACCAGCGGCAACTACGGGGCCGCCGTGGCCTCCCAGGCGGCGATGCTCAACCTGAAGTGCATCATCGTCCAGGAATGTTTCGATTCGCGCAAGGTCGGCCAGCCGGAAATTCTGGAGAAGCAGCGCAAATGCGAATGCCTGGGCGCGGAGGTGATCCAGCTTACGGTTGGACCCGAGCTGTTCTACAGCTTCCTGCGCATCCTGGAGGAGACCGGGTATTTCAATGCCTCGCTCTACTCCACCTTCGGCATCGCCGGGGTGGAAACCCTGGGTTGGGAGATCGCCCAGCAGTGCACCGAACAGCTGGGCCGGTTCCCGGATTATGTGGTGGCCACCCAGGCGGGCGGCGGCAATCTCACCGGAACAGCCCGGGGCCTGCTCAAGGCGGGCTCCGGCCAGACCCGGGTGCTCGGGGCCAGCGTTGATTTGTCCGGCCTGCATATGGCTTCCGACCGGGATTTCAACCGCAAATCCTTCACCACCGGCCACACCGGCTTCGGCGTGCCCTATGCCACCGATCCCGACCATTCGGACGTGCCGCGCAGCGCGGCGCGCACCCTGCGCTACATGGACGACTACCTGCTGGTCAAGCAGGGCGAGGTCTTCTACACCACCGAGATGCTGGCCCAACTGGAAGGCATGGAACGCGGACCGGCGGGCAACACCTCCCTGGCGGCCGCCTTTGCCCTGGCCCAGACCTTGGACCAGGACCGGATCATCGTGGTCCAGGAAACCGAATACACCGGCGCCGGGAAGCATCCCCTGCCCCAGCTGGCCTTCGCCATGGCCAACGGGATCGAGGTGCGGCGTGGCGATCCCGAGGCGGAAGTGCCCGGGGCCAACATCATCCTGCCGGACCACCCGTCCCGCTTCCGGGCGCGTCACTACGATATGGCCGGCCTGAGGAAATCCTATATCCGCCATGCCCTGACGCGTCTCACCGGAGCCGTCACCGAGCCGGACATCGCCTTCCTGGCTGAAGAAACCAAAACCACCACGGCATTTGTGCGCGAATCCCTGGGTGAGCTTGGCGTCGCCGTCAAGCCGCTCGCCAGCGCTTCCAAAGGAGTGAACTAAATGGACAGTTCCAACCTCAAGAAACAGATCGGAAGGTTCCAGGCCACCTTCCTGGTGGTCGGGATCGTCATCGGCAGCGGGGTGTTCTTCAAGCCCTCGGCGGTGTTCCGCAATGCTGGCGCGCCGGGATTGGGTCTGCTGGCCTGGGTCGTGGGCTGCCTGCTGACCATCGCCGGCGCTTTGAGCATCGCCGAGATCGGCGCCGCCATCCCCAAGACCGGCGGGCTGTACGTCTACCTGAAGGAGCTGTTCGGCCGGCGTTCGGCCTTCCTGCTGGGCTGGGTCCAGGCGCTGATCTACTACCCGGGCATCTCCGCCGCCCTGGCGGTCATCCTGGCCACCCAGGCAACCCTGTTCCTGCCCATGGGGCCGGTGCAGCAGAAGCTGTTCGCGGTGGCCGTGCTGCTCTTCCTCATGGCCATCAACCTGATCTCCACCCGCTTCACCACCCAGTTCGCCACCCTGTTCAACGTGGCCAAGCTGGTGCCGATCTTCATCATCATCATCTGCGGCCTGGCCATGGGCGGCGTCCACACCTTCACCCCGTTCGCCGCCGTCACCAGCAGCGCTTCCGGATTCGGCGCCGCCCTGCTGGGCGTGCTGTTCGCCTATGAAGGCTGGATCGCCGTCACCACCATGTCCGGTGAGCTGAAGAACCCCGTCAAGGATCTGCCCAAGGCCATCATCCTCGGACTGGTCATCGTCACCATTGCCTACATCGGGGTCAACGTCGCGGTGCTCAACACCCTGCCGCTGAACCAGATCGCCGGTTCGAAAAAGGTCGCCGCGGACGCCTGCGTGCTGCTGTTCGGCAATGTCGGCGCGGGCTTGATCAGCATCGGCATCATGATCTCCATCACCGGCTGCCTCGCGGGCTTCCTGCTGTCCTCGGGCCGGGTCCCCTACGCCATGGCCCAGGACAACCTGGTTGTCGCCAAGAGCTTCTTCGGCAAGGTGGACGGGCGCTCCAGCTCCCCCACCAACGCCATCATTTTCGAAACGGTCCTGGCCTGCCTGTATGCCTTGACCGGCACCTTCGACACCCTGACCGACATGTCGGTCTTCGTCATGTGGATCTTCTTCATCCTAGGCATCGGCGGCGTGTTCGTCCTGCGCTCCAGGCGCAAGGACCTCATCAAGCCCGACGGTTACAAGGTTCCCCTCTACCCCCTGACCCCGATTTTCGGCATCCTCGGCGGGCTGTACGTGGTCATCAGCACCTTGACCGGCGGCGCGGCCAATGCCATCTATGGCCTGGTGGTGACCCTGCTGGGCTTCCCCGTCTACATGTACCTCGACCGGCAGAGCGGCATCAACCCGCAGACGCCTGTCATCCACCCCGGTGGCGCCGTCATCAAGTAGACGCCAGCCAACCTCGCCGCCGCCCGGTCACCCATGGGCGGCGGCCGGTTCATTCAGAGCCAGGGCGTTTCCGCCTGGCGCCGCTGTTCGAAGGCCTCGACCCGGTCGATGCCGCGCAGGGTCTGCTCGATCTCGTCCAGGCCCTCCAGCAGGATGCCGCGCGCCCAGGGGTCGGCGCGGAAGGGAAACTCCGCGGCGCCGGCGCGGATCCGCTGGGCGGTCAGGTCCACTTCCAGTTCGCCTGCGTGGGCTGCCAGGACGGCCAGGGCTTCCGGGTCCACCATGGCCGGGAGGATGCCGTTCTTCACCGCGTTGTTGGCGAAGATGTCGGCGAAGGACGGCGCCAGCACGGCGCGGATGCCGAAGTCGAGCAGCGCCCAGGGGGCGTGCTCGCGGCTGGAGCCGCAACCGAAATTGGCGCCGGCCAGCAGGATGCTGGCATGCCTGCCGGGTTCGCGGTTGAGCGCGAAGGCGGGGATTTCGCTGCCGTCCGCCCGGTAGCGCAGGTCGTGGAACAGGTGCCGGCCCAGCCCGCGGCGGTGGATGGTCTTGAGGAACTGCTTGGGGATGATGAGGTCGGTGTTGATGTTGTCCTGGAGCATGGCGGCGGCCAGGCCGGTGTGCACGGTGAAAGGCTGCATTCTGCGCTCCCTAGAGAAGTTCCCGAACGTCGGTGAGGCAGCCGCGCACCGCGGCGGCGGCGGCCATGGCCGGAGAGACCAGGTGGGTCCGCCCCAGCCTGCCCTGGCGGCCTTCGAAGTTCCGGTTGCTGGTGCTGGCGCAGCGTTCGCCCGGCTGCAGCTGGTCGTCGTTCATGCCCAGGCACATGGAGCATCCGGGTTCGCGCCATTCGCAGCCGGCGGCAAGGAACACGGCGTCCAGGCCCTCGGCTTCCGCCTGGGCCTTCACCAGGCCGCTGCCGGGCACCACCAGCGCCTTCACGCCACCCGCCACCCGCCGGCCCTTCAGCACTCCGGCCGCTTCGCGCAGGTCCTCGATCCGGCCGTTGGTGCAGGAGCCGATGAACACCACGTCCACGGGCACGCCCCGCATGACCTGGCCTTCGGCCAGGCCCATGTAGGCCAGGGCCTGCTGCAGCGCGGCCACCGCTTCCGGGCCGGCCGCTTCGCTCAAGCGCGGGGCGCGGCCGGTGATGGGCACCACGGCTTCGGGGTTGGTGCCCCAGGTCACCTGCGGTTCCAGCCGGTCCACCTCGATGAGCAGGTCCCGGTCGAAGACGGCGCTGGGGTCGCTGGCCAGGCCGCGCCAAGCCGCAACGGCGGCGTCCCACCGGGCGCCGGCGGGGACCATGGGGCGGCCCTTCAGGTAGGCGAAGGTGACCTCGTCGGGCGCCACCAGGCCGGTGCGGGCGCCGGCTTCGATGGCCATGTTGCACAAGGTCATCCGGGCCTCCATGGTCATGGCGCGCACGGCGCTGCCGGCGAACTCCAGGGCGCAGCCGGTGCCGCCGGCCGTGCCGATCCGGCCGATGATGTGCAGGATCAGGTCCTTGGCCCCAACCCCCTTGGGCAGCACGCCTTCGCAGCGGATGCGGAAGTTGCGGGCCCGCTTCTGCACCAGGGTCTGGGTGGCCAGGACGTGCTCCACCTCGCTGGTGCCGATGCCGAAGGCCAGCGCGCCGAAGGCGCCGTGGGTGCTGGTGTGGCTGTCGCCGCAGACGAGGGTGGCGCCGGGCAGGGTGAAGCCCTGTTCCGGGCCGATGATGTGGACGATGCCCTGGCGCGGGTCGAGCAGGGGGATGTAGGGCACCCGGAAGGCCGGGTCCTGACAGTTCTGCTCCAGGGTCTCCACCTGCAGGCGGCTGGTGGGGTCCTTGATGCCGGCACGGCGATCGCGGGTGGAGACGTTGTGGTCCACCACCGCCAGGGCCAGCCCGGGCCGGCGCACGCCGCGCCCGGCCAGGGCCAGGCCTTCGAAGGCCTGGGGGCTGGTCACCTCGTGCACCAGGTGGCGGTCGATGTAGAGCAGCGCGGCGCCGCCCTCCCGGCTTTCCACCACGTGGCTGTCCCACAGCTTGTCGTACAGGGTGCGCGCGCTCATGCCGGTTCTCCGCAGTATTCATGGGCAAAACTCTGGCGGATCGCCTCGCCCATGCCCCGGGTGCCCACCCGGGCCGGCTGGCAGGCCAGATCGGACGTGCCGAAACCGTGGGTCAGGGCGGCGGCGACGGCCGCGTCCAGGGCGTCGGCCTCCGCGGCCAGGCCCAGGCTGTGGCGCAGCAGCAGGGCCGCGCTGCCGATGGCGCCCACCGGGTTGGCCAGGTCGCGCCCGGCCAGGTCCGGGGCCGAGCCGTGCACCGGTTCGTAGAGGCCGACCGGACCGCCCAGGCTGGCGCTGGGCAGCATGCCCAGGCTGCCGGTGAGGGCCCCGGCCTCATCGCTGAGGATGTCGCCGAACAGGTTGTCGGTGAGCACCACGTCGAAGCTGCTGGGCCGGGTGACCAGGGCCATGGCGCAGGCGTCCACGTAGAGGTGGTCCAGGGTCACGTCGGGATAGTCCGCGGCCACCTGGGTCACCACCCGGCGCCAGAGCTGGCTGGATTCCAGCACATTGGCCTTGTCCACGCTGGTGACCTTGCGCCGCCGGCGCCGGGCCAGGTCGAAGGCGAACCGGGCGATGCGCTCCACTTCGAACCGGCTGTAGCCGAGGGTGTTCACCCCGCGCTCGGCGTCCAGGCTGCGCGGCTCGCCGAAGTACAGGCCGCCGGCCAGCTCCCGCACGAACACCAGGTCGGTGCCGCGCACCACCTCCTCCTTCAGGGGCGAGGAGCTGGCCAGGGCCGGGTGCAGCCTGGCCGGACGCAGGTTGGCGTAGGCGCCCAGGCCCTGGCGCAGGGCCAGCAGGCCGCTTTCCGGCTTGAGGCCGGCGGGCTGCTTGTCGTGCCGGGGATCGCCCACCGCGCCCAGCAGCACCGCGTCGGAGGCCAGGCAGGCCGCCAGGGTGGACGGGGGCAGCGGCACGCCGAAGGCATCCAGGGCGTAGCCGCCCACCGGGTGGCTTTCGAAGGCGAATTCGTGGCCGTGGGCCCGGGCGACCTGGCCCAGGCAGGCGACGGCTTCCCGGATCACTTCCGGCCCGATGCCGTCACCGGGCAGCACTGCGATGCGTGCGCGCATGATCGCTCCTTGCTTATGGCTTATGCGTTGACGATGGGCTCGGCGGCGCGGACCCGCTGGATCACCTTGTTGACGGCCTTGAGGTAGGCCAGCGCGCTGCTGCCGACGATGTCGGTGCTGGCAGCCCGGCCGGAGAAGGTGCCTTCGGGGAACTTGACCCGCAGGAACACTTCGCCCAGGGCGTCGGCGCCGCCGGTGACCGAGGCCAGCCGGAAGTCCAGCAGTTGGCCCTGGAACCCGGTGATCCGGTCGATGGCCTCGAACACGGCGTTCACGGGGCCGTCGCCCGAGGCGGTCTCGGTGATCTCCTTTTCGCCGTCGAACAGGATCACCAGGGCGGTGGCGACCGAATGGGTGCCGGCCGTGGCCTGGACCGCCCGCAGCTGGTAGGTGTCGGCGCCGTCGCTGAGGCCGTCGTTGACCAGGGCCACCAGGTCCTCGTCGAAGATCTCCTTCTTCTGGTCGGCCAGCCGGGTGAACAGGAGGTAGGCCTGGGCCAGCCTTTCCGGTTCCAGCTCGAAGCCCAGCTCGCGGAAGCGCTGGTCCAGGGCGTGGCGCCCGCTGTGCTTGCCCAGCACCAGGCTGGAGGTCTTCACGCCCACGCTTTCGGGGGTCATGATCTCGTAGGTGGTGGGGCTGGCCATGACCCCGTGCTGGTGGATGCCGGCCTCATGGGCGAAGGCGTTCTTGCCGACCACGGCCTTGTTCGGCTGCACCGCCACGCCGGTGATGTTGCAGAGCAGCTGGCTGGTGCGGAACAGCTCCGGGGTGAGCACGCGGGAATCGAAGGCCAGCCGGTCGCGCCGCACCCGCAGCGCCATGACCAGCTCCTCCAGGGAGGCGTTGCCGGCCCGTTCGCCGATGCCGTTGATGGTGCACTCCACCTGGCGCGCCCCGGCCTCGATGGCGGCCAGGCTGTTGGCCACCGCCAGGCCCAGGTCGTTGTGGCAGTGCACGCTGAGCACCGCCTGCGCCAGCGCCGGCACCCGCTGGCGCAGGGTGCGCAGGATCTCCTGGTACTCCCCGGGCACGGTGTAGCCGACCGTGTCGGGGATGTTGATCACCGTGGCGCCCTCTTCCAGGGCCACCGCCACGACCTCGCAAAGGAAGTCCAGATCGCTGCGGGTGGCGTCCTCGGCGCTGAATTCCACATCTCCGGTGTGGCCCTTGGCCCGCCGCACGGCCTCCCGCGCCATCACCAGGACCTCGTCCCGGCGCTTCTGCAGCTTGAACTTCATGTGGATGTCGGAGGTGGCGAGGAAGGTGTGGAGGCGCGGATGGGCGGCATCCTTGACCGCCTCCCAGGCCCGGTCGATGTCCACCGGGAGGCTGCGGCAGAGGGCGGCGATCACCGGGCCGCGCACGTCCCGGGCCACCATCTGCACCGCGGCGAAATCATCCAGGCTGGCCACCGGGAACCCCGCCTCGATGACGTCCACCTTGAGCGCCGCCAGCTGGTGGGCGAACCGCAGCTTCTCCCGGGGCTGCATGGTGCAGCCGGGGCTCTGTTCGCCGTCACGGAGGGTGGTGTCGAAGATGGAGATGAATTCCGGGTCTCGCTGCATGGTGCCGGGTCCTCTCTGGGTTGAATCTCCAGTGGGCCTTGCCCGCAGCGGACTGTCCATGCCTATTGCCTTTTTTTAGGCCCCCATAAGCGGATTCAATGGCTTGGCGGAACCCGCCTCATCCGCATCAAACGTACGCCTGCACCTGGTCGCGCCCCGAGGACTTGGCCAGGTAGAGCGCCTGGTCCGCCCTCAGCAGCAGTTCGCCCGGGGTCGCGCAGGCCTCCGGGATCTGGGAGGCGATGCCCATGCTGACCGTGACGTGGGGCCCCACCGCGGAATCGCCGTGCACCAGCCGCAGGCCGTGCACCCGCTTGCGCATGCGCTCGGCGATCAGCCGCGCGCCGGCCAGGTCGGTGCCGGAAAGCACGGCCACGAACTCCTCGCCGCCGTAGCGGGACACCAGGTCGCTGGCGCGGTTGACCAGCTGCAGCGCCTGGGCGATCTGCTTCAGGCACTCGTCGCCGGCCAGGTGGCCGTGGCGGTCGTTGTAGGCCTTGAAGAAATCCACATCGATCATGATCAGGGTGATCCACTTCTTTTCCCGCCAGGCCCGGCGCCATTCCAGGTCGTAGAAGTGCTCGAAGTAGCGCCGGTTCGGAATGGCGGTGAGGCCGTCGTAGTTGGAGATGCGCTCCAGCTGCACGTTCACCGACTCGAGCTGGCGGGTGCGCTCCTGCAGGGCGGCGTTGGCCTGCAGCACCTGGCGCTGGCTCTGCAGGATTTCCTCCTGGGCCTGCTTGATGTCCGAGATGTCGCGGTAGATCGCGTAGCAGGCCACCCGCTCGCCCTTGATGACGATGGGCGAGGCGACCACGGAAACGTCGATGGGGCTGCCGTCCTTGCGCCGGCGCTTGGCCTCGATGGCGAAACGGGCGCCCGCCATCACCTCGCCGGTCATCCGGGTGCCATCCTCGCGGGTTTCGGGGCCCTGGATCAGGTCGTCGATGGCCTGGCCCAGGAGCTCCCCGGGCGCGTAGCCGAACATCCGGCAAAACTCGTTGTTGTGCAAGGTGATGTGGCCCTGGAGGTCGAGCATCACGATGCCCTCGGCGGCGGTCTCCACCAGCTGCTCCAGGTAGGCCTTCTCCATCTGCAGGGCTTCTTCCGCCTGCTTGCGGTCGGAAATGTCCCGGTAGAGGCCGTAGACGGCCACCTGCTGGTCGTGGGTGATGATCGGCACGCCGAGGATGGAAACCTGGATGAGCGAGCCGTCCTTGCGCCGGCGCACGCTCTCCCGGGCGATCTTCTGGCCGTGGGCCACGCAGTCGGTGATCGCCATGGCCTCCAGCAGGCCGGCCTCCGTGGCGATCAGGTCATCCACCAGGTGGCCGACCGCCTCCTGGCTCTCGTAGCCGAACAGGCGGGTGAACTCGGCGTTGATCCGGATGATCCGGCCGGTGTTGTTGGCGATGACGATCGCCTCGGGCACCTCGTTATATAGGTTCTCGAAGTACTCCTTGCCGAGGAATTTCGCCCCTCGCAACGGGGTTCTCTGGTGTTGGACGGTCAAGGGGAGCTCCCCAAACGGCTGGGCGACGGATAGCGCGGTTCGTCAATGCACTGTGATATGGAACGGATTATAGCGACAAACCGGCCGGCGCCATGCGCCTGATTTCATTCCGGCAGGGCCAGGATCGCCCCCCTGCTGGCACTGGTCACCAGGTGGGCGTAGCGGCCCAGCCAGCCCTTGGTGATCTTGGCGGCGGGGCGCACCCACTCCGCCTGCCGGCGGGCCAGTTCAGCGGGGTCCAGCAGCACGTCCAGGGTGCGGGCCGGGATATCGATGCGGATCCGGTCGCCGGCGCGCACCAGGCCGATGGGGCCGCCCTCCATGGCCTCGGGGCTGACGTGGCCGATGCACAGCCCGGCGGTGCCGCCGGAAAAGCGCCCGTCGGTGATCAGGGCCACCGACTTGCCCAGCCCCTGCCCCTTGATCATGGAGGTGGGCGAAAGCATCTCCGGCATGCCGGGACCGCCCTTGGGCCCTTCGTAGCGGATGATCACCACCTGGCCGGGCACCACCTGGCGCCGGGCCAGCGCGGCCAGGCACTCGTCCTGGCTTTCGAAGATCACCGCCGGGCCTTCGAACACATGGCAGCTGGGGTCCACCCCGGCGCTCTTGACGATGCTGCCCTGGGGGGCGATGTTGCCGAACAGCACGCAAAGCCCGCCGTCGGCGCTGAAGGGGTCTTCCAGGCTGCGGATGATGGCCGGGTCCTTGATCGACGCGCCTTCGAGGGTCTGGCCCAGGGTGCCGCCGGTGGCGGTCATGGCGTCCAGGTTCAGCAGGCCCGGCTTGCGCGCAAGCTCTTTCATGATGGCGCTGATGCCGCCGGCCCGGTCCACGTCCTGGATGTGCACGCTGGGCAGCGAGGGCGAGACCTTGCAGATGCAGGGGGTGGCGGCGGAGATCCGGTTCAGCCGTTCCAGCGGGAAGTCCAGGCCGGCTTCATGGGCGATCGCCAGGGCGTGCAGCACGGTGTTGGTGGAGCCGCCCATGGCCACGTCCAGGGCGAAGGCATTGTGCAGCGATTCCAGGGTCACCAGGTCCCGGGGCTTCAGGTCGCGGCGCAGCAGTTCCAGGACCTGCCGGGCGGCGGCCCGGGCCAGGTCCTGGCGCCGGGGATCCACGGCGGGGATGGTGCCGTTGCCGGGCAGCGCCAGGCCGATGGCCTCCAGCAGGCAGTTCATGGAGTTGGCGGTGAACATGCCTGAGCAGGAGCCGCAGGTGGGGCAGGCCGAGGCCTCCAGCTGGTCCAGCTGCGCCTCGGTCATCTCGCCGCTCTGCACCTTGCCCACGCCCTCGAACACGGTGATCAGGTCGCTGGACCCGCCGGCGGGGTTGCTGCCGGCCAGCATGGGGCCGCCGGTGACGAAGATGGCCGGCACGTTCACCCGCACGGCGCCCATGATCATGCCCGGGGTGATCTTGTCGCAGTTGGAGATGCAGATGAGGGCGTCGAAGCAGTGGGCCAGGGTCATGGTCTCCACCGCGTCGGCGATCAGTTCGCGCGAGGGCAGCGAGTAGCGCATGCCGAGATGGCCCATGGCGATGCCGTCGTCCACCGCGATGGTGTTGAACTCGAACGGCACCCCGCCGGCGTCCCGCACCGCCTGCTTCACCACCGCGGCGAAATCATGCAGGTGCATGTGGCCGGGCACGATGTCGGTGTAGGAGTTGGCGATGCCGATGAAAGGCTTGGAGAAGTCGCCGTCCTTGAGGCCGGCGGCCCGCAGCAGGCTGCGGTGTCCGGCGCGTTCGATGCCCTTCTTGACGGTGTCAGATCGCATGGGAGGCTCCTGAATGTCATCCTATCCCGGATCGTCGCCGGCCTTGCTCGGGGTGCCAATCGGCGAATCGACCTATTTGTTTTGCCTATCATCCGGGTTTCCGGTTGACAGGGTTGCGGCTGAGTCTTAAGAATGGACCCATGACGTTCCCGCACCAGACTTCCGCTTCCAGGGTTGGCCCAGCCAGCCGGGCCGCGCGGTTGTCGCTGCGTTCCTCTCTGCTGGTAGTCCTGGGCTTTGTGGCCATTATTATTGGCCACGGGGCGGGGGCGATTTAGGCAGAAGACCTGAACTTCCCACCGCCCCGCACCCCAAAGGTTGCGGGGCTTTTTTGTTAGTCCGGGCCGGCCAGGAACCCGCTCACCCTTCCAGCTCCCCATGAACCCCCACCCCATGACCTGAACCTTCAGGCCACAGGATCTCTGTATCGGAAAATCAATTGGAACAATCTGGCGCAACCATTCTTTGGGAATGCCTTCAGCGGGAGGGCGTGGAGGTGGTCTTCGGCTATCCCGGCGGGGCCATCCTGCCCGCCTACCACGCCCTGGCCCAGTCGAGCGTGCGCCACGTGCTGGCCCGGCACGAGCAGGGCGCGGCGCACATGGCGGACGGCTACGCCCGGGCCTCCGGCAAGGTCGGGGTGGTGATCTGCACCTCCGGCCCCGGCGCCACCAACCTGGTGACCGGGCTGGCCACAGCGATGATGGACTCGGTGCCGATGGTGGCCATCACCGGCCAGGTGTCATCATCGCTGCTCGGCTCGGACGCCTTCCAGGAAGTGGACGTCACCGGCGTGACCCTGCCCATCACCAAGCACAACTACCTGGTGCAGCGCCCGGAGCAGATCGCCCCGGCCATCCGCGAAGCCTTCGCCCTGGCTCAAAGCGGCCGGCCCGGCCCCGTGCTGGTGGACATCACCAAGGACGCCCAGCTGGCCAGCACGGAGCTGGACTGGGAGGCCGCAGTGCCCAGCCGGCACCTGCGCCACCTGCCGCCGGAAGTGCCCAAGGCCCAGCTGGACCAAGCCCTGGCCATGATCCGGGCCAGCCATCGGCCGATCATCCTGGCCGGGCACGGCGTCACCCTTTCGGGTGCCAGCGCGGCGCTGATTTGCTTCGCTGAAACGGCGCAGATCCCGGTGGCCTCCACGCTGCTGGGCCTGGGCAGCTTCCCGGCCGGGCACCCGCTGTTCCTGGGATTCATGGGCATGCACGGCTCGCCCTGGACCAACCTGGCCATCCAGGAGGCGGACCTGATCCTGGCCTTCGGCATGCGCTTCGACGACCGGGTGACCGGCGACCCGGCCACCTTCGCGCCCCACGCCACCAAGATCCACGTGGAGATCGACCGGGCCGAGGTGGGCAAGATCATCCAGGTGGACCTGGCCCTGCAGGGCGATCTGCGCAACGTCCTGGAACGGATGCTGCCGGATCTGGCCGCCGTCCCCTCCGGACCCTGGCTGGCCCGGCTGGAAACCCTGAAGGGCCCGCACAGCGACCTGACCACCGAGCCCTGGCCGCCGCTGCCCGCCGGTGCCGGCCTCGGTCCGATCGAGGTGCTGCGCACCCTGTACCAGGCGGCCCCGGAGGCGGTCTGGGTGACCGACGTGGGCCAGCACCAGATGTGGCAGGCCCAGGTCATGCGCCACGCCCTGCCGCGCACCCTGATCACCTCCGGCGGCCTGGGCACCATGGGGTTCGCCCTGCCCGCGGCGATCGGCGCCAAGCTGGCCCGGCCCGACGCGGAGGTCTGGGTGGTGGCCGGCGACGGCGGCATCCAGATGAATTCCCAGGAGTTCATGACCCTGGTCCAGGAAGGCCTGAAGATCAATGTGGCGGTGATCAACAACGGCACCCTGGGCATGGTGCGGCAGTGGCAGACCCTGTTCTACGAGGACCGGCGCTCGGCGGTGGCCCTCGCCAACCCCGACTTCGTGCTGCTGGCCGAGGCCTACGGCATGAAGGGCCTGCGCGCCGCCACCCTGGCCGAGGCGGTCGAGGCCACCCGCCAGGCCCAGGAATGGCCCGGCCCGACCCTCATCGAATTCGTGGTGGATCCGGAAGCCGCGGTCTACCCGTTGATTCCGCCCGGCGCCCGCTTGCAGGACATGATCCACGAACCCAGCCTTCCCACCCCTTCCCCGAGGTAACCCGATGTTCCGCATCCTCATCGCCACCACCGACAACGAACCCGGAGTCCTGGACCGGGTCGCCTCCACCTTCCGCCGGCGCGGTTTCAACATCCACAGCCTCACCGTCAGCCCCACCCTGGATCCGCTGGTCAGCCGCATGACCCTGGTCACCGACATGAACGCCAACTCCCCGCGCAGCGCCAAGGCCTTCCTGGAGCGCCTGCTGAACGTGCACTCGGTGGTCGATCTGACCGAGGTCGCCTCGCTGGTGCGCGACGTGGCGCTGCTGCGCGTGCGGGCCACCGCCGAGACCCGGTCCGGGCTGTTCCAGCTGGCCCAGATCTTCCACGCGGAAGTGCTCGACGTGAGCCCGGACAGCCTGGTGATGTCGGTGTGCGCCAGCCCGGAACGGGTCGAGGCGCTGCTGGAATCGCTGCGGCCCTACGGCCTGCTGGAACTGGGCCGTTCCGGCGCGGTGGCCATGCAGCGCCGCACCAGCATTGAACTTCCCCTCGCCACCGAAGACGTCGAAGACGCCGTCTCTTTCTGATTCCAAAGGAGCTCGTATTATGACCACCTTATACTATGACCAGGACGCCGATCTGGCCCTCATCCGCGGCAAGAAGGTCGCCATCCTCGGCTACGGCTCCCAGGGCCACGCCCACGCCCAGAACCTGCGCGATTCCGGTGTGCAGGTACGGGTCGGGCTGCCGGCCGGTTCGCGTTCCCGGGCCAAGGCCCTGGCCGACGGCTTCGACGTGCCTGAGCCGCGTGCCGCTTGCGCCTGGGCCGACGCCATCATGGTGCTCACCCCGGACACCGGCCAGGCCGCCCTGTATGACGAAGCCATCGCCCCGGAGCTGAAGCCCGGCAAGACCCTCCTGTTCGCCCACGGCTTCAATATCCGCTACGGCCTCATCCTCGCCCCCGAGGGCGTGGACGTGAGCATGGTCGCCCCCAAGGGCCCCGGCCACCGGGTGCGCGAGGTCTACACCGGCAACGGCGGCGTACCGGCCCTGGTGGCGGTGCACCAGGACGCCTCGGGCCAGGCCAAGGCCGTGGCCCTCTCCTATGCCCGGGCCCTGGGCGCGACCCGGGCCGGGGTGCTGGAGACCACCTTCTCCGAGGAGACCGAGACCGACCTGTTCGGCGAGAAGGCGGTGCTGTGCGGCGGCGCGTCGGAACTGGTGAAGGCCGGCTTCGAGACCCTGGTGGAGGCCGGCTACCAGCCGGAGATCGCCTTCTTCGAATGCCTGCACGAACTAAAGCTGATCGTCGACCTGATGCACCAGGGCGGCCTCAGCTACATGCGCTATTCCATCAGCGACACCGCCGAGTACGGCGACTACACCGGCGGCCCCCGGATCATCACCGCCGAGACCCGCAAGGAGATGAAGAAGATCCTCAAGGAGATTCAGGACGGCAGCTACGCCAAGGCCTGGATCGATGAGAACCGCACCGGGCGCGCGTGGTTCGAGCAGCGCCGGCGCGAGGAGCGCGAAGGGCTGCTGGAAAAGGTCGGGCGCGACCTGCGCGCCCACATGCCGTTCCTCAACCCGGTCGATGTGGCCGACAAGACCAGCGCATCGTGAGGCGTGAAACGCCCAGCTGGTGTAAGGTGATCTCCTATGGAACTCTCCGAACTTGAAGTGCTCATCCGACTCGCCCAGGAAGGCAGCTTCTCCCGGGCGGCGGAGAGCCTGCACCGTTCCCAGCCCGCCGTAAGCCAGGCGATCCGCCGGCTGGAAGACGAGGTCCAGGCTCAGCTCATGGACCGCACCTCACGCAAGGTGATGCTCACCGGCGCCGGCACCATCCTGCTGGGCTACGCCAGGCGCATGATCCAGCTGCGGGAGGACGCCAAGCGGGCGCTGGACGAACTGCGCTGCTGCCGGCGCGGCGTGCTGCGCCTGGCGGCCAACGAAAGCGTCTGCAACTACGTCCTGCCGCCCCTGCTGAAGGCCTACCGGCTGCGCTTCCCCGCGGTGAAGATCGAGGTCGTCCAGTGCCCCTCCAACGGCATCTCCACGCTGCTGGAGGAGCAGGACGTGGACTTCGGTTTCCTGTCCTTCACCCCGATCCAGCACGACCTGGTGTCCCGGCTGCTGTTCCGCGACGAGCTGGCCCTGGTGGTGTTCCCCAGCCATCCCTTGGCCAAATCCAAGTCGGTGATCCTGCAGCAGCTGGGCAGCGAGAAATTCGTCGCCCACCTGGCCGAGACGCCCAGCCGCAAGCGCCTGCTGGACCTGTTCGCCCGGGAGGGCGTGCCGCTGGGGATCGTGATGGAGCTGTCCAGCCTGGAGACCATCAAGGACTTCGTCAAGGCCGGCGACGGCATCGCCATCCTGCCGCGCATGTGCTGCACCCGGGAGCTGGCCGAAGGCGAGCTGTGCTCGCCCCAGGTGCGCGGCATGGCGATAGGCCGGGACATCCGGGTGGTCTACCCCAAGTCCCGCACCCACTCCCCCGCCGCCGCGGCCTTCCTGGGCCTGCTGGAGCGCCATTTCCCGACCCAGGAGCAGGCCGAAGCGGGCGCCTAGCACCGAGTCCCGGAAATACCTTGGTAATACTACGAGCGCTGGACGCCACTCATGCTGCCGGCATAGGTGTGTGCCGGATGATGGCCGTACTTCAAGCTTTTCCTATTTCGTTCTGATTGAACTCATCCACCCCTCGAACGAAGCGATTCCGCAAATACTTCAACCAGATCGCACTTACCATTTGGCATTGGTTGTGCATTGTTCAGGTCCAGGTGATCGGCAAAGATCGCGGGAAGGGCGCCCAGGACCGCGGCCTTCCAGTCCGAGCCCACCACCCGGGAGGCCGCCACCATCGGCCTCCGGCATGTTCGGCTTGGCACTGGGCAAGGCTCCACGCTGTGGTCCCTTCGCAACCGCGTTTTATCGTTCCAGAGGGGTTCCGAAATGAAAAAAATATTCTCGATTCTGGTTGCCGCAGCCATCGGCAGTTCTCTCCTGTTGGCCAATCCGCGCTACCACCACCACCACCATCACCACCGGCACCATGATGACGGCCCCAGGGTGGTGGTCCGGCTTCCTTGATGCCTGCTTGAATCCCCCTGATGGCTTTGACCCGGAAAACCAGGAGATGAATGAAGGAACTTTCGAGTTGACCGCGGCCCTGCTGCCCGCTAACCTGATCCCAGTTCGAGGCACCATGACCTTCACGTTTACCTATACCTACGCCTACCGCCTCTTTACCGGCGGCGGGATGGGATGGGTGAAAACGGGGAGTGCTCAGGTCGTCTAGATCCCCAGCGACATCCCAATCAACCCGCCCGCCTTTCTCCTGGTGGACGGGTTTTTTGTTGGCCGTTCATTCGACTTCAGGAGCAGGCGGCCAGAACCGGAGCCAACCATCATGGAACCCAGCCCTGTCACCGACCCGCTCGAGCCCATCCGCAAGGAAATCGACGAGGCGGACCGTCAATTGATCCAGATCCTGGCCCGCCGCTTCGACGCCGTGAAGCGGGTGGGCTCCGTCAAGCAGGCCGAGGACCAGCCCCTGCTCGACACCGAACGGGAACGCCGGGTCCAGGCCAGCTGGATCCAGGATGCCGAGGCGCTCGGCCTGGCGGCCCCGTTCGCCCGCCGGGTGCTCAAGGAGATCCTGAACCATTCCCGGCGCATGCAGGAATCCCTGATCGAGAACCGGCAGGGCCCGGCCCGGCGCATCCGCTGCGGCTACCAGGGCCAGGCCGGCTCCTACAGCGCCCTGGCGGCCTCGCACCTGCTGGCGCACCGGTCGGGCGGCGAAAGCGGCCTGGTCGGCTACCTCACCTTCCAGGAGGTGGGCAAGGCCCTGCTGAACGGCGAGATCGACTACGGCCTGCTGCCGGTGGAGAACAGCATCGGCGGCAGCATCGCCGACGTGAACCGGCTGATCTGCGACCACGCCCTGCACATCGTCGACGAGGAGATCTGGCAGGTGGAGCACGTGCTGGCCGTGCCGCCCGGCATGACGATGGCCGATCTGCGGGTGATCCGCAGCCACCCGGCGGCCCTGACCCAGTGCGAGACCTTCCTTTCCAGCCTGGAGGACGTGCAGCGGGAACCCTGGTCCGACACCGCCACCGCCGCCGAATCGCTCAAGGAGGGCCACGCCCGCGAGCGCCGGGACACCGGCGCCATCTGCTCGGAGGAAGCGGCCCGCCTGCACGGCCTGGATGTGCTCGCCCGCTCCCTGGCGGACCGGGAATGCAACGAGACCCGCTTCCTGCTGGTGGCCCGGGAGCCGGAGATCCCCGACCCGCGCCTGCCCTGCAAGACCTCCATGCTGTTCCGGGTGAACCACCATGAAGGCGCCCTGGTGCATGCCCTGGACGTGTTCGCCAAAGCCAAGGTCAACCTGACCCGGATCGAAAGCCGGCCCCAGCCGGATATGCCCTGGGAGTACCTGTTCTTCGTGGACGTGGAAGGGCACATGGAAGCGCCCAACCTGGCCGGGGCCCTGATCAAGCTGCGCTCCTGCTGCTCGCACCTGCGCATGCTGGGCTGCTATCCCTCGCGCACCCGCAAGCAGGACGTCCATCTGGACCTGCCGCCGGCGCCTCCGGTGCCGCGCCCCGAGCCCGTCTGCATCGTGGAAACGCCGGCGGCGGAGAGCGCCCGGCCGCATCCCGCCCGCGCCAGCGTGCGCATCGGCCCGGTGACCGTGGGCGAAGGCCGCTTCGTGCTGATCTCCGGTCCCTGCGCGGTGGAAAGCCTGGAGCAGATCGTCGACGCCGCCCGGATGGTGCGCGCCAACGGCGCCACCATGCTCAGGGGCGGCGCCTTCAAGCCGCGCACCTCGCCGCACGCCTTCCAGGGCCTGGGCCAGCAGGGCCTGGTCTACCTGCGCGAGGCGGGCCGCCAGTTCGAGCTGCCCACGGTCACCGAAGTGCTCACCATCGAGGACATCCCGGCGGTGATGGAGTATGCCGACGTGCTCCAGGTGGGCGCCCGGAACATGCACAACTTCGCCCTGCTGAAGGAGCTGGGCAAGCTGGACAAGCCGGTCATCCTCAAGCGCGGCATGAGCGCCACCATCAAGGAGCTGCTGCTGGCGGCGGAGTACCTGCTGAACGGCGGCAACCTGCAGGTGATCCTTTGCGAGCGCGGCATCCGCACCTTCGAGACCAGCACCCGGGCCACCCTGGACCTGAGCTCGGTGCCGGTGCTCAAGCGGCTCACCCACCTGCCGATCATCGTCGATCCGTCCCACGCCGCCGGCGACCGGGAGCTGGTGATCCCGCTGGCCCTGGCCGCCGCCGCGGCGGGCGCCGACGGCCTGATCGTGGAAGCCCACCCCCGGCCCGCCGAGGCGCTCTGCGACAAGGAGCAGGCGCTCAACCCGGACGACCTGGCGCGGATGACCGCCGCCCTCAGGCCGATCGTGGCGGCCCAGGGGCGGATCTGGTGATTCAGGCCAGCAGACGTTCCAGCATGCCGTCCTCGAACCGGTAGCGCTCCGGGAACAGGCCCACGGGCTCCAGCAGGTGGTTGAGCCGGCGCTGCACCGCCTCCCAGGGCATCCAGGTGCTGCCCGCTCCGGTGTCCAGGCAGATCCGGTCCGCTTCCGGCAGCCAGGCTTCGCCCATCTCCCGGGACCATACGGTGAAGCTTCCGGTCTGCCCGGCGGCGTCCCGCTCCAGGTGGAACGGCGCCACGGTGATGCTTTGGCCCAGCGTGCCATGGCGGCGGTCCAGCAGGAACTTCTGGCGGTTGTATTCGTCCTTGAGCCGGCGCTTCTGGATCCGCCCCAGCAGGGGCCGCAGCTCCGCCTCCTCCCGGGCCAGGAACGGCTCCCACTGGTAGTGGCGCAGGCGCAAGGGACAGCCGTTCAGCGAGCGGGGGTCCTCGTTCAGGAATTCCAGCGCGCCCTCCAGGGCCCAGCGCAGGCCCGCGGAATCCTCGGAACCCACCACCAGCAGGGTGTCCCGGTTGGGCAGCAGCACCACCGGATCGCCTTCCAGCGGCAGTTGCTGGAGGATGCCGGGCAGGAGCATGCGGCTGCCGTCCAGGTTGTCCTGCCAGGTGGACCGGTAGCGCCCCGGCCCCATCCGCTGGAAGCCCTCCTCGCCGCCCCGGGCCAGCAGGTTGCTGCGCGCCTGTCGCATCAGCCGGTCGAAATCGACCTGCCATCGGAGCAGATCGGCGGCCTCCACGTCCAGTTCCTGGTCCGGCAGGTCCAGCACCAGGCCCACCGCGAAGCTGCCGGCCAGCGGCTGGAACACGGGACCGGGCCGGCCGGTGCGCAGGCTGAGGGCTTCAAAGGCGAACCTCGGCTGCACCTTCGGCACCAGCCAAGGCAGCGCCTCCGCCAGGGTGACCGGCCCCGGGGCCGCGGCGGGCGGCAGGATGGCAGAGAACACCCGGTCCAGGTTGGTCTTGAGCCAGTCGCAGCGCATCACGCTCCTCCGAGTGGGTTCTTGCAAAACCAGTGTAAATGAAAAATTATTTTTCTTTATATTATTTTTATGCGATTAGAAGGCTTTCCAGCTGCCGGGTCTGGGGCGGCTGCTTGAAGCGGTAGCGTTCCGGGAACAGGCCCACCGGCTCCAACAGCGGGCCCAGCCGCTCCTGCGCCCGGGTCCAGGGCACCCAGGCCCTGCCCCGCTCCCCGCCCAGCTCCCAGTCCAGCCGGACCTGATCCGCCTGCGGCAGCCAGGCTTCCCCCATGGCCGGCGACCAGACCGTGAAGCTGGCGGGCTCCCCCGCCGGCGTCAGCGCCAACCGCAGCGGCGCCACGGTGATGGCTTGGCCGGCCGCGCCGTGGCGCAGGTCCAGCAGGGCCTTCTGGCTGGCGTACTCCTCCATGAGCCGGCGCCGTTCCATCTGGGTCAGGAGCGGCCGGGCCGGATGCTCCCGCAGGGGGCGGAAGGGCTCCCATTGGTAGTGGCGCAGACGCAGGGGGCAGCCGTTCAGGGAACCGGGAGCCTCGTCCAGGCAGGCCAGAGCCGCCTCCAGGGCCAGGCGCAGGGCGTACGGTTCCTCGGAGCCCACCACCATGAGGGTGTCCCGGTCGGGCAGCAGCACCACCGGGTCCCCCTCCAGCCGCAAGCGCTGCAGGATGCCGGGCAGGAGCATGCGGCTGCCGTCCAGGTTGTCCCGCCAGGTGGACCGGTAGCGTCCCGGCCCCTCCTGCTGGAAGCCCTCCTCGCCGCCCCGGGCCAGCAGGTTGCTGCGCGCCCGCTGCATCAGGCGGTCGAAGTCCACGTTCCAGGCCGCCAGTTCGGCGGCGCCCACATCCAGTTCCCGGTCCGGCAGGTCCAGCACCAGGCTCACGGCGAGGATGCCGGCCAGGGGCCGGAATTCGGGACCGGGGGTTCCGGCGCGCAGATGGACCGCCTCGTATAGGAATCTTGGCCGCACCTTGGGCAGCACCCAGGGCAGCGCCTGCTCCAGGGTGGGCGGCCGGTAGCCGGGCAGGGCCGGAGCGCAGGCGGTGATCAGGCGGTTCAGGCTGCGCTTGAGGAAGGATTCACCCATGATTGCAATGGTAGGTAAAAAAGGTATTGAAACTCGGTTATTTGCGTTTTTTTTCTGGAATTCATCCCCTTCCCGAAACATCATGTTCATACGATGCCAACGCCAAGCCGCCTTCGCCACCTCCCGCGCCGGGTCTGCCTGATGCTGTCGGCCTTGGCCGGCCTGATCCTGTTCTATGCCGTGCTGGGCTTCCTGGTGGTTCCGGCCGTGCTCAAGGCCAGGCTGCCGGCCACCCTGTCCCGGCTGCTGGGCCGGGAGGTGACCGTGCGCCAGGTGCGCCTGAACCCGTTCACCCTCGCCGCGACCGTGGAGGGCTTCGCGGTGAAGGAGCGGGACGGGAGTGACTTCCTCGGCTGGCAACGGCTCCGGGTGAGCCTGGGCCTGGCCACCCTGGTCTCCCGTGACATGGCCTTCCGGACCATCGAGCTGGTGCACCCGTTGGGCCGGGTGACCGTGGAGCCCGGAGGCCGGCTCAACTACGCCGACATCCTGGAACGGCTGGGCCCGCCCGCGCCCGCCCGGTCCGGCGCCCCCCGGCGCCTCAGCATCGGCCGGCTTTCCATCCAGGGCGCCCAGGTGCGGTTCCTGGACCGCCGGGCGGAACCGTTCGCCACCACCCTGGGCCCGCTCTCCCTGGAGCTGACCGGCTTCAGCACCGGGCTGGACCGGCGCAACCCTTATGCCTTCGAGGGCCGCACCGAGGCCGGAGAACAGTTCCGCTGGAACGGCACGTTCTCCCTGGAGCCGCTGGCCTCCCAGGGCCGCTTCCGGATCGACCGGCTGCTGTTGCCCAAGTACCACCCGTTCTATGGCGACCAGGTCGCCTTCCGGGTGCTGGCCGGCACCGTCTCGGCCCAGGCCGGCTATGCCTTCCAGTGGGCCGCCGGCCACCATGTGATGCAACTGGAGGATGGCTCCCTGGACCTGCTGGACCTCAAGCTGGCCCAGGGCAAGGCCCCGGAGGTGGTGCTGCCCCGGATCGAGGCGCGCGGCATCCAGGCCGACCTGATCGCCCGCTCCGTGCGGATCGGCGCCCTGGGCCTGCAGGACGGCCGGATCGCGCTCACCCGGGCCGGCAACGGCGAACTCGACCTGGTGCGGATGTTCACCCCGAAGCCCAGGCCCGCGCCGGAGCCCGCCGCGCCCTTCAAGCTGGAACTGAAGGAACTGCGCCTGCAGGGTTTCCGGGTGGCCTTCCAGGACCTGGGCACGGTGCGCCCGGTGCATGTCCTGGCGGAGGACCTGGCGGCTACGCTGAGGGGTTTCACCCTGGACCCCGCCACCCGGGCCGAACTGACGCTGGCCCTGAAGCTGAACGGCACGGCGCGCATCAGCGCCGAAGGCAGCGTGGCGCCGCTGCGCTCCGCCTGCGACCTGACCGTGCGGATCGACCGGTTGGCCCTGCCGGCGTTCGACCCGTACCTGGCCCCGGCCACCGACATCCGGCTGAACCGGGGCCTGCTCGGCCTGGATGGGCGGCTGCGGGCGCAACCGGGCGGCCCCCTGGCCTTCAGCGGCACCCTGCGCCTGGACGGCTTCGAGGCCGCCGACGGGGCCCGGGGCGAGCCCTTCCTGAGCTACCGGCGGCTGACCCTGTCCGGCCTGGAGCTGCATACCCGCCCGGACAGCCTCGCCATCCGGCGGGTCGACCTGCTGGAACCGAACCCGCGGCTGGTGGTGGCCCAGGACGGCAGCACCAACGTCGGCCGCGCGCTCAAGCTCGAACCGGTGCCCGCGTCGGCGCTCGGCGCGGCCCTGCCGCCCAGCCAGGGCCGGCCGCTCCGCCTGACCATCGGCCGCACCAGCCTGGCCGAGGGCCGGCTCAGCTTCATCGACCGCAGCCTGGAACCCAACGCGGCCCTGATCGTCACCGGCCTGAACGGCGGCGCCTCCAGCCTCTCCACCGAACCCGACAGCCAGGCCGCGCTCGACTTCAAGGGCCTGGCCGGCGGCCTCGCCCCCATGCACCTCTCGGGCCGCGCCATGCCCCTGCGCAAGGACCAGGACACCGACGTGACCGTGACCATCCAGGCCTCGGAGCTGACCGATTTCAGCCCCTACGCCGGCAAGTTCCTGGGCTACACCATCCGCAAGGGCAAGCTGGACCTGGACGCCCACGTCCAGATCCGGCAGCGCCAGCTCCAGGTCCAGCTGAACACCCGCATGGACCAGTTCTACCTGGGCGACAAGGTGGCCAGCCCGGACGCGGTCCGGCTCCCGGTGAAGCTGGCGCTGGCCATCCTGCGCGACCGCAAGGGCGTGATCGAGCTGGAGCTGCCGGTCTCCGGCAGCCTGGACGATCCCGACCTGCACTACGGCAGGGTCATCCTGCACGCGCTGCTCAACGTCATGGGCAAGGTGGCCGCCTCGCCCTTCACCCTGCTGGCCAAGCTGGGCGGGGCCCAGGACCACGATCTCAGCTACGTGGCCTTCGCCGCCGGCAGCGCCGTGCCCGACCCGGCGGCCGTGGCCAAGGCCCAGGCCCTGGCCAAGGCGCTGGCGGAGCGGCCGGATCTGGGCCTGGAAGCCGAAGGCTGCGCCGACCCCGCGGCCGACGCCGCCGCCTTGAAACAGCAGCGGCTGGAGCAGACCCTGCTGCGCCTGAAGCCCGGGGGCCCGGGCCAGGGCCTGACTCCGGAGGAACGCGCCCAGTGCCTGCGGGCGGCCTTCCTGCAGGCCTTTCCCGGCCCGGCGCCGACGGCGCCGCCCGCGGAACTTGAGCAGCGGCTGCTGGGCAACCTCACGGTCAGCGCCGACGACCTGCGCCAGCTCGCCGCCGCCCGGGCCAAGGCCCTGATCGGGCTGTTCCTGGACGCCAAGGTGGACCCGGGCCGGCTGTTCCAGGTCAGCGGCGGCGAGCGCGCCGCCCGGGAGGGCGGCAGCAGGGTTTATTTCGGGCTAAAGTAGGGGATGGCACATTCCATCATCTTTGACCTGGACGGCACCCTCATCGACTCCCGGGCCGACCTCGCCCTGGCGGTGAACCTCACCCGCGCGGAGCTGGGCCTGCCCGCCCTGCCCCAGGCCCAGGTGGTGGGCTACGTGGGCGAAGGCGTGCGCAAACTGCTCAGCCGCGCCATCCCCGAGCTGCCCGGCCGCCTGGAGGACGCGCTGGCCATCAACCAGCGCCACTATCGCGCCCATCTGCTGGACCGGACCGTGCTCTACCCCGGGGTCGCGGCCGCGCTGGAGACCTTCCGGCAGCGCGGCGCCCGGCTCATGGTGGTGACCAACAAGCCGAGGGCCTTCACCGACCTCATCCTGGACGGGCTGGGCATCGCCGGCTGCATGGCCGCGGTGGTGGGCGGCGGCGATTGCCCGGGGCTCAAGCCCGACCCGGCGCCCCTGCTCATGGCCTTGGAACAGGGCGGCGGCGCCGCCGATGGGGCCTGGATCGCCGGCGACAACTTCACCGATCTGGAAGCCGGCAGGCGTGCCGGCGTACGGCGCTGTTTCTGCCGCTACGGCTTCGGCGACCCGGGCCGGGAAAGCTGGGATCTGGCGGTGGACGACCTCACCGAACTGGCGGCGTTCCTGGCCTAACCCCAATACTGTTCGGTTAGCTCTTGACTGAGCCGCCTTCCTGCTTATAGTTACAGGAAGAGGCGACCATGGCGCGGACGTTGGCGAGGCTCACGGATGGGAGTCGGATCACGGACTAC
>Ga0181520_10003719_pt1 | contig 26478 bp, 22 predicted proteins | sample PEATcosm2014_Bin_29_FD_132451 | JGI IMG/M metagenome (GOLD analysis project Ga0181520, IMG submission 132451) | Peatland microbial communities from MTU Mesocosm Facility, Houghton, MI, USA - PEATcosm2014_Bin02_30_metaG | ecosystem: Environmental > Terrestrial > Soil > Wetlands > Peat | place...
GCGCCCGCGATGCACTCGTTCGCGGGCGAAAACTGAATCAAGTGCTCGATGGAATCGCAGCGCGCGCGCACGGCTTCCCCCAGGGCGGCGAAATCGGCTGCGGGAGTCTTTCCCAAGAAGAGATATCCTTTCGGCCGGAGCAGGTTCAGGCAGCGGATGACCTCCGCGGGCTGCAACCGCAGATCGAGCGGCGCGTGAATCACCCCCAGCCGGAAACACGCCAGCTCCAGCAGGATATGCTCATTGAGCAGCGGCAACGAGGCCGCCAGGAAGTCGCCGTGGCGAAAGCCCAGCCGCGCGAGTTCCGCAGCGATGGCGATCGAGCCGCGTTCGAGATCCCGCCAGGTGATCGTAGTCCCGCGCGTCGCATTCACGATCGCCGCGCTGTCCGGCTGCCGCGCCGCCCACCGGTCTACGCAAGCGTGGATCAAATGGCGGTCGCGGTATTCCGTTTCGAAATGTTCCAGCGTGACCTGCGGGATGGGCTCCATCGCCATGGATTCTATCTTGACACCTATGGCACCCAGCCGGGCCTCACATAGGCATAGAACATCACGATCAGGCCGATCACCGAGGCCAGCAGCACGCTGTGCTTCAGGGTGAAGCGGAACAGCCGGGATTCGTCTTCGCGCTTCATGGAAGTTGCGGCGGCGGCCACCGCGATGCTGCTCAAGCTGATCATTTTGCCCATCACCCCGCCGGCGGAATTGGAGGCAGCCATCAGCACCGGGTTCATCCCCAGCTTGCCGGCGGTCACCACTTGCAGAGTGCCGAACAGGGCGTTGGCGGAAGTGTCGCTGCCAGTGAGGAAGACGCCCAGCCAGCCGAGCAGCGCGCTGAAGAACGGGAACAGAACGCCGGTAGCGGCGAAGGCCAGGCCGAGCGTAGCGGTGGCGCCCGAGTAGTTCATCAGAAACGCCAGGGCGAGGACGGCGGCCAGCGTGAGTTCCGCCAGCGCCAGTTGCCTGGCCGTGTGGCCAAGGACTCGCGCGAACTGGCGCGGCTTCAAGCCGGCCACCATCGCGCCCAGAATGGCCGCCAAGAGGCACGCGGTACCGGAGGCCGAAAGCCAGGTGAAGTTGTAGGAAGCGGCGTAGGGGGAAGGCTTGGGAACCACCGGCGGCATGCGCTCGATGGTGTTGTGGAGCGCTGGCCAGGCGAATGCGATGTTGGCGCGATTGAGCTGGGTTTGCAGCGGCTTGTAGCCCCAGAGCAGGACAAAGACCACCAGCAGGGCATACGGCGCCCAGGCGTGTGCGATTTGCCAGGCAGTGTGCGTGCGCGCGGGCCGCGAGTTCGCCCCGCTGCCGCGCGGCTTCCAGAAACGGAAGAGCAGGATCAGCGAAAGCATGGCGGCCATCGACGCAAGGATATCGGTGAGCTGTGCGCCCAGGAAATTCGAAATCGCGAACTGCATTGCGGCGAAGACGATGCCGCAGACGGCGGCGGCGGGCAGGACGCCGCGCAGGCCCTTCCAGCCGGACATCACGACAATGAGATACGCCGGAACGAACAGGGAAACCGGTGCGCAGATGCGGCCCACGCCGGCGCTCAAACGGTCGAGGGGTAGGCCGGTCGAGACCGCCAGGGTGGTGATCGGAATGCCAATGGAACCGAAGGCCACCGGCGCCGTATTCGCCAGCAGACAAATAGCCGCTGCGTAGAACGGCGCAAAGCCCAGGCCGGTCAGCATGGCGGCGGCCACGGCGACTGGCGTGCCGAATCCCGCCGCGCCTTCGAGGAACGCGCCGAAGGCGAAGGCGACCAGCAGCGCCTGGAGGCGCGCGTCATCGGTGAGGTGGCCGATGGAATCCTTGAGCAGATCGAACTTGCCGCTCTCCAGCGTCACGCGGTAAAGCAGGATGGCGGCGAACACTATCCAGCCGATGGGGAAGAGGCCGAACGCCGCGCCGTAGGCGACGGCGGCGAAGAGCCTTCCCAAAGGCATGCCGTAAGCTCCCGCGGCCACCAGCGCGGCCGTGCCCAGCCCCGCCAGCGAGGCCATCCAGGCCGGCTTGCGCGCCACACCCAGCAGGACCAGCAAGGCAAGAATGGGGATGGCCGCGACCAGTGCCGAGAGCGGCAGGCTGTTTTCGACCGGCGTGTAGTTCTGTTGCCACATGTTTGGCCGTTCCTTGACTAACCAGGAACATGTTTAACACATGGCTCCGGCGTACAAGCAGTCACGAATGGACAAATCGCCGAACTGTTCGGAAACTACGGCTTGGCCAGCCACGCGGCGGTTAGCATGTCCCGCCGCCGAAGCTCATGCGCCACTCTCCAGCCGCAGGCCGCGGAACTGGGGGATGAGCGCAAACGGTTGGGCCAGCGCGGCGATCGGCTCGCCGGTTTGGCGGATATTGCTTTCGTCAAATGCAGCCGGATCGCCGGCCACCAGACGCAGGTAGCCGATCCGCATCGGATCGATGCGCATCAGGCGGCAGCAGGTGGCGTCGACAGCCAGCGGGTCGGCACCAGCCACCAAGACGCCCATCGGTTTGGGAACGCCCTGAATGGGGCCATTGCCTTCCATGCCGACGATGCCGTCCACCAGAGTGAACTGCCGCGGAAACACACTATGCAGATCGGCCACCGATTCGTGAATGCCGGCCCAGTGGAGCACATTCTTCGGCCATCCGTAGACGCCGCCGGGCACGACGCCGAAGAGGTTCTTCATGGAGAGGGTGGCGCCGGTCCAATGATGTGTTTTCATTTTGGGCATGGACACCACCAGCGCAGCCCCCAGGACGGTATTGGGCAGATAGACCCGCTTGAGCTTGGAGAACCGCTGCGGCAAATCGACCAGCGTGACCTCATCCACGTTGAGGTCGACGAAGCAGTCTTCAAACCCGGGGATGATCTGGAAATAGCCGGCGGCTTCGGCAAGGTCCAGCGTGTCGCGGCGATTTCCCGGCCCTTCGGCGATCGTCACCTGGGAAGCACCCAAGGCACGGAATGCCTCGCAGGCCGCATGAACCAGCAGCGGGTGCGTATTGATGGCGCTTGCCGGCTCGAACTCGACCAGGTTCGGCTTGACCACCACGGAGCGGCCGCGAACCGCCAGGGGCTGCGAGGCGATCAGCCGGCGCACGATATCGTAGAGACGCTGGTCATAGGCCGGAGCGCGCACGATGGTGGTTTCCAACTGCGCCGGGCGGACCGGCCTGGCACAACCGGTTGCCACCAGTGCCGCCGCCGATCCAGCCAGCCAATCCCGCCTTGTCATGATTGCACCCATGGCTCAAATCCAGAACGCGCTCTTGCCCGCAACCGCTCGATCCGCCAGGATGCTGGTGGCAACCTCGGGGACGGTGCGGTAGGTGATGCCGGAAGGCGGTGTATAGCCCTCTGGCATGCGGCCGTGAGCCGTCAATCCCAGCCGCAACCAATTCAACGCGTCCGCCGTGCGGCACTGGTCGAGGAAGCGCAGAGCCACCTCCAGCGACTGGTCCGTTTGCCACATGCGGAAGCCCCGCAGGGCAGCCAGCGCCATTCCCGTGGTCTCCGGGTAGGCACCGGTTTCGTATCCCAGGGCCCTGGTAGACCCATGGTTCCAGCCGCCGCCCTTGCACATGCGGTTGGTCAGGAACCGCCGGCCCGCATCAATCCGCGCCGCCAGGCCAGACGCGGGATGCAACTGGTTCTCGCGGTCCAGCGCCAGGATCGCCAGCGCAGTCGGACTCACCCACGCCGCGTTGCCCGGCACCCAGGGCCATCCCGGAGCCGTTTCGGACGGAGTCTGGTTGCCGATCAACCACTGCCGGATGCGGAACAAGGCAGTCGACTCCATCCCTGTGGTCGCCGACAGCCAGGCTGTGGCGCGCCGGTGGCTTTCCGCTCCCAACCACTCCGCAGGCAGCAGTGCCGCCAGCGCGGTTACCCAGCAGCTTTCGCCCACGCCGGGGCGCGCTGCCCAGCCTCCGTCGTCCCGCTGTCCCGCACGAATCCACTGGAGACCGCGTTCGACCTCTGCCGAATCGCCGGCCCCCGCCAGCGCAAGCACCGCGTAAACGGTCGGCTCGGTCCACGAACCCCCACGGCGGTACGGCCATCCGCCGTCGGGGTTCTGCTGTTGGAGCAGTTTGGGTATCGGCATCACTTGCGCCTTCGGACGGGGCGCAGCCTGCGGGCAACTGCGTTGCTCCGCGCTCAGCGTTCAGGCCTGCGGCGGCGCCGGCGAGCCATCACCATTACCAGGGTTATGCCCGCCCCGAGCCAAAGCGCCCCGAGTATCGGCAGGGACATCTGTTCTCCTTTTTGTGCCAGCCGGCGGGATCGTGTCAAGAGCCCGAACGGCTGGCGCTCGTGTGGATCCGTTCTACCGCGTACGGCGCGCACGGCGCCGCCGCACGAATAGAAGAATCGCTCCACCAGCGAACAACCACATCAAACTCTGTACGATCATACTGGTTGTCTTATCCATACTCTCTCCTCTTGGTCTAACCTACATGCCCGCGTGCTTCATCATCGGGAACAGGTACTTGAAGATCTGCAACAGCGCCGGACCGGCCGCGACAATTATGATCGACGGCAGGATGAAGAAGAAGATCGGAAACACCAGTTTCACGCCCACCTTGCCCGCGCGTTCTTCGGCTTCCTGACGGCGGCGGGTGCGCATGAAATCGGAGTGATTGCGCAGACTCTCGCCCATACTGGTGCCGAACCGGTCATTCTGAATCAGGATGGCCATCAGCTTGCGGATCTCCGGCTCACCCGTCCTTTCGGCGAAATTCCGCAAAGCGTCGGCTCGCCGTTTGCCCGCGCGCATTTCCAGCGTGACCAGGGAAATCTCTTCGCTCAATTGCGGGTGCGTGATGGCCAGCTCCCGTGCTACGTGCTGGATCGCCTGGTCCAAACCGAGGCCGGCTTCCACCGAAACCACCAACATATCCAGCATGTCCGGCAGCGAAAGCCGCAGGATGGTCTGGCGTTTTTTCACTTTCTTCTCGAGGAAGAACTTCGGCAGAATCCATCCTGCCGCCGCCCCGAATACCAGCAACATCACCTTCATCACCGGATTGGACGGCATCCTGGCCAGCATCAGGAACGACAACGCCACCATGGCCAGAGTGCTGATGATCCTCAAACCGTAAAACACCGGGGCCGCGCTCTCGGAGCGGAATCCGGCGCGGATCAGATCTACCCTGAGTGTGGCCACCTCCTGCTCGGACGAAGGTATTTTCGATCCGATCGTCTGCAGAAACGTAACCACGGTGCCCGGGCGGGCCGCTTCGAGGTCGCCGGTCAAGCGGGGGCCGTCGAGGATGACAGGATTGCCGAGTTGGCGCAGGTACCGGTTGGGCTTGTAAACCCAGCGATAGCCGAGCCACGCCATCAGCACCATGACCATCAGAAACGTGGCAATCGACAGAAACAACGGGTGCGTCATATCAAACCTTGATCGTAATGATCTTCCTGATGCAGTAATAGCCCAAGAACTGGGCGAAGATGGAGCCAGCGACCAGCCACTTGCCGTCGGGATCCGCCGCCATACCCTGCAGGTATCCCGGCGCCACCAGCAGCATGCCTAACATGGTCGCGATGGGCAGTATGGTCAGAATGGTGGCAGTCAACCGGCCGTGCGCACTAGCCGCCCTGACCTGCCCCTTGAGCCGGAACCGTTCGCGGATGACATAGGCCAGCCGCGTCAGGATTTCCGCCAGATTGCCTCCGGTCTGCTTTTGCAGCAGTACCGAGGAAGTGAAAAACCTTACATCCAACAAGGGAACGCGCTCGGCGAAGTTGCGCAGAGCCGCTTCGAGCGTTGCCCCCAGGTTCTGTTCGTTGAACAGCGTGCGGAATTCCTGGCCCAGCGGGTCCGCCAGTTCCTCACCCACCATTTGCAAGGTAATGGTGAAGGCGTGGCCAGCCCGCATGGAACGTGACAGAAAATCGAGCGCTTCGGGAAACTGTTCCTCTAGTGTGTCCAAACGCTTCTTGCGTTTCTTCCGCACGTATAAGTACGGCAGGAACCCGAATATTACCGCGACGACGATGCCCGTAATGAGCCGGTTGCCAAGGAGTCCTATCAACGCCCCCAACCCCAGACCGGGAATGCAGAGCAGCCCCATCGCCAACAGCAGGTGGGTCGCCGAGAAGGACAAGCCAGCCTGTTGAATCTGCCGCTGCGCGTGCCGGGCGAACCGGAACGCCTTGATGCGCGCCATCAGCCCGTCCGGCTTGTCGGGGTCGATCTCACGCAACAGGTTGCTGATCTCCACCACCGGCTCGCCGGCGGCGACGTGCAGCCGGTCGATCATCCGCTTCTTTTGCCGCCCCTCGACGAACTGGAAGCCGACTTTGGTCGCCACCAGCACCAGCGCAAAGATCAACACCCAGACTGCGATCAACATCAGGGCCATTTAACTAATCTCCACCGCTAATTAATCTCCACCACGGTCTGGAACATCTGCTGCGGCAGGGTGATGCCGGACGCCTTGAGGCGCTCGTAGAACTTGGGCCGGATTCCGGTCGCCCGGAAACGTCCCAGCACCTTGCCGCTTTCGCTGATGCCCGTTTTTTCGAACAGAAAGATATCCTGCAGGGTGATAATGTCCTGCTCCATGCCCACAACCTCGGTGATGTGGGTAACCCGGCGGGTTCCGTCGCTGAAACGCGAGATCTGCACGAACACGTTGACGGCAGCGGCAATCTGCTGCCGCATCGAACGAATTCCCATGTTGGCGTTTGCCATGCCCACCATCACTTCCAAGCGGCCCAGGGCGTCGCGAGGCGTGTTGGCGTGGATGGTGGTCAGCGACCCGTCGTGGCCCGTGTTCATGGCCTGCAGCATGTCCAGCGCTTCTTCGGCGCGGACCTCGCCCACGATGATCCGGTCGGGCCGCATACGGAGAGCGTTGATTACCAGTTGCCGGATATGGATGGCGCCGACGCCTTCCACGTTGGCAGGGCGGGTTTCCAAGCGGGCCACGTGCGTTTGCTGCAGCCGCAACTCGGCGGCGTCCTCAATCGTCACGATGCGCTCATCCTCGGGAATATAGCTGGACAGAGCGTTGAGCAGCGTGGTTTTGCCGGCGCCGGTTCCGCCGCTGATCAGGATGTTCAGGCGGGCCTTAACGCACGCCTTCAGCAGCTCCAGCATGCCTTCGGTCAGCGATAGCTTCGCCACCAGGTCCTCGCCTTTCAAACCGTGGCGGCCGAAGCGGCGGATGCAAAGCAGCGGGCCGTCCACCGCGACCGGCGGAATGGCTGCGTTGACGCGCGAGCCGTCCGGCAGGCGTGCATCCACCAGAGGCGAACTCTCATCGACGCGGCGCCCCACCCGCGACACCACTTTTTCGATGATGCGCAACAGGTGTGCGTCGTCCTTGAATTCGACCGGCGTCCGGTACAGCTTGCCGGCCCGCTCCACGTACACCAGCTTGGGCGTCGTCACCAGGATGTCGCTGATGGTCGGATCCTGCAGCAGCGGTTCCAGCGGGCCCAGCCCGAACACCTCGTCCAGAATCTCTTCGATGACCCGGTCCTTTTCCACCAGGCTGAGCGGCGTTTTTTCTTCGTCCACCAGCTTGGCTACCGCTACCCGGATCTCAGCCCGCACCCGGTCGCCCGCCATCGAGGACAAAGCCTCCAGGTTGATGCGGTCGAGCAGCTTGCGGTGCAGCGTGAACTTCAACTCCTGGTACTCCGGAGTGGAGCCCTCGCGTGTGAACAGCCGGTTCACCCAGCCGGCTTCCCGGTTATCTCCCTGCCTCGCCGGCAAATCCATTAAAGCGGCCATAGCACTTCCTTCCCTTTTACCGATCGAACAGCCCGAAGCGTTTCGTCGAGCTCTTCTTTTCCTCTTCAATGTTGGCCAGCTTCAGGGCCAGCTTTGAAATCTGCCTGCCAAGTTCCCCGGTTCGGTTCAGCATCCGTCCCTCCGCGTACGTCTCGTACAGGTCCGGGTAGTCGTTCGGGATCATGAAAAAGATTGGCAGACCCAACATCCTTTCCAGTTCGCTCGCCGTGATGTCCAACCGTTTTGGCGCGCGATTGAGGATCAGCTTGATCTTGTGTTTGCCGAATCCACTGTCGAGCAACGTCTGCGTAATCTGCTTCGCCTGGTGCAGGGCCGGCACCTCGAGCGTGGTGACCAGACAGGCCTCGTCGCATTCCTCCAGCGCCGCCATGCAGATCGGGCTCAGACTCCGTCCCAGGTCCACCATCGTCCAGTCGTAGTGCGGCTTGACGAAAGCCAACACATGGCGGACCTGCTCCTCGGTAGGCCGCATCTTGGAAGCCAGCGCCAGGGGCGACGCCACGATGTCCACCCCGGGAATGCCGTTCGACACCAGCGCCTTCCAATAGTGAATGTCCAGCCGGTGCAGGTTGGTAATGGCGTCCAGAATCGAGTAGACCGAGCTGGTCTTGGTAATGAACCCCACCATCCCCGCGTCCAGATCCAGATCCGTCAGCAGCACCTTCTGGTTCTGCCGGCCCAGTTCCACCGCAACGTGGCAGATGATCGTGGTGGCGCCGCAGCCTCCCTTCGCCGAGAAAAAGCCGAATGCCTTACCCGCCCCTTTACCTCCGCCGTCGCGCCGTCGGCTGCGTTCCGCCGAGCGCCGCTCGAGCGCTTTGCGTAATGGATCCCGCAGTGGCGGGTACAGGTACTCGTTGATCCCCGCACGCAGCGACGACAGGATGGCGCTGGGATCGGCCGACGTGTTGAGCGCGATGATCATCGGGTCGCCGGTAACCGCGCGGATCGACGACACCAGGCCCTCCAGCGGCTCCCTCCATCCGCTGATGTCCACCAGAACCACGTCTGGCCGCATCCGCTCCAGCCGATCGAGAAAATTGCTGACGTCGCCCACGTCCTGGTGCTCGACGATGACGCGGAACGGCAACTCGCCCAGGCACGCCTGCGTCTGCTCCCACAGCTCGCGATTCTCGATCGCCAGACCGATGGTCAGAGGGTACATGGTGGCTTCCCGGGTCTCCGCTACTGCTTGGCGGGGGCCGCCGCAGGCGCCGCTGCAGGGGCCGCCGCAGGCGGTGGACTCTGGGTTAAAGGTTGGTCGGAGGTCACCGGCTGCACTGCCGGCGCCAGCGACGGCACGGCGCTTACGCCCCTGGCTGATGTGGCGGCTTCCTTCTTCATCTGTTCGAGCATTTGCTCATACGGCAGCGGCGACGCGTTCAATTCGGCTGGGGCCCCCGTCTTGTCCAAACCCGGCTGCTGCAGCGAAGGCGAGATCGGACTCCCGAGAGGTTCCTTCCAGCTCAGTTCGGGAAGGGGCTGCCCCGCCTTGATCGGCCGTACCAGTTCCGGTGTCACGATGACCAGCAGTTCGGAGTTTTCCTGTTTCCACACTTGGCTCTGGAACAGCTTGCCGAGCAGCGGAATGCTCGACAGTCCGGGGATTTTGGACAAGTTGTTGCTCAAGGTCCTGTCCATCAAGCCGGCGATCACGAAGCTCTGGCCGCTCTCCAACTCTATGGTGGACTCGGTCTTTTGGGTTTTCAGGCCGGGAATCGAGAAGCCGTCAATGGTGACGCTGGTCGAGTTGTCGATCACGCTATACTCCGGAGCCACCCGCATGCGGATCGTGTTGCGCGGCGTGATGACCGGCAGGAACTTCAGCTTGACACCGTATTCCTCGTACATCACCGTCACCGCGCCCGCAGCCGCCCCCGATTGCACCACTGGGATAGGAAACGACCCGCCGGAAAGGAAACTCGCCTCCTGGCCGTCGGTGGTCAGCAGGTTCGGCTCGGCAAGTATTTCCGCCAGGTTCTTGTCCTGGTATGCCTGGATGGCCGCCCCCAGGTTGAGGTCCTTGCGGAAGAGCAGGATCTGCGCCACACCGGAGAGAGTGACCGCACTCGAGATGGAATTGCCGGTGGTGCCGCTGCTGGCTTGAACGCTCGGGGAGGTGCCGGTTGCAGAAACACTCGTGGCGCTCTCCTGGTTGAATGCGTTGGTGAGGAGAGAAAAACCCAGGTCCCGCTCGGCGCTGATGTCAATCGTGGCGAACTTCACTTTCAACAGCACTTCGGGCCCGCTTGGTGCCACGGCCACCCGCAGCAGGTTCAACGGCTTGCCCAACGTCGAGGCAATCTCCAGCACCCGGTTGGCGCTCAGCATGTCGCGCACCGAGCCGCGCACGAAGACCGTGTCGTTATCGAAAGTGATATTGATGTCGTCGCTCGGAAAGTCGCGGGAAATCTGTTGCCGTACCGCCTCCAGCTTGACCGGGCTTACCCGCACCGTCAGGTCATAGACTAGGCGCCGGCCGCCATGCTGCCAAACAATCAGAGACGTCTCGCCAGGAGCCTTGCCGTTGATCACCACTTCCTGCGGATTGATGGCGATGGCTTCCACCAGGTCGCCATTGGCCACGGCGATCTTGTCGATCTTGAGCGGGCTGTCGATGATCAGGCTCTTGCCCACCGTCGTCGTCAGCTTGTCGATACGGACTGCACCGGCACCGGCCGGTTCCTGATTCGCTGGGGCCGGATCGGCCCCCGACAGCACAATTGCCGGTGCCATCCAGGCAGCCAGCAAACAGATGGAGATTCCACGGGCGCGTGTCATTTGCTTGCCTCCCCGGCGGTCTCGAATTTGGCTTCTTTCTTACTCGTGCCGGAAATGATCTCCATCACAAAAGCTGGCTCTTTCGGCGGTGCCTTCGGGGGGGGAGCCACTTGCACCTGACGAATCGGGCGCTCCAGCGGAGGATTGGGCGCCATGGCCACCCCGCCGGAGAACAGACGGCCCACCGCCGTACCCGGCGTCTTGGCGACCACCTTGTCCAGCGGGTTGCGCAGGGAGAGTTGCACCGTGGTCTGCGCCGATGCCAGACTCAACTGCTCCGCCTGCTCGGGCGTGGCCAGCACGGTGATCACCTGCACCACCACCGGTTTTCCTTCCGGGTCCTTCTTAAAATCCTGTCCGGCCGACAGCACCTCGACGTTCTGCAGCAGCGTCTTGGTCACCGTTCCCTGACGATTATCGCCCCCGGGAGGGTTGCCGGAAATCAACACATCCACGTGCATACCCGCCACCACGAACCCCGCCACTCCGGCCACTTCGTTGACCCGTAGCGGCACGGCCCGCATGCCGGGCGGGATCAGCACCGAGAACCCACCTCCGGCGCCTTTCGGCGCCAGGCGCTTCTCAATTACCGGTTCCTTGGCCATGATACCGATCATGACGCCGCGCCCCACCAGTTCCTGAGGGCGACTGGTTGATCCATCGGGAAAAGGGCCCGTCCAGTCCTCCAGCTTCAAGTCGTCTTCCTTGATTACCGAGCCCACATCCAGGTCTTTGGCCGCTACCGCGATCTTGGACGTGCTTTGCACCGCTACCGGCTGTTGCGCGTTGTTCTTCAACGCCCGGTACAACAGCCAGCTCACGGCAAACGCCACGAAGCCTGCAAAAACTAGAACCCCAACGAATCTTTTGTTCATTTTTTCTTCCCGCCGTCCGCCGCGCCACGGCCTGACTTACGGGACCTCACTGCCGCCTCCCAAATGTGGCGGCCCGATCGCTGATCTTTGCAAGAGATGCAGCCGCAGCGCTTTGGGCTTGGCTCTCTCAACCGCGCTGCGGCCATCTCGCTAATAATTATCATCGTCCCAGCCGGCACTCCTTGCCGGCCTGATGAGTATGCCTGTCCGCTTGGAACGGCCAGCATACTCAGCCGGGAAGCCTAGGTGGTAGCGCTGCCAGCGGCGGCGGTCAACTGGCTATTGGTGGCTTGCCAGATGCTCTTTATGCTGCCGCCCGCGCCGATGAAGAGAGCGGCCGAGGCCAGTGCCACGAACGCCAACAACAAGGTGTATTCAATCAGGTCCTGGCCTTGTTCGTCATTCCAAAGGTTACGCAGATACGTCATTTCGATTCGCTCCTAAGTTTTGGATCCAAATTCCGTGATCGGTCGATCACCGGTTAGTGTTTTCGTGACCTCTCGGTCACGGCCTGATCCGCCGCCAGCGGCGGCGGAAACCCGGCCCCCCGACGCCTGGCCGCGCGCCCGGAATAGCAGCGCCACGCCATCGTCATAGACCACCCGCCACCGGCACGACTCTTTCAAGGTGCCGGTGAGCGGCGAGTTGGGAGGCATCAAAACCGTATCCACTCCGAACCGGGCCAATGTCTGGTCCCAGCCGTAGTTCACATTGAGAAGTTCGAGCAGCTTGGTCTCGAAATCTTCCCCGTAGAAATCGCTGCGCCCGTCCACGAACACGCGGGACCGTGGATACAGGCGGTAAATCAGATAATCGCCCCATTGATCGTAAGTGAAGACCCGCGCCGGGAGATATTGCCCCAGCGCGCTTACGGCATCGGCGGGATACCGCTTCGGATCGAATTCGGCCCGGAACCGCTTGGGCGGATGGGGCGCATACATCAGCGCCACCAGCAGCGCCACGCCCGCCAGGCTGACCAGGTGCCAGCGCCCAAGGGCGTCGGTCTGGCAGGTTTCCCGCACGATGCGGTTGAACCACGCCGCCACCCGCTGCAGCCACCCCGCCACCGGCGCCGCCGGCAGACTCCGCAGGCCGGCATCCGCGACGGCTGCCACCATCGGCGCCACCACGATCATGAAAATCGGAATATTGCGCGCCGACAGCAGCGCCAGGTGAGCCCACAACAGGAACAACAGCGGCTCGGTGAAACTGCCGCGCCGTGCGCACCACGCCGCAGCGAGCACTCCACCCGCCAGCATGCTCTCGAAGAAGATCGCAATCGGGTGATGGAAATCCACCGAGAGGAACTCCATGATGCGCGCGCCCAGGTAGGGATCGCGCAGATACTGCCACACATGCACGTGGAGGTGGTAGGTGTACGGATTCAGCAGGCTCGCCACCAGGCACGCCAGCGCGCTCAGAAAGTACTTCCCCGCCCGCTCGAAGCCTGCCGCGCGGCCTTCCTCGCCAGCCGCCAGCAAAACCCGTAACAGCTCTCCCGCGCCGAAAACCGCGATCAGCAGCACGCCCACCAGGAATCCACCGTGAAGGTTGCTCCACAACACCGTCAGCACCGGCAGCAGCACCAGCCACGGGATGCCCGCCACGCGCGACTGGCCCTCCCTCACGTGGTACAGCCCGTTCAGGAAGATCACCGCAAACAACAGCGTGAACAAGTGCGGCCGCGCCAGCCAGTGAATCGACGACCCCGCCATTGCCAGCACCGTCACGGCTATCGCCACCACCGCGTTCGATTTGCGCCGCGCCAGACGGAACACCAGCGTAATCGTTCCCGCGATCAACAACACCGCGAACAACGAAATCGCGGCCAGGCCGCCGGCTTTGTTCAGGCCCGCAAAAACCACATCTGCCAGCCACTCCCAGGCGTACCAGATGCTGTCCGGTTTGGAATAGGAGAACAAGTCCCGATACGGCACCGCGTGATGCGCCAGAATCCATTCGCCGGTGCGAATGTGCCAGCCCGTGTCGCCATCGCCCAGCAAAACGGTCAAGCCGCCCATACGCCCAAACAACAACGCAATCGGCATCAAGAACGCGATGTCCGCCAGTGACGGCAGCAGCTTGACCGCAACTCTTGAATCAGCCGTGTCCATAAAATTCACGCCATCCAAGCCGGAGACTGTACATCCTCCGTCGCATGCAACCGGTCGTGAAATGCCCGGAAATCCATGTAATTGACTCGCAGCGCCACCATCGGGTACCCACGCCCCGAGTCCGTTACGCGCAACACCGTACCCTGGCAGTGAATGCACTTCTGCCCAAATCCGTGATTCGCCGGCAACTCCAATTCGAGCGTTAGAATCTGCCCCAACGACGGCACCGGCAATGTCTCATCTCCCCCTTGCCACGCCACCAGGACGCCACTGCGGCTGATATTCTCCGTGTACAAGGTGCTGCGCAGCCAAAGCGCCGGCGACGTAACGTGGCACCGGAGTTGGATTTCAATCCTCGGGCTCTCGCGCCGGTTGATATTCCTCATGCGCTTTAGTTCGACACTCGGAGCGTAGCGCGCTAATTGTCTTGCCATCAATATCGTAAATGGGCTATATCCGTCTGTACTCGAAGGTTATTAGGAGTGAAGTCGAGGGTTGCGCCCGGAGGGCGGGTAGCCAGTGCGGCGCCCTTTTTTGGACGATTCCTCACTTGTGGTTCGCCCAGCATAACCCGACCGGCAGGGTTAGCATACGACACTATCCGGCAATATTCGAGCTATATGATGTCCTCTGATATGAACCTCGCGCGCAGCTAAAATACGTTGAAACTAAATGCTTTACTAAATATATTCAGAAAAACACTTTATCTGATGCATGGTTAATGTTGCATATTAATGTTGATTTATTGCTAAATATCATTGACAACCGAAGTAAATAGCCCGACAATCTGGATGAACAGTACTGGATACAGAAAAATCTGAAGCTGGCATATTTGCACGGCACGGGCTGTTTCAAGAGGTGAAGAATTATGACGCGGATTCTTTTGTACAGTGATGAACCCATCCTGGCTAAGGGCCTTGAATCGGTCTTGTGCCAGGTTGAAAGCTTTGAGCTGCTGCCAAGCTGCAATACGGTGACGGGCCTGATGGAGCAAATGTCCCAGGGCGTACCGGACCTGGTTCTGATGGACTTGACACCCGAGATCACCTTTGCCGTGCTTAGCGAAATGCAGCACGCCATGCAGAGCACCAAGATCGTGCTTTGGGTGAACTCGATTTCGACCGAACTGGCTTTCCAGGCGATGGGCTTGGGGGTGCGCGGCATCCTGCGGAAAACCCTGGCTACCGACCTGCAAGTCAAATGCCTGCAAAAAGTCCAGGCCGGCGAGCTGTGGTTTGAGAAGGCGCTCACCGATAGCTTCCTCTGCGCGCGCCGCGTGGCGTTGACGCAACGCGAGGGGCAGCTCGTGAGCCTGCTTTCGCAAGGCCTAAAGAATAAGGAGATCGCCACCACACTGATGATCTCCGAAGGCACGGTCAAGGTGTACCTCTCCCGGCTTTTCCAAAAAGTCGGCGTGAAGGACCGCTTCGAGCTGGCGTTATTCGGCTTGAAGAACCTGACCACCGGCCAGCTTCCGATTTCCGACAAGAGCCATCGCGGCGCTTCGGCCGGCATGCCCGGCCTGCGCTCGCTGGTTCTCGAGAAGCCGATGGACCGGGACGCCACGCCGGTGCGGTTCCCCACCCCGTTGCGGCCCCTGGCCTCGCGCTTCTAGTCGACCGGAATACTCCAAGTCTCCAACGGACGGCCCCGCACCAGTGCGGGCCGTCCTTTTTTCTTGCGACGCTCAGCCGCGGTGGCTCGACACCAAAGAAACCCGTCCGTAACTGCGTAGTATCCTTGATGTTGGCATGAGAGCCACAGCGATTCTCCTCGCCGCCGTGATGCCGGCCCTGGTTTCGGCGCAGCCGCCGACGGCCATTTATGTGGATGGCACGGCCAGCCTTGGAGAGTTCCGCTCCGTCTTTTCCTTCTTCGGTTATGACGAGCCGAATTACACCTACATGCAATATGGGCAGAAGCTGGTGGGTGAGCTCGCCCGCTCGAGCCCATCTCCGGTCTATATTCGCGTGCACCACCTGCTCTGCACCGGCGACGGCGCCGCCGCCCTCAAATGGGGCTCGACCAACGCCTATACCCAAGATGCCGCCGGGCACCCGGTCTATGACTGGACCATCGTCGACCGCATCTTCGACACCTACATCCAAGCCGGCGCCAAGCCATTCGTGGAAATCGGCTTCATGCCGGAGGCGCTGTCGATCCATCCCCACCCCTACACCCGCAATTGGCCCACGCCCGATGACGGCCAAGGCTGGTCTTACCCTCCCAAGGATTATGCGCGGTGGGGGGAGTTGGTGCGCCAATGGGTTCTCCACTCGATCCAACGCTACGGCCGGCACGAAGTCGAGACCTGGTATTGGGAGGTGTGGAACGAGCCCGACATCAGCTACTGGAAAGGCACCGCCGATGAATACGACCGGCTGTACGACTACGCCGCCGCCGCGGTGAAAAGCGCTCTGCCGGCGGCGCGCGTCGGCGGTCCGGCCACCACCAGCCCGCATAATCCGAAGGCGGCGGATTATTTGCGGCAGTTTCTGGCACACTGCGCCGCCAAAGGCACGCCGCTCGATTTCATCACATTCCATGCCAAGGGCCATCCGCAAATGGTGGACAACCACGTACGCATGGGCCTCGCCCGCGAGATCGAGGACGTGGACGCGGGGATGCGCGTGATCGCCGAGTTTCCCGCGTTCGCCAAGCTGCCGATTGTGCTCAGCGAGGCCGATCCGGAAGGCTGCGCGGCGTGTTCGGCGCGCACCAATCCGCAGAACGCCTACCGCAACGGCACGCTCTACCCCGCGTACACCGCCGCCGCTTTGCGCGCCATGCTGCAACTCGCCGATCGCCACGGCGCCAATCTGGAAGGCATGCTCACCTGGGCGTTCGAGTTCGAGCACCAGCCTTACTTCGCCGGCTTTCGCACGCTGGCCACGAATGGCATCGACAAGCCGGTGCTGAATGTCTTCCGCATGTTGGGCATGATGGCTCCGGCGGGCGGCGAGCGTGTGCGCGTGGAATCGGCAGGCGCCGTCGCTCTCGACGAGCTGATGGCGAACGGCGTGCGCGGCCAGCCGCACATCGACGCCCTGGCCGTCCGCTCCGCTCATGAGATCGCGACGCTGGTATGGAACTACCACGACGACGATGTCGCGGCGCCGCCCGCCGCCGTCAACCTGACCATAACCGGCATCCCGCCTGCCGCCGGCCGCGTGCTGGTACGCCACTATCGTATCGATGAGGAGCACAGCAACGCATACACCGCCTGGCTGCGCATGGGATCGCCCCAGCAACCGACCGACGAACAATACGCGCGTCTGGAAGCCGCCGGCCAGCTGGAATTGCTTCACTCGCCGGAGTGGCTATCAACGCTGGACGGAAAACTGAGCGTGAGCTTCACCCTCCCGCGGCAATCCGTGTCGCTGATTGAGGCAGCCTGGTAAGCCGGACCTCGGGATAGCCCACCAGGTTTCATGTTCGACTCCCCGAACCAGATGATATTCTGGTGGCTCAGCAGCAGCCGACCTCCCGGACCTTGATCATGCAACGTCGCACTCTCTTCCCTGCCCGCCTGCGCTTGTCTGCCGCCGGCTTGGCCCTCGCCTCCGCACTCTCTTTCGCGGCGCTGCCAGCGCGGGCTCAGGAGTTGATCTTCAAGCCGTTTCACCAGAACGGAATCTACGCGGTCGGCGAAAAGGCCGGCTGGACGGTGACACTCCCGCAGGACGCAACCTCGATCTCCGATTACACCTACATCATTAAGAAAAACAACATCGACGTAATCGCGGCGGGCGCTCTCGATCTCAAGCACGGCAGCGCCACCATCGAGACAGCTCTTGGCGAGCCCGCCATGCTTTATGTCGAGGTCAAAACGGATGCGCCGCCAACGCCACCCGCGCAAGGCCCGAACACGACGCCGGTTGTTGCGAAGGACACCGCAATCCATCTTGGCGCGGCCATTGCGCCCTTCCAGTTGCAGCCCTCAGTTCCGCGTCCTGCCGATTTCGACAGCTTCTGGGACGCCAAACTGAAAGCCCTCGCTGCCATCCCAATCAATCCCGTCCTCACGCCCACCCAAACGGACAAGCCCGGCGTGGAGCTATACACGGTCAAGCTCAACAGCCTCGGTTCCCACGTTCAGGGCTACCTTGCTAAGCCAGCCAAGGAAGGAAAATTCCCCGCCCTGGTGATCTACGAGTGGGCCGGCGTACATGCCCTCCAGCCTGCAACGGTCACCGATCGTGCGGCGGAGGGCTGGCTGGCATTCAACGTGGATTCGCATGATCTGCCGCCCAGCCAGGGAACCGGTGTCAGCACGCAGTATCAGGCAATCGGCAACACCGACCGGGAAGCATCCTACTTTCTCAACATGTATCTCCGCGACTCGCGCGCCATCGATTACATCGCGACTCGCCCGGATTGGGACGGCAAGAACATCGTCGTCATCGGCACCAGCATGGGAGGCCACCAAAGCCTGGTCGCCGCCGGTCTGAATCCCAAGGTGACGGCGGTGATCGTCAACGAACCTGCCGGCGCTGACTCCAACGGCGATCTGTACGGCCGCAAGGCAGGCTACCCGAACTGGGACTCTACCAATCCGAAAGTCATGGAGACGGCTCTTTATTTCGACACGGTCAATTTCGCCTCTCGCATTAAAGCCCCTGTCCTCGCTGCGATGGGCTTCATCGACATCGTCGTTCCTCCGATTGGCGTCTGGATCGCCCTCGACCAGGTCCCCGGCCCCAAGGAAGCCATCCCCATGGTCGAGTCGAATCACAACAACTTGACGCCGGACAAAATAGGCGCCTTCGAGACCCGTTCCAAGGAAGTGCTCGGCATCATCCTGAGCGGCGGCGAGTTCAAACCGAACGAAGAACTGACGCGCGGGAGATGAGCAACGCTCACGGCTGGGCGCCGTGACGATCGATGCAGCGGCCGTTCGATCACCGCAGTAAAGGAATGTAGGCTGCGACGCGGCGCTGATACTGTTGGAATCGCTCGCCGAAGCGCTCGCCCAGCAGGCGATCCTCAATGCGAACCCGGATCTCGGTTCCCACCAAGAAAACAACCGCGGCGGTGAGCAGTATCGGCAGGGGCGTCAGCAGCCATCCAGTGCCGCACAGGACGCAAAGCATCGAGGTGTAGATGGGGTGCCGGAGCAGACCATACGGTCCCGAAGTTACCAGCTCATGATCCGCGTTCAGCCCGGCGTCAAGCCGCCATTGACGTCCCAACGCGCGTGCCCCGCTCCACGAAAGAGTGCACGCCACAACAAAAAAAACAACCGAGAGCGCGATTCGCCAGGCTGGCAGCGGTCTCTCCCAGAATTTGTTCTGCCACAACAACGAGTAGGCGATGACTTCCAGCAAAATGCCCCAGCGGGCGCGCCGGTCGACTAAGGTCGCTCTGTGCGTGGCACGCCCGGCCAAAAGGAATGGCATCAGCCAAACGAGCCATCCCGCAACCAGAATGCCATAAGCACAGGCCGGCATGTCGCTTGTTCAGCCCTACAGCAACTGCACTTCCCGCTGAATTTCGCCGGTCACCCGCGCGTCGTGATCGCCCACAAACATATCGATCTCCGAGCGCACGCCGAAATGCGGCAGGTACACGCCGGGTTCAATCGAGAAGCACGTCCATGGAATCACGCGCCGCTCGTCGTGGTTTTCCAGGTTGTCCATGTTGGCTCCGTTGCCGTGCACGTCCACGCCGATCGAATGGCCGGTGCGATGCACGAAATATTCGCCGTAGCCGGCGCTGGTAATCACGCCGCGGCTGGCATCGTCCACTTCGAAACCGCGCAATTCCTGGCCTGACGCAACCGCTTCCTGCACACGCTGGATCGCCGCATCGCGCGCGCCGGTCACCACGGCGAAAACCTTGCGCATCTCCTCCGGCGGATGGTCGCCGCAGAAGCCGGTCCAGGTGATGTCGTAGTAAACCGCCTCCAGCTGGTCAAGCTTGGCCCACATGTCGAGCAGCACCCAATCGCCCGAGCGAATCGGCGCGGTGACTTCCTCGGTCGGTTCATAATGCTGATTGGATGAGTTGGCGTTCACGCCCACAATCGGTCCGTGATCGGTCACCAGCCCCGCTTTGGCGAAGCGCTCGCGAATGAACTTCTTGACGTCCACTTCGCTCAGCGGCGCGCCGTTGCGTGTGCGCTCGGCGATCAGGACGAAGGCTTCGGCGCGCACCTTGTCGACCCTGCGCCCGGCTTCCAGGTGCGATTCCAGTTGCGCCGGCGTCCAGCGCGCTTCGAACACCTGAATCAATTCCGCCGAGCTGACCACCTCCAGGCCCAGGCTGCGCACCAGCTCCACCGTGCCCGCGTCCACCATCGCCACGTATGGAATGGCGCATAGCGGGGAATACTGCATCGCTACGCGCTTCAACCCGGCCGTCATCTGGCGCAGGCGGTCCACCTGCTCGCTCCAGCCGGAATAGAGCAGCTTCTCGCCCGGCGCGCCGGCGGTCATGCCGCGCTCTATGCGGTGCTCCAGGCCGCGCGGCTCACCCACGGCCGGAATCAGGTAATACCAGCGGCGCGTCGGCGTCCGTGGCGGCGTGATTCCCAACACCCGGTACGCCAGCGGGTCGCGCATGTGATGATCGAAAAACAACCAGCCGTCGAGGGCCTGGTTGCCTAGTTCCTGCTGAATCTTGGCGAGTTCCATAATCGGCAACTCCAGTCTATCCGATGCGCCGTCGGGCGGGCGGAACGGTAGGAGTACCGGAATGGGAGCCTCATATGTGGAGTATACTGTGGAGTGGGGTCCACAATGACGATACAGGTCGTGATGGATACAAAGCTGCTGCGGGCGGCGGATCTTGCGGCGAAGCGGCGCAAGGTGAACCGATCCGCCCTGATCCGGCAAGCCCTCGAGGGGCACCTCAAACGCTTGCGCGAAATGGAACTGGAAGAACAGGACCGGCGCGGGTATCTGGCCCAGCCGCAGCGTGAGGAAGAGTGCCGCATCTGGGAGGGCGCTGCCGCGTGGCCGCAGCTCTGAGGCGGGGCGATATCCGCCTGTATCGGTTCGCGCCCCCGGACAAGCAGCGGCCGGTGCTGGTTCTGACGCGCGATAGCGCAATCGGCCATCTGGCGACCGTAACCGTCGCGCCCATTACCTGGACCATTCGCGGCGTGCCTTCCGAAGTGATTCTGGATATCGATGACGGAATGAAGAACCGCTGCGCCGTCAATCTGCACAACGCCGTTACCGTCGCTCAAGCGCGATTGGGGCGGCGCGTAGGAGCCTTAGGAACGCAGCGCATGCAGCAAGTCTGTGCCGCCTTGGGCTTTTCGCTCGGTTGTTCCTGAGCAGGAGCGCCGATCTTCCTGGCGGCGTCCTATGTCAGGCATTGCCGGGCCCGTTCGCCTGCGCACAACCCGTCCCAATTCCGAACGCCTTTTGCGGCACCCGCACCCTGTCGTGCGTTTTCCGGTCTATAATCATCCCGCCGCGTTGGCATTACAATTGCCCTTCCATCTGTCGTGCGAACCCTCATCCAGGATCTCCGTTTCGGTCTCCGCATGGCCCTGCGGAGCCCCGGCTTCACTCTGATCGCGGTACTGACGCTGGCCGCCGGCATCGCCGCCAATTCCACGGTTTTCAGTTGGATTGACGGCGTCCTCCTGCATCCGGTACCGGGTGTGGCCGACCCAGCCAGATTGGTCGCGTTTGAAACCGTGGCGCCGAACGGCGATGCTCTGCTCACTTCCTACCCCGATTATCGGGATTACCGCGATCATCTGAAGCTGATCAGCGGCCTGACGGGTGCCACGATGCTGCCCTTCAGCATCGGCCAGGACGTGCACGCCGAGCACGTCTGGGGCGAGCTTGTCACCGGCAACTATTTTGCCGTGCTCGGCGTCAAGCCGATCCTGGGCCGGGTGTTCACGCCCGACGAGTGTGGCGACGCACAGGGCGCCCACCCCGTGCTAGTCATCAGCGAACGCCTCTGGAAACGCCGCTTCAACGCCGACCCCGGGGCGGTTGGCCAACTGCTCCGCGTAAACCGCCAGCAGTTGACCATCGTGGGCGTGGTGCCGGCCAGTTTCTTCGGCTCCATACCCGGGCTGAGGTTCGACATGTGGGTTCCGATTACTATGGGCGCGCAGCTCAAAGCACTGCAGGATTGGTCGCTCACGGATCGCGGAACGCGCCAGTTATTCGGTTTCGCGCGTCTTCGGCCGGGCGTCACCTTGGAGCAGGCACGTGCTGAAATCCAATCCCAAGCGCGCCACATGGCGGAAGCGGACCCGGAACACAACCTTGGTATCAGCGCCACCGTGCTTCCCATCTGGAAAGCCCATTCCGGCGCCCAGACATCGTTACTGAGACCGCTCATCCTCCTGATGGCGGTTTGCGGCGTGGTGCTGCTGATTGTCTGCGCCAACGTGGCCAACCTGCTACTGGCTCGCTCGACGGCTCGCCAAAGAGAGTTCAGCGTGCGCATGGCAGTGGGCGCCGGCCGCAGCCGCCTGGTGCGCCAGTTGCTCGGCGAGAACCTGGTGCTGGCCATGCTGGGCGGGCTGTTGGCCATCCCGGCTACTTCGTGGTTCAGTCAGTCGCTGGGAAGCATGGTGCCGCCCTCCGGCCTTCCCGTGGTGCTGGATATCCCTCTGAGCGGCGACGTGGTGGCCTTCACCTTTCTGCTGTGCCTGCTGGCGTGCGCCGTTTCCAGCGTCGCACCCGCCTGGCATATGGCCCGCGCCAATCTGAACGAATCTCTAAAAGAAGGCGGCCGCGCCGGTTCGGGGGGCTCCAGCTCGCACCGCATCGAGCGGCTGCTGGTAGTTTCCCAGGTCGCCCTGGCGCTGGTCGCCATCATCAGCGCGGGCCTGTTCGCCCGCAGCTTCCAGGCTGCCCGCCGCATCAATCCCGGTTTCGATCCCAACAACGTGCTGGTTTCGCATCTGGCACTGAATGGGTACACGGTTGCGGAGCGAAAGCAGTTTGTGGAACGATTGCGCGATCGCGTCCTGTCGCAGCCGGGCGTGACCGATGTCACCTATGCTCAAACCGTTCCTCTCTCCTTTTCCGGCCAGTGGTGGGAACCCGTGGAGATTCAAGGCTACGTGCCCGGTCCCAGCGAGAACATGAAGATCGACCGCAACGTGGTGGCCCCGGGCTACTTCAACATGCTGCGCATTTCGCTCGTCGAGGGTCGCGATTTCACCGACCACGACGATGAAAAGTCGGCGCCGGTGATGATTGTCAGCCAGACCTTTGCCCGGCACTTTTTTGGCAGTCGCTATCCCATCGGCCAGCATGTGAATGGGTGGGGCCGGTGGTTCAATGTGATTGGAGTGGCCAAGGACAGCAAGTACGAAAACCTGGATGAGGCGGCGAAGCCATATTTTTATGTGCCTTTCCGCCAATGCTTGCGCGAGGACATGGGCATCCGCCTCTATACGAGGACCGCCGGCGACCCGCGGCAGGCAGTGGAGCCGGTGCGCCGCGCCGTGCGCTCGCTCGATCCCGATGCAGGCGTCTTCGACTCTATGCCGATGGCCGAGAACATCAACGCCGCGCTCTTCACCGAAAAGCTGGCTGCTACCATGCTGGCCGTGCTGGGCGGGGTGGCGCTGCTGCTGGCGGCGCTCGGGCTTTATGGAGTGATGGCCTATGCGGTCGCCGAACGCCGCCACGAAATCGGCGTCCGCATCGCGCTAGGCGCACGCCCCGGCGACGTGGTCGGCATGGTGGTCAAACAGGGCATGGCGCTCACTTCGGTCGGGCTCGCGGTCGGCATGGCTGCGGCCCTCGCCGTCACGCGGGTGGTCGCCGCCGCGCTGGTTCAGGTGAGCGCCACGGACCCACTCGTCTTCGCTGGCGCGCTCCTGTTCCTGGCCGCCGTCGCCGCGCTGGCCAGCTATCTCCCCGCCCGCCTGGCCGCCGGCATCGACCCGAATCAGGCGCTGCGGTCATAACAGAGAGTCGGGGCTTAGATATACTGGATTCGCAGCTTATGGAGCCGATGCCCAGCTTGTTGACATCGAGAGGGTTTCGCATCGGCTATGCCGTGTTCTGTGCGCTCTACGGCGTCTTGAACCTCGCCACCGCCAGCGCGATTGGACACCGTACCGCACACATCGTGCTAGGCCTGTTCTGGCTGGCGTTCGGCATCTTCTGGGGCATCGGCTCTTTCCCCCGAAAAAAAGCTCGACCTTAGTCCTCCGCTGGCGTGGCGCGGGCTGTCAGCCTGCTGAGCCGAGCCGTCTCGGCTCTTTCTGTGCCTACGTTCCCGTCACAATCCCGCCATCGACGCTCAGCACCACGCCGGTGACGAAGGACGCCGCATTTGAGGCCAGCCATAAATATGCGTTGGCGATGTCCTCGGGCTGTCCCATGCGGCCCAGCGGCGTGTGCGTGCGCAGCGCTTCCCGAGCCTTTTCCGGGACGGCTTTCATCATGTCCGTGTCGATGATGCCCGGCGCCACGGCGTTGACGCGAATCCCGAACCTGCCGAATTCCCGCGCCCACACCCGCGTCATCCCGATCACGCCCGCCTTGCTGGCGACGTAGTTGGTCTGGCCGAAATTGCCGTACAAGCCAACCACGCTGGAGGCGTTCAAAATCACCCCGCCCGCGCCCGCCTGGATCATGCGCGTGGCGACGGCCCGCGTCGCCACAAACACGCCCCGCAGGTTCACCGCAATCACCGCGTCGAACTGTTCGTCGCTCATCACGCCGGCAATGGCGCCTTCCTTGTATTTGACGATCTGCCCGTCGCGCAGAATGCCCGCGTTGTTGACCAGCGCGTACACCCGCCCTAGCGCGCGCACGGTCTCCTCCAGGGCGCTCTCCACCGAAGCCGCGCTGGACACATCCACCTTCTGAAAGATGCCGCCCGCTTCCGGCTCCGCTTCCTTGACGTCCCAGGAAGCCACCATGCAGCCTTCCTGGGCGAAGCGCCGCGCAGTGGCCTTGCCGATGCCCGCCGCCCCGCCGGTGACAATAACGACCTTGCCCGCCAGTCCCGTTTCAATCATGACGTTTTTATTATCGCCGGATGGGCGGAATGGCGGCGTGGTTGGCAAAGAACCGGCAAGCTAGCATGCCCTACCTGGTGAGACACGCTATAGTGAAAGTGTCCCCATGCGAGGCCCACGCTGGCTCCTGCTGCTGGCGATCGCCGCGATCCTCGGCGGCATCGTTTTCACGTATCGCGCGCAGAAAAGGTCGGCCGCGGCGCACGCGCCCGCCAAGCCCAAGGAACTGCCCGACGATTTACACGCCGCCGCCCAACTCTGGCACTGGGTGGAAACCGACGCCAAGACCGGCCACGTCCGGGCCGACATTACCGCCGTGGACTTCCGCGAGGTCAAGGATTCATCGCGCGTCGACCTCAAAGGCATGACACTGCGTCTGCCCGGTAAGAAGGGCGACACCTACGACCTGGTAAATGCAGCCAGCGCCCAGTTCTACAAATCCGAGCATCGGCTCTATTCCGAGGGCGAAGTCGAGATCACGCTGAATCTTCCGATGGACGGCCCGCCGCAGCGCGCCCCGGTAATCGTTCATTCCGCCGGCGTCACCTTCAACACGGAAACCTACCGCGCCGAAACCGACAGTCCCTCCACCTTCACTTTTCAAAACGGCAGCGGCAAGGCCACCGGTGCGTACTACGACCCCAGCGCGCACGAATTGCGCATGAAGCAGGACGTCGAGATTCACTATCAGCCGCAAGGCCCCGGCGCCAAGCCGATGACGATTGAAGCCGGCGGCCTGGTCTTTCATGAAAACGACCAGACCATCGAGCTCACGCCGTGGGGCAAGTTGACGCGGGAAGGCACGGTGGTGGAGGGCGATACACCGCTAATCCGGTTGCAGAACCACCAGATCAGCAAAGTGCACGCCCTCAATGCGCGCGGCACGGAGGATAACGACAATCGCCAGATCGCCTACTCCGCCGGCGAGCTCTTCATGGACTGCAACGAACACGGCCAGGTGGAACATATCGCCGCCGTGAACAACGCCCGCCTGGTGTCGAATGCGCCCACTTCGCAAACCACCGTCACCGGAGACCGCGTGGATCTGAATTTCGAGGTGCGCGACAACCGGAGCATCCTGCTCCGCGTGGCCGCCGCCGGCCATGGCGTGGTGATTTCGAAACCACTCGCGGCGCCCGCGAGCGAACCCGGCGACACCCACCTGCTCTCGGCCGACAACCTGGAGATGACCATGCGCCCCGGCGGCAAGGAAATCGACCGCGTGGTCACGCGTGGGCCCTCCAGCCTGGAGTTCGTTCCCAACACCGCCGCCGCCCACCACCGCGTTTTGCGCGGCAAGGATTTTCTGATCGCGTACGGCCACGAAAACCGCATCGACACCTTCCACGCCATCGATGCCCGCACCGCTACCGACCCCAACGCCGAGGAACGCAAGCGCAAGCGCGCGCCATCCGTCACCGGCAGCCGGGAAATCAACGCCCGCTTCGATCCCAAGACCAGCCACCTTCTGGCGATGGAACAATCCGGCGGCTTCACCTACGCCGAAGGCGACCGCCAGGCCCGCGCCTCTAAGGCCACCCTCGATTCGGATCAGAACGTGATGGTGCTCGATGGCGGCGCGCGCATGTGGGATTCCACCGGCTCGACCAGCGCCGACCGTATCCGGATGGACCAGCGCAGCGGCGACTTCACCGCCGAAGGCAACGTCAATTCCAGCCGCATGCCGGAGCCCGACGCCAAGAAGAACTCCCAGATCCTGGCCACCGACGAACCGCTGCAAGCCCAGGCGCGACGCATGGTTTCCACCAATAAGAGCCACAACATGCACTATGAAGGCGGCGTGGTGATGTGGCAGGGCGCCAACCGCATCGCCGCCGACACCGTGGATGTGGACCGCGAGAAGCGTTCCTTCATCGCCGACCGCAACGTGGTCAGCAGCCTCTGGGACGAGCCCAAGGAAGAGGAGAAAAAGAAGACCGCCGTGCCCGTGCTCACCGTGGTGCGCGCGCCGCGCCTGGTCTACAC
>Ga0181520_10003720_pt1 | contig 26461 bp, 20 predicted proteins | sample PEATcosm2014_Bin_29_FD_132451 | JGI IMG/M metagenome (GOLD analysis project Ga0181520, IMG submission 132451) | Peatland microbial communities from MTU Mesocosm Facility, Houghton, MI, USA - PEATcosm2014_Bin02_30_metaG | ecosystem: Environmental > Terrestrial > Soil > Wetlands > Peat | place...
AAAGATTTCTGGACACTCCGGTCAAACGCTATTCCAGCGGTATGTACGTGCGCCTGGCCTTCGCCGTGGCCGCGCACCTGGAACCGGAGATTCTAATTATTGACGAGGTGCTGGCGGTGGGGGATGCGGAATTCCAAAAAAAGTGTCTTGATAAAATGAAGGATGTTGCTGGACACGGCCGCACGGTTCTTTTCGTCAGTCACAATCTCCAGGCCATCAGACAGTTGTGTACTCGTTCATTGCTTCTTCAAAACGGCGGACTTTTGTTTTCAGGTTCCGTCCATGAAGCCACCACGGCTTATATGGGGTCGTCGGTCAAATGCGGGAATGCTGGTTTTGATCTGAGCAATTACCCGCGTGGATCCAATTCGAGCAAGGCGCGCCTCACCCGCGTGACTTTGCTGGATGAAAACAACCGCCCGGTTTCACAGATTGAGCGCAATTCAATTTTAAAAGCAATGATTCATTTCCGCGTGGAAGAACCGCTGGCGGAGTTGGATATTCCCATGGCGTTGGTTCACGTTGAAGGCGTCAGAATTTGTTCCGAGTCTTACTCCGACCAGTTGAAGAAGCTGAATTTGACGCCCGGCGATTATGCGGTGGAATTCACCCTGCCAATGTGTTATCTGAAATTGGAGTCCTATTTTTTGGTCGTAGGCCTGTACAATGGCGGTGAGCATTGCGATTTGGTCGAAGGATTGCCGCTTCCGGTGCTGTCGCACGCGCAAAGCGATTCATTTTTCGAAGCCAGGAGATGGGGCGTGGTCCGGCTGCCAATCTCCTGGAGCCGGGTCACGGCCGCCTGATTGAGAGCTGCGGAGGGACCTGTTTTTATGAAGACTTTTTTTCGATCAATCTATGCGCGGTTGCCCATCATCAGGGAATTGCACCGGATTGCCAATGATCTGCAGGTCCAGAAATATGCGCTGGAAGGCATTGCCGGCGAGGTGAGGGCTTCCAAGGGTTTCAGGCATTTGGCCGAATGCGCAGCCCTTGTTCAGGCGCTGGAAACCATCAAGGCCGGCGACGCGCGGTATCGCGACCCGAAGCGTTTGCTGGCCCACGGGGCGCAATATTGGTCTCAGAACTACGAAGATGGGATGATCGCCGAAATATTTCGGCGGGTCAAGCCAACCACCCGGACCTTTGTCGAAATCGGCGTGGAAAACGGTTCGGAGACCAACACCACCTGCCTGTTGGCCCAAGGGTGGCGCGGCTGGTGGTTTGAGGGCAATCCCAGGAGTTGCGAATCCATCCGGAACCGCCTGAAGACCATGCCGGCCCTGGCGTCCCGGCTCTCCCTCCGGGAGGCGTTTATTTCCCCTGCCAACATTAACGCCTTGTTTGAGGAGATGTCCGTGCCCCGGGAGGTGGACCTGTTTTCGCTGGACATTGATTTGGACACGTACCATATCTGGGCGGCGTTGCGCGAATTCCGGCCGCGGGTGGTGGTGGTCGAATATAATGCCGGGCTTCCGCCCGACCAGAACTGGGTGCATCCATACACCCCCAACCAAATGTGGGACTACACGCAGGCCTTTGGGGCGAGTTTGAAGGCCTGCGAGCTTTTGGGAAAAGAATATGGGTACAGCCTGGTTGGCTGTGACATCACGGGCATCAACGCCTTCTTTGTTAGAAACGACCTTTTGGAGGATCATTTTGTTCCCCCGTTCACGGCGGAAAACCATTACGAGCCGAGGCGTTATCATTTGTACCACCGTTGGGGGCATCCCTCGTGCCTGTACGGAGAAACCCATGGTGAAAAAATTTCATAGGAGGTTTTCACCAAGGTATTTGTGTTTCGAGTTCGATCAGATTGCCAGCAAACGCAGATCGAAGCCATAATGCCCGTTTCAAGCCGGCCAGATTTGTCCGCCTATGCGCGACTCAAACGCGCCGGTCGCGCGGCCTATGAAGCCCTGCCCCTGGTCTTCTCCCGGGCAAGCAGCGGCCGGCCGGATTATATTCTGCGGTTTGATGGCGGCATTGGTGATGAGTTCCTGTGTTCGGCGCCCATTCATGAATTGAAAAAGCGTGGGGCCGGCAACATCTGGATGCTGACCGATTATCCCGAGTTGTTTCACCTGAATCCGGACGTCACCTTGGTCGTGAAAAAGAACACCCGGGGTGTCAATCGCTTCTTGGAGAGATTAAAATCACCGATAATCTCATTGAACTATGCGCCGCAAGCAAATGGCCGACATATCCTTCCCAAGGGACATGTTATCACCGCTTTATGCGAGGAACTCGAGCTCAGGGGTGAGGTTTCAAAGCGGCCTTACATTAAGTTGCAACCAAAGGAAAAGGCCTCCGGTTTCTTTGGCCCAAGACAAATAGCGATACAAAGCTCGGGGCTGTCAGCCAGATACGCCGCCCGGACAAAAGAGTGGTTCCCGGAGCGTTTCCAGCGGATCGCGGATCGTTTTCGCAAGGACTTTACCATCGTACAGGTCGGTGCAGCAAAAGACGCCGCGATCGCGGGCGCCGTGAATATGAGGGGAAGAACCTCGATTCGACAGACGGCGGCCATTTTGGCCAATTCAGTTCTGTTTATTGGCCTGGCTGGATTTCTTCAACATCTGGCCCGGAGTGTGGAATGCCGTTCGGTCATCATCTATGGGGGCCGGGAATTGCCGACTCAAACCGGTTACACCTGTAACGAGAATATTGTCAACAACCCCGAATGTTCGCCCTGCTGGATATATGACAATTGCGATTACGGCATCAAATGTATGGATGCAATTACGGTGGAAATGGTGATGAACGCGGTGGAAATTCAGATCAGCCGGTTCGGCCAATCGTTGCCGGTGGATACCGAGATATTAAAATAGATGAATTTATATACTTACCCGTCACTGAGACAAGATTTTGCCCACTACGTGGTTCGCAGATCAATTTTAACTGCGCTCAATAAATACATACCTAAATTTCGTGGCCAGGTCGTAGATTTGGGATGTGGAAACATGCCCTACAAGGAGGCCATTCAATCCGTCGCGGCCGTGACGCAATATATTGGCATCGACTGGCCTGGCACCACCTACTACGCAAATAAACCTGATTTGATTTGGGACGGCACGACCATCCCCCTGGCGAATAACAGCGTGGATTGTGTGCTTTTCACAGAAGTGCTTGAACATTTGGGCGATCCATTGGCAGTATGCACCGAAATATATCGCGTGCTCAGGCCGGGTGGCGTCTTGGTGGGAACGACTCCATTTTTTTGGATTCTTCACGAAGTCCCCAATGATATGCAACGGCTGTCGCCCTACGGGTTAAAAAGGATTTTGGAAAAGTCCGGGTTTCAAACGCACGAAATCACCGGAGCCGGCGGATGGAACACCTCTCTTGCCCAGTTTATTTGTATGTATATCGGCTTTGGCGTGAAAAATCGATTGCTGAGAAAGGCGCTAAAATTGTTGTGTTACTTCCCGGTGCTGTTATTAGTCAAAACCGATCGCGAAACCGTTGAATTCCGCCATACTGATATGATTAATTCCATCGCCTTTAATGCGACCAAATGACTGTAGTCCAGTTGCGATTTGACATAAGACAACAATCGTCCGGAACTAATGCCTTCCATAAGCATCATCATCGCCACCTCCGACCGTTTGCCGGCCCTCCGGGATACCTTGCTCTCCCTAGGAATGGTTTTGGTGCCGGATGATTTTTCCGTTGAGTTGGTGTTGGTCGAAAATGGGTCGCGTCAGGGGGCCGAAGAATTGCTGCGGCTGTTGCCGCCCGATCGCTTTTCTGTTCAATACCTGTTTGTACCACTTGCGGGCAAGTCGCGCGCGCTGAACGTTGCCATCCCAAAGGCCAAGGGCGACCTCCTGATGTTCACGGATGATGACGTCCGGTTTCCAAGCAATTGGATCGCCGACATGTGCCGGCCTTTGATTGGCGGCGAAGGGGCGGTCGTGGTTGGAGGTGCCAGAATCGCCCCCGAACTGGAGCGCCCATGGATGACTCGATATCATCGTGGCTTTCTGGCCTCCACGGAATATCTTTCTGACACAGATCCGTCTGAATTTGCAGGGCTGAACTTTGCGTGTTTACGCTCCGTGTTCGTGAAAGTACAGGGATTTGACAGTGAGCTGGGCGGAGGGGGACTCGGGAATGCGGAAGATTGTCTTTTGGCGCGCCAACTTAAGCAGGCAGGGTTAAAATTTGTCTCTCGTACTAATGTCTTGGTTGAACACCATCCGGACGAATCACGCCTCTTATATGGTAACTGGAAACGCACTGCAGCAGCAAACGGGCGTTCCCAAGCTTATCTTATGCACCATTGGTATCACCAGAACATGCGCTGGGTGCGTCTTCGGCTTCTGTATTTTCGCCTTAAGCTTTGGTTTAGAAGTCTTTTCCGAAGCAGCAGTCCGCTGGAAGCGGAGGGAATTCCTGCTTGGGAACTGAGCTATCGGACCGATATTGCGAAATTTGAACATTACCAGGTTGAACGACTTCGGCCGAGAAACTACGCTTGCCAAGGGCTTGGCAAGCTTAAACACGATCATTAAATAATGGCCTCATGAACAGAGCACGCTTAATAGCATTTTACCTGCCGCAATTCCACCCGACTCCGGAAAATGACCAGTGGTGGGGAAAGGGATTTACCGAATGGACGAATGTCGTTCGGGCAAAGCCGCTGTTCCCCGGGCACTATCAACCCCATCTTCCGGCGGACTTGGGATTTTATGATCTCCGCATTCCCGAGATCCGGGCAGCCCAAGCGGAGCTTGCCCGCAAGGCCGGGGTGGAAGGCTTTTGCTACTGGCATTATTGGTTCGCCGGCCGTCGCCTGCTGGAACGGCCGTTCAACGAAGTCGTGGCGTCCGGGGAGCCGGATTATCCCTTCTGTCTCGCGTGGGCGAATAATACTTGGAGCGGTCATTGGCATGGAGCTGAAAAACGGACTCTGATCGAACAAACTTACCCGGGCCGGGAAGACCATGAGCGGCATTTTTATGCCTTGCTGCCCGCCTTTCATGACCCACGTTATATTCGAGTTCATAACCGCCCGCTCTTCGCCATCTTTCGTCCAAAAGAACTTCCGGAGAGCGAATCGTTTATTGAACTCTGGCAAAATCTCGCCCGCCGCAACGGCTTGGAAGGCATGCATTTTGTCGCCCATCTCTTTGACCACGAACTGGATTTCCCTTGGCGCCAAACCGGCTACGGCGGGGCGGTCATGACCAATGAACTCAAATTGATGCGTCGTCGTTTGTGGGACATCACCCGCGAACGCCTCCGCATCGCCAAGGACCAGCCGGATGCCGCCGCTAGAATCAGCCCCCTCCTGGAGGCCGTCGCCGGCACCGGGCGCCTGGTGGGTCACCGGATTCTGCAACGCCTCCTCCGCTGGCCGGGCGGGGTGCATTATTACGAGGATGCCCTGTTGTTCTTCAAATCAACCGCCGCGCTGGAACTCGGATGTTATCCCTCCGTCGTGCCCGGCTGGGACAACACCGCCCGGGCGGGACGCAAAGGCATCGTCCTCCACGGCTCCACGCCGGAGCTGTTCGCCACGCACCTCCGCGATATTCTGCAATCGGTCGCGGACCGGCCGGCCGAAGACCGCATTGTTTTTGTCAAATCGTGGAATGAGTGGGCCGAAGGCAATTATCTGGAGCCGGACCAAAAATATGGCCACGGCTATTTGGACGCCGTGCGGACGGCCCTGCAGGCGACCGCCGGGGAAGCGGAAAGCTGCGGGCAAAAGTCTCCCTTGCCGGCTCATGTCCAGTGACCGTCCCAAAATCCTGTTCCTTGCGCATGATGCCTCGCGCACCGGGGCGCCCATCGGTTTGCTTGCCTTCCTGCGCTGGCTCCGCGCGAACTCGAATTATGAGTTTGGCATCCTGTTGCGCTCGCCGGGCCCGCTGGAAACCGAGTTGCGCGAACTCGGCCCCACCATGACCCTGGGAACCTCGTTTCTTTACCAAACCCTCCTGGGACGCCGGTTGCGCGGGCATCTGCCCCGCAGCCTGCAAACGGAAACCCGCAAGATTCAAGGCATGTTTGCCGCCGGCTCCTACGATCTCATCTACTCCAACACCATGACGAACGGGGCCATGCTCGAAGCCCTGGCATCTACCGGCGTGCCGGTCATCACCCACGTCCATGAGCTGGATTATTGGATTCGGCGGAGCGGCCCGGATAATCTGCGGCAGGTGCTGGCCCATACCACCGCCTTCATTGCCGTCTCGCAGGCCGTCCGGGCAAATCTCATTTGCCATCACGGTGTGCCGCCGGAAAAAATCACCGTCATCTACGAACATATCCGCGAACTGCCGCCCGTCCCCACGGCGGAGGAGAAGGCTTCGGCGCGCCAGGCGTTGAAAATCCCCGCCGGCGCTTTTGTGGTGGGCGGTTGCGGGGCCGAACACTGGCGCAAAGGCCGCGACCTTGTTCCGCAACTCCTGCTGGCCCTGAAACGCCAAAGCCCGGACCGGCCGGTCCATTTCGTCTGGATTGGCCGCCCCGGAACGGAGGAGGAAGAATACACGCTGGCTTACGACTTGCGCGGGGCTGGCGTGGCGGATTGCTTTCACCAAAGCGGGGAAGTGGATGATCCATTCAAGCTGTATCCGGCCCTGGATGTCTTCGCCCTGCTGTCGCGGGAAGACCCCTACCCGCTGGCCAGTCTGGAGGTGGCGGCCACGGAAACGCCGGTGGTTTGTTTCGAAAACGCCGGCGGAATGCCGGAATTTGTCCGGGACGGGTGCGGATTGGCGGCCCCCTACCTGGATGTGGAGGGAATGGCGCAACATATTCTCCACCTGGCGGCCGATTCGGAGCTGGCACTCGCATTGGGACGTCAGGCCCGCGCCAAGGTCGGAAAAGAAAACCTGTTGTCAACCACCGCCCCCCAATTGCTGGGCGTCATTGAGAAATTACTCAGGGTCAATGGCGCCAGCACTCTGAATGTTAAGGAATCCGTCTGTCTGTCCGGCCCCGCCGGCGATGGTGGCTTGCCAACCTTCCCCGCCAAAGGGCGCAACTGACCCCGCCTCCGTTTCGCAATGCTCGGCGCTTTGCATAGGTCTTGGTCCAACCTCCGGCATTTCATCCGGCTGCGGCTCAATTGTTTGTCGGCGTGGCTTCAATCATTCCGGATGAAATGCGTGGGAAACGTACTGAGCAACCAATCGCCCGCTGATCTCCGCCTGCGCCTGATTGAAATATCCGGCCAAGGAAACCACATCATTGCTTCGGAAAATGTCAAAGGATGTCTAAAGATAATGATCCGTGGAGATAATAATCGGATTCAGGTTGGCCCGGGGGTTCGGTTCAACAACGATCCTTCAATTGTGACGATGCATTGCCACAACACCTGCCTCGAAATTGGCGCCGGCACCTCATCGGAGGGATCCACTTTTCATTTCCGGGAGGACGGCACCTCAATCACGGTTGGGGAGGATTGCATGATTGCCCGGGACACCAATTTTTGGGTCACTGATTTCCACAGCATCCTCGATAAGACAACGGGAAGCCGCACCAATGTCGCTCGAAACATTGAAGTCGGGAATCATGTCTGGATCGGTTGGGGCGCCAAAATTTTGAAAAATGTTCATATCGGCTCTGGTTCCATCATTGGAACCTCAAGTGTTGTCAGCCGGGATGTCGCCCCGCATACATTGGTGATGGGAGTGCCGGCCGTGGAGCTGAAATCCCATGTCAACTGGAGCCGGGAGCTTTTGTAACATGATGATTACTGGTTCAGAATGCGCCTGCTAAGTTGAATGTCATTCCTTGGAATCATGGTCCGGCGCAGGCTGGCGCGGGCGGGCTATTTGGTGACCCGCGTGGAACCGGAGTTCCCGCCTTCGCTGGTTTCCGTTCTTCAAGCCCTGAAGGCGCGGACCAAACCTGATTTGTGCGCCCTAGGCTTTGACAATGACGTCGGGATTCAATCCGAGCTGTTGCGCGTCTTTCCGGCCGCCCAGGTTTCATTTTGGTCCCCGATCCTTCGGTTGGACAACGCCGTCGTGGATTCGCGTTCCGGGCTGCCCCCGGTTCCCTCGGGCCGGTTTATGGTGGTGGTTGACATGGATGCCTTTCCGTTGGAGTTGCTTCATGAAAAAATGCCGTGGCTGAAGGAGGCCGAAGTCTGGCTGCTAGGCGCCCGGCTCGGTTCGTTCTGGGCCGGCGAACTGGATTTGTGCCGGCTCGCCGCCCGGATTCAAGCGTTCGGGTTTCGTTTGGCGGAGGTGCTCCGGGCCGTCGGCACCGCTTCGCTCCAGGCGCCGGTGGACAGTGTGAGGGTGGTTTGTGAGCGGGACGATGGCATCCGTTCCCCGATGTCCCCGGGCAGCCGTTATCGGGTGAATGAGGCCTTGACCTGGTTGAGCCATCCGATGGTGCAACGCCGGGATTTCCAAACGCTGGCCGGGCGCGGCAGTTTCGGCTATGCCGCCGGGGTTTTCAACCCTGGGGCCATCCGCGGGCGGGACCAAACATATCTCTTGGCGAAGGCGGACCGGACCCCCTGGGTGTTGCAAAAAACCGATGAATCCCTCTTTTTCGCCTCCGCCCAGCCGTTGCTTTTGGGCTTAAATGCGGATCACGACATAGTCAATGCCGACCCGCTGGTGGTGGAGGGACTGCCTGGACCGGGCCGCGCCGAGGATTTTCGCCTCTTCAGATATCGGGATCAATTGTTCACCAACCATGCGGTGATCTCGCATCCCCAACCCCGGCCGGTGACGCACCGGCCCTTGCGGCTGGAGTTGATGCAGACGCGCATCGGCCTCTCGCGGCTGGACCTCCCGGCCAAACGGCTGGCCTGGTGCGGCTGGCCGGCGATCCACCGGCCGCTGGCGCAAACCGAGAAGAACTGGGTCTTTTTCACCGACGGCGACCAGTTGTTGCTGCTCTATTCCTTTTCGCCATATGTTCTTCTGTGCGCCCAAAACTGGCCCGGCCTGGATTTCAAAACCGTGTTGGAAACCCGCCTGGATTTGCCCTTTGACGGCGACGGATTAACCCTGCGGAACAGTGTTAATCCGGTAGATTACGATGACGATCACTGGCTCCACATCGTCCACAAGGTTTATCCGGGAAAGCAGTACTCATTTTGGGCGGTGTTGATCAGCAAGCAGACCCTCCAACCGGTGCGGGTTTCCGCCCGCCCGCTGGTGCGGGGCTGGCACAGCGCGTCCGCTTCGATCATTTACACTTGCGCGGTGATCGTTGACGGGGCGGAGGTCAGCCTGTATGCCGGCTTGGACGATTCAGCCACCGCCGCGGCCACGATTTCACGGGAACGGTTGGATGCGGAATGGATCGTGCTGGCGGCCCGGGAGGCACAGCCCGCATGACGACCACCGGCACCCTGGATGGCCTGACGGTTTTGCGCTTCGCCCACGCCTTTGAAACCGGTGGCGGCACCGAGCGATATCTCGATGATCTGGATGGCACCTTGCTGGCCAGAAACGCCATGACCGTCGTGCGACTGCACCTGACCCGCCAACCGGCCGGTTATGGACCGGGCGAAGAGACCATCGGGCGGGGCACGCTGGTGCGCATCCCTTTGCCCGTTATTCCGGAAAATGGGTCGCCGGCGTCGGCGGACCGGAACCCGCTCCGCGCCGGTTGGAAAAAAAAAGTGCGCGACTGGGGGCTGTACAACCCGCTCGTCTGGCGCGCGGTCGGCGCCAAATGGACCGCTTCCCGGCGGTTGGAGCCTCAGCCCGGCCAGGCGGTGGGGGCGGGCCAAGCCGCCGCCGGGGTTTTCCGCGCCCGCCGGGTGGATCTGGTCATGATGCATTTCTTTGGCGGTGCCGACGCGGATGAAGTGGTGGATGAAGCGCGGAAAGCCAAGGTGCCGTACGTCGTGCTGAATCATTATTCCAACGACCGGTTCCTGCATCTGGCGATTCGCAAACATGTCCTGTCCGCCAGCGGCGTGGCCGGGGTCAACGGGCTGGGACTTCCGCGCCATGTCCGCCGCGGTTTTACGAATCTATCGGACGGCATTGACACCCAATTTTTCCGACGGGAAAATGCCCGGTCGTTGGCGAACCCGCCGGCGCAACCGGTCATTCTTCTGCCGGCGCGCGTGGTGCGGGAAAAAGGGCAGATGGATTTGCTCCAGGCCGCCGGTTTGCTGCGCCGGTCCGGTGTCGAATGTTGTCTGGCCTTCGCCGGCCGTGTGGACTCATCCGGCTTTGTCAATGAATTGCGGCAGGAGATTGCCCAAACCGGCCTGACCGGGTGCGTCCGGTTCCTCGGTGACCTCAACCTGGAGGAATTGCGCGACTGGTATGCCGCCAGCGCCATCGTCGCCCTGCCCACCTACCACCATGAGGGGCTTGGGCGTGTATTGTTGGAGGCGCAGGCCATGGGGGTTCCCGTAATCGCCTATGCCACGGGTGGCGTGGCCGATGCGATTGCGTCCGGCCGCACCGGCTTTCTCTTGCGGACGGGCGATGTTGCCGGGTTGGCGGACCGGTTGCGGGAACTGCTGGCCTCGTCGTCCCGGCGGGCGGCCATGGGAATTTGCGGCCGCGAAACGGCGGAAACCAATTTCAGCCTGGCCGCCCTGGCCGAGCGGCACGAGCGGTTCTACGCCCAAGTCATCGGCATTTAATTCCATGCCTCCCAAACTGGCACTTCTGCTGTGTACGTTCTTCGTGCTTTACGCGTTTCGTTACGACCGAAAGCATGCCGTCGCGGTCTCCAAGGCTTTGTGGTGGCCCACGATCTGGTATTTGGTCGTTGCTTCGCGCTTCGTTGGCTACTGGCTGCTGATGGCCGGGGTGCCGCTGCCGGGCGGCAGTGGTGACCCCACCGAGGGGAGCGTGGTGGACCGGTCGTTTTTCCTGACGTTGACGGTGGTCGGACTGGTGGTGCTGGCCCGCCGCCGCTTTGATTGGGGGAGGGCTTTTCGCGACAATCCCTGGCTAACGGCGTTGATCGTCTTCATGGCCTTGAGTGTTCTTTGGTCAAATTATCCATTCGTCTCCTTCAAGCGCTATGTCAAAGTGATCGGCTCGGTGGTGATGGCCTTGGTTGTGCTGACGGAGGAGAATCCGCGCGAGGCCTTCCTCACGGTCATCCGGCGCTGCCTCTACGTCCACTTGCCGATGTCCATTCTCTGCGTGAAGTATTTTCGCGATATCGGCGTATCTTGGGACTGGAGCGGTGGCAACACCATGTGGCAGGGTATTTCCACGTCCAAAAACGTGCTGGGCCAGGTGGCCATGCTGGGGGTGTTGTATTTTTTCTGGGAGGTGGTGCGGCGCTGGCGGGAGTTGCGGTGGCGGAACCTCCACCTGCTCTATCTCTTGATGGCCGTGTACCTGCTGAAAGGCTCGGAAAGTTCCTTCAGTTTGACTTCCGTGTCGGTGTGTCTGTTTGCCCTGGTGGTTTTTCTTGGACTGCAAGCCCTGCGCCGCCGGCCGGCCTTGGCTTACCGCTTCGGGATGGCCGTTTTCTGTGCGGTCGTGGGTTTGGTGGTGTTGGTGCTGGTTCATAGCGTGAGCATGTTTTCGGAAGACTCGCTCTTCGGCCAGATCATCACCAAGTTTGGCCGGGACATCACCCTGACCGATCGCACCTACATCTGGCACGATTGCTATGCGGCGGTGGACAACCCGCTGCTCGGCGTCGGGTTTGGCGGATTTTGGATCGGTCGGATGGTCAACATCCCCTGGAATGCGAACCTGACCTGGGTGCTGAACGAGTCGCATAACGGCTACGTGGAAACCTACCTGCAACTGGGTCTCATCGGCGGGCTTTTGCTGGCCGGCGTGCTGTTCTCGACGCTGCCCAAACTGCAGGCGTCGCTGGCCGATGACTTCGATTTTGGCTGCTTCCGCCTCACCTTGTTCCTGACGCTGTTGCTCATAAACATCACCGAGTCCACCTATATACGGGGCGACCACCATCTCTGGCTGGTCCTGATGATGATCACCTGGCAGGTTCCCCAGAGACAGGAGGCGGAGGCAGGTCAATTCGTTGTGACGGCTGATGATAGCCCAGGAATCGAGCAAGCGGAAAAAATCGCCTCCTGAAGTTGGTCCTTGTGAGCTTGCAGCGTTTAAGATCCACAGTCTGTTAAATAGAAATTTATGAAGCACTTACAAAGTAAATGGAGCCACTTGACGCAGGAGCCGCCGTTTCGACGGTTGACAAAAGCGTTCCTGAAAGTGACAACAAATGAGCCGTTCGTGAGAGCACGATGGGATATTTCACGAAAGCCTCAATATCTGCTTGGCATTACTGAAGCCGCCAAGCAAGCGATTTTCGAAGGCATTTCCTCGATCTCGGCAATTGAGTTTGGGGTTGCCGGCGGTGCCGGACTGTTGGTCATGCAGGAAGAAGCCGAAGTTGTATCACAAAAGACTGGTATAGATATCCGGGTTTATGGGTTTGATATGGGAACGGGACTGCCGCAGCTAATAGGCGATTACCGGGACCATCCGGACATATGGAATCCTGGAGATTATCCGATGAACGAAGCAGCTTTACGCCAAAAGCTCAGCCCGAGAACCCGTTTGATTCTCGGTAACGTCGAGCAGACAGTCGGCCAGCTTCTGGAGCCCCCCGGGATTCCCTCTTTGGGCTTTGTTTCGATCGACGTGGACTTGTATTCATCAACCCGAGCCGCCCTAAATGTGTTTCGGGCGGCGGGGCGGAAAATGTTGCTTCATGTGCCGATGTATTTTGATGACGTGGATATGTTCTACACTCACTCAAAAGGCGGGGAACTGCTTGCGATGAAGGAATTCAACGACGAGCAACATGATGTGTTTATTGATCAATGGCGGGGCATCAAAGCCTTTCGACCTTTCCCTGAAGCCCCATACCTCGACCGATTTTTTATTGCACATGACTTAAAACGGATCTCTGAATTCAGGCGGGAACGAGCGGCCCAGGTCCTTCCGGTTGAAATGCATTAGAAATAGCAGCCGATGCCCCGGAATCTTCGTTTCGATCCGGCCGCCCCGTCGCGCTCCCAGTATTGGCATATTCGGAGATCCCACTGTTTCGCATGAACATCCTGATTACCGGCGGCTTTGAACCCAATTTCTCCGTGGGTTTCGCCCGGGGGCTGGCGGCCCACGGTGTGGAGTTGTGCGTCATTTCGTGTGATGAAACCTCGGCGCGCCTGACCGCCGCCGGCATCCCCAACCTGAATCTGCGCGGCAGCCTGGACCCCAACCGCCCCCAATGGATCAAATGTGGCAACCTCGCGCGCTATTATGCCCGGCTGCTGTGGTTTCTCTTCCGCCATCGCGGCGCCACGGTCCATTTTGCCGGGATTTTCCGCCGGGAATGGATCGTGTGGGAAGGGCTGGTCCTGAACCGTTGCTTCCGCCTGCTGGCCGGCCGTTATCTCTACACCGTTCACAACGTGCTCCCGCACAACCGCGAACACAGCCGCTTTTTGCGCTGGATCTATCGGCGGATTTATCAGGTTCCCCATCGGTTGCTGGTGCATACCGGCCGGGCGCGCCAGCAATTGATCGAAGAATTTGGTGTTCCGGCCGGCCGCATTCAACTCACCTCCCTCGGCTTGAATGAGGAAATGCCGGTGACCGGTCTGACGTGTGCGGAAGCGCGCAACCGTCTGGGCTTCGCCCCCGAAGACCGGCTCATCCTGTTTTTTGGCAAGATTGATGAATACAAGGGTTTGGATTTGCTGTTGACCGCTTTTGACGGTCTGCAACTGCCCGCCACCCGTTTGGTCATCGCCGGATCATTCCGCAGCCCGGCCTACCGCGCCCGCATACAGTCGCTCTTGGAACAAATGTCCCGCCGGCCGGCGGTGCATCTGTTCGAACGCTTCATCCCCAACGAGGAGGCCGAAGTGTTTTTTAAAGCCGGTGATGTCCTCTGCCTCCCTTACCGGAATATTTATCAGAGCGGCCTGGTGTTTCTGGCCCCCCGTTTCGGCCTCCCCATGGTCACCACCGACGTCGGGGCGCTGCGCGAGTTTGTCGGGGAATCCCTCGGGCTGGTCTGCCGGACCAATGATGCCGCCGGGCTGGCGGAAACCCTGACCGCCTTCTTTTCCACGCCCAACCGCTTTTCTTCCGCGGCCATTCTCGACCAGGCCCAAAAATTACGCTGGGTGAATGTCTGCCGGGAACTGGTGCCGCTATATTCCGGGCCGCTTCACGCACCCGAGGCGGACATGCCCCTTGACCGGCGGTCTGCTGACGCTTGCGCCCCGTTTCCGCCGCGCGCCAAGGCGGAGCCCGGGCACCAAGTCTGATGAAAAGAATTCTCCTCATCTCGAACAAGGTGTTCCATTACCGCGTTTCGAATTACAATTACTTCGCCCGGCGGTTTCGCCAGGAGGGGTGGGAATTCTGCGTCCGGGCCAATGAACTCCAGAAAAACAACCCTCATCCTTTGGAGTTCGACTTCCGGGAGCTGCCGTTTAATTTTGCCGCCTACCGCCGGGAGATTGAACGGTTGCAGCCCGAGGTGGTCATCCTGTTTCTCCACCTGAAGAACCTCATCATCTGGCCGTTGCTGCATTGGCTCAAGCTCAAGGGCATACGCGTGGTTTATTGGAACAAGGGCGTCAACCTGGAGGTGCGCAACCCGCGGCTCCGAAACCTGCCGTTTTACTACATTCATTCGCTCTGCGATGGCATCATCCTTTACTCCCAACACGAGCTGAAGGACATCAGGCCCGCCAACCGCCACAAGGTTTGGATCGCCAGCAACACCATCAATTTTGCCGACTTCCCGGAAATCCGCCAGACGCCGGACGAGATCAAGGCGGAGTTTGGCATTCCCTTCAAAAAGGTCGTCCTCTTTGTGGGCCGCATGCGTTCGGTCAAAAAGGTGGAACACTTGATCGAGGTTTTCAACCAGATCGAGGAGCCGGGCTGCGGCTGCGTGATTGTCGGCGATGCGATGGGTTACGACTTCCCGGCGATGATCAAGCGGGATAACATCCGGTATTTGGGCGAGATTTTTGATCCGCAGGAGATCCAGATCAGCAAGCTCTTCAAGATGTCCGATCTCTTTGTCATTCCGGGCGACGTCGGGCTGGGGATGAACCAGGCCTTCTATTGGGGGCTCCCGGTCGTGACCGAGGACGGCCTGCAGCCGCCGGAAATTCACTACCTCAAAAACGGCCGCAGCGGGTATATTGTGCCGGAGAATGATCTGGCCGCCCTCCGGGAAAAAACGCTGCTGCTGCTTCGGGACGACGCCCTCCGCACGGAATTTTCCCGCCATGCCCGGGAGGATATTTTGCGCGAGGCTTCCATCGAAAACATGTTCCAAGGGTTCCTCCAGTGCGTCTTGACTCTGTCCGCAAAAAAGCCGGTTCGCCCGGCCCGTTCCAATGAGAAACTGGAAACCGGCGGCAACTCCGAGCCGGCCCCGCCAACCGGAAACCAGCGGTCGGATTCACCGCCTTCCCGTTCCGCCGGGGAGGATGCCTCCGCCTTGTCAGGAAATCGGAACCGGCAGATTCTCGCCACCCTCCTGCGGTTTGCCGAATGGCTGGAACGCTATGGGGAAACCTCCCAGGACCATCAGGATTTCTATGCCAGCAAAGTGGGGCGCGCGGCCAAAAACTTCTATTACCAACATAAAAAAATCGGCCTTCTGGCGGTGGCGCCCATGGTCTTTTGTGAGGCGTTTGCCCCCTGGACCCGGCGGTTCTTTTTTCCGCGCATGCGCCTGCCCATCGCCGATGCCCACTTTGCCATGGGCTTCGCCCGCTTGTATGAAGTAACCGGTGATCGTCGTTGCCTGGATCGCGCGGTTCATTTTCTTGAGGTGCTGGAGCAGACCCGTTGCCCCGGCTACGCCCGGCATGGTTGGGGATATCCCTTTGATTGGCAAACGCAGGCGGGCATTATGGCCGCCGGCACCCCGCTGATCACCACCACGCCCTATTGCTACGAGGCCTTTGACGCCGTGCATCGGTTGGACGAAAATCCGAAATGGCGCGCGATCATGCATTCCATTGCCGAACATGCGTTATTGGACTATGGCGACCAGGAAACCCGGCCCGGCGCCGCCAGTTGCACCTACACCCCGCTCGGCGAGGCCCTCGTTGTCAACGCCAGCGCCTACCGCGCCGCCCTGCTCCTGCAGGCCTGGGAAACCTTTGGCGACGGCCGTTACCGCCAAACGGCGGAACGGAATCTGGCCTTTGTGCTTGACAGCCAGAATGAGGATGGCTCCTGGCCTTATGCCAGGGACGGCACCCGCAGTTTCATTGACCACTTCCACACCTGTTTTGTGCTGAAAGGGCTGGTCAAGGCGGAACGGATCACCTCCGACCCGGCGCTGTCGCGCGCGATTGAACGGGGGGTGGGCTACTATGTGGAACATCTGTTTGACGAACACCGCCTGCCCAAGCCGTTCTCCCGCCGGCCGCGCCTGACCGTTTATCGCCGGGAACTTTACGATTGCGCCGAGTGTCTCAACCTCGGGGCCTTGCTGCGCGGACGCTTTCCGCGTTTGGATCAAGCCGTGGACCAGACCTTGGACGATGTGCTGCAGCATTGGGTGCAACGTTCCGGCGCCTTTCGCAGCCGCCGGCTGCTGCTGGGCTGGGATAACGTGCCCATGCACCGCTGGGGCCAGTCCGAAATGTTCCGGGCGTTGGCCTGGCATCTCCCCAAAAACCTGCCGGACAGCCAGCCGCCGCCATTCAGGGGAACCTCCGGCCCCCAACTGGCTGAAAACCCCTCGCGGGTGTCATGATTGGATATTAAATATGAATACAAAAGGTCTCCAAAAAGTTTCCCGAAAAAAAGGCCGGTTTTTCACCGGCCTGCTGGGAATTTCCCTGCTGCTGGCCGGCGGACAGCCGGTCCGGGCCTACACCCACTCCGGCAACCTTTACACCACGGACGGCTCCTTTGCCGACACGCAGGCGGCGGTTTTTAAGGCCCGCAAAGGCAGTACTGTCCAAATTCCGGCGGGAAATTTTATTTGGGGACATAAACGGGACCGTCTTTACCTCACCTCGGCCATCACGTTACAAGGGCAGGGCACCAACCAGACCATCATTACGTTGCCCTATGACTCACAGGATGCCTATGGCAACGGGCTCATCACCTTTCTCGCGCCTGCCACGGTAAAAAACATGCGGGTCACCGCCACCAACAGTCCGGGCACCGCATTTTCCGGCGGGGCGAATGGTTGGCGAATCACCGGCGTTCTCTGCGACGCAGCCGGCGGCGCCTATTTCGTTCAACCAACCGGCTATGGCTTGATTGACCATTGCTCATTTGTGGGTTATGGCGGATCCGACGAGATGATCTTCATGCGCGGCCCGGTTAATTCCTGGCAAACCCCGGATTCCCTCGGAACCACCAATGCGGTGGTAATCGAGGATTGCACGTTTGCCGGCTCCGGTTATGTCTGTGATGCCAATTCCAATTCCCGGTTTGTGGTCCGCTTTTGCACCATCACTGGAAAAAATAAAATTGACGGCCACGGGAAGGCGTCCAACACCCCGCCGCGGGGCGTCCGGCAGATGGAAATTTATGGCAATCGTTGGACCAGCACCAACCCCTACTGGGCGACGGTGGAACTGCGCGGCGGAACCGGGACGGTCTTCGACAATTATGTCGCCAATGACGCCGCCACTTGGTTCATTTTGACCGAGTATGGCAGCGACGCCTTATGGCCTAATTTCAAAAAGGTGTATCAGACGCCGACCTATTATCCGGTGGACGACCAGATCGGCGTGGGAGAAGACCCGAAAGCCGCCGGTTCCGACCCCATGTATTTGTGGAACAACACGGGCGGAAGCGGCCGGAGCTTGTCCATCACCTTCAAGGCCGTTCCCGCCGCCGCCATCGCCCAATACACCAACGAGACGGGCAAGGTTGCCTCCACCTATGCGATGACCAATATCATCGCCGCCGACCGCGATTATTTCATTGATTCGGCCAAACCCTTTGATGGTTCAAGCGGGGTCGGCATTGGCACCAAGGCGCAGATGCTGGCGATCACCGCCGCCAAGACCAATGTGGGCTTCTGGGTCACGGATGAAGGCAGTTGGAACACCACGCTGCCGGCCAACACCAGCGGCCGCCTGTACACCTGGAACGGCCGTGCCTGGATGCTGAAATACACCCCGCTGACGTATCCGCATCCGGCTGCCAGATGAGAACGCACACAACTTGCGTTTCCCAGAGTGGGACAGGCTTCCAGCCTGTCAGTCCTTGGGGACATGTGGCAGCCTGTCAAAGAGCCCGCCCTGCGGAATGAACACGCGCTTCCGACATACCGTATCCGGTCTTTTGACCACCTTTGTTCCCCAAAGCGCCAACGAACGTTGCCGTTTTGATTTCCATGGGTGAAACACCCCATGGTGCCCGCACCTGTAGTCCGTTATTCTGTCCAAGAGATAACTTCCTTCAGGCAAACCGGGGGAAATGGAACATGAAATGTGCCATTCGCATCCGGCTGCAAGATGAGCCGGCGCATATTTTGCGCCTAAAAGAGTGGGACGGGCTTCCAGCCTGTCAGCCCTTGGGGACATGTTGAAACACGCCTCCGGTGGGGCGCCAGCGCTGCTAAACTGGTGATTTCCTTGAAAATCATGTGGGCCGGGTGCCCTCGCCTGGCGTCCGGCGGATTTATCAACGGCCGCCGGGGGACGGGCGTAATGTTGGGCAAAAAAGACGGCCTTGGTCAATAAAAGCAAACAATTTGGCCATATTTAGGTGTATGGTAAACCAATATCCCGCCGATATATTGGTAACGGCTACATATGAAAAAATCGGCGCCCCGCATAAATTTAAATGGCAGTCCAAAAGGCACCCAGAAGTTTCACCGGCTCATCACCAGCCTCCTGGGGGGTGTCCTGCTGCTGGCCGGCGGTCAGTCGGGCCGGGCTTACACCAGGTCCGGCAACACATTCACCACGGACGGTTCCTTTGCCGACACGCAGGCGGCGGCTTATGCCGCCTCCAACGGCTGCATCGTCCAGATTCCGGCCGGAAATTTCACCTGGGGGCACACCAACAGCCGCCTTTACCTCACCTCAGCCATCACGTTACAGGGGGAAGGCACCAACCAGACCACCATCACCTTGCCGTCTGATTCGCAGGATGCTTATGGCAATGCCGCCATCACCTTTGCCGGGCCTGCCACGGTAAAGGACTTGTATATCACCGCCACCAACAGTCCTGCCACACCTTTTGGCGATACCGGAGTGAATGGGTGGCGAATCACCGGCGTGCTTTGCGACGCGGCGGGCGGCGCCTATTTAGTTCAACCCAATGGTTATGGCTTGATTGACCATTGCACGTTTGTGGGCTATTATGGGGAGTGCGAGATGATTTTCATGCGCGGCCCGGTTAATTCCTGGCAAACCCCGGATTCCTTCGGAACCACCAATGCGTTGGTGGTCGAAAATTGCACATTTGCCGGCTCCGGTTACGTGTGTGACGCCAATTCCAATGCCCGCATTGTGGTGCGCTTCTGCACCATCACCGGCCCGATCAAAATTGACGGTCATGGCGAAGCCTCCGACACCCCGCCCCGGGGCGTCCGGCAGATGGAGATTTACGACAATGTCTGGACCGCCAACAACTCGGCCTTTGCCACCATTGAAGTCAGGGGCGGCACGGCCATGATCTTCGGCAATGCTTACACGGGCGGCGGCACCTTGAACTGGTTCTATCTGGATGAATATGGCTGCCTTTCCCAATGGCCCAATTTCAACAACGTCTATCAGACGCCAACCGATTATCCCATTAACGACCAGGTGGGCGTTGGCGAAGACCCCAAAACGGCCGGCTCCGACCCTGATTACGTATGGTCCAATACGGCCGCCGGAGCGGGCAACTCAACGCACGGTCTTTTGTACAACAACTGGCTGTTAAGCTGGAAGGCCATCCCCGCCGGGGCCATCGCGCAATATACCAATGAAACGGGCAATGTGAATTCAACGTTCACCATGGGGACCGGCGTGGTGGGAACCACCAACAGCATCATTGTGGAGGACCGGGACTTCTTTTCCGACATTTACATCACCAACTTCAACGGGTCCACCGGCATGGGCGTCGGCACCAAGGCGCAAATGCTGGCGATCACCGCCACCAAAACCAATGTGGGCTTCTGGGTCACGGATGAAGGCAACTGGAACAACCTCGTTCCCACCAATCACAGCGGCCGGCTTTATGCCTGGAACGGCAACGCATGGACGTTGAAATACGTGCCGTTGACGTATCCTTACGGCTCAACCACCAACATGTATGTGCCGCCCCAACCCGGACCGCCCGTGGTGAATCCCGACTTTGTCACCGCGTACAAAAACACGGCGCTGACCTATTGCCCGCTGACCAATGACCTGGATGTCTCCCCGGGCGGGTATCTGACGGTTGTTCAAATCACCGCCCTCACCAACGGGACGGCCACGACCGACGGCACGAACATCACCTTCACCCCCGCCAACGGCTTCACCGGCACGGCCTCGCTAATATACTGGGTCAGTGACAACGTTGGTTATACCAACAGCGCCTTGGACACGGTCTGGGTGACGAACCTGCCGGCCGGACCCGGTTCCCCCAACAACCCGGCCTTGTGGTATAAATTGTGGGGAAACACACTCGACAGCAGCGCTTACGGCAACAACGGCACCAGCCATACCAACATGGTTTACACCAATGGTTATGACGGCGTCAGCAACCATGCGGGCTATTTCAGCGGCAACGGATATTACTACGGGAACAAAGTGCCTGCTTACGTCCAATCACCCCAATACCCCAATGGAGTTCCCCCGACCAATTGGTCCGTGTCGGTATGGTTCAAACCATCCCAGATTACCAATGATAATCAGAACCGCTGTGTGGTGGGGTATGCATCGGGATATAATGTGGCAAATGCCGATGAAATGTTAATGATAAGCAATGGCATGGTCTGTGGTAAAACTTATGTCGGGGGGGCCGGCTACGTATCCGTTACATCCACGAATATTGCCCCGACCAACGCTTGGACGCACGCGGTGTTGGAACAAGATTATTATGGCAACCTTGCCCTTTTTGTGAATGGCCTCCAGGTGGGGCAGGTGTCCGGCGGTCCCACCTATTACCCCTACCCCACTTATTATTTTGTCGGTGGGCATGGCGATTTTGAACGGGATTTTTCCGGAGCCATCGCCGACGTCCGGCTCTTCAATAATTATGCGCTGTCGGCGCAGGATGTGGCCAATCTCTACGCCGCCGGGGTGGCCGCCTTCCCGCCACGGCCGCCCGCCAACCTGCGGGTGGTCAGTTCGCCTTGATCAAATCTGCGACTGGGGATCTTGTTAAAACGTGCGACCACGGCGTCTTCTCCCGGCCCATGAACCATGGACCCTCCGGCCACTGGAATCATCGAATGACGTTGCGCCAACGATATTTTACCCAAGGGAGTCGCCATGACCAGAGGTTCATCACCGGGAATGAAAAAAAGCCGCCCCTGTAGGCCGGGTACCCTCACCCGGCGGTGCGAGCGCTTCGGCGCGAGCTTAGAATTCACTTTCACGGGAGAGGGCCGGCCTGCCCGCCGTCTTGTCCGCCGTAGCTTCAGCGAAGGCGGAAGCTTTAGCGTAGGAGAGGGTGAGGGGGAACCAGTGCCCGCCATGTCGGAACAACGTCCCTTCGCCTCGGTTTGCGGAACATGGTATGGCGTGCGGTGGCAGGCGGAGCGCGACACCGCTTTGGCGGGGGACAATCAACTGTTATGAAAGCGCCGTCGTCGCTGCGCTTGGCCATGCCCCTTATATGCATCTTACGCGGACGTACCGCAGGTTTCCCAACCTGCTGTATCGCCGATTTCCCAATCGGCGGATCGTCCGTCTGCCGGGCGCGCCAGTTTGGCGTGCCACCTGCGGGTTTGAAAACCCGCGAGACAGCAGACTTGGAAGTCTGCGGTACAAAAGAGGCCGTTCCGCCCCGGCGGTTGCAAATGAAACCGTGGATGCGTATAAGATGCAACCGCAAGCCAGCGTAAGTTTTCATCCAAATTATGTGCGGCATCGCCGGCCAGTTTAATTTTGCCACCGGTCTCCCCGTCAACCGCGACCAGCTCGCGGGCATGACGCGAAGCATCATGCACCGCGGACCCGACGACGAAGGTTATTTCGTCTCCGGACCGCTCGGGCTGGGGTTTAGGCGGCTCGCCATCATTGACCTTTCCGCCGGCGGCCATCAGCCCATGAGCGATGCCGGGGAAACCGTCTGGCTGGTGTTCAACGGGGAGATTTACAATTACCTGGAACTGCGGGCCGAACTGCAGTCCCGCGGGCATGTGTTCCGGTCGAATTCAGACACGGAAGTCATTGTTCACGGTTACAAGGAATGGGGGGCGGAGGTGTTGAAACGTTTGAACGGCATGTTCGGCCTGGCCATCTGGGACGTCGCCAAGGAACAGCTTCTGGTGGCCCGCGACCCCATGGGCATCAAGCCGGTCTATTATGCGCTCACCCGGGACGGTTTGGTGTTCGGCTCGGAAATCCGGCCGGTGCGCCTGGGGTTGGACGGGAGTTCGCCCGTGGATCCCCTGGCCGTGAACCTGTTCCTCCGTTACCGCTACATTCCCGCCCCGCGCACTCTGTTTGCGGGGGTGCAAAAGCTGGCTCCGGGGGAGATGTTGATCGCCGACCGCTCCGGGGCAAAGGTTCAACGCTGGTATCATTTTGACCCGAAGCCGTTTGATCCGATGCCTTCGGATGAAGACGCCACCGGGCGGTTGCTCGAACTGTACAAGGAATCCATGAAGCGTCACCTGATCAGTGATGTTCCGGTGGGACTGCTGTTAAGCGGGGGGGTGGATTCCGGGCTGTTGCTGGGGCTGATGAACCTGTTCGGCCAATCCTGGCAGACGTTCACGGTGGGCTACGGAACCAGCTTCAAGGACGACGAACTGGCCGACGCCGCCGCGACCGCTTCGTTCTATTCAGCCCGGCATACCGAAATCCGGCTTGATCAGCAGACGTTTGAACTGGCGCTGCCGCGCATCGTGGAGGCCTTGGAGGAGCCGGTCGCTTCCTCGTCCATTGTGCCGATGTATTTTGTCTGTCAGCGCGCCCGTCAGGCGGTCAAAGTGGCGTTGATCGGCCAGGGACCGGACGAGTTGTTTGGCGGTTACACGCGGCATCTGGGTGTGCATTACGGCAAATGGTGGCGCCAGTTGCCCGGTCCGGCCCGTTCCCTGGCCGGCTCCCTCATCCAAAGACTGCCCCGGCAGGAGTCGCTGAAACGCTCGATCTTCTCCCTGGGCCTGGACGACCGGATGCGTCGTTACCAGAATGTTTTCTCCCTCCTGCCAGGCGGCCGGGTGGACGCCCTCTTTCAGGATGGCCTGCTGCCGGCCCACCCGGGGGATGCCGTGCTTGATTCTTGGAAAAAACTCGTGCCCAACATGGATCGTCAGGAGGAACTGAATGGTTTCCAACTGCTGGAACTCCGCTCGGCCCTGCCGGATGAACTGCTGATGTATGCGGACAAACTGTCCATGGCGCACAGCTTGGAGGTGCGGGTGCCGTTTCTGGACCGGATGGTGGTGGAGCATGTGCAGCGCTTGTCCGGCGCCTTCAAGGTGCGCAACGGGGAGCGAAAATGGCTGCATCGGCGGGTGTGCCGCCAATTCCTGCCCAAGCCCATCTTGCAACGCAAGAAGCGGGGATTTGCGGTCAATGTGGTGGATGACTGGCTGCAACGCTCCGCCGGCGGAACTCTGGAATCAACTTTCATGGATCCGAGTTCGTTCGTGTATCGCTTCCTCAAGCCGGCGGCGGTCCAACAGCTCTACTGCGAACATCGGGCCGGGAGGCACGACCACCACAAAGTGCTGTTCAGTCTGGTGATCCTCGAGCATTTGATGCGGGCGCAATCGTTGGCGGGTTGACCCGGCCGGCAGCCACCCGGCCGGAGTGCGGCGCGACGCGACGCAGACGTCTTTCAGGCCGGGCTGCGGAGGTGCTGCGAATTAAAACATGCTGACGTCGGATGGCATGACTCCTGAGATTTAAAAAGCGCCTGGAATGAGTGCGCCGAAGCGCAACCTGCGGGCCGTCCGGCCAGCCCCAAAGTTCCTTGGATTATTCAACCGGCGGGAGCGCTGGGGATTATCCTTGCGGGGTTGGGTGTGTCTGGGGTTGATTCTGTTGGTTTCCGCCGGCTTTTTGATGGTGCAGGTTCAGCCGTTCCTGGCGGTGACCAACCGGGTTGACGCCCCGGTGCTGGTCATGGAAGGCTGGGTGCATCTGTTCGCGGCGCGGGTGGCGGCCGATGAATTCAGAGCCGGCCATTATGACCGGATTTACATCACCGGCCTGCCGGTAAGAGGGAGCGGACAATACGACAAAGATACTGATACCGAGGCATGGGTGGGGGCGGATCTTTTGCGACGCGCAGGAATTGCGGACGAGTTTTTACAAAAGGTTCCGCGCCGGCAGTTGGACCGGGACCGCACCTACGGTTCCGCGCTCGCTTTGAAGGCGTGGTTTCACGACCACCATGTGGTGGTTCATTCCATCAACGTCGTGACCGAGGACGTCCACGCGCGCCGCACCCGGCTGCTCTTTCAGGAAGCGCTGGGACCGGGGGTGAAAGTGGGGATCATCGCGGCGCCCAACCCGGAATACGATGCGCGGCATTGGTGGCGGTACAGCGAGGGGGTGCGGGAGGTGTTCAGCGAAGGCATGGCCTATCTTTACGCGAAGTTTTTCTTTTGGCCGGGAAAGACAAAAGCAGAAAGCTGAAAATGCCAAAGCAGAAAGCAGAGAGCAGCAAACAGAAATGCAGAAATACGAAAGCTAAAAACAGAAAGCGGAGAACGGAAATAAATCACGGAAGGCTCTTTATTGAGTTCCGAGATCGAACCAAACCTCCTCAAATTAACAATTGATGTGACAACTTCTCTCGTAACGGGTGGCGGCGGGTTCATCGGATCCCATGTGGCGGAGCAGCTCTTGAAAACGGGCCACCGTGTGGTGGTGCTGGATGATCTGAGCGGCGGCTTCCAGGACAACGTCCCGCCGGGGGCCGGCTTTGTCAAAGGGTCGGTCCTGGATCATGAACTGATCGAGCGGCTGTTCCAGGAGCACCGGTTTGATTATGTGTTCCATCTGGCCGCTTACGCGGCCGAGGGGCTGAGCCATTTCATCAAGCGGTTTAATTACAACAACAACGTGGTCGGCTCCGTCAACCTCATCAATGCCGCGGTCAATTACAACGTCAAACGGTTTGTGTTCACCTCCTCCATTGCGGTGTATGGGGCGGGGCAGACACCGATGGCCGAGGACATGATCCCCATGCCGGAGGATTCCTACGGCATCGCCAAGAGCGCGATCGAGCAGGAATTGAAGGTGACACACGAGATGTTCGGGCTGGATTATGTCATCTTCCGGCCGCACAACGTCTATGGCGAACGGCAGAACATCGGGGACCGCTACCGCAATGTGGTGGGAATCTTCATGAATCAACTGCTCCAGGGGCGGCCGATGACGGTGTTCGGGGACGGGGAACAGAAGCGGGCGTTTACGCACATCAATGATGTGGCGCCGGTCATCGCGGCGGCGGCGGAGCTGCCGGCGGCACGCAATGAGATTTTCAATGTCGGGGCGGACACACCCTACACCGTCAATTATCTGGCCGCGGTGATTGCCCGGGCCATGGGGGTTCCCTGCCAGATCAATCACCTGGCGGCGCGGAACGAGGTGAAGATCGCCTTCTCGGACCACAGCAAATCGGAGCGTGTTTTTGGCCGACGCCCCAAGACCTCGCTGGAGGAGGGCATCGCGGCCACGGCCGCGTGGGTGAAGACCCACGGGGCGCGGGAAAGCAGCGTTTTCAAGGGCATCGAAATTTTAAAGAACCTGCCGCCCAGTTGGGCGGCCGCCGTCGAAATACAGAGCGCTGCAAGGCCATAAGTCAGCCCGCGAAAGCACGTTTTTAACCACGAAAGACAAAATACACTGACAATAAGCGCCTTTCCCCCTTTTCGTATTTCGTGGTTTAGAGCCTGTCTTATTTAGGGGTATAATAAAGCAATTGTTTTCTGCTTTCTGTTTTCTGCTTTCTGTTTTTTCCTTATGCCTTACGTTCCGCTGGCGGAGGTGTGTTGGAATTTTGACACCGTTCCGGATGATGAACTGGTCGCCTGTTGCTTTTGGGAATATGCCCGGGAATCGGCCTTTATTCGCAGTGTCCGCCAGCGGTGTCTCGATCCCAAGTGGCGGGAAATGTCGAATATGGAACTTCAGGCCTATGTGGGCCGTGACATTGAAAAGATTCAATCCATCGGTCCTCCCTCAGAGGTGATCTTGAGCGGGTTTTTCCGGACGGCCAATGAAGTGTCGTCCGAAGCCCCGACGCCAGACCCGGGGGAACCGCCCTTGCCGGCCGGGAGTTTTCCCACCCCATGGCGGTCGCTCCCGGCGCAAGACCGTGCTGCCCGTTGCCGGATCAGTTCCGAGCGTGCTAGAATGGTGCCTTTTCAGCGAGGGCTGACGTTGGATGCTGAGAACATT
>Ga0181520_10003722_pt1 | contig 26453 bp, 24 predicted proteins | sample PEATcosm2014_Bin_29_FD_132451 | JGI IMG/M metagenome (GOLD analysis project Ga0181520, IMG submission 132451) | Peatland microbial communities from MTU Mesocosm Facility, Houghton, MI, USA - PEATcosm2014_Bin02_30_metaG | ecosystem: Environmental > Terrestrial > Soil > Wetlands > Peat | place...
AGGATACACGAAAGGGAGGAGCATGCAAGCGAAAAAGAAAATGCCCCTCAATCCGAAAATGCTCCAAGTAGCTCAAACCAGAGAGCTTGGAATCAGAACGCCCCCCACCTTGCGGAATAGCTGACAACGAAACCGAATATCCCCGGGGCGCACCGGCCGGGACAGCCAACCCGCCCCATGAAGAACAATTCCCGGCTAGCGTCCGGCGGCAAAATGGCTAAACTGGGCGCCCTGAATCGCATGAATCTTGCGCTAGAATCCATCGGTCTGATCGCCGGCAGCCAATCGCTGCCCCTCGATTTTGCGCGGTTGGCCCGCGGGGCGGGTGTCAAACGCATTGTCGCCGTGGCGGCCGAGGGGGAAACCGATCCTGCCCTGGCTGCCTTGGTGGACGAAATCGTCTGGCTGAATCCGGGACAGGTGGGCAAGATGATTTCCACCTTTACCAGCCGGGGCATTAAACAATGCGTCATGGCCGGGCAGTTGGCGCCGAAGAATCTTTTTGATCTCCGGCCCGACCTGCGGGCGCTGACGGTGCTGTTGCGGATGAAGGAAAAGAATGCGCACACGCTGTTCGGTGCGGTGGCCGAGGAATTGAAGAAAGACGGCGTGGAGTTGATCGAAGCCACGCCGTGGCTCGCGCCGATGATGCCGCAGAGCGGTTTTGCCTTGGGGCCCAAGCTGGGCGACGAGCAACGCAGGGATGTGGAATTCGGCTGGCGCATCGCCAAGGAAGTTTCCCGCCTGGAAATCGGGCAGTTGGCGGTGGTCAAGAACGGCACGGTGCTGGCGGTGGAGGGCTTTGAAGGCACGGACAAATGCCTCGCGCGCGGCGGCGAACTGGCCGGCAAAAACGGCGGGGCGGTGGCGGTGAAGGTCGCCAAGCTGAACCACGACATGCGCTTTGACATTCCCTGTATCGGTCCCAAAACCCTTGAAACGTGCGCGGCCGCCAGAATTTCCGTCCTGGCCGTGGAGCCGGGCAGGACCCTGCTGCTGGACCGCAACCGGTGCGGGGAACTGGCCGGGAAGAACAAAATTGCGGTCACCACCGTCAACTGATTTGGCAACTCCGGAATGGGCACGCAGAGGTACAAAACATTTGCCGCACGCAGGGCGCGAACCGTCACGAACGTCGTGGCCGGAGGCGCGAAGGCCCGCTTTGCCGATGCGCCTGGATCGGGTCCAGGTGACGACCCCAACCCCATTTCCCGTTAAAATTTATGCTAACCTCCCACGAACTCCTCGGTTTCATGTCGCCGGCACTGGCGACAGACATCCTCCAATTCACCTTTGAATCGGATAAACCGGCTTACAAAGCCACGCTCGCCGCGGTGGCGCAAGCCAAACACGTCCGGCCCGTTTTTCTGGAACATCAACCGCGCGAAGCCCGGCACATCTCCATGCTCGCCGTGCTCACCAAGCCGCAAATGGATGCCGCCGCCGCCGGACTGCTCCGCGCCTGGCTCGTCAAAAAACACAAAGCCATGCTCGTGGACTTCCTGAACGCGCTCGACATCCCCAATGAAGAAGGCGTCGTGGAAGATCTGCCCGCCGGCATGGACGATGCGAAGCTCAAGGCGGCAGTGGACCTTCTGGCGGGCAAATACCCGCACGAAGTCGTGGCCGTCTATCTGAATGCGTTCAACGACATGAACACCGCCAACTGGCCAAACCTGAAGGCCATGCTGGAGACGGATCCCCGGCTCCAACTCGGCAACCACTGACCCTCAAGGCGCACTCAGCGCCCCGATCTGGTAATTCAGATTGGCCTGTTGAATAAACACGCCGTACCGGGCATTGGCCTCGGAGATCTGCGCGGAAGTCAGGTTTAACTGCGCCTGGCTCAATTCCACAATCGAGCTGATGCCGTTTTTATAACGCGCCTCGGCCAGGGTGAAGGCCTCGGTGGAGTTGCGGACCAGCTCTTCCGTCGTCTGCAACTGCTGGAGGGCCGTGTTCACATTCAACCAGGCAATGCGGACGTCGCGAATGACGTTATCCTCAAGCGAGCGCACCAATTCGTTATCGGACTGGGCGCGCAATTCCGCCTCGTGCTGGCGGGCGCGATAGAGTCCGCCGGCAAAGATCGGAATGCTCAACTGCACGCCGCCGGCGGCATAATCGTTGGGCAAATGCTCATCATGCGTGGGCGAACTCCCCGCCACGCCGACGGCTTCCACGACCGGCAGGCGGGCATCGCGCTGGGCGCGGGCGAAGCGGAGGGCGGCATCGTGCTGATTGCGCAGGCTCAATAATTCCGGGCGTTGGGACAGGGCGGCTTGGACGAGCTCGCTGACGTTCGTGGTGGCCGGGGTGGTCTCGGAGGATTCCACGAGTTGAAATGGGTGGAATTCGCGATAACCCAGAGCCGTGGACAGCGTGGCCATGGCGGCGTCGGAATTGTTCTGGGCGGTTTCCACCAGGAGCCTGGCCTGCTGCACCTCCACCTGGGCAAAGCTGACATCCAATTGTGATCGCAACTGGTTGCTGGCCAGTTCGGAGACTTGGTCGAGCAGCAACTGCCGCGTCTGGAGCGTCTGCTGGGCGACGTGCAGGATGGCTTGCGCCCCCAAGGCGCCGAAATAACCCGTGTTCACCTGGAGCAGCACCTGCTCGCGGGTCAGTTCGCGGTTTTGACCTTCGGCCTCGGCCTGCAACCGGGAGCTGGCCGTGAGGTTGGCGGTGCGCCCAAAGTCGGTGATGAGCTGGTTGACCTGCAAGCCGCCCGCGGTGCGGTCATAGATACTGGGGTTGTTCAAGCCGCCGGCGAGAATGCGGGTGTTCTCGGTGTTGGCCCCCACCGCGTCGCCATAGAGATTGACGAGCGGGAAAAATCCGGCCCGGGATTCCTTGACCACTTCCTCGGCGGCCAGCACGAGATAATCGGCCGACGCGATTTGCGGGTGCAGGTGGAGCGCCATGGTTTGGGCGTTGGTGAGGGTGAGCACCGGCGGGGCATTGGTTCCATCCGCCCACCCGGAGCACGCGGCAAGCAAGCTGGCGGTCAGGGCGAGCTGCATTCGTTTCATGGCATGGTTCAGTGAGCGGCGGGACCGGATGGCAACGCGCTCTTCAAGCTTTTCGACGGGCCTTCCGTTCGCCGGTAGATGATATAGTAGGCACATGGGACAATAAAGACCGTCAGCACCACCGAGACGGCCAGGCCCCCGATGATGGCCCGGGCGAGCGGCGCATAGGCTTCGCTGCCGGCCTCTATGGCCAGGGCCATGGGCAGCAAGCCGATCAACGTGGCCAACGAGGTCATCAGCACCGGGCGCAAACGGACGCGACAGGCCAGCGAAACGGCCTCGCGCAACGGCCGGCCCTCCTCTCGCAGCCGCCGGGTGAATTCCACGATCAGGATGCTGTTGGAAACCACGATGCCGACCATCATCACGACGCCCATGAGCGACATCACGTTCAGAGTGGTGCCAGTCAGCGGGAGAACCATCAGGACGCCGGTCAGCCCCGTGGGCACGGCCAGCATGATGAGGAGCGGATCCAGGAACGATTTGAACTGCGCCACCAAAATCAAATAGACCAGCAGCGCCGAAAGCAGCAGTCCGAGGCCAAAGCTCGTAAACGATTCCCGCATGGCCTGCACCGAGCCCCGGACATTGATCACCGTGTTTTGAGGCGGGTTGGCCTGATCCACGATTTTTTTGACGCCGGCATAGACGCCGTTCAACGCCTCGCCCTTGGGCATCACATAGACATCCACGGTGCGGCGGATCTGGTAGTGATCCACTTCCGTGGGGGCCTCGATGTGCGAGATATGGACCACCGTGTCCAGGCGGGTCGGCCGGGCCAGGCGCGGCGAGCGCAGGGGCATGCTGCCGAGGTCCGCCAGATTTTTGACGTTGCCCTCGGGGTACTGAACCGTCAGCAGGTAATTGTTGCCCGTGATCGGGTCAATCCAATAGCTCGGGGCAATCATGCCGTTGGAGGTCAGCGCCGTGATCAGGCTGTCAATCACCTCCTGGGCATTCAGGCCGAGTTCGCTGGCCCGTTCCCGGTCGATGTCAATTTTCAGCGCCGGATAATCCACATCCTGCGGCACCAGCACGTCACTCACGCCCGGCAGTGCCCGGACTTTGCGGGCGATTTCGGCGGCAATGCCGTGGGCCGTGCGCACGTCCGGGCTGCTCACCTGAACGTCAATCGGCGCCGGCACGCCCTGGTTGATGACGGCGTCCACCAGCCCGCCGGTTTGAAAATAGCCGCTGACTTCCGGCAATTCCCGCTGCATCCGGGCCCGCACCCGGTTCATGTATTCAAAGCTGCTCAGGTGATGCCCCTCGTTCAACCCCACCTGCACCACCGCCGTGCTCGGACAGGAATTCGGATTCAAGATGGAATTGAAACCGGGCGTGGTGCCAATGTTGGAGACGATGATTTTCAGGTCGTTGGTGGAAACGACTTCGCGGACGATTTGCTCGACCCGGGCCACCGATTGCTCGGTCAACTCGAGCCGCGTGCCGGACTGGGTCTTGACGCTCACGACGAACTGGCCCGGGTCGGTGCGGGGAAAATAGGCCTTGCCGATAAAGGGATAAAAGCCAAGGCTCAGAAGGAAGACGCCCGTGATGCCGAGCACTGTGGCAATGGGGCGAACCAGCGCCAGATTCAAGGTGCCTTCATAGCGGTCGAGCATGAACGTGAATTTCTGATTGAACCACCGGTTGAACCGCCCCCCCCACCCTTTCGGGGGTGCGGAGTCGTCGTCCCCCTGCCCCCCGTGGGCGCTTTTAATGAGGTTGGCGCAAAACAGCGGGACCACGGTCATGGCCACCAGATAGGAGGCAAACAGCGAGAAGATGACGGCGAGCGCCAAGGCGGTGAACAGGAATTTGCTGACGCCATAAAGAAAGATCACCGGAAAGAAAACGATGGCGGTCGTCAACGTGGCGGCCAGCACGGCCAGTTGCACCTCCGCCCCGCCCCGCTCGGCGGCCACTTCCGGCTTTTCACCCATTTCGAGGTGCCGGAAAATGTTCTCCAGGACGACGACCGAGTTGTCAATCAACCGCGAGAACGCCAGCGCCAGGCCGCCGAGAATCATCGAGTTGACGCTGCTGCCGCCCAAGCCGAGGGCGACGAACGCCGCCAGCGCCGACAACGGGATGGACAGAAACACGGCGGCGGTGGCCCGCAGGCTGCCAAGAAACACCAGAATCATGAGGCCGGTAAGCACCAAGCCAATGGCGCCCTCATGGATCAACGTCTCGATGGCCGTGCGCACAAACACCGACTGGTCGAAAACCACCTCAGTCACGAGCCGTTTCGGCACGTCGAGCAAATGGGCGGTGATGCGCTTGACGCCGTTGACCACCACAATGGTGTTGGCGTCGCCGCCGGACTTGATGATGGGAACATAGACGGAAGGCTGGCCGTTGATGCGGACCTTGTTGTATTGGATCTGCGAGGCGTCCATGGCCTTGCCGACGTCGGCGATGAGCACGGAGGATTCGGCGGACAGACCGGTGCCCCGGCTTTGGGCGCTGGGCATGGCGCTGACGTTCTCGCCCAGCTTGGGTGAACCACTGACGGTTTTCAGGGGCACCTGGTTCAGGTCCTCCATCTTGTTGATCTGATTATTGACATAGACGTTGTAATCGTAGGGGCCGATCTTAACGTCGCCCGCCGGCAGAATGAGGTTGGCCTGATTCACGGCGTGAACCACGTCCATGACGCCCAATTGGTGGGCCTCCAGTTTGAGCGGGTCCACATAAACCATGATCTGCCGGTAACGTCCGCCGAACGCCGGGGGGACGGAGGCGCCGGGAATTCCAGCCATTTGATTCCGGACGGTGAACTGTCCGAGGTCGCGCAGTTGCGCCTCGCTGAGACCCTCGCCTTTCAAGGTGACGAGGCAGACCGGCAGGCTGGAGGCGTCGAATTTCATGACGATGGGCGGCAGGGTGCCCGTGGGCAGATACCGCAAGCTGGCCATCGCCAGGTTGGCGATGCTCGTGACATCGGAATCCGGATTTGAACCGGGCTGGAAATAGACTTTGATCAGGCTCACGCCGGTCAGCGAGCGCGATTCCATGTGGTCCACGCCCGAGGCCAGCGTAAACATGCGCTCAAACTGGCCGGTGATGTCATTCTCAATCTGCTCCGGCGGCATGCCCGAATAGAACGTGGCCACCACCACGACCGGGATCTTGATCGGCGGAAACAAATCCACCGGCATGCGCAACAGGCTGGTCAACCCGACGACACAGGTAATCAGACAGACGACAATGATGAGGTAGGGAAAACGTATGGCGAAGCGCGACATGAGATGGCCCTTAGCGGTTGGTCTTGGCGATGGCGGCCCGCAGTTTTTCCAGGGAGAAGTCTTTCGACTGGCAAAGGGCGATCAACTCCTCATCTTGGGCGATGATGTGCGCGGCCACCTGGGGGATCTCGGCGGCAATGTCGAGGGGAACGGACTGCACGCCATGCATGTCCCCGTGCAACAAGTCAGCAGATTGAATCTTCAGCCCGCCGATCTGGACGGTTTTTCCGAACTCGATGATGTGAACGTAGGCGTGGGACACGGAGACGCCGCCGGCGAAGAGCTGGAGACCGATCTGCTCCGCCGTCGGCAGGTTACGGACAACGCCATTGGTGACGACCGCAACGCAGTTCAGGGCGCGCAGGACGTTCGCGTGGACCGCGCCGATGAGCGAGCCGACACCCGGTTTCTCCGAGGCGTCCTGCACCACGGCGATGCGCGGGGAGGGCATTGATTCGATGTAGTCCCACCAATCGGTGCCTTCCATGTAGCTGGGGCCGGCAAAGGCCGGAGCGGACCCCCTCACCTTGATGGTGGCGGCATAACCGATCACCGGCGGCAGGCTGGGAAACAGGCAGCGCACGCTGTCATTCACAAAACCTTCATTTCGCAGCCGCCGCTGAAAGGTTTCAATGGCGTTCGCCAGCGTGCAGGCGTCCAGCCGGCGCAAGATCTCCAATTGTTCGGGCGTCAATCCAGTATTCATGGCATCATTTCAGCCCCAGCCAAGCGATGTCTCCGCGGTGGCTGCGGCCCCGATGGACAGCGCTTTCCACTGGTCTCGGGCTTTCGTTTTCTCCTTCGCGAGAGGACAATCGGCGGCGCAAACCGGACGCCATCGTTAAACGGCCGGATTTTGATCACCTTCATTGTTCCCCCGGCACGCCGGCGGCCACCATGGTTTGCACCTTCTGGCCGGGTTGGAGATGGCGCGGGTTTCCCACCACCACCGTTTCCCCCGCTTTCAATCCGGACAATACCTCATACTTGTCGGGCGTTTCCACGCCGAGGGTCACCTCGCGGGCCTCGATCTCGTTATTGGCATTCACCACCAACACCGACCTGCCCTTGCCCGTGACGGCCTGGATGGGAATCGCCAGCGCCTGCGGCCGGTTTTCCACTTTCAAAACGACGGTGGCATACATGCCGGGCGCCAGCTCCAGCTTCGGGTTCGGCACCTCGATTTCAAACATCATCGTGCGAGTGTCCATATCCACCTTGTTCGTCGAACGCGTGATCTTGCCGCGCAAAGTCCGCCCCCCCGCCGAAGCCACCCGCACCTCGACCGGATCCCCCACGCGGAGATACTGCACGTCATCCACGGACACGGGAAAATCCAGGCGCAACAAATAATTGTCCGAGACCCGCACCAGCGGGAGGGATTGCGAGTCGGACGAGGTGCCGGCTTGAATGAGCGCGCCCGGATCCGCGTAACGCCAGGTGACGACGCCGTCGAACGGGGCGGTGATCTGGGTGTACGCGACGAGGGTCCGGTACCTGCCGATGTCGGCCTTGGCGGCGGCGATGGCCGCCGCGGCAGCTTGATCGTTGGCCAGGGCCGTATCCAAATCCTGCTGGGCCACCAAATCGGGATGCGCCTGATTGACCGCGGCCAGGCGCTGGTAGATCAAATGGGCGTTGGTATAATTCGCCTCGGCCTTTTGCCCGACTGCGATGGCGTTGTTCAATTCATCGCCCAGCTCCGGCACCTCCAGCGTGGCCAGCAACTCGCCGGCCTTGACCTTGTCGCCGATATCCACCTTCATCTCCTTCACATAGCCCGAAACCTTGGCATTCAACTGCGCTTCGACGTACGGGCGAAATTCCGCGGGAATCGTCACCTGCCGGAACAGGTCTTCCCGCGTCACCTTGGCCACCCCGGCCATCGCGCCGGCATCCGCCTCGCTCTCGACCGGCTTGGCGGACACCTGGCGAATCAGCATCCAGCCGGCAATGGTCGCCACCAGGGCCGCCACCGGGATCCAAAAGCGGGGATTGGCAAGGAAGTGAATGGGGGTTCTCGAGGGCATGGGGGGAAGCTCTAATCTTTTGGGGCGGGCAGCTTGACGGTGAAGCGGCTGCCAACCTTGGGAACGCTGCTGGCCTGGACTTCCGCACCGTGCGCGCTGCAAATACATTTCACGATGGACAGTCCCAAGCCGGCGCTTTCCGCCTCCGCCGACCGGGTCTTATCCACGCGATAAAACCGCTCAAAGACATGCGGCAGCGCATCCGGCGGGATGCCGATGCCCGTGTCCTCAACTTCCAAAATGACGTGCCCGTTGACGCCGCGCACGCGCAGTTCCACGCGGCCGCGGGCGGGGGTGTATTTGATGGCGTTGTCCAGAAGGTTGACGATGACCTGCTTGATGCGGGAACGGTCTCCCCGCACAAAGGCCGGGTGTGCGGCCGCACACGCCAGGGAAATTTGCTTATCCTCGGCCAGCAGGCTCATCTGGTCGGTGGTGGTGCGGGCGAGCTCGGCGAGGTCGAACCGGGCCCATTCGGTGCGGGACTCGCCGCTGTCGAGCTGGGTCAACGTGAAAAGCTGGTTCACGATTCTGGTCAAGTGGATGGCCTCCTCCAGCAGGCTGGCGAGCCGGCCGCGCAGCTCCTCGCCCAGTTGCGGATCTTCCACCAGGCTCTCAAGTTCGCCGCGCAAAATCGTCAGCGGCGTCCGCAAGTCGTGCGAGGCGTCCGCCGCGAACCGCTTGGAATTCTGGAAGGCTTCATCCAGCCGCGCAATCATGCGGTTCAGGGCGAGCGAAAGCCGCTCCAGTTCGTCACCCGTCTGGGTCACCGGCAGACGGTCGCTCAAATTCAACTGGGTGATCTGCTCGGCGGCCCGGGTGATCTGTTCGACGGGTCGCAAGGCGCGCTGCACCAGGAGATAACCGCCGGCCGTGACGATGCCGATGGCCAGGGGCAGGCCCAGGGCGAGCTGCAAGAACAGGTGCGTCAACATGCTTTCCACCGGGTCCAACAGGCCCCCAACTTCCACGAAATAATCGGGATTGCCGGCGGATTTGAAATAGAGGCCGGCAATGAGCAGGGTGTCACCGCCCGACAAGCGCAGCCGGCGAACGGATTCGGCGCCCGGCAGCGCCGGAAATACGGGGATCTCGGCGGGGTCGAAGGCGCCGTCCTTGGGCGCGTCGGAAACATACACCAGCGTGCCGTCGGCCCGGGTGATGCGGATGAAACGATCGCTGCTCTCGGGCGCGTACCAGTCCTTGATCTGGCCGACCAGGTTCGACTCCCCGGACTGCTTGACGTGCACCAGGAGGACGTTGGCCAACTGACGGGCCCGGCGGATTTGGGCGTCGCACACGGTGTTTTCCAAAAAGCGCCGCAGATCCAAGTACAGGGAGGTGCAGAGCAGCAGAAAAATAATGGTCAGCAGGCCGGCATACCAGCCCACCAGGCGAAATTTAATCGAGCGCGAATTCACGCCGCCACCTCGTCGCTCAGGCTGTACCCCACCCCGCGCACGGTCCGCAAGAGCTTGTTTGGGAACGGATCGTCAATCTTTTCGCGCAGATGGCGCACATAAACATCCACGATGTTCGTCAGCCCTTGAAAGCTCTGGTCCCAGACGTGCTCGATGATCATGGTCCGGGAGAAGACGCGCCCCGGATGGGTGGCGAGATATTCGAGCAGGGAATACTCCTTGCCGGTCAGCTCGATCTTTTTGCCGGCCCGCCGGACCTTTTGCGAAAGCCGGTCAATTTCCAGATCGGCCACCCGGAGCACGCTGGAACGGTTGACGGGCCCGCGGCGCAGCAGGGCCTTGATGCGCACCAGCAGCTCGGCGAAGGCGAACGGCTTGGTGAGATAATCATCGGCGCCCAATTCAAAATTGGAGATCTTGTCATCCATGCCGGTGCGGGCGGTGAGTATGAGGATGGGCACCTGGGAGTTTTTGCGCCGGACCCGTTGGAGGATCTCGGAGCCGCTCAGGCCGGGCAACATCAGGTCCAGGACGATGATATCATAATCGTAAGCGTCGGCGCTTTCCCAGCCCTGCTGGCCATCGTTGCAAACATCCACGGCAAAGCGCTCGGCTTTGAGGCCGCGGGCGATGATGTCCGCCACTTTCTTTTCGTCTTCCACGAGCAGAATTCTCATAAACGCGATGCTTTTGACATCCACAGTAGAGCAAATGTTGATTAAAAGCCCGCATATCATTGATTAAAATTCGTTCAGAAAGCCCCCCACAAAACCGGCATTTTAATCAGTCATTCAGCCCGTTTTAATCCTCCGGCAGTCCATTATCTGGGACGGCAAAAAGGCCGCTTCCGGCTCAACCATAAACGAAAGAGACAGCCATGCTAAAATTGAAACTGCAAACAAGCGGGGAAAGGACACGGCAGGTGCCCATCGCCAGCGCCAAGGAACCCGCGGTCCCAACGGTCCATGAGGTGGCGTTTGTCCTGGAATGCCTGGGTGCCGGGCACGTCTATGTGTGCGGCGATTTCAACGACTGGCGGCCAGCCAGCCTGCGGATGATTGGGAATCCCGAGTCGGGATTGTGGGCGAAGCGATTGCTGCTGCCCGCGGGCCGGCACGAATACAAGTTCATCGTGGACGGGCAATGGCAGCACGATCCCGAAGCCGAGAACAATGTGCCGAACGTTTACGGTTCGTTGAACTCAGTGGTGGAGGTGGCGCCATGAACCCCCGGGCCCGGACGGCCACCGGCGGCGGGCGGCCAGCACCGCCCCCGCGCGCACGCCCTGAATTCACGATCGAAGAGCATCTCCGGGTGCAACGGCAGATCGAGCAGCGGGCCTATTGCCACTGGCGCAAACGGAGCGGCGAAAGCAGCTTCAACGACTGGCTGAATGCAGAAACGGAGGTGTTGGCGGAGTTTGCATCCGGCCGGATTAACGGCCGCCACCTCCCATAAACAAACCTATGATTCCGATGGAGAATTCCAGCGTTGGCGGGTCAGGGTTCGCGCGGACCGGTCACGCCGGGCCAGTCGTCGGTCCGGAATGGGACGGCGGGCAGGCCCTGGCCGTTGAATAGATTCGCCTCGGGAAAGCCCTGCCAGGCGTAGCGCACAGCCACCGGCTCGGACACTTCCGCGCAGGAAACAATCACCGAATTGCCATCGAGCTTGGCGTCCGCCCAATGCCACTGACGGTCCTTGCCAGCCACGGCGAACTCCGCCGGCTGGGCGCCACCCTTGACGACCAGGCCGCCGTCGGTGTGTGCGAAATTGATTTTGAGCGCGCCGGGCAGGCGTTCGATGGATTTGAACGTGGGGCCTTGGTACGCCACTTTCTTCCCGTACTGAAGAGCGAGAGCGCAATCGGCCAAACGTTCCCCGACGATCGCTTTATCCTTGGGATGGATGTTATCAGCCTCGCCGGTATCAATGGTCACGGCCAGCGCGGCGTGGCGGACGGTCCGGGCGGCAATCGCCTGGGCCTCGCGCAACTCGGCCCAGGAATCGTCGCCGGGGGTCTCCCGGTGCGGCGTGAAACGGGGCAGGCTCACGATGTAGAACGGAAAATCGCCCTGGCCAAAGGCCTGGCGCCAGTCGCCGATCATGGCCGGCAAGAGGGTGCGGTATTGATAGGCATGGCCGGTGTTGGCCTCGCCCTGATACCAGATGGCCCCGGTAATCGCCAGCGGCGCGACGGGTTCGATCATGCCCAGATACAGAACGGAAGGCATGACGGGCCAGTTTTCGAAGCTCAATGGCAGCGGATGCGGCGGGCGGGCGTCCACGCTGAGGGCGCCTTTCCATTCACCGGCCAGCGGCATGATGTGGCCGTCGCCCAGCACCAGGGACAAGACCTCGGGCGGACTCATGAAACCGCCGTTGGGTTTGGTTTTGAACACGCGGATGGCAACGACGTTGGTACCGGGCTTGAGCACGCCCTCGGGCACGAAATAGGTCCGGGGATTCTCCACCCAGGCGCTGGCGCCGATCCACTGGCCGTTGATATAGGTGGTGTCCATGCGTTCGACGACGCCGAGATGAACGACGGCGCGACCGGCGGGCAAGGGATCCGGGAGGATGATTTGCCGGCGAAACCAGCAGACGGCGGGCGTCTCCGGGACGCCGAGTTCCTGAAACCCGCCGGGGATTTGCACGGTCTTCCAAGTGGAATCATCGAAATCAACCGCCGCCCAAGTGTTGCCCTTCAGGCCGATGTCATAGTCGTCGTACCAGTGCATGAGGTAATTGCCATACTGCGGGCCGCCCTTGGCTTTGAGGCGGGCCAGTTCGGCCAGGCCGGCGTCGAAGTCGCCGAACCGGCGCAAGGATTCGGGGCTGGTCCAGGCTTCGGCCGGGGTGCCCCCGAGGCTATCCTGCACCAGACCGATGGGCACGTGGATCTGGTCCTGAAGCGTGCGGGCGAAGAAGTAGGCGACGGCGGAAAAGCCGCCGTCTTCGGCGACCGCCTGGGGCGAGCAGACCTTCCATTTGCCGTCCGGGACGGCGGCGGGCGAGTAGGCGGGATGGCTGTGTACCACAAAGAGGCGAATCTCGGGATGGCTGGCGGAGCCGACCTCGCTGGAGCCGTTTCGGACGGCGGCCAGCGGCAGTTGCATGTTCGACTGCCCGCCGCAAAGCCAAACATCACCGACGAGCACTTCGTGCAGGACGACGTGTTGCGCGCCATCAATCTTCACGGTGTAGGGTCCGCCCGGCGCGGGCGGGTCCAACCGCACCTGCCAGCGACCGTCCGGACCGGCGACGGTTTTGGCGACGCGGTCGGCGATGGCGACCTGAATGGCAACGCCGGGCGCGGACCAACCCCAGATGGGATTGGGTTTGCCGCGTTGGAGGACCATGTTGTCGCCGAACATGGGGCTGAGGAAGGGCAAGGCGGTATCCGCGACGGCAGAGGCGGCGACCAGCCCGATGACGGCCAACGCGGCGATGGCTTGGAGTGGAGCGAGCAGGCGTGAGGTGCGCATGGCTTTTCTGAGGGTGTATTTAGATTAAGTTTTGACGCAAATTCCGGGGATTAACAAGAATTTTTGGGGAACGGGCGCCACTGAGCGGGGGAAATGGTTCACCCATGGCATCGTTCATCATCAGCTTCAAAATGCCCATTGTTATGGCTGCCCCTTTTCCGGGTTTAAGGCGCGAGATGGTTGCCCCCCCTGGAACCCAAAAAGAATCTTAAGGTTGACGCGGGTTGACGATGTGGGGTTTTGTTGGGGTTTTCGCAGATTTTGGCGAACGAAATTGCGGGGTTTTCGGGGGTGGCGGGAGGCTGGGAAGGGATGAAACCGCGTCCATTATCGTAAAATGTCACTTAAATTATGAATTTTTGGGGAAGTTTGGATTGCCTTCGCAGCCGAACGGCCTATCGTCAGTATATTCGCATGGCGAAGTCAGCGAAAGTCAGGTATCAGATTTTGGTCGTGGATGATGAGCCTACTGTTTGCAAGGCCATTCAAATGATGCTCAGATATTATGGGCATGATGTCCAGACCGCCAATGACGGTGCTGGGGCTCTGGCCCTGTTGGAATCCAAACAGTTTGACCTCGTCATCACCGATTATCTCATGCCGGAAATGAAAGGCGACCAGCTTGTCACCCACATTAAGCGGGACCGGCCTGGCCAGCGGATTATCATGGTCACAGCCTTTGCCGAAGACCTCCTCTCATCCGACCGGGCGAACGGCGGCGTGGACTTCGTCCTCTCCAAACCGTTCTCCCTGGAAGAATTACGCACTGCCATTGCCCAAGTCATGGCCTGAGGCCCGCTTCCACACGCCCGCCGGGAATTTTTTATACAAATCCGGCAACCGAGGTGTCTATCAATTGAAACCGTGAACGGAAATGACGCAGAACATTGGTGCGGCCGCCTCTTTGACGAGCAGGCCGCCCAACTCATTCTTTACGGGCGCGCGCTCGGCCTGAGCCACGGCGAGGCAGAAGACGTTCTTCAGGAAACTTTTCTCGCCTTGATGCAATTGGCATCCCCTCCGGCCAAGCCGCGGCATTACTGCGTGCGGGCCTTCCGCAACCGCGCGCTGAACTACCGTCGCTCCCTCTGGCGCCGCCTCACCCGGGAGTGGGAATCTTTGCGCTGGTTCGAAAAATCCCCGGATGAAACGCCCGCCGAACGCGCCGCCATGCGTTGCCTGGCCGAACTCCCCGTCGAACAACGTGAGGCCATCGTCCTGAAATTGTGGCATGGCTGCACTTTCGACGAAATCGGCGGCTTGCTGGAGATTTCACCCAATACCGCCGCGGGCCGTTATCGCTACGGCCTCCAAAAAATCAAAGCCAAACTGGAAGGAGTCGCTTATGAAAGAGATGAACGAGAATCCATTGCTGTCCTGGCGGCCACGCCAACCGTCAGCGGGACTTAAGCGCCGCCTCTTCCAATTGACCAACCTGGCTGAAATCCCGACCGCCCGGTGGCTCTGGAGCTGCGTCGCGCCCACCATGGCTTGCGCCTTGTTGACCTTCATGGCCCTGGAACAAGACCCGAACGGATTGAAGTCAAACCTGCCCATGGCCTTGATTCTCAGCAACCAAAGCAACGCAGCCTTTGCCTCGGGCGGCGAGCAGAACGAACAGAATCACCTGGCCGCCGTCACTTTTGGGTGGACAAATGGCACCACTTCCCCCTCTAGTATCCATTTTACGCAGACAACGAATTTGACCAACTGACGTCGAAAAATGGAAAAACCGAAATCCAATCCGCCGAAAGACCCGAAAACCGCTTCAAAACCTGCCGCGCCTGCCGCCAAAACGCCCCCCCCGGGCACGCCGCCGGCGACGGTAAAAGTGGCGCCGATGTTCCGGCCAACGGATTGGCTGACCCTGGCCATCACGTTTGGCGTCATCTGGATCATTTACCTCTTCACCCTCGCCCCCGAGCAGACGCTCGAGGATTCCGGCGAGTTGTGCACTGGAGCGTTTTATGCCGGCATCCCCCACCCCCCGGGCTATCCGTTCTGGTCCGTCTATGCCTGGTTCTGGACTTGGATCTTGCCCATCGGCAATGTCGCCTGGCGCGTCGAAGTCGGTGAATCGTTTGCCGCCGCCATGGGCTGCGGACTCCTGGCGCTGATGGTCTCGCGCGGCAGCAGCATGCTGATTGAAGGCATCGAAGCGATTAAAAACGTTCCGCGCCAGTGGGAGAACGCCATCTGTTCGGTCTCGGGCTTCGTGGCGGGAACCCTGCTGGGATTGGATATTTTCATGTGGAGCGAGTCCGTCGTCATCAACCGCATTTCCCTGTTCGGCGTGCCTTGGCTGATCGCCGTCATCGCCTGTCTCATGCGCTGGATGTACGCGCCGCAACAGCGACGTTACCTCTATCTGGCCATGTTCCTCTATGGCTTGTGCGCCACCATTCACCAAACCCTCCTGCTGAGCGCCATGGGCGTCGAAGTGGCCATTGCGCTGGCGCAACCCCGCCTCGGACGAGACCTGTTCTTGTGCAACAGTGTCATCTACCTCGTGTGCCTCCTGCTGATGAACACGGTGCCGGCGTTGCACGACATGAGCTCCATCGAAGTCGTTCTGTTCCATGTCGTGGGGATCTGCTCCCTGGTCGCTGGCATCTGGCTGGCCTTGGAAACCAAGGGCATCGCCTCGGAATGGTTGCCGGTGGTGTTCATGGGCTTGGCGTGGGTGGCGGGCGTCTGCGTGTATTTTTACGAGCCCGTTTCCGGCATGACCGATCCGCCGATGCAATGGGGTTATCCGCGCACAGTCGAGGGCTTCTTCCATGCCTTGAGCCGCGGACAATACGAGGGCCTTCACGGAACCAACATTTTCCAGGATCCCGCACGCTTCATCTTCCAGCTTGGGTATATTATCCAGGGGCTCACCGAATCGTTTAGCTGGGTTTACATGTTCATCGGCGTGTTGCCTTTTGCCTACCTGCTGAAAATGCATAAGCGGGAGCGCTCCTGGATCATCGGCTTGGTGGCCATTTATTTCTGTCTCTCGGTCTTGTTGGTCATCCTGATTGATGTCTCGCCGGACCGCGCTTCCACCGATCTCAATAAAGTCTTCTTCACCGCGTCGCACGGCCTGTTTGCCATGATGATTGGCTACGGTCTGGCATTGATGGCGGCTTATACCGCGACGCATTATCAAAAGGTGCGGCGTTGGGGATTCGCGGTGTGCGCCATCGCGGTGGTGCTCGCGATCTACAGTTTGAAGGAGGCGGCGGGCACGTTGTACCACGGTCCGGCCGGCGAAATCACCCTGGGAGACCTTCCCCACGCCGTCGCGCGGGCCTTTGCCCCGGATCAGTTCGGCCTGCCCATCTTTGCCAATCTGATCCTCCTGGCCATCCCTCTCTGCGTGATCGGCGCCCTGCTCATTTATCGGCAGCGCGGCCCGGTGCTGATTATGCTCTGCTTGTTCTGCACCATGCCCCTCTGGTCCGGCATGACCCACTGGTACAAGAGCGAACAGCATAACCACTGGTTTGGTTTTTGGTTCGGCCACGACATGTTCACCCCGCCCTTCACCGATCCCAAGACCGGCAAGCTGAGCTACGATAATACGTTGCGCGCCGAGCTCCTGAAAAACCCCGCCAACACCTCGATCATCTATCCAGAGATGGACCGCAACACGATTCTTTTCGGCGGCACCGACCCCGGACGTTTTTGCCCCACGTACTCAATTTTCTGCGACAGTTTCATTCCCCACCGCTGCCAGCCCGCACAGGACCAGAAATTCGACCGCCGCGACTGTTATCTCATCACCCAAAACGCCCTCGCCGACGGCACTTATCTGGACTACCTCCGCGCCCAGTACAATCGGTCAAAACAGATCGATCCGCCCTTCTTCAGCGAATTGTCCAAATACGTCTTTGGCCTCTTCCTGTCACCCGGCAATTCCGACAGCGGCCTGACCGGCGCCTTCAACAGCCTCCTGTACCAGTGCCTCGACCGCCCATTTACCGCCTGGGGCGCTTACGTCGAGAAATACCGCCGCGCGCGGGGCGTCTATCCGCCCTCCGAAATCTACATTCCTTCCCCGGAAGATTCCCAGCGCTGCTTTGAGGAGTACACCGAAGATGTGGCCCAGCGTGACCGGCTCGGCCAGCTCAAGCCCGGTGAGGAAGTCCACGTGGATAAGGCCACCGGCCGCGTGCAGGTCTCCGGACAGGTCGCGGTCATGAACATCAACGGCCTCTTGTGCAAGGTGATCTTCGACAATAATCCCACCAATTCCTTCTACGTCGAGGAAAGCTTCCCGCTCGATTGGATGTATCCGTACGAAAGCCCCTTCGGCATCATCATGAAAATCAACCGCAACCCGCTGCCCGAATTGTCGGACGACGTCTTCCGGCTGGACCATGAGTTTTGGTCGAAATACTCCACCCGTCTCTGCGGCAACTGGATCACTTATGACACCACGGTGCAGCAAATCGCCGACTTCGTGGAACACACCTACGTCGAAAACAATTACCGGGGCTATACCGGCGACCATGCGTTCGTCCGCGATGACGATGCGCAGAAGGCCTTCTCCAAGTTGCGCAGCTCCCAGGCCGGCATGTACTACTGGCGCATGACCGAGGCCCCGCCCGAGTACCGCCAGAAGACCCCGCACAGCCAGGAAGCGCTCGTGCACGAAACGGAATTCGCCTTCAAGCAGGCGTTCGCCTTCTGCCCCTACAGCCCCGAAGCCGTCTTCCGCTATGTCAATTTCCTGCTGCAAATGGCCCGGGCGGAGGAAATCGCCGGCCGCACGGATCGGGCGGTCCATTATTTCAATGATGCCATTTTGGTCGGAAAAACCTGCCAGAAACTTGACCCCTACAACACCCAGATCAGTGACCTGATAAACAGTGTCGAGGGGTACAAAAACTCCATTGCGGACCGCGCGCAAGCTTACACCCAGGCGGTCACCCAGATGGCAGACATGGAGGCCATGGCCCAGACGAACCCGGCCAACGTCCGGAACCTCGTCCTGCTGGGCAGTGCCTATTTGCAGGGGCAGCAGACCAACCGGGCCGTGGCCATGTTTGACCGCGCCCTGGCCCGTCCGGAGTTGACCCTGCCGGAAGCCCAGGCCCTGGCCATGGCCTATGCCCAAATGCAGGACCTGGCCAAACTGGACCAGGCCCTCAGAAAGATGGTCCAGCTCGCTCCCGACCAACCGGAACCGCGTTGCGACCTCGCCGCCTTGGAAGCCATCACCGGCCATTCCACCGAAGCCTTGACCGACTTGAAAGTGGCCCTCGATCTGAGCCAAAAACGCCGGGCCAAAAACCCCACCGCCGCGGACTTGGTGGACACCGTGCGCAACGACCCCCGCTTTGGCGCCCTCCGCAGCCTGCCCGAATTCCAAAAACTCGTCCCGCCCAAGTAGCGCTCCCGGAAGCCGCCGGCAGGCCGCTTGGAATATTCACTGCGCGCGTTGGCCGTTGCCCGGCGGCCAGCCTTCTGTTATTTTGTCCCCTGAATGTTTGGACGCAAAACGACTATGAGCAACACCGATAAAGCAGCCCCCACGGCTGGTCAGCCAGCAGCCCAACCGGTGGCCCCCGCCACCCTCTCGCCCGAACAGATTGAAGATCTCAAGGTTCGCGCCGCCAAGGCCGACGAAAACTGGGACCGCTTGCTCCGGACCACCGCCGATTTCGATAATTTCAAAAAACGCGCCATCCGGGAAAAGGCCGAAAGCGCCCAATACGCTAACTTCTCCCTGCTCCAGAAGCTGCTCCCGGTGCTCGATAATTTCGAAATGGCCCTCTCAGCCGCCCAAACCGCCACCTCCGGACCCGCCGGCGCGGCCGCAAAAGGCAACCACCTGGGCTCGCTGCGCTCCGGCGTGCTCATGATCCAGCAACAGCTCAAAGCCACCCTCGCCGAATCCGGCCTGGAAGAAATTGACGCGTCCGGCAAACCCTTCGATCCCAATTTTCATGAGGCGATTTCCCAGCAGGAATCGAGCACCATCCCGGAAGGCCACGTGCTGCAACAACTCAGAAAGGGCTATCGCCTCAAAGACCGCTTGCTCCGCCCGGCCACCGTGATCGTGGCCCGCAAACCCGCGGTGCCGGCGTAGCCGCGGCGAAATCCGGAATCCTAATTCGTGTATTGAAATTTTCCAGATGGCCAAACGTGATTATTACGAAGTCCTCGGTGTCGGCAGGGAAGCTGCCGATGAAGAAATCAAAAAAGCCTACCGCAAGCTCGCCGTAAAACTGCACCCGGACAAGAACCCCGGGAACAAGGCGGCCGAAGAAAGCTTCAAGGAACTGGGCGAAGCCTACGAGGTCTTGAGCGATTCCGAGAAGCGCGCCGCCTACGACCAATTCGGCCACGCGGCCTTTGACGCCCGGCAGCGCTCCAGCCGCGCCGGCGCTTACGGCGGCAACTTCCACGACCCCTTCGACATCTTCCGCGAAGTCTTCGGCGGGGGCGGCGGCGGCAGCATTTTCGAGAACATCTTCGGCGCGCAGGATCCTTCCGGCCCCCAGCGCGGCGACGATCTGCGATTCAATTTGGAAATCACGCTGGAGGAAGCGGCGCTCGGCTGTGAGAAGGAGATTTCGGTCACCAAGCTGGACCGGTGCGAGGCCTGTGACGGCTCCGGCGCCGAAGCGGGCTCCAAGCTCAAGATCTGCACCACCTGCGGCGGGCGGGGCCAGGTGCTCACTTCGCGCGGCATTTTCAGCATCGCGCAGACCTGCCCGCATTGCAAAGGCCAGGGCCGGTTGCTGGACAAGCCCTGCAAAACCTGCCACGGCGAGGGCAAACGCCAGCGCACCTCCAAAATTCGCCTGCGCATTCCCGCCGGCGTCGAAGGCGGCACCCGCCTGCGTTCCCAGGGCAACGGCGAGGCCGGCTTTCGCGGCGGTCCCGCCGGCGACCTCTATGTTTTCCTCGCCGTCAAACCCCACGAGGTTTTTGGCCGCGATGGCGATGACCTCGTCTGCGAGATCCCGGTCAGCTTTGTCCAGGCCACGCTCGGGGCCGAAATCGAAGTGCCCACGCTGGAAGGCCGGGCCACGGTCCGCATCCCCCCCGGCACCCAGCCCGGCACCCTCCTCCGGCTCAAGGGCCGGGGCGTCAAGAACCTCCAGGGATATGGCCAGGGCGACTTGCACGTGCGCGTGCAGGTGGAGGTCCCCACACACCTCAACAGCGCCCAAAAAGCCAAGCTGGGCGAATATGCCGCCCTCTGCGACGGCAAGGAAGCCCCGCTCGCCCAAGGTTTCTTTGAAAAGGCCAAGAAGTTTTTCACCTGACGATTTCCTCCCGGCGCGGGACCGGTGAACCGCACCGGCCGGACGATTTATGCATCGCTTCTATCTGCCGCCCGCGAACTGCCGCCAGCCGTCCCTGCGTCTGGACGGACGCGAAGCCCACCATGCGTTGCACGTGCTCCGCTTGCAGCCCGGTGAGCGGGTCAGCGTCCTCAATGGCGCCGGCGACATATTCCTTTGCGATGTGGAGGCCGTTGCCAAAGACTCGATTGTCCTGGCCGTGCGCGAGCAGAAATCCAGGCCCGCCCCGCCCTGCCCCATCACGCTGCTGGTGGCGGTGCCCAAGGGCAAGATCCTCGAGGACCTCATTCAAAAATCCGTCGAACTCGGCGTGCAACGAGTCATTCCGCTGTTGACCGAACGCGTGGTGATCAAACTTGATGCCGCCGGCGCCGCGGCCAAACGCGAGAAATGGCAGCAAGTCGCCGTGGAAGCCATCAAGCAATGCGGCGCCGCCTGGCTGCCGCGCGTCGAACTGCCGCAGACCATCCAGCAATACCTGGCGCGCGGGGAAACGATCGAACTGTCGCTCGTCGGTTCCTTGCAAACCGTGCGCCGCCATCCGCGCGAATGGATTTCCGATTTTCAGCGCCAACAGGGGCGGCTGCCGCAAACCGCCGGAGTGTGGATTGGGCCGGAAGGCGATTTCACCCTCGCCGAACTGCAGGCGATTGAGGCGGCGGGCACCCTGCCCATCACTCTCGGGGAACTGACGCTGCGCGTGGAAACCGCGGCGATTTATTGCCTTTCCTTTTTGAATTACGAATTGCGATAGTGATGTTCCCCCAAAAAAAACGACGCCCTCCAAACCTTCTCCCTGCCCTCCCGCCGCTTGGAGCACACCCTCCTATTCGGCTCTTATGCTAGCCGCCAAATAGTTTGCCGGGGCACGATTGGGAGCCTTAATAATGCTTGGAATTAAGCCAATACATGATTGTGCCAATGATTCCACCAACGGTCAACGTGGTCGTCAACACAAGCAAGGCTGTGTTCGCACGCCGCCGCCGTTCCCACGCCGGTAAGTGATGGAACAACAAGAATTCAATGATTCGCGTCACCATAAGGTCTTTATTTTCTGAACGGACAATTCTTTCCGACTTTCCCGGTTACCGCATCACGAACGATGTGTTAATAAAAGCATAATAACGGTTTCTGTCAATAACTGATTTGCGGCGCGCGGGTCGCTGAAAGCCTGTCATCGAAGTGGCCCCGATTCGTAAATCCGCCCACGTTCGGCACCTGGCTTGGGGCTGAAAATGCAAAAAGCCACGGAGAAAACGCTCCGTGGCTTGCTCGAAATTTTTATGCCTGAAAGCTTATTCAGCCTTTGCCTTTTCTTTCTTCTCGGCCTTTTCAGCCTTGGCGCCTTTCGCGGGCTTCTCGGCTTTTTCGCCCTTCTCAGACTTGCCGCCCTTGGGCTTGGCTTCCCCGCCTTCAGACTTTTCGCCTTCGTGGCGCTTGCCGCGCTTCTCAGTGTGGGCCTTGTCTTCAACCGCCGCTTCCGTGACCGCGGCGACCGGCGTGGTGCTTTCCACGCGCACTTTCAGCGTGCCTTTGACCTCTTGGTGAAGGTTCAGTTCCACCTCAAATTCACCGGTGGCGCGAATGGCGTGCTCCAGGTGAATCTTCTTTTTGTCCAAGGCGATATCGAACTGCTTCTTTAATTCATCGGCGATCATGCCCGCGGTGACGGCGCCAAACAGCTTGCCTTCGTCGCCGGTCTTGACCTTGATGACGCAGATGAGCTTGGACACCGCCTTCGAAAGTTCAGTCATGGTGTTGAACTCGTGCGCCTCGCGCTCGGCGCGGCGCTGCTTCAACGCCTCAATCTGGCGCTTGTTGGCCGAAGTGACCGGCACCGCCAGGCGCTGCGGAAAGAGGTAATTGCGCGCGTAGCCCGCGGCCACGCGAACGTTGTCGGATTCACCGCCAAGGCCGACGATGTTATGAGTAAGAATGACTTCAGTTTTTGCCATACGAAAATCGTTAAAAAATGGGGTTGTTGTTAATGCTCAATCAAAACGGAACATCGTCGCTCTCCGGCGGCACCTCGCCCTCGGCGGACGCGGGCGGGTTGGCGGCGGCGGCGGGAGCCGCGGCCGGACGCGCCGGACGGGCGGCAGGCGCGGCACCAGCCTCACCGCCACCACCCGGGCTCCCGAGAAACTGCACGGTTTCGGCGACCACGCCCAGCCGGCTCTTTTTCTGGCCGGTCTGTTTGTCATCCCATTGATCGAGCCGCAGCCGGCCTTCAATGAGAATCGGACGGCCTTTGCGCATGTACTGGCCCACGTTTTCCGCCGTCCGGCCAAACACATCCACGTCCACAAAGGTCACTTCCTCCTTCTTCTCCCCAGCCTCATTGGTCCAAACGCGGTTGACAGCCACGCCGATTTTGGCGATGGCCGTGCCCTTGGGCGTATAGCGCAACTCGGGGTCGCGCGTCAAATTGCCCATCAGGATGACTTTGTTGAAGCTGGCCATGGAGGGGGGCGGTTAGGCCTTCACGGGTTTGGGCTCGGGCAGCAGCGTGAACAACACGCGGAAAATCTCATCGCTCAGCGAGAATTTCTTCTGCAACTGCGAAATGATGGCCGGGCTGCCGGCGAAAATGACGTTCGCATAGAAGCCGGCGCTGTGCCGCTTGTCCGCCACGCGCGCGAACGACTTGCGGTCCATCTTCTGGATGGTCTCCACCTTGCCGCCGGCGTGGGTGATTTCGTCAGAAATCTTGTCGAGGGCGTCTTTGGCGCCGTCTTCTTTGCCTGAAAGATTCAGGATGAACAAACCTTCGTATTTTTTCATTTTTCTTCGTTCGTGGGGCTCACCGCCCCGTTAAATTGACTCATCGCCTTTTGGATTCCCGCGTCCAGCCAGCATTCCAACTGGCCGCCCGCCCGTTCCAAAACCTTGTCCAGCAGCGCATCTTCCGCCGCGCTGAACCGGCCAAGCACATGGCCGGTGATCTGGCGCAAATTGTCCTGGCGGCCGATCCCCAGCCGCAACCGCGCGTATTCCCGGGATCCCACGTGCTGCATCACCGATTCCAGTCCGTGATGCCCCCCGGTGCCGCCGCCCGGCCGCAGCCGGATTTCGCCCAGGGGCAAATCCGCATCGTCCACCACCACCAGCAGCCGCTCCAGCGGCAACTGGTAAAACCGCACCAGCGCCCCCACCGCTTCGCCGCTGGCGTTCATGTACGTCTGCGGCTCGGCCAGCAGGACCGTCCGGCCACCCTGTTCGGCCCGCGACACCCGTGCCTGAAACCGGCGCTCGTTGGACCACGCCGCCCGCCACTGCTCCGCCAGTTTCTCGACGAGCAAAAAACCGGCGTTGTGCCGCGTCTTGGCGTAATCCGCACCCGGATTGCCCAGGCCCACGATGAGAAAAACATTTTCCATGTGAGCTCGTCCGGGCGCTGCGCGCCGCGGCCCGTACAGCCGCGGCCCATCCGCCCGCATCCCGCGATAAAATTATTTCTTCTTCTTGCCCTTGGCCTCGGGCTTGCCCTTGGCTTCGGCTTCGGGCTTGACCTCGCCCTTCTTGTCGCCGGCCGGAGCCCCTTTGGCTTCGCCCTTCGCCCCCTTCTCGCCCTTGCCCGCCGGAGCAGCCTCGCCTTCGGCACCCTCTTCCTTCTTTTCCTTCGTCATCTCCACCTCGCCGGCCACCGCAGCCTCGGCGGTCGCCGCCGGTGCCACTTCTTCCTCGGCGCGAGGCACCGCCACGGTCACCACCGCGCGGCCCTTGTCACCCAAAATTTCAACGCCCGCCGGCGCCACGATCTCGCCCAGATGCACCGACTTCCCAATGTCCAGCGCGGCCACGTCAATGATAATCTGCGCCGGCAAATCCTTCGGCAGGGAGCGCACCTTCAGCTTGAACACGACGTGATCCAGCGTTCCGCCGTTCTTCACGCCAACGGGCTCGCCCACCGTTTCGACGGGCACCATGACCGTGACCTTCTCGTCCGCCGCCACCTCGTGCAGGTCCACGTGCAGAATCTGGCCATGGACCGGATGATGTTGCACTTCCTGCACCAGCGCCAACCGCTGGGCGCGGGCATCATTTTCAACGGACAGATCCACCAGCACATTTTCCGAAATGGAACTCTGGAGGAGGTCGGTGATCTCATCGAATCCAACTTCGAGATTCTGCGGCTTGGCCTGGCGGCCATAAATGGTCGCGGGCACGCGTCCGGAGGCGCGGAGTTTTTTGACTTCGGCGTGCTGCACCAGCGAACGCGGATATGCTTTCAAGGCTACTGATTTCATGTTGTAAATTATAAATAGTTCCGGCGGCGCACCACCAGAGTTAAAAGGGCATCAACCATATCAGTTGCAAGCCATCCGTCAATAACGTTTTTTAGCGAATTTTTCGCCCCGGCACCCCCGCCGGCCTAAACGCCGTCAGGCAGCCCAACCGCCACGGCTGCCACGCCTTAACTCGTGCGGCCACCCTTGAACTCGAACAGCGAGTTGACCGAGGAGTTGGTGTGGATGCGTTTGATGGCTTCCCCCAAAAGTGCCGCCACCGAAAGCGTCGTGATTTTCACGCCGTCAATCGCCGGGCGCTGGACCGTGTCCGTGGTGATGAGTTCATCAATGGCCGAATTGCGCAGGCGTTGGATGCCCACGTCATTCAGCAGCGCATGGGAGACGCAGGCCATGATTTGTTTCGCGCCCTTGGCTTTCAACGCCAGGGCCGCCTGGGTGAGCGTGCCGGCCGTCTCGGTGAGATCATCCACCAGCAGGGCGTTTTTGCCCTCAATTTCGCCGATCACCGCCATGCTTTCCACTTCCGTGGCGCTTTTGCGGCGTTTGGCCACAATGGCCAGTTCGGCCTCCAACGTCTGCGAATAGGCGTGGGCCATTTTGATGCCCCCGGCGTCCGGGCTGACGACGACCAAGTTGGTGAGATTCTTCTTCTTTAAATACTCGTACATCACCGGCGCGGCGTAGAGATGGTCCACCGGGATGTCGAAGAACCCCTGGATCTGCTGGGCATGCAGGTCCATGGCCAGGATGCGGTTGACGCCGGAGGCCACCAGGAGGTTGGCGACGAGCTTGGCCGTAATCGGCACGCGGGGCTGGTCCTTGCGGTCCTGCCGCGCATAACCGTAAAACGGCACCACGGCCGTGATGCGCGAGGCGCTGGCCCGGCGGAGCGCATCAATCATGATGAACAGCTCCATCAGATTGTGATTCGTCGGCGGCGACGTGGGTTGAATGATGAAGATATCTTCGCCGCGGACATTCTCCTCGATCTTGACAAAAGTTTCACCATCCGGAAAAGGGCTGATGGTGCACTTGCCGAGCTCAATGCCAATGGATTTGCAAATGGCGCGGGCCAGACGTTCGTTAGCGGTGCCGGAAAATACTTTCACAGATCAATACGGTATGTTGCTTGTTGCTGCCGGTTAAGGAAAACCCGCTCGATGTGGCGGATGAATCGTTGTTTAATCGTAACAAGTGGGCCGCGCGGTGCAAGCGCAAAGTCATGCGCCCTGACATTTGCGATTTGCGGCGGTCATTATCAGGCACCGCAACTGCGCGCTGGACAGGGCCCGGAGGCCATTTTACAGTCCCGGTCGTGAACCCAACGGGTGATCCGTCGCCGGCCTGGCCGAAGCCCAGGGGGCCCTCGCTGTTTTTCAGTGGAAACCATTTTGCTGCCGCCGGATTCCCGAGCGTAACTTTGAACCGGCATGGCCGCATTTTGCCAAAGCGCGGGAAGCGTTTCCCCCTCCCCCCGGGGGAGAGAATTTCCCGAAAGCGTTCGCACATTGAACCCCTGAACCGCAAAAGAAACATTCAACATTTCACATTCAACGACCAATATCGAAGGGGCTTGCGCTGTCACCTTCGTTCAGGGTTGGGAGTTGAATGTCGAATGTTGAATGTTTTCTGGGTTCATGGGGAGTTTCGACATCCCAAATGGGATGC
>Ga0181520_10003723_pt1 | contig 26446 bp, 18 predicted proteins | sample PEATcosm2014_Bin_29_FD_132451 | JGI IMG/M metagenome (GOLD analysis project Ga0181520, IMG submission 132451) | Peatland microbial communities from MTU Mesocosm Facility, Houghton, MI, USA - PEATcosm2014_Bin02_30_metaG | ecosystem: Environmental > Terrestrial > Soil > Wetlands > Peat | place...
AACCTCCGATCCGGCGCTGTATGCGGCGATTCATCCGCAGCGTGGCGCGGCCGTCAGCGACCGCGTCACGCTTCTGCGTGAGCTGCGTACCATGGGTTACGAGATTGGCAGCGGAGTGATGGCAGGCATTCCCGGACAGACCTATGAAATGCTGGCGCGCGACATTGAAATCTTTGAGGAGTTGGATCTGGACATGATTGGCATCGGTCCATTTCTTCCTCATCCCGAGACTCCGCTCGGCGCGCCAGATCGAACGACAGTTGTGGAAGATCAAGTTCCCGCCAACGAGTGGATGGTTTTGAAAACAGTGGCTCTGACGCGCATCGTATGCCCGGAGGCGAATATGCCCGCAACCACCGCGCTGGCGACCATCAACACGGTCGATGGGCGCGAACATGGCCTGGAAAGCGGAGCCAATGTCTTCATGCCCATTCTTACGCCGGCGCCTTATCGGCAGATGTACGAAATCTATCCAGGGAAAGCCTGTGTCGATGAAGATGCGACGCAATGCAACCAGTGTCTGCGCGGTAGGATTGACCAGCTTGGACGACGAGTTGGAGTTGGTCAGGGAGGCAGAAATAATGTGACAGGGTTTCAAGATAAGTCGCCGCAACCCCATAGGGCGCTCCTGCCAAAGTTGAATGAAACCCCGGCACTGTTTGAAATCTTGCGTTAGTTGTATAGCCTAAGGAGTTTTACCATTCGATCGGAACGCGAGAAGCCAGTGATATTGAGCATTCAATCGTCCGGAAGAAGATCAAGTGGACTTTCACCTGAATGCATGATGAACCCTTCTTAGTTGAGAGCTGTTACCAGAAACGGTTGTCGAGCAAGGCTGGACAAGGCAACCAACTGTCGAAATCGCAGATTATCAGGTGGATACGTTTTTCATACATTCACTTGGCAGTAGATTAGAGCGCTTTCTTCCTTGTCGCTCTGCCCTCGACAAAAATAAGGTGAAATAAATTTCTTCTTCGTGCTTACGTGTTCATTTTCAGCCACATCCCCAAGTTTTCAGCACTGAATGAATTCAGGGAAGAAGTGAGCGATCCCGACCGGAACGATAGCGGCTGTGGGGTGAAGGCGTTGCCTTCGCGGCGCTGAGCATGAAAAAGCCGACCTGATGGTCGGCATATTGAAGTCAAAATTTGACCCACCCTCTAAATCGACATCGATAGAGTTCTCGCCGGGCGCGAGAATTGCGGCATCTTCTTAATTTTGAATGGTCGGGGAGAGAGGATTCGAACCTCCGACCCCCTGCTCCCGAAGCAGGTGCTCTACCAGGCTGAGCCACTCCCCGAACATGGGTTGAATAAGCGTGTTCTCGGGACGTGCCCTGGAAAAATCTGCCCCTTGACTCCACTCGTATAAGTGTACCAGAACTCGGAGAAATCTGGATTTTTAAACTCTCATCCAACACAAGATGAACCTGAAGGAGTGGACAATGTGATCGCAGCGCGTTCTGGCGCAATCTGGCGGACCGGATCGGATTATATCGAATCAGGTGGGATTCAAGTGAAGATTTGCTCGGAAGCTAACGACAAGAATGGTGCCATTTTTGCAACAACCCTCGAATTTTGTTCCAATTTGGATTTTATGTCAAAAAGCCGTGGAGGGGATATTTTGTTAAACAATTGAAATAAAAAGAGTAAACCGGCAATGCGGAGATTGCACTTAATTTAGGGGAGATTCGGTACGCTTAGATCATTCAAGGGTAAAGAGAGCAGCAGGGGAGAAAACGATTCTCTCGAGATCATATTCGGACCGATTCCGCAGATTCGCAGTCGATGGGGAGAGGCTGAGAGCGAAGAAGATTAGCCAATGATGATTTGGCCTTGGCGAAGAGCCGCACGGGAAGAGGCGTGAGCGGCTGAAGGCTGGAATTTGCATTGATCAGGCATTCTCCGAGTTAAAGCGGAGCAACGAAGGCGCGGGCAGCCAGCTTGCGGAGCGAGCAGAAGCTGCAAAAACTTCGAAGCAACCGATAGACCAATTCGGCGGAAGCAGGGGGTGATTCCGAGAAGGAATCACCCCTTTTCCCTTTCTACGAAGCTGCAAGCGAGGCTGTGGAGTTATGGGACGAGATTGGCGGACAAATGGAAGTGGCAAGACAGAGGCAAGCGGTGGTGAAGAAGCCGCGTGGTGTTGGGTTCCAGCAAAACAAGGTAAGCCGCGGAAAAGCAAGAATGAATGCGGCAGCCGACAAAATTCTGGAACAGAACAGCGACGAAATAGCGAAATCGCTGCTTAAACAGGCGCTCGACGGAAACACGACAAGTGTAAAGCTATTGTTTGCGCTTGCCGACGGGCAATTCGATTGTGAGAACGAGGGCGTGATGCAAAATCTTCTGAGCCTTGCAGAAAAGTTGGCATCGGAGCCGGAGTTCAACAACTCGACCGAAGTGAAATAGGAAGATGGCTCAGATTCACCGATCTTAGCGTGATGGGCAGGCCCAAATGGGCCGGCAACCGAGTCCAGGTAAAGCAGAGCCCTCCATTCGGATTTCAGCGAGTGGTAAGGGTTCATGGGTTCTCAGTTCCCAAAATTGGGAGCTGAGAACCCCAAGATGCAACGGATCAGCGAAGCGCTGGCAATCTGTTGGCTGATGAAAAAAGACACTGCAGGGAAGCGGGTAGGGAGGGAAATCCTCTGTGCCCTCATCCTGAGAAGAAAGAAGAGAGACGAATGAAGCTCACAAATCACGAGTGGTTGCGCGTCGGCAAATGGCTGAGAGTGTTGACGATTGGCATATGCCTGATCAGCATGGCACCGGGCATGACTGCCAGGGCCCAGGCGTTCAGCACAACGACGGTTCAGGGAACGGTGTATCTGGCCAATGGTCAGCCGGGCTCAGGAACACTGGTGGTGAGCTGGCCATCGTTTACAACGGCGAGTGGGCAGTTGGTGACAGCCGACAGCACGACGGTGGCGATTGCCCCTGATGGATTCATAAGCGTGAGCCTTGCGCCAAATCTGGGGTCAACACCGGCGGGTGAGTATTACACGGCCGTTTACTATATGAGCGACGGATCGACGAGCACTCAGTACTGGGTGGTTCCATCGGCGGCTCAGGCAACGTTGGGGCAGGTTCAGGCGCAACTAATGCCCGCAGCGCAGGCTGTGCAGGCGGTAAGCAAAGCTTATGTGGATCAGGCGATTGCGGAGCTTTCAGGAAGCTTGCTGACGGCATCGGGCGGGACGCTGACCGGACCGCTGACGCTGTGCTGCGATCCGACTCAACCGCTACAGGCAGCGGACAAGCACTACGTGGATGAGACATTCGCTCTGGCATTGCCTTTAGCTGGTGGAAGCATGACGGGGGCTCTGACGGCACCTGCGGTGAATGGGGTGGAGTCGCCGGCTACGGGAAGCTCGCAGACAACGCTTCAGAGCTCGATTAACGCGGCAGGGACGAATGGAGCAGTTGAGATTCCGCCGACCTATGCGGGAACTGATGGATTCACGAATCCTGATGGCGTGTATGTATTTGATCTACGGCAGGGAAGTTCGCAGCAGTTTGAACGTAGCGTAAAAGAGTTTGGAGCGGTTTGCGACGGAAGCACGGACGACACGACTGCATTGCAGGCAGCTATAAATTACGCGCAAACGCATGGAGTAGCGCTTACGATACCGCAGGGAACGTGCAAGACGCAGACACTGATCTGGCATGGAGAGTCAATAAGGGGCATGGGAAAGCAGGTCTCGGCATTAGTGGGCTTTCCGGGTCAGGATGTACTTCTGACAATGCCCGATAGCGTGAATATTCTTCCTTATACGCGCTTAGCTAACCTAACAATCTATGTAGATCAGAGTGTGGATGTCTCCTGCTCGGCGGCAAAAACTTTGGCACCGGCGGGAAGCTGTGTGCAAAACCGGCCCCTAGAAAGTAATTCGATTTTCTCGCCAGGCGGAAACGGATTGACCGGGATCAATGGAACTGGAACGGCGTGGGCTGTGGGCAATTGCGCGATCGCAATGCCAGCTAGTACGGGTGCCGGCGGAAATGGGTTAAAGGTCGCGGAGGTTGAAAATATCGAGATTGCGGCGACTGGTGTGGACCCGATGGCGGCGCAGTATTTAGGGGCGCACTCGACGCACACCTGCGGGTTGTACTTGGCGCAATGGCCGCAGTGGAGCGAATTTCGGAATATTGACATACGTGGGTTAAATACAGGCATCGCTATACCGGCGTTGCCGGGAACAGTGCCAGCGGGATTAAACGCTGATTCAAATCGCTGGCAGGATATTACTATCCAGGCAACGCATGGATTCACATCCGCAGCTGGATCGAACAATGTTTTGGATAATGTTGTGGAGATGGTAGGGAATTCGTCCGCCACGGGTGAGGCACCGACGGGGCTGGTGTTGGATTTTGCGGGAACACAGCAGGGATGGACGGTAAGGAACTCTGTGGTTATGCCGGTGTGGGATGTGGTGCAGCCAGCGCTGACGGTATCGGTGTCGGGCGGCGCGGTAACAACCGTGACAGTTGGCGCGCAGGCCGGACTGGGATTCGATCCTTACGGCGCGCAGGTTCCACTGGCCTTCAGCGGAAGTTGCACGGCGCAGGCAGTGGGCAATGTGAACAGCAGTGGCGCGATTGGAACAGTGTTAGTAACATCGGGCGGAATGGGATGCTCAAATACAACGACAGCCAGCGTAAATGTGGCTGGAATATGGGACACTGACGCGCCTGTGAACTTGATTTCCGGGCAGAGCATGAGCTTTTATGGCGGCAATCTTTTGAAGGGCAAGGGCGGCTATACGGTCTGGAATGCGCCTAATTCAATGAGTTATGGGACGCAATTGGATGGTGGGGGTGGCAGCTTGCCGGGCGGGGGAAGTTATACAGCTCTAGTAGCAAACAACGCTCTGGGCAGCGCGCTGCAGGTGGATCAATTCCCAGGCGCGGATTTTGGATCCAAGTTACAGGCTTGCGTCAATGCGCTCAGTTCGAGTTATGGCGGAACGTGCGATGCGCGGAATTTCACGGGAAATCTGCTAATGGGCTCGAACCTTACGATAGCAACGGCGAATGCTACAGTTCAACTTCCATGTGCGACAATTTCAACATCCAATCAAATCATCATAACTTCGGGAACAAGAAATGTTTCGCTGCGTGGCTGCGCGCTGCGGGGTGCCAGCACTGCCAGTGGCAGCGAGGGCGGTACAGCATTTCTGTACTCAGGAAGCCGTGCAATGATTCAAGTGGGAGATCCGACATATGCGGTCAATACCATGGGATTCCACTTGGACAACGCGCTGATTAACACGACAAGCTCTACAAGCGCGTCGGCGCAAGGATTGGTGGCGTATCGCACGCAGGAGTTAGATCTGGAAAGCTTATACTTTCTCGGAAATTCCAATCAAACAGGCATGACACTGGACGGAACCGGAAACTATACTGGAGGAACATTCCTGGATAATGAATTCAACGGATTCCAGACGGCAGTAAATGGCATCGGCCACCAGGTTACGAATTCCGCAACAACTGACTGGCTGAACGCCAGCACATTTGTGCGGCTGCATATTGATTGCCCAACAAGCGGTGGAAATCCGATCAGCGGAAGTTATGGGATCAACCTGCAACAGGGGGATGGAAACACGATTACCGGCGGGGACGTGGAGGGATGCGCGACGGCCTTGCACTTAGGAGTTAACGCGCAGAATAACACTATTGTCGGGTTGCGAAATGAAAACTCGACGAACCAAATTGTGGCCGACGCGGGCAGTTCGTACAACAGTTGGATGTCAGGCGGCACAATGTTTACCGGCGCATTGACAGACAATGGAACGCGCAATAGCTTTCTTGACACCTTTCATCGCAGCTTCAATGGATTGAATGGCGATTGGTACGGCAGCCAAAAAGATGCCACGATTACCAATCACTACCGTCTTGGAATTGGGTCTGGAAATGAACGGGGTCTGCTAAACCGCTATCAAACCGATTCCGGTTACCGATGGACGATGGGATTGAGTGACGCGACTGCAGGCGAACAGTTCTATCAGATCCTGGATGAGCTAAACAATGTTTACCGTCTATCAATTGGGCAGTATAACAACGGACAATCGAGCACCAATAACCAAACAGTAATTAATTCTGCCGGGACGGGCGCAGTTGTTCTAAATGGCTCTAATAACTCGGGAACCGGCGGCGTGGTTATTGGGTCAGGCGGAGCTAGCGAGACAACGGTTGCCACGGTTAATAACGCAGGAAACGCGCAGTTCAACGGAACGTTGCAGGTGGGCGGTACTTCAACATTTGTCGGCACGACAACAGTGCAGAACCAAACAGATGCCGAGATAGATTCGACATTGTGGGCCGGGCTGACTACCAGTCAAAAAGAATCCTTCAGTTACAAGGATTGGAATGGCAACAGCCAATGGTACATGGTAAAAGACGCGAGCAATAACTGGGCACTGAATTCTGCGACCGGCGGACTGGACAGCTTCAAGGCGTATCAAAGCACAAATAGCGGTGATACGTACATTAATGCATCAAACGCCAGCGGAGCAGTCAGGATCAATTTTGAAACCGGTTCAGGCTCGCAGTTCAAGGTTTATGGAGGAAACAGCAGTTCACTTTATGCCGCCTTTACTGGATCGAGTGCCATTCAGTTTCCTGGACTTGCAGCGAGCAGTGGCCATAACTGCCTTCAGATTGATAACTCTGGTTATCTTACCAATACCGGATCAGCCTGCGGCACGGGCAGTGGTTCCGGCACAGTCAATTCAGGCGTGAGCGGACAAATTGCTTACTACAGTGCGTCGGGAGCGGCGGTATCAGGTATCAGCACGGTTCCGATTAGCGCTGGAGGAACGGGAGCTTCGACTGCATCTGGGGCGCTGGCAAACTTACTACCTGGCGTGACCTCGAATGGATCGAATGGAGTAGCTGTCGCGGGGAGCACTCAACTAAACGGGACGTTACAAGTGGCAGGCACAAGCACATTTGCGGGAACGACGACGGTGGAGAACCAGGCGAATGCGGAGATTGATGCCACGCTTTGGGCCGGTTCGACAGCTAGCCAAAAGGAGTCCTTCAGTTATAAAGACTGGAACGGCAACAGCCAGTGGTACATGATAAAAGACACAAGCAATAACTGGGCATTGAATTCGGCAACCGGTGGACTGGACAGCTTTAAGGCTTACCAGAGCACAAATACTGGGGATACCTATATCAATGCATCCAACTCATCCGGTGTGGTTCGCATCAACTATGAACCTGGCTCCGGCACAGCATTTACAGTTTACGGCGGGAACAATAGCAGCATTTACGCGAGCTTTACTGGCACAACGGCGATCAGGTTTCCGGGATTGGAGGCGAGCAGCGGTCATAACTGCTTGCAGATTGACAACTCGGGGTACATCACCAATACTGGCGTGGCGTGCGGGACAGGGAGCACCAACGGCACAGTCAACTCAGGAACGACGGGGCAGATTGCCTATTACAGTGGCACGGGAACGGCAGTATCCGGCATCAGCGCGGTTCCGGTTACGGCGGGAGGAACTGGGGCTTCGACTGCCTCAGGTGCTTTAGCGAATTTAGGTGGGGCGGCGCTATCCGGATCGTCGTTTACAGGACCGGTAAGTGTTGGCAACACACTTTCAGTTGCGAATAACATTAGTATTGGACCACGTTACGATGTTACGAACTCCACATTTGGCGCCAAAGGGGACGGATCCACAGACGACACAATTGCAATACAAGCGGCATTCAACGCGTGCTGGAATAGCGGGGCGTCGCCTCATGGCGGGATCATTGAGTTTCCAGGAGATCACGACTATGTAGTATCATCGACGATCAACGCGTATGACGGTTGCCAGATTGAGGGGACAAACGGCAACGGCGCCGGAGGGTTTTCACCTCCGCGAATGTTATGGAATGGGTCAACTCCCGGCGCAGTTTATAACCTAACAGGCGTAACGGTTGCGGCCAATACAACGCCTGTTTATGCATCAAGCTCACCGGCTCCATTTCCTCAGCCATACATTGCAACATTCACGGCGAGCAACAGCCTTATCGCCGGGCAATGGGTGGACATTGAGGGATTAAGTCAGTCTGGAGACTTGGGATTGAACAGAGGAATCTATCAGGTAGTGTCTGCAAGCGCGACGAGTTTTACAGTGGCGGTGCCCTATGCATCCGGAACGGGCAGTTTTACCGACACAGGAACGGCGACGTCCGCGAACGTATTTATAGCGTTCGACGCCAACGCCCGCTATGAGCAAGCAGTGAGTAACATAGTTCTTGAGAATAAAACGGGCACCCAGGTGAATACCTATCAAGTTGGGTTCTATTTTGGTTCCAGAGTAGATACCGGCACGCGGATTTGGCATGGAGAAGTGTCAGGAGCCACAGAGTATAGCTATTATTTCTCCGTTGGAGGAATCAACATCGATTTTGACAAGGGTTGGAGATCGGACGGCGCAGGCATAGGAGCAATCTATTGGAAAGTTGGCGGATCAGATTCATTTGGAATTGCCAACGGAACGGTGGATAACAATCGCGGCGCATACGGATCTGCCAGCAGCGGAGCCGCGGTGATACTGGATAACCAGTCAACGTGTGGACAAGTGAATTTCACTTCGAGAAACTTTAAAGTCGAAGTCAATTCAACGCTTACCCCAGGGTTAGGAGTATTTACGCTATACGACTGCCCTTCGGCGGGAAACGCAGAGCAATTTCTTTTGAGTTTTGATACTACCTGGGTTGTCCCAGCGAGCGGCAGCACAGCCGGATTCAATTTTCCATCCATCGTCATGTCGCCTGCCAACGACAAGGCGCTGGTGCTAAGTGCAGTGAATAGTCAATTTGGCAGCGGAACAGGGTCGAATACGACCACCGCATTTGTGGGGATACCAGGTCTCACCCGTGGCAACATTCTTGGAGCTAGCGGACCGATACCTCTGCTGACCTATTCGCCTTCAATCGCGAGTTCGGGAATCAGTCCAAGCGCGTTGGCATCACCGACCCAAGTATTGGGTGACCTAAATATCAACCAGTTGTGGCAATATGGCATTCACGCTTCCAGTCTTCTGTATTCAGACACGGCATTTGCCGCATTGCCGAATGCAACGACTTTGTATTCGGGCCAGATCATAGCACCGCCGAGTTACTGGAATGGAGCGAATGGAAAGCGATATGCGCTGGACGTGGTATACCAGACGGGAACCACGGGCAATCCGAATGGCGGAGGCACAACCTGCTCTGGTACGAGTGGGACGAGTGTGCTGACTTGCACGAGCGCCACAGATTTATCGGCCGGGCAGGAAATCACCATTGGGACAGATACAAACAAAACAATCAATTATGTGGACGCGACACATTCAGGGGCGGTGCAGGTCAATCTGACTTCCAATTTGGCCTCAACGTATACTAGCCAGACGCTGAATTATTCCGCGCCATTGCTGGCATCGGAGATACAGATGCCGACGAAGATTTCCAGTGCGCCAACCACTTTGGCGTGGTCCCAGGGGGATATGGAAGAGAACTCCGGAGCAACGGCGAACGGAGTAGCTGCATGGGTAAACGTGGTTGCCGGCACGCCGGGAACGTGGGCTGGGATTCCGCTTGGAAATAGCAGCGGGCAGATTTCGACGTCTCAGATTGCTACCGGGTCTCTTCAGGGCACAGATGTAAAAGTTCTGACATCAGGAACGGTGTCAGGAACGTCAGTTCCACTTTGCACGGATGCGAATGGAGGCGCGACGACGGCAGGTTGCCCGGTTGTGTCAGGAATTGTGGCAGTGGCGAACGGTGGCACGGGCGTAGTAAGCGCATCGCAAAATTCAGTTTTTGCCGGCCCTACGAGCGGCAGTGGCGCGCCAAGTTTCCGGGCACTTGTTTCGGGCGACATTCCGAACAATGCGGCCAATACGACCGGCACTGCAGCCAATTTGAGCGGAACTCCGGCATTACCGAATGGGACGACGGCTACGACTCAAGCGGCTGGGGACAACAGCACAAAATTGGCGACGACGGGCTCCCTGCAATATCTGAACACATCTCCACAGTGGTTACATTACCTTGGCACTGGAGCAGATGGCAGCTACGAGTACAGTTCTACTGGGAGTTGCACGAGCAGCCCGACGCACTGTGTTACCAGTTGTACGTCGTCCGCGCCTTGCAATATATCATCGCTTGGCGAGATATACTCGACGGCGTTTACGGTTGATTCAGGGGCTTATGTTTATAGCAATGTGACAACCTCGAATGGTTTGGTGATCCACTCAACGGGTGCTTGCACGATTGCGGGAACGATGCTGCTAAATGGCACCAAAAGCACTTGGCCTAGCAGCAATAAAAGTATAGGCGGCGGAACGTCAGGCGGCAGCGGCGGCGGAACGGCAGCTGGAACAGCCGGTATAGTCAGCTATCCTTCGTGGTCCATAAGTGGGCTTTCGCTTGCAAACGGCGGGTCAGCAGGCGCGGCTAGTGGTGGCAATGGAGGAAATGGAGCCAGTATATCCCAAGAGTTTCAACGTGGACTCACAAATGGCGGCGCTGGAGGAATGGATGGCCTCTTACTTACAGGGGCAACTGGAGTGCAAGGCGGAAGTACTGGCGGCGCGGGTGGCTACGGCGGGCAGGGTTTGGTGATGATGTGCAATTCCATTGTTGGCTCAGGCGGCGTGGTTGACCTCAGTGGAGCCTATGGGATGCCGCCTTCTGCAAATTCGACAGGCGCGGGTAGTGGCGGCGGTGGCGGCGTGGGAATACTTTCTTCGCAGCAGACCGTAAGTACATGGCCAGCGGTTTATGTTGCGGGCGGACCGGGCGGATTGGTGACAGTGCCGGAGGCGTTGGCCACTTCGGGAAGCTGCACGACACAGCCCAAGGTTACGCTTGGAGTCACGAGCGGAGCGCTATCCAGTTGCACGGTTGCTCAGGCTGGAGCGGGTTGCGGCACGGGAACGAATGTGACCTTCAACATTGTGGGCGGCGGCGGTACAGGGGGAACGATTACGCCGACATGGAGTGGCGGGGCGCTGGCGAGTTGCACGGCGTCAGGAGGAAGCGGCTATACGGCGGCGACTTACACCACGGCAGGAACAGGCGGCGACGGCGGCAATGGATGGTATGCGGAGTATCAAGGGTGGTAGTGATGTGCTCAACGCATATTTCGACTCCATAGCGATTGGTTTCTTTTGAACAGGACCGCTCGGACTTGATCATTCCCATCCTGTCGCCAGAACGGGGCGACAGAATGGGCATTGAGCAATCATGGCAAACTCAATCGCTTTGCTTGCCGAGTTGAGATGGGGGATCCTTGGCGGAGATGGCAGAAGGGGTGGAGGCATTTTCGGAAGAGCTGGATTTGCACACCGAAGAACTGGATGCAGAAGAACTGGAGCGCTTCGGAAAGATATTGGACCTGCGGCCGGTGAGTCTGCGTGGACAGAGTGTGGGAATGGCGCTGGCGGCACAGCTTCTTCATGTGAGGACACGGGAGGGTTGGACGGCACTGCTGAAGGCGAATGCAGCACAGAAAGCCTTTGAGCGGCGGCGGGGCGAGCGGAATATTGTTCTAAAGGCGCGACAGATGGGGATGACGACCTGGGCGGCAGCGCGTTTTTTTCTAAAGACGATAACGCAGCCTGGGACGCTAACGTTGGAGGTTGCACATACGCAGGAGGCTGCCGAAGAGATATTTCGGATTGTTCATCGGTTTGTGGATTTTTTGCCGGAGAGTTTGCGCGAGGGAGCATTGCGGACCTCACGAGCCAATGTACGTCAGATTGTCTTCCCGGAGATCGATTCGCAGTACCGGGTTGTATCCGCGGGGGACCGGAATGCAGGGCGGGGCTTGACGGTGCAGAATTTGCATTGTTCAGAGCTGGCGCGCTGGCCAGGCGATCCGGCGGAGACGCTGGCCGGTCTGCGAGCATCGATGGCACCGGGGGCGGAGCTGATTTTGGAGTCAACGCCAGACGGGGTTGGTGGCTGCTTTCATGAAGAGTGGCAGAAGGCACGGGAGACGGGGATGGTGCGGCACTTTTTCCCGTGGTGGATGGAGCCGCGTTATCGGGCAAAGGCGGTGGATGAGAGCGGTCTGACCGAGGAAGAGCGGGAGTTGAGGTTGCGTCATGGACTTGATCTGGAGCAGATTGCATATCGCCGAGAAATCCGGGCGAATTTTCGCGGGCTGGCACGGCAAGAGTACGCCGAGGACGAAGAGAGCTGTTTTTTGGCTAGCGGAGATTCAGTTTTTGAGTTGAGCGCGATTGAGGCGCGCTGGGCGACGATGGTGGCTCCGGCAGAGGCGCGGCGGAATGGGGAGCTGGAGATATGGCTGCCGCCGCTGAAGGGCAAGACGTACTTGGTGGCAGTGGATCCGGCGGGCGGTGGGAGTGAAGGAGATTACTCGGCGGCACAGGTGCTGGATCTGGAGACGGGGTTGCAGTGTGCGGAGTATGCCGGTCATGTGGGCGGACTTGAACTGGCGCAACTGGTGACAGGGTTGGCCACTGAGTATAACAATGCGTGGCTGGTGGTGGAGCGAAATAATCACGGAAGCGGAGTATTGGCCTTGATCGAAACGGCCTGCGGATACGGACGGATTTATCGGCAAGGTGGACAGGCAGGATGGCTGACGACGTCGGTGAGCCGGCCGGCGGCGCTGGGGAGGCTGGATGCGGGATTGGTGGAACGGCCAGAGTGCTTTCAGAGCAAGAAATTACTGGCCGAATGCAGGAGCTTTGTGCGCCTGGCGGATGGCAGGAGCGGGGCGCGACCGGGGACGCACGACGATCGGGTGATGGCGATGGCGATAGGGTTGGGTGCGCGAGCGGAAATTGCGGAGAGAGGTTGCCACTAGCTTATTGTCACCAATCTTCATTTTGGAGCTTTTCATAAATAGGAAAGTCTGATTGGGAGTCTTGTGACCAAAATCAGCACGTTAGCCACCGCTTCGCGGTGATGGCGAGTTGGCGAGTTAGCTGGTTCATGAGCGGCGTACCTTGACGCGACGAGGGTGAGGTACTCGGCGTTGTTCAGATCCCTGACCCCTGATTCCTGACCACTGTTCATTTTCAACGATTAGAATCTATTCATACACTTGAGTGGGCGGGAGAACGGTCTTGGCAGTTCTGGCGGTACAGCAGATCCGGCGAATGCGAGGCGGAGCGCAAGGCCAGTTGATGCTGGGGGCGGATGGGCATCTGTATGTGGTGAAGTTTCAGAATAATCCACAACATATGCGTGTTCTGGCGAATGAGTTTCTGGCCTCAAAGCTGGCGACGGCGGTGGGTTTGGCGGCTCCCGAGGCAGAGTTGGTCGAGGTCTCCAACTGGCTGGTAGAGAATACGCCTGAGTTGGAGATGGACCTGGGCAAGTCGAGGGTGCGCTGCCAGGCCGGGCTACAATTTGGATCGAGATTTGTGGGCGGGCTGATGCCGGGACAGGTGGTGGACTTTCTTCCTGAAGAACAGATGGCCGAGGTGAGGAACCTGGGCGAGTTTGCCGGGATTCTAGCGCTGGATAAGTGGACGGGAAACGCCAATGGGCGCCAAGCCGTCTTTGCGCGCAAGCAGCGTGAACGGCGCTATCGAGCGGTCTTCATCGATTTTGGGTATTGCTTCCACGCTGGGGAGTGGATCTTCGAGGATGCGCCGTTGCGCGGGGTTTATTATCGCAATGATGTCTACCGGGAGATTGGCGGCTGGGAGGCCTTTGAGCCCTGGCTGACGCGGCTGGAGACGATGGCAGCGGAGACGGTTTGGGCGGCGGCCAGCGAGGTTCCGCCGGAGTGGTACGGCGGGGATTTGAGCGAGATGGAAGCGCTGGTGGAAAAGCTGCTGGCGCGGCAGAGCCGAATACGTGAGCTGATTGAGGGCTTCGGGAGATCGGACCGGCAGCCATTTCCAAAATGGATGGAGATGAAAAAAGAATGGGAGGAAGGGGCTTGGAAAGAGGATCGGTGGGGGACTAGCATGGTGAGGAGAGTGAATTGAAAGGCAGGTTTTAGCTTTTAGCTATCAGCTATTAACTTTGACGTGGGCAACAGATAGTAGGTGTGCAGTAGCCGAAAGCTGATAGCTGAGAGCTTTGTCAAGACAATGAGTAGCGGAAATCCAAGACGGGCATGCGAGTTTCAACTGCTTCGGTATGTGCCGGATGCGGTGAGGAACGAGTATGTTCATATTGGCGTAATTCTGCGCGAGCAGGGCAGCCGAGAGCCAGCGGCGGTGCGTTTTACCCGTGACTGGCGAAGGGTTCGATGCCTTGATCCGGAGGCTGACACAGCGTTGCTGGAGGGGATGGAGAGCGAGTTGCGGCGGCGCTTTGAGGCCGAGCCGGATGGCAAGCTGATGCGGCTGCTGAATGAGGCACTCTCCTTGAATGTGCAGATGACAGAGGCCAAGGCGTACCTGGCCGAGAGCCTTCCGGCGGGGATGGAAGAGCTGATGCGGCTGTATGTGGAGCCGCCGCCGCGGGAGAAGACGCAACGGCTGAGCGGGCGGGCGGCGATCCAGACGCGGATGCGGTCGGAGTTTGAACGGGCCGGAGTGTGGGATCTAATGCGCAAGAGGATCGCGGCTTCGGAGTACACGCGGCCGGGCGATCCGCTTCGGATTGATGCTGGCTACAGGCCGAATGGTGTGATTCGTATGTTTCATGCGGTAAGTTTGGAGCCGGGCGTAGAGATGGCCAAGGTGTTGGCGTTTTCGTCGGCTGGATTGCGGATCGGCGTAGAGCGGGTGGAGAAAGCGGGGCTGGAGTTGACGGCGATTATTGAACCGGCGGCAAAGCTGGGGGCGACCGATGAAGAGCCGGAACGGCTGGAGATGTACCGCTTTGGCGTTGAGACAATGGAAGAGCATCAAATTCGAGTGCTGACGACCTCGGATCTGGGCCGAGTGGCGGAGACGGCGCGCCGTGAGTTGCGCGTTTGACGACAGTGTTCCGTTCTCAGTTGTCAGTTTCGAGTTGTTGGTTTTATCTAGTTGATCAACATAGAATTCTTTTTTACAGTTTGCAGATAATTTCCTGAGTTTGCGGTAGGATTGATTTTGTTGAGGAGTTAGGACGGCTGGAAGTCAGTAGCAGATTGCCGTGAGTTATGCAGATGGATGACGGCATATAACTGATCACTGCCGTCTGATCACTGATCACTGTTTTTAGAGGCATGGCCCTAATCGGGGCTGTGCCTTTTTTGTTTTTAGGGCGGCGGGAGAAGGAAGGTGCGCGTGAAGGTTGGAGAACAGTTGCGGGAGATCTGGCGGCAGGCGACAGGGAGCGGTCCCAGTGCGAATGGATCGGCTGGAGCGGGCGGCCTCGAAGCGGGTGCGGAAGTGGAACGCAGGACACTGGCACTACCGGCGATCCTGAGTCCGGTTCAGTTTCCTGGAAGGCTTTTACCTAAGCCGACGCCGATGAACCTGCGTAGGTTTGCAGAGACTCCGGTGGTGCGGCGAGCGATCAATGTGATCAAGGATCGCATTGCGGCGATGGACTGGCAGGTGAGGGTTCGTCGGGGAGTGAAGCCGGGGGAGCTGGCCTTTGCGGAGCGCAAGTTGCGGGCGCTGCGCAGGACTCTGGAAGAGCCGAATGCGGGAGACAGCTTCAGGACGCTGGTCGAGCAGGTGATCGAGGATATGCTGACGGGCGGGTTCGGGGCTATAGAGATGGAGCCGACCGGCGACAGCGAACAGCCTGCGATGTTGTGGGCGGTGGACGGGGCGTCGATCCGGATCAATCCCAGATGGGATGGGCAAGCGGAGACGCCGCGCTATGCGCAGGTGCAGACGGGGCAACTGGAGTCGAGCGGGATCGAATTGCGCGACGACCAGTTGATGTACATCCGGATGAATCCGCGCAGTTTTACGCCGTTTGGGCTGGGCCCGTTGGAAGTAGCTTTTGAAACGGTGAATCAGTTTTTGAGTGCGCACCGTTTTGCGGGCAAGCTGGCGGCCAATACCGTGGCACAATATGCGCTCTGGCTGAATGAGGCGACGCCGGTGCAGCACGACCGGCTGATCCGATGGTGGCAGGACGAAATTGAAGGGACGGGAAGGGTTCCGTTGATCTCGACCGAGCAGAAGCCGGAAGTTCTGCGCTTTGCCCAGGGCACAGACGCCGATATGCGACTGGCCTGGCAGGAGTTCCTGATCCGGATGGTGGCCAATGCCTTTGGGCTTCCGCCCTTGATGCTTGGGTTAGAGGCAGATGTCAACCAATCGACGGCTGCGGAGATGACCGACGAGGCCTTCCGCGGAGCGATTTCGCCGCTAGCGATGCTGTTGGCCGGACATATTACCCGTGACTTGTTTGCCAAGTGCATCGGTTGGCGGGAGTTTGAGTTTGTCTTCAACGAACTGAACGCGCGGGACGAGGAGACAGAACTGGCGGTGCAGGTGCAACTGCTGCAGGCCGGTGTATTGACGGTGAACGAGGTGCGGGCGATGCGGGGCCTGGGACCGCTGGGACAGGACGGGGCGGTGCAACTGACAGGCGAAGCGGTTGTAGAGGAAGCGGGCTAGTGGGTTGAAATGCAGCCGGAGCCGGGCTGCAGGAGAAGACAGACGGAGAGCACATGAGACTGGAAGCGATGGCGGTACAGATTCCCCATGTGGATGGGCACCCAAACCGGGTTCCATTCGAGGGGGTATTAACGATGGTGAACTCAGCCAGCGACAAGGCGCCTGCGGGGGCGCGCGGACACCGGGTGATGCTGACGCGGGAGGCAGCGGAGAAGGCGTTGCCTTCGTTGCTGGGCATGGCGGTGGACTACCGGCCAGGATGGGATGGCCATGATGCAAGGCGGAAGATCGGCCTGCTGACGGAGGCGGACTTGGTTGGTCAGCGGCTGGTGGTTCGCGGCTATCTGTATGCGCGGGATTTTCCCGAAGTGGCGGGGGCCATTCAGGCTCATTCACCCGAAAAAATGGGAATGAGTTATGAGTTGGCCGACGCGCGGGTAGAAGATATGCGAGCCGAAGTGTGGAAGTTAACCCGTGTGACCTTTACGGGGGCGGCAATTCTGCTTCGGGACAAGGCGGCTTATCGGGCAACGAGCTTCCGCATGGCGAGTTAGCAAAACAAGTTCGCAGTTGTCAGTTCTCAGTCATTGGCTTACAGCAAGTTATTAATGGAGAGCCACGGAAAAGATGCGTTCCGATAGCAGCGAAGCGTTATTGGTGCTTATTACTGACAACTGATCACTGACAACTGAACACTGACAACCGACAACAGAAGAAAGGAATGACATGGAAAAGGATGAAAGTGGTATTGCGGAACGGTTGGAAGCCGCAACGAACCTGCTGGAACGAACGTTGGGTTGGCTGGAAGAGCGGCAGGGTGCATTGACCGGCGAAGTGGAGAGGATTTCGGCGACGGTGGAACAGAGCCGCCGGGAGACTGAGCTGGCAGAAAAACTGGCGGTGGCCGAACGCGAACTGTCGGAGTTGAAGGCCGGCGCGGCACAAAATGTGTTGAACCCGCTACGCAGGACATTGCCTTCGACGACCAGCGAGATGCTGTCCAAGCATGGAATCGGCGATGGGCCGGTGGATGTGCGGACGCTGGATGCGGCACTTTCCGGGCTCAGCTTGGAGCAGCGCATTGCGGTGAAGACACAACTGCTGCGGGCGGGAGCAATCGCCTAAATGCAGTTTTCAGTTGTCTGTGTTCCGTAGTCAGTAGTTTGTGACCACGGGCCTGGCTGCTGATCGACGTTAACTGATCACTGATCCCTGACCACTGATCACTCATGCAATGGCCCCATGGATGGGGCGGAAAGAGCCTATGAACGCAAATTTTGCAGACATTCACGCGGCAGCAGACTATATCGGACCTGGCGCTATTGAAGTTCCGTTGTATCAGACCGAGATTTTCGACATCTGCCGGCGTTCGAGCCCCTTCGGGCAGCGCATCAAGCAGGTTCCGGCGACCGGTCACCCGTCGCGGTTCTTTGAGGAGACGGCAATTCCGAATCCAGGAACGGGCGGCTTTGTGAATCCACGTGCTATCGTTCCAGCAGTGGTGACGCCGACGCGTGTTGAGCGCAGTGTGCCGCTGAAGGCGATCGTTTCGCAGATCAACTATAACCTTTTTGACATCGAGTTGGGCGATCAGCAGAAGCAGTTTGCTTATCTTCAGGCCAAAGACTTGGTGGATACGGTGAGCGGCGTGATGTTAGCGCACGACGTGGCTCTCTGGAACGGCAATGACACCAGCCTGGCCACGCCAACAACCACGCAGTATATGGGCGCGGTCGGTCAGATAGCTGCGGCCGGCGGTCTGACGACGACCATCGGCACGACTGCTTCAATCGTGAACGGACTCAAGACAGCAGTTGCGCAGATGGTGGCCAGCAATGGCTATCATGTACGCCCCACGGCAATCTATGCCAATCCGGTTCTTTTGGACTTGATTGACCAGGAGATGAAGTCTGAATTCAACGTTGTGATGAACACTGGTCCGATCACTGGCGGCATCTCGGTGAAGATGCTCTCGACGCAAGCGGGCGACCTGCCGCTGATTCCGGATTGGAGTTTGGGCTACACAGGCACGCCAGGTTCGGGCACGGCTGTGCTTCCTGCTTACATCGTGACCGAGGATCTGATTGAGTACCACTGGCTTGGCGATCCGGCTCCGCGCATCTTCCAACTGGGGCTGCCGAATTCCTTGACTTACCAGTATGTCGCGGTCAAGTTTGGGGCGGTTGTGGTGAAGGGTGCCAACTACGCGCACTACCAAGTGCTGGTTGACCGGTAAAAATGGCTCGCATGTTATGAAGTCGGTGATGGAGTTATAAATTTTGTAACTCCATCACCGATAAGCCTGCAACACAATTGACACAAAACAAAGGAAGGGTGGGGTATGGCATATCTGCAGCCAGTGGATTACCCGAATTTTGGATTGCCAGCAGGAACAACGGCAGACTGGATTACCGCCGCAACGGCATTGATCAACAGTTACTGCAGGCGGCCAGACCTGAATGTTATTCAGTATACGGAGCGGCTGCGCCTAATTAGCGGTTCACAAACTGTGCTGTTAAGCTATCTTCCGCTGGCACCGTTGGGAACTGCCACTACCCCGATTGTCAGTATGGAGGGGCGTTATACGCGGCCACGGCGCGGAGAGCTTCCGAATGATCCATTGCTGGAGATTGCGCTGGCGTTTTCGCTTCCAGGACAATGGACAGCGATTGATCCCACTTCGGTGGACTTTGATCCTAACACCGGAGAGTTGACCTTGCCGTGGAATTTACTGGGGCTTCCGTTTAATGAGGTGTCAGTGACTTATACGGCTGGACTGGAGACGATCAGCGATGACGTGAAGTCAGCATGCGCGCAGATTGTGCGCAATGCCCAGTCAACGCCGGCATTGAATGCGAGCAAAACGAAGATCGACACGATGCAAATGCAGTATTTTTCGAGTTCGCTGGTGGATGAGACAGTGCAAGCATGGCTGCGTCCTTACATAGCGAACAGGCTGGGGTGAGCTATGAGTGATACGGCGCCGCGAAACCCTGTGAGCGCACCCCAGATGCTGGCGGATGCCCTGCTGCGAAGCGCGGCAGGATCTTCGGCTCTTCTGCGGGTGACAGGCACAAACACAGAGACCAGCCAATCGGAAGTTGGATTGGTGGCAACAACTTTTTTCGATGTGGTAGTCAGTCCGGTAGTCATGCGAAAGTTGCGACCAAGTTGGCAAGAGGCAGGCGAGTCAAAGTGGGAACTGCTAGTGTCCGCGACGGGAGTACAACAACAAGTAAACGCGTTGGATTTGCAGTCGGCTCAGGCACTCTTTGCATTGACACTTTTGGTAACAGTGGCGGGACAAGATTACTTGATCGAATCAATCGCCGCGAATGAAGCATTCGGGAAAGTGTATCTTTACAGACTGCTATTACGGGAAGCACACCAGCAGGCAGTGTAATACCATTTTGGCCGTTACATCCAGGTTATAGTCGGGCACGAGGAGCTGTTCTCCATGCAAAATGCAAAAGACTCGTTTTATATGGCGTTGCGCACAAGATTGGCGTCAATTAACCCGGAGCGGACGATTCTACTGCGCGGAGCCGTGCGTCCTGGAATATTGGTAGAGGAAGCGGAAGCTCCCTTCAGCCAACTTCCCAATGACGCATACGTGCTGCGTTGGCTTGGTCTGGGCGTGGATATGAACCTCGCGTCAACCATGGTTGCCGAGCAGTGCGAGATACTCTATCAAACTTGTGGAACGCAGAGCTTCGGCGGGCTGGATCGCGGACGCTCGCTAAGCGAAATGGACGAGGAAGTGGCAGCGATGCTTCAGCCTTTCTATACCCCGAAGCTCAATTACAAGGCAACGCCTCCGGCAGCGATGTTAACAGAGCTATTTTGGGATGAGCCGAGGTTCTCGCCGATAGTAACGCAGCGAGACCGTCTAAGCCGTTCCGTAACTATCATGATTTATAGCTACCAGGAGCAGGGAGAGTAAATGGCGACGACATGGTTTTCAGCACCTGCCCCTGTGGCGCGGCGGGTGCGAGGGTATTTTGCGCCTGTAAATCGAACGACGCAGACGCCAGTGACATTTGATGCCTCAGAAGAAGGCGGGTTCAGCCTAGATGCACCGCCAGCTCCATGGATCAGCCTTGGCTGGATTCAAGAGTTCACTCGCAAAACGGAAAGCAAAATGGCCGCTGTGCTTACGGGCATTCCGGCCGGAACGCTTGAACAGGTGCGTGAAACGCTGGAAACCCAAGTTAGTTTTGAGTTCCTAAGTTGGACCAAGCTCACCATGGCACTGGCTACGGGTTCGCAGCATATGAATCTACTGGCCCCAGCGAGTGGGGCTGCCGCAACTGCGGACGGTGCGATAGCAGTTTCAGCGGTGATTCCGCAAAGTGGATCGACTGCGACATTTATAGCACTAAGCCCGACAGACTCTGCAAAATTCACCTCCGGCTCGGTAATTGCAATAGATACAGATTACTCAGGCCAGACAGGTTTTGTGGGTTTTCCGGTATCCGGTGCTTATGTGCGACAGTCACTTACTGATGTTGACTATATTCGCCGAGTCACTTTTAACGTTGCAAAAGTATCACAGGTTAACTCAACCGGCCTAACACTCGCCGAACCACTGCCGGGTGGCCCTCCAGCTGCTGGCGCTAAGTTGCAGCAGGTAACTGGATTTGTAGATCGCGAGGGCGGAAGCTTTTATCATGAGTGGTCGGCCCTATTTGTCATGGTAGGCAGTCAGGGAGAGCGAATACTTTTCTATTATCCACGTCTGCAAACCATGGCCAACGCACAGGAAGTTGCATTACCGCTGGACACAAAGAACAAAGATGGGCTCGCAAGAATTGCCCTCAAAGGCCAGTTTCTAGCTCTTCCCGTAACCGATCCGCTGGACGGAGAGAGAATTGTTTGTTACCGGAGCTTCTTGCCTTCCGCCAACGCACTGGTTTAGCTGGACAAAAAGACAGCAGGTAAGGGAGCTACGATGAAAATCACGATCAATGGTCAAGACTATACGACGGCGCTTGATTATGCGCGTCCGCTGACAATAGAGCGCAAGCTTAACGAACCATCCATCTGCCGGTTGTGGTTGAGTTTGCCAACTACTGAAAACCCGGCCTTGCCCCTGCGAAACCAGACAATTGCTGTTATGGGAGACGATGAGACAAGTTACTTTACGGGTTACATCGCTGTAACGCCATTGCCCGAATATGCCGGACTGGCAATGGAAGGACCTCGCTACCGGATAGTTATCGAAGCGATAAGTGACGAATTGCTGCTGGATCAGTTGTTGATGCCTTCCAGTGCAGGTTCAACAGGCGAAAGCGCTGGAACAATGATTACGGCGCTGGTGACCCGCACAGGAACTACAAGGTTATCAACACAAGGGCTATCGCTGGCGACGGCAGTGAGTAACTTTGTACCGACTTCTGGAGCATCTTGGAGCGTTTGCGCAGGACAAGTGGCTAGCATGGCGCGGGCTGCGTACCGCGCATTAGATAACGCACTAACTGTTTCTCCGGTGCAAAATGTTGTTCATCCGCTAAATGAGACTGATGGCAGTTTGAATCTTGCGGCTTTGGGATTCAACGCCAGTGTCAAGCGTGCACTGGCGAATGACGTTACGGTTTGCGGCGAGCACGAACCGGTTGCCTATGTGACTGAATATTTTCTTGGCGATGGCGTCACATCCCAATTCTTTTTAGGCGCTGATCCTTTCTTTTCCGCTTCATCCGAATCTAGAATCATTAGCGAGCTTTTCAATGAATCTCAAATCAACCAAAGTGTGTGGGGAGTCACTGGCGGCGAGGGATATCTTGCACTGGGCGCAAACGGACTGGCGATGGAGGGCGGCAACGGCACCGATGGAGAGACGCTATTAGCCTGGATTGATCAGATAGAGTTAGGTGGGACTCTGCTGATGGAAGCCGTTGGTGTGACTCTGAATCCGGGAAGCGCCGGAATACTGGCCGGCTTTTTCGTGGGGGCCTACAAGCAAGCTGGATGCATTGCTGGTTTTCAGGTAACAGCTCAACCAGGCAGCGGAGCAGTTACATTGCAACCTTTGGTGCAAGGTACTCCTGCAGGCGCGACTTATGCAATAAATCCGGCTTACCAATATACATTACGTGTCCGGTTGCATTGCGCGGAGATTGAGCGGGATCAAGCTATTTATCGTTCATTTGGGGATAGCGGGCTTATTACGACGGGTGGGCAGTTAACCAGCGCCGGTGGGAATATACAAATGGAGGTTCAGCAGTTTATTAACGGCGTAGGTGCAATGCCGGTGACGCTGTATGATGGCGCAATCACAAGTCTTCCCGCAGTTTGCAGCGTGGTTGCCGTTAGCAGCATCAATCTGATCGGATCGATGAGGGCTTTCAATCTAAACAATCTTGGCTCAGGCTGGGTGGTGAGTACTCCGACCAGCGGCAGCGCTTACACGCGTCGGGTTGGCACAACGGCTGAGGCATCTGAGTGTCATCTGGAGCGCAGCGGCAAGGTGGTTTTTTACACCGGATACACCCCGGCTGCGGGTGAGCAGGTTGCCGTGAGTTATCGCACTATTGGCAGATCCGTCGGGCGCTCAGTGAATACAGCTAGCCAGTTGGCCCTAACTCAGGCTGGAATGCCCTCCGAAGCAGCATGGATTGGTTCGGTAACGAGTCCTAGAGCGCGCAGTTCCGCAGACTGCCGCAATGCAGCTTTGGCGATTGAGCAAGCTGCGGCGAGTGTGAGCGCGCTGTGGATGGGCACATACAAAGGAAACAGATTCTGCTTTGCGACGGATATATGGCCCGGCGATGCTCTTCAGCTTAATGCGCCCTCACTCAATTTAGACACTCAGGTTGTGGTACGGAATGTCATGCTGAGTTACAAGGCAAGTTACCCCGATCTGGTGGAGTATGCAATTACCTTTGCCAACGATTGGGCAGATGATCTGGCCATCAAGACGAGCACGGCTGTGCCTGCAGATACATGGCTTCCGGCACCGGTATCACCGACTTACCTAGCCAATTTGAATGCGCTGACGGTGACCTCGTTGAGTGGAGCGACCGTGACTGTCAATGCGAATGTTACGCCACCGACCGGAGGTGGATTTGAGATTCGTCGGAGGGACTTTGCTTTTATGGCGGGTGAAGATCCGGATCTTGTCATGCGCTCAACTCTGCCTGTTATGACATTTTCCCGCGAAACCGCCGCTGATCGCTTCTATATCCGAATGTATGACGGCTTCACGCCGCCCAACTATTCGGAGTTTTCCACGGCATTGTTTATTAACCTGCCGTTGTGATTGCGTACGGCAACTCTTTGTGAATGATTGGCGAATGGAGTCCGGTGAATGCGGATGATGAATGAATTTGAAGCACAGGTGCTAAGCGACTTGAGCGTATTGAAGACGCAGATGACCGGCCTGATGGGTGATGGCAACGGAGGGCGGTTGGCTGAGTTGGAGCGGCGCATGGAGCGACATGAGCAAAGTTGGCAGCGCGCAAAGGGATTTCTTGCGGCGGTCAGTGTACTTTTTGCCGTGATCGAAGTCGCCGTCGAGGCCCTGCATCGGCATTGAGTGCAATCCTCAGAACAGTTCGATCATCGGCCCGTCGTTTGTATTCCTGGACTGGCCGCCGGCCACGGCAAGGTGAGTAATGGTCTGACTGGCCATTCTATATTTATCTTTTTGAGCTTCCAGCATCTGGTCGAAGGTTGGATCGAAGTTCCCTTCCCAAACGAAATCGTATGCCTTTTCCGACATATTCTGCATATGGTCGCGCATCTCCTGGAGCGCCTCCTGCACATGCTCCATTCTCTGCCGCATCACGTCCTGGAACTGGATGTGGCCGAGAGCCTGGGTGAGGCGCTCAACGCTCTCGGCGTAGTTGGCATCGACTTCTGTAATCACATCCAGAAGCAGTTGTCCGTTTTTAGCAAACTCGGACTGCATCCCGTTCAGGTCACCCACCAATTGACTCATGGCGCTGCTGGTCTCGTGTTCTTCCAGCGAGGCGCGGGATTCAGCCAACTCCTGGTCGACTTTCTTGCAGGTGGCATTGATCCTAGCGGCGATGTCGGAGGCGGCTTTGGTGGAGTGAACAGCCAGCTTCCTGACCTCGAAGGCTACCACAGAGAAGCCTCTTCCGGCACTGCCTGCACGTGCCGCCTCGATCTCGGCATTCAGGGCAAGCAGGTTGGTCTGCTGGGCAATCGAGGTGATGACCTTGATGAGCGGCGTGAGCGCAGCGACCTCGTCGGCCAGTCCTTGAATACGCTCGAAATTGTTCCTGAACTCGTCAATCTGGGTTTCGAACTGCATATCGATGGCAGCAATAATCTGCTTGTTGTTCTCGACGCGCTGATGAGTGCTATCCGTCAACTCCCTGCCGCTTTTAATCGAAGCGGCTATACGCTCTCTTTGTTGGCGGGCTTTGGCGTTGAGGGTGCTGATCTGCTGGATGACCTCGATGACCTCGCGCTCGGATTCAGCCAGCGAGTCGCCAATCTGATCGTGCATCACGTCGATGTAAGGTTTGGAGGCCTGCAGTTCATTTCTCATCGCCATGCTGCGCGCGGAGACATTCGCCAGATCAGCCTTGCTTAAGGTACCGATGATTCCTAGATCGGCAATGCCCTTGAGAGCACTTTTCCAATTGAGCCATTGGCCCACCAGCGTGGGAAAAACGAGAAGGAAGAAAAAAGCCGCTGCGGTGGCACCTTCGGCTCCAACGGGAACCGGGCCCACGATGGCGCGCATCATCAAATAAAAAAACAAAATGAATGTCAGCCGGAATATTGTCTGATTGATGAGTCGACTGCGGGCCTTGCGATAGCGGATGCTGTTGGCTGATGAGGATGGGTCGTCTTCGGCATCCTCGCGCCCTGCGGACGTGGACACGTAAAGTTCCTGTTCTCGATAAGCCATAGACGCCATGCCCTTATGCTCCCGGCAGTACCTTCTTGATGACACGGATCAGGTCGTCGCCCGAGCAGGGCTTGACGATCCAGCCGGTGGCGCCGGCTCGCTTGCCCTCGTCGCGCTTGGCGGCATCGCTCTCGGTAGTAAGAGTCAAGATGGGCACGAATTTCAATCCTGGCATGGCGCGCAGCTTGGGGATCAGCTCAAGACCACCCATGACCGGCATATTGATGTCGGTGACAATGAGATTGGGCCTGTATCCGGCACTCAGCTTGTCCAACGCCAGCTGGCCGTTGGCGGCCGTCTCGACCTCAAAGCCGTTCATGGAGAGAGTGGTTTTGAGACTCATCACCATCGTGATGGAATCGTCTACGACGAGGACTTTCATGGCCATCTAGGCTTCCTCCGTCTATGCTTGCTTTAACCCGGCGCGATCAGGCGCAGGTCAACTGGCCAAGAACTCAAATACAACAGCACCGGCCGCTAAAATTCCCAGCTCATCCTGTATATCGGCGGCTTCCGGCGGAAGGTTAATAGAGGAAAGCATACGCGCGGAGAGGTGGTGCGTTTCGCTCCGAGAGCCCAGCGCCGCTAGCTGCGGCGAGCATTCTTGCTTATGAGTTTGCGCGTGCATAGAGGAGGAATGTTAGTGCGCAGAAACTCGGTAAGCTGGATAAATTCCCGGAGTGGAAGATGAGTTATATTTTTTGGGAAGCTACAAAGAGACACCCCCCTTAACTCCCTATTTCATAGGTGAATTAGATCGCTTCGCCGATACAGTTTACGTACGGGCTTCCCATGTTTGGAATGAGGTCATTATTAGAAATAACCAATGCGCGACCGTGCGAGGATAACTCAACAATTGCTCTGTGAAGGTTGATAAAGGTGGTGTTGCGCAGCCCGATATAACGTGAGTGGAGTATTTGATTTTTCCAACTATTAAGGCCGCGTGTGGGTGGACAAGCAAGGTGCCTATCAGGCGCGGAAGGAGCAGGTATGGGAGTCACGCTGGAACAAAGTGAGACGCAGAATCTGCTTCGTTTGCAAGAAGCAGTCGGCATTGGTTGCGCCTCGGAGTT